>ENA-ORNR01002154-ORNR01002154.1-human-gut-metagenome-genome-assembly--contig:-NODE-2154-length-16535-cov-3.708495_pt1 | contig 16535 bp, 15 predicted proteins | sample MGYA00242114_ERZ509020 | MGnify/ENA primary metagenome ERZ509020 (study PRJEB26280, sample SAMEA2338758) | human gut metagenome | biome: human gut; feature: human-associated habitat; material: faeces...
ACACGCCTTATGGAATTTCTAAATTAGTGGCTGAAAAAATACATGCGATTTGGCACGCTGATGTAAATAGACATAGGCACACAAACTCCACGAGAGTGCCAAATCGCTAAATTTAGACCCACATTTGGCACCCTCGTGGATTTTTATTAAATTTGTAGCGATAAGGTAAGTTGTTATGGCACAAATACATAGATCATTCTACTTCCAGCGAATGTGGAGTTGGCCCGTCAAGAAGGTCGAGCCCACTCCTCCTGAGCCGGAGGAGATAACTCTAAGTCCGAGTGCCCTGCATTTTACCGCAGAAGGTCAAATTAAAAACAGTCTGAACAATGTCAAGAGTAACAGTAACCGCCAACGACTCGTGGACCGTCTCCATTCCCAGTGAGGTAACGTGGGTTCACTCCGACAAGATGTCGGGTGATGGCAACGGCGAAATCAACATCACCGTCGATGTCAACCCCCGCGCTGACGCTCGTACCGCAACGGTAACGGTCACTACGAAAGGGGGCGTTTCCAAGACCATCGCTATTTCGCAGGATTCGGCTGAATCGTCGCTGTCGCTCAGCCCGAGCACGCTGGCATTCAACGCCGACGGAACCGTGAAGGCCGCGTAGCGTATGGCAACGATCCAGCTTACAAGTCGTGTAGCGTGGAGCGTAAATTCCAAGCCGGATTGGGTTACTGTCACCCCCAGCAGTGGGGGTGGCGGTACTCAGTCCGTTGGAATTTCCGTGTCTGAAAACCTCACTAAGCAGGACCGATCCGGAGAGATACGCTTCTACAACGGGGACGGTTTCTACGAATCGCTCACGGTGACGCAGGATCGTTACAACGGCATTGTTCTCGTTTACAACGGAAAAATCCCCATTTACGACGGGGCAAAAATAGTATTCAATGGAGATTAATTGGGAGGGGATCGCTGTCTTCCTTACAGCGCTGGCTGGGTTCTCGGGGATCATCCTTCCTATCGTGAACTCCAAAGTGAAACGCGCCGAGAAGCGCTATGACATCGAACTGGAACGCCTTCGGCGTGAAACCGACGAGAGGCAGGGATATATGAAGGCTCGGTTGAGCACCGTGTATTCCAGCATCTACGGTTATCTATGGAAGAGCATGTTTCAAATGAGCGCACAGCGGGTCGGAATTTTACAGCCGCACCCGCTGAGCCACAAACAGTACTTCTCATGTTCGTTCGAGATCGTAGAGCCCGACAGCGGCATACAGTCATGTAAGAGTGAGTTTCAGTTCAAGCGCATGGCCGAGTGGAGCAACTTTGTTTCCCGGCTCAGTGCCGAGGACTGGATGATATATACAGACATCGAGAATATCAAGGACAAGAAGGTCTACGCGGAAGCACACCGTCGGGGAGTTCGGAGTCTCTTCTTCCGTCGCCTCACCGATGTCGACGGAGACTGGATTGGAACGCTGTACGCGGAGTTCTTCGATCCCGTGACCGATCCTGCTATTCTCGCCAATATCAAGGGAGAAATGGAGCGCAAAGCTATGCTGATCCAAGACATCCTCCCAGAGTACAAACCGCTCATGCCCGCAGAGCAAACAAACGTTTAAACAATATGGCCGCAAGAGAAGAAAACATTTTGAACGTTCCCATCTCCGAGACTCTCGAAGGGATGCACGTCCTTTGCGACACCGGAGATACGGGTGAGCCGTATCGTGTCGCCGCCAGCCTCTTTATTGCCGAGGCAACGCAGGCCGCGAAAGACGCGGTTTCCAACCTTGATCCCAAGGATGTAATTCTCAAGGGGTTCACCGCACTTACGGCCGGAAAACCCGCGATCACCGCCAACACCACGTTGCTGGCGGCCATTCAGTCGTTGTACGCGATGGTGGGCTCCGGTAAGGTCAAGATCGTCAGCGATGGCGCCGACCAGACCGGAATGGTCTGCTGGAACGGGACATCGGCCAGCGGATTCGTCATCAACGTGAACGAAGCGGCCATCTACACCCGTTCGCAGTGGACGCAGGCAAGCCCGGATTCCGTAACGGATGCGAATTGGATCGCCGCGGTTAAAACTGGCGGAACAAAGACTCCCTTCGCCGCCGCCGCGCAGAACCCGAATATGGGTGATCTTCCCACGAACTCCAGCCTCAAATTCGTCGATAACAAGACCACAATCCTCGGTATGCTCAAGATGCTGACTGCCGCCGCAAACGTGGGCCGCCTGCGTATCGTGTCCGGCAATCCCGCCACGGGAGCATCCGGGAAACCGGAGTTGGCCTTCATCATTAATATCGTTCAGGGAGCGAATGCCGAAACGCAGGGTACGAACGGTCTTCAGATTTTCCACCTGACCAACGACTACATCCGCGTCATTCCTTCGTCCAGTGTCGCTATGGCGTGGCCTACACTCCAAACTCTGACAGACGAAGCAATCATCACGAAATTGCACTCGACCGCTTCTGGCGACTGGGGTGGTCTGGGTGTAACGATGGAGTGGGCCGGAAGCGGCGGCAGCGCCATGAAATATCTGACGGTTACTGATTTTAAGAGTAACACTTTCAGCAATGGCGCGATGGGTGATATTGCCGTTGGCGAGATGTTCACATTTACGAGCGCCGTTGACGCCGCTAACGGACCTGGCTCGGCTTTGGTAGGCTATGCTGTAAAAACTTCTGCTTTGTCGATTAAATACGTTGGTACCTCTACTTCAATCAATACTTATAAACGTTCGTATCTGTATACTTACCAGTCTACGAGCATTTACGCTACTAACTGGAGTATTCTTGGCACTCCCACGGGAATCGAAGCCTCGGTGTACGAATTCACATACGGAGCGGGGGCTAACAACGTACCGACCAACGATTTGAAATTAGTCAAGGTTGCCGATATCTTCCGCATGGTATTCAGTACCCCCGATCAGGCAGACTACGGTCAGTTAGACTTTATCCGATCTCAAGACAACGATAAAACTAATCAATATGTCTTCGTCTGTCCTTCGGTAGATACTGGCGCAACGTTAGGCGGTGCACTGCAACGCATCGCTGTTGACGCAACAACCGGGGCCGTGGATATGATGGGAGTAAGCATCGCCATGGTAGGTCAAGCGGCGCAAAAAGTGATGGTGACTAACTTCGTAGCCCCAACGAATGCAGTCATACGAAACTTGAGCGCAGGTCAAGGCTTGATCGTATATGCTTTAGCCAACGCCACTGGACTACCTTCGGGCGTTACTCGTACGGCCTTTTACGGGCATTGTATCAAGAACACTTTGACAAATTCGTACACCTATCTACTCCAAACGGCTAATGGTAGCCGTACTTTCTCTGGCTCGACGAACGGAACTACTACTACATGGACAGAATTAGGCGGCGGCTCGGGTGGAACAGAACAACTATTCGTAGGCGACATAGCCTTGGCTAACGCCGCGCCGGAAACATTCAACTTGGGTGGTGAAGTGCACGACGGCGACTTGCTGATGATTGTATACGATTTTATGTCCAGCGATCACACTATGGTAGGCCCCAAAGCAGGTCGCAGTATCATTTGGACCGCCACATCTGGCACATACGATGTTACAGTGGAGGCATTCGATTACTCGAATGCCACCGGAGGTGTATCCCGCATATCCGGCTTCAACTTAATGCTGTCGGCGTCGGGAACGATACTTTCGATGGAGGCTACCGGAGAAGTGGATACTATCATAGAAGCATTCCATGTCGTAGGCATATATAGGCTATCCAAGGCGCTGTAAATGAAAGCCCCTCATTAGAGGGGCTTTACTATTATTATGCTTTGAAATATATCCCTTTTATTTGGATAATATCCGAAGCGTCTGATAAGTTGTTCGATTGTACAACAACGTTCATGCCTTGCACCCCGTTGGCTCCGGCGATAACCGACGAACAGATAAGTTTGATACTGCCCGGAGTGCTGTTAATGCCCATATACTTCGAGCAAATCTCAAACAATACTCCTTGTCCGGTTCCATTGATGCCCGCGATAGTAAGAGGCACCGGGAGCTTAATAGTAGCCGTTGTAGCAGGGCTGGACTGGATAGTCGCTTCGATAAGTATTTTCGCGGTGGTAGGTATCTCCTGATTGAAATTAATAACCCCACTCGTTCCGCTTGGTCCTACGGCGATACTCCACGAACTTACAATCCGTTTCCAGCCGGGGAAGATTTCATTTGAGCTACCCGTGATTTGGTTTACGCTTTTTTTTTGCGTATATTTGAAGCGGTTATGGACATCATCAAAGCACTGACGCGGGAGGCTCATGCGGCCGGGATATGTGAGGATCATTTCAAGCAGATGCTCACGGAAGATACCCCTGCGCTCTTCGATCACTTCAAAACTATGATTCAGGAGTGCACTTTTTCCGGGTTTCCTTCGGTTGAGTTGATTCGCGCGTGCTGGGATAAGAAAGACTTGAATGCGGCTGGTATCTTCGTCCAGCAGACGGTAGATACCGAAGCCGTTCAAGGAGTCGATGTTTTTTGGCTTTGCGAAGGGACGGTTCGGGTTAAGGAGTGGGCCGTGGTGCATGCCTATGTTGCATACGGGAGCAACCTTAAATTCGAGGTAGCACCGAACGCAATACTGATCCTCGACATCTTCGACGACTCCCCGGTGAGGATCAACAACAAGTCCGTAAAGCCCGTAACCGTTTACCAGTGGGGACACCGCGTCCCGGTATTCAAAGGCAACATACGAATCAAGCGCAAGAAATGGAAGCCACAAGGGATTGCCGCCTCCGCTACCAAGTAGCTGACGGAGAGGTTCGAGATATGCAGACGATGGGATTTCACCTGATGGAATCCCCTGATATTCTTGCGCCCGAGAAACGCTCCTACGAAGAGGAGGACTATCCGGAGCGAGACGGTGTGAAGATTTACCCATACACGGTAGACAAGGCTTTCGAGTACACCGTAAAACTGCTCTACTTCGGCGAACTCGAAACGATGAACAGCGCTATCCGCTCGCTATGGAACTCCTTTTTCGAGCCCACCAATAACGTCTTCGTAAAGAAGGCTCTTCCGGTCACAATCTATAACCTTTACAAAGGCGTGAAGATCGTGGGCTACCCGACCAAGATGCCGGGCTCCGAGACCATCGTGCAGGTCATGCAGGGCGCGTTCATCTTCGAATTGACGCTCTATGTAGCCGAACCCAACAAGTGCAATTTTAACTACCAAGACAATGGCTAAATACGGCAAAAATAACTATTTCGACGGCGTTATCCTTCCTGAACCAAAGGAGGAAGTGTTGCGTCGCATGGCGAAGGGAGTGGACGCATCGAAAGGGTATCTTGAATCGACGGATGCCGGGCTATCGTTCGACGGTCCGCGGAGTATGGAGTGCTTCTTTAATCTCCGCCAATCTGATGGCACTCAACGACCGGCACAATTCTCAACCTCGATGATAGCTATCGCCGTCACGCCAATGGATGCGATAATGTTCCACTGCGGAAATAAGTCGCTACAAGTGAGTCGGGTGACAATAGGTGACGATATACATGCTGTCATATCCTATGATGGAGCAACCGCGATGTGTTATATCAATGGCATCAAGGTAGGTGCTATGCAACCAACAGCATACATGTTGAGCGCGTTATTCCGCATTGGAGATCCGTCACATATTACTAAAAGCCCAATCCATTTCTGCCGTCATTTCAACTACGCCCTTTCCGCGGAAGAAGTAGCGGCCCTCTACAACGACGGTGATCCCGCGGGGTATATCTTGCCACAGAACCTTAAGAATATCAAGGATATGGCGTTCACTTCTAAAACGTTCGAATTTGATATGGATAGCCCATATTATCAGCGCGTTTTAGAATCGGGCGAATTGGAATCGGGGAGAAAATATCGGGTCGATTATGTCGTGGAAGAATGGGATATTGCCCCCGCTGTCATAGGTACTTGCGGTATAAGCTGCGGCGTGTTGTCGACTGTCGGCACTCAATATTGGCCTAATATTTCTGCTGCTAAATTAGGTGAAAATCAATATGTTGTTGTAGATACGAAAGAAACAGGCGCTCCGTATATGTTTGTTTACGCATCAAACCCTTCAGACACATATACTTCAAGACGCTTGAAAGTAACGGTTCACTCTGTCAAGATGCTCGGCTGCGTCGCCGAGTATTTGCCGCAGAACCTAATACCTACCGCAGAAGGTTCCGTTGTCCAGTGGCTCGACTCGGCGCCCCAGCTTCCCGAAGCGAATGGCATCCTCCCGCCGCTGGATGCTTCGGTCGGCGGGTATGATCTGGCGGCGATAGGAAACCCTAAAATAATCATATAGCATGGTAATCAAGTCGCTGGTACCCGCCCTGCTCGTCTACGATAACAAGGTGATGCTCTACAACAACAAGGCCATCACCTTTAATCTTTTGGCGAATGAGATCGAGATAACCAACTTCACTGTCAACGAAGTTGACATGGGGGAGTCGGTCATCACGATGGATGTCTACTTCGGTCCCGAGGAAGAGCCGGGATTCAACTTGAACTGGACCGTACAATACAACGGCGAGACATATCACCTCAAAAGCTATGCGCCTCCGGGTATCAAGGACCTCAAGTCGCTTCGGTACAAGTACACGCTCACCTTCGTTTCGGAGCGGGAGGACCTCAAGTTCTACCCGTTCTCAAACATAATCAAGCTCACCGACGGCACACTCCAGACCATCGGTATGAAATTCGCATTTTTAGCCGATTTGACGGAGTTTGTTGGTCGGCTGAGGGATAACCTCGCCTACTACTACGGAGCGCGTTGGAAGGTGATTCTGAACCCCGATATGGAGATAAATCCGTTCCGGGCTACCGTGAGCGTTGACAAGACGACGATCTGGGATATGCTGACCCAGCTATACGAGCTATACAGCGTCCGATGGAGCATCGAAGAAGACAACGGCCAGATCAGCATTAAGATCGGCTTCCCGGCGCCCGAGATCGAGCACATCTTCGACTATGGCGACGTACCTATGGACGAAGCGAACGCGGACGGCACCGGACTGGTTTCGATCCAGCGCGTGAATGACCAGACGGACATCTACACCCGGCTGATTGGCCGCGGTTCGACCCGGAACCTCCCCTACCGCTACTTCAAGGGTGCGGCCGGAGCCTTCGTCGGAGACCCCGACGCGAACGCGATCACCGAGCTATCATACTACTCCAACCTTATGCCGAAGTCGTACCGAGACTACGTTCGGGGTTGGAACGATGCGACGGCCGGAAAAGACCCGGCCGAAGGCAATAACCCGTACTACATGCTCGGCTACTCCGACATGAAGGCCGGGCGACAGATGTACCCGTCCGACTATGCCGACTCTCCGATGCAGGAGAAGTGGGGCGTCCGGGTCGGTGTGCTCGAAGATAACGAGGAGATTTACCCTTCGATCCAGAACGTATGGCTCGGCGAGCTCGGCCGGGCTGACGAGGTGATTGCGGTCGAGGAGGTGACGAATGATAACTACGCGGAAGCAGAAGAAGAAGAAGGCGAATTTGCCTATAAATCTACGGAAATAAAAGTTGATTTTCCGGGAATGGACACGCGGCGGGGCCCAGTAGTGTATGACAAGCTATTCACCCAGTCCGTAACCAGTGAAGAGATGGAAGTGAAGGCAACGCTTCCTACCCTTACATTCAGCATATACGGAAAAGAGACGAGCACTATACCCCGAGGTGTCGAACGATATACCAAATGGTTCGACAGCGATCACTTGGACTATGCCGAACTCAATGTGTACGTCCTCTCTGAATCCGGTCAGGTTGTATTCACAAAAGCGCTGAATGCGCTGACTGACATGGAGTATACTGACGCAAGAGGAAAAGTGCAGAATGAAGGCAAAAGCAAGTTCGAAGTACAGTTGCCTATGGGTAAATACCACGTTCGAACTGCCGTATCGTTTAAATGCACCAAGAATCCCGGAAGCAACCAGCACTACTACATGGCGGTTACTACTGGGCGATTCAGTGCGGCTCCGGCCGAAGGTGTGGGCCCATATCGCCAAGTCTTTGACATATGGATCAAAGACATCTGGGGAGAGACTGGCTCCATTGTAGACGTGTGGTGGCCGAAGATCGGTCAGCGCGAGGCCACAGTCATGTTCTCCGACGGGTTGCTGGCCGGAGAGGACTACGAATTTGTTATCGCCAAAGACCCGACGCTCGGCAACCCAGAGGCCAAAGACCCTGAAACTGGCGACTACTGGTGTATCTGGGAGGACGACTCCAAGCAGATCGAAACGGTAGACGAGGAGGGGAATACTATTACGGTTAAATCCAAGTATCGGCTGTCGCTTATCAAATCAGACGCCGAGCTTCGCGCCTCCGGCCTCATGCTCCCCAACACAAAGCAGAACGCTAAGCCGGGAGACCACTTCTTCCTTATCAACATCGAAATGCCCCATCAGTATGTGTTGTGGGCCGAGGATAAGTTGCAGGACTACCTCGAAGTGGAACTGGATCGCGTCGATGACGAGAATCCAACCTTCTCCGCCAAGCCGAGCGCAATATTCTGCGAAAGTTTTGAAGAGCGCGAGAAGCTCCGGCCGGGAACGAAGATACGATTACACAACAACCAACTTGTCGGCGAGACCGATCTGGTGCTGTATATCAATAACCTGACCATTGCCTATAAGGAGGGCAAACTCCTCCCCGAATGGACTATCACGGTGTCGGAGGAGATGGTAGCGAGTAAGACCTCTACGTCGGCCATACAAGGCGAAATTCGGCGCCTTAGCTCCAACATCATGTCATCCTCCCAAATCGTTGCTGAGGCCGCCAAAACGTTCGAAACGCTGTTTCTGCGCAAGGATGGGATTGCGGCTCGGTCTTACTCTCCGACCCACTTCACGGCCGAGGTAACGTTCGCCGACACGACCATGAGCGACAACTTCCGGCAAGGAGGCTTTGGTGGCTCTGGATGGGGGATGTACAAGAATCCGGACGGGAGCTCTGTATTCGAAGTGGACCACCTCTTCGTTCGCCGCAAGATGAATGTGAACGAAATCGTTATCAACCAGATCACGGCGATAGGCGGCAAGCAGGTCTTAACCAGCGCTTCCGGAACAATTTCGGAGGTAGAAGACATCGGAGAGGCATGGCGGTGCTATCTGGAACAGACCGACGGTAAACAGACGAACGAGTTTGCGGTCGGCGACCAAGCCTACTCTCAGATGATCGGCGACATCGACGAATCGACGCTGGAGAACGTCTTCTACTGGCGCAAGGTTGTCGGCATAGGTATCAACTATATCGACCTTTCCAAGACCGATGCGGCCACCAATAGCAACGAACCGCATGTCGGAGACAACGTGGTTCAACTCGGTAATCCGACCGACACCTCGCGGCAGTCGGCCATAGTCATAGATGTTTCCCGAGAAGGCGGTGCTCTGATGACATGGCTCGATGACATCACTGGCTACAACCTTACAGCCAAGGACAGCATCAACCTCGGCCGGATCGAAGGCAAGACGTGGGCCGAGGTCTTCGGCAACCTCTACGTCGGCAACCGAGAGCGCACCAAGTACCTCAAGTACGAGTCTCTCGCCGACGGCAAGAACGAGCTCTCCTTCGTTGGAGACGTAATCCGGGCCGCGGCAGAGGAGGCATACTTTCAGGGTAGCTTCATCGCTCAGGGGTACATCGGGGTAGGGTCCGAGACCAAAGTCGAGAGCGTACTGGTCGGCATGACGGCAGAAGATGCCGACGTGCCCTCCGGTGTGGCGGCCAGCGAAGGCCAGATTCGGTTCTGGGCCGGAAGGCCGTTCTCCGAGCGGTACGATGCGCCGACGAAGATTCTGGAGGGCGGGAAGCTAATATCCAGTGAAGCTGAGATCAAAGGCGAAATAGTAGCCGAAAGCGGCTCGATAGGCGGATTCCAAATCGGAGCTGGGCGTATAGGAAGCATATCCGGTCCCAATGACCCTGATCCCAATAACGGGATGTCGTTGTATGATTCGTTTATCAAGTTTTCCGAAAAGTCATCTAATCCTATTGTAGATGTAAACGTTTTCATGGGAACCAACGTGTTCCCCGCAACGACGGGTGCAACCTGCATGGCTCGCTTTGAGAGTTGGAGGGATGATAACTTATTTGGATATAACATCGGGCTTCTTATAGATGTACGAGGAGGTCGGCAAAACGAGGCAATACGCATCGAAAATGGGTACGTCTCAGGTTTAGCCTATAAAACGCTAAGGGTTAGCGCCTCTACGACGATAGACCATAGCGTGATGTATGTGTCTTGTTATAATACATCGGGAATAACGATAACATTACCAGCGGTCGTGCCGGGAGGAGCCGAGGGCAATTTTGTTATCGTGCGCCGCAATAATTCGGCCAATGTTAAGGTGAATGGAAATGGGGCACAGATATTAAGAGGTTCTGCTTCATTAGAAACAAGCGTTGGAGAAGGTTTGGGAGACGCCGCACTGTTTCTATGGGATGGACAATACTGGCTCTACAACCACATGATGCGATAGCGAAAGGGACTCCAATGAGTCCCTTTTTACTATCATTCGTTATCGGTATTCCGATAACGATATTATAGCCGAAATGAATCTCCGTTTCGGGAGAGGGTTAGGCAGTTATGTTGCGTTATGATGGAGTCGCGAATCGCGAGGTCATCACTAAGCATCATATATCATGCCGTGCCGCATGGCCTCCGACATGGAATGCACGAATCCAGCGCGGCAATCAGGATAGATCGCATGATCGCCGCCTCGGAGCGAAGCCGCGCCCCGCCATTCGGGACGGCGAAGAGGAGTTTGCCGACGGTGGGGTATTGGAGCCGGAACCAATGGACGCACATTCGTTGCATGTGCGATTCAACGTGTCGTGTCATAATCAAAATAGGGTTAATTGTTGTTCGTGCGCGTCCATCCGTTTTTCGACCTCCTGCACGGTAAGGCCGTATTTGAATCCGTAGCTGCACAAGTTCGGCGTATGGCTCAACTCGACTAACTCCGCCCATAGTTCGGGATGGTTGCGTCGCAGATTGACGAAATGCTGTATTTTGCAGTTCGGGCAGAACCAGCATCCGCCGCGCGTCCCGGTCGTGTAGATCGGCGACAGTAGCCCGTGAGTGGCGCAAAGTTGTTTCGCCATCTGCTCGGTGTAGCCGTATTTCGCCAAGAGCGACATTCGGTTCTCCGTGAGTTTGGCAAGTCGTCGCGGTTCGTCTGAGGCGATACCGATGTACTGCACGATATTCGTTTTGGCACGCAGGGGACCGCCAGCAATTTCGGCGAGGTATTTTCGTATGGGCGCCCTTTGCAATCAAACGATTGATGACCTCATAAACCAATGAACGCGCAACGCCAGACAATTTGGCGATTTCGTAGCCGTTTAGCACTTTGTGTTTTATCAACGTGCCATATACTTTTGCCTCGTTAGATGAAAAACCGAGTTTTTCCAAAAATTCAAAACTATTCATAGTAGTTATCCCCCACACCACTATTGTAATTCAAATCTTTCCGTTGTCAATTTCTTTTTAAAATATTTGATATTAAATTTGCTTTTTTTCGTCAATACGGACTATCGTCAAAGTACAGTTCGTGGTATAAATCACCGTCTTTCCTATCGAAACGTTCTTGCTGCTCGGATGTAAAAGATACTTTTAACGTTTCTGGTTTACGCAACGTAAAATTGCCGATATCGCGTCTGCGCGTACGATTGATTATATGGGCAAATGTTATGAGTGATTTCTACGTCTCCTATTCTATATGGCGGTGCACGACGTGTACTTGAGCAGACTGGGATAAACTTAAAACTTAGAAATATACTCTGGTTTAAACTTACCTATTTTGAGTTCTATTGCAACAAGGCACTGTAATCCCCGATGATAAAACAACAAATCAATACGAAAATCGTCTCCTCCAACCTGAACTTTGTACTCTTCATCAATAAATGTGAAATCTTTTCCTAATTCCAGAATAAAATCCTTCATGTTTCTAATTAACGCTTTTCGTAAGTCATTCTCATGAAACTCATTTGGCATATCCAGAAATTCCATAACATATGAATCCAAAAATGGATTTTCTCCTAGCTTCTTAACCGACTCTGGTAATAAAATTTCCTTTGATAACATATACCTTTCATAATATCCGCTATCTAACTGTCTCTCCAACTGACGTTTTGAATAGTTTTCTTTGATACATAGGCGTATATAAAATTCTCTTTCCTCATCAGTCTTACAGCCTGACATTATCAACAAGTGATTCGTCCAACTAATTTGTGTCACCAGTGGTGTCACAATCTCATTATCCTTATAGGTTTCATAAAATTTTTTCATTCTATAAAGACCTCTTCGATTGAATCCCTTTATTCCAGGAAATGCCTCCTGTATTTCCCTTGAAATTTCATCAATAAGTCAGTACTCCTGCAAGTCTGTCCTTTAAGTAATTGAAAATGAAATCATACCAGTATCAATATCTTTTCATAAATGAACTTACTTTCACATATTCAGTAATTTCATCTATTTTACAGCCATGTTGCCTTCTGCTCCTTCGCTATCCCTTTTGCTATTATAATACGCTTTTCTATAGTAGAAGAATATTTCAGTTTACAAATACCGTATGTCATAAAAGACGATCCCCTTCCAACTTCCTGATTAGGTGTTGCGTTAATATTTAAATTTTGAAACCAGCAAATTAGGTGGTTTGATTGCTATGCCCTTTTTTCTTTATTTTATAAACTATCTTTTTTTATTAAAATGCTCTACAATGAGCATAATAACTTTGTACTCCCAGATTTCCCGCTCTTAGAATATTTGGAGAATAGATTCAGTCTTATAGGAGGCTTTTCATGGATTTATTTGATATTGTAGGTCCGATTATGGTCGGTCCGTCAAGTTCACATACTGCCGGTGCTGTCAGAATAGGCTACATAGCTGGACAGCTTCTAGGTGAACCTCTTAAAGAGGCTCAAATACAGTTGTACGGCTCTTTTCTTGCTACCGGCGAGGGACATGGCACTAAAAAGGCTATTGTTGCAGGACTTCTTGGCATGAAACCAGATGACTACCATATAGCAGACAGCTTCGATATTGCACGTAAACGTGACATCGGAATTTCTTTTGGAGAGGCCCGACTTGAGGAGGCTCATCCTAATACTGCTGTACTTCATCTGACTGGCACAAGCGGCAAATCCATAGAAATACAGGCATCATCTGTTGGCGGCTCCCGCATAAATATTGACAAGATAGATGGAATAAGCACGAACTTCTCTGGCGACAATCCTACATTGATTGTACACAATCTGGACCAGCCCGGACATGTTTCGGAAGTAACTTCCATGCTGGCACACAAAGGTGTCAATATTGCTACAATGCAGCTTTACCGCTCTGCAAGAGGCCAGAATGCTGTTATGGTTATTGAATGTGACCAGCCGATTCCACAGGATGGTATTTCATGGCTTGAGCATGTCGAGGGCGTGCTTAAAGTTACTTATTTCAGTGGTAATTAGAGCCGATATAATAAATTAATCTACTGAAAATCAAAAACTGATATGTAACATAATGCAATTTATATAATTCTAATAACAAATAGTTGGTAAGAGGTATAGTATATGTTTGAATATCACACACTTAACGATTTAATTAAATTATCTGCCGATAATAATCTGGAAATCTGGGAGATTATCCAACAAGCTGATATGTACGAAAATGACCGTTCAGAATCGGACTCTTTTAATATGATGAAAGAAATGTACGTTGCCATGAAAAATGCGGACAGTATGTATGATGGAACTCTGCGCTCTGCAAGCAACAAAGCGGGTGGCGATGGTGAGCTGCTTCATTCATACAATGAATCCGGCAAAAATATCTGTGGTTCTTTTATGGGAAAGGTAATGGAGAAGGCAATAAAAATGGGTGAATCCAATGCCTGCATGAGGCGCATTGTTGCCGCACCGACAGCCGGTTCATGTGGTGTTCTTCCTGCTGTCCTGTTAAGCTACGAAGAAGATTTTGATGTAGCAGAAGACGATATGGTAAAGGCTATGTATGTGGCTGCCGGTATTGGCAAAGTTATTGCCGAGAATGCTTTTATTGCAGGTGCTGCCGGTGGCTGTCAGGCTGAGATTGGCTCTGCAAGTGCAATGGCTGCCGGTGCTCTTGCCTTCTTACAGGGCGGTGATTCTTCTGCCATCATCAATGCGGCTACTCTTTCACTTAAAAATTTTCTCGGACTTGTATGCGATCCTGTTGCTGGACTTGTAGAAGTTCCATGTATAAAGAGAAATTCCTACGGTGCAGTCAATGCGGTGACATCTGCACAGCTCTCACTCGCAGGAATTAAAAGTGCAATTGCTCCTGATGATGTAGTTGACAGTATGCGGCGAATCGGCAACCAGCTTCCCGCCAGCCTTAAGGAGACAAGCTGTGGCGGACTTGCTATAACTGAATCGGCGCAAAATTACTTAAATCAGTCTTTCTAATGCTTCTGCAGCTAACACGCCCGTGTAAAGAAAGGTAAAAATGCGTAGGAGCTATCTATAAAAATTAAGCATTTAACTATTGACATTTATTAGCTGGACTTTCTAGCGTTTTGGGACAAAAAAGCCATTACAGAGAAGTTAATCTCCATAATGGCTGATTTCCGAACGGAATATACACATTCTTCTCTGTCTTTGTTATTTGTTGCTATTACTTTTGTAGGTACCTTCGTTTCATCGTTTACTTTTTATTGGCTAAAATATTGAATTTTCAAGGTTCAGCACACTTTTCAGTATGGGAAGTTTGAGATAGTAATATTTAGATGTTTTTAGTTCTTGTTTTTTATTGAGCAGAACTTCTTATAGAAAGCTCAGTATTATACTGCCCAATGTCGTTGAGTAATACATTATGTATTTCATATAAATTCTTAATTTTACATATATTTTTCTCACATATACTATTTCTATCCACAAGTACACATTTCATTCCAATTTTTTCACATGGCAAAATATCTGTTTTTATATTATCACCAACATATATAACTGAATCAATTTTCTCGCCTGACTGTTTGACCGCCTCATAAAAAATATCAACGGAAGGTTTTGCAAATCCTGTTTCTTCTGAAATAAGAATTATTTCAAAATATTTTTCAATGTTCGTACAACTCAACTTTGCTCTTTGCTGTATAGATTTCCCATTACTTATGATACCTAGTCGATATCCTTCCAATGAATGTAGCATATCAACCACATCATCAAATAAAATCCAACTATTTTCTAATTGTTTTTGATACTCTTCAAACAATTCCATTGCAATCTTTTCATTTTCCACATACCCACAATAACTTAACATTTTAATAAATCGATTTTTTCCTTGCTCTTCGAAAGTTATCTGTTTTGATAAATAATAATCAAAATACTTTCTAGAAATCTTACTCCAATAATCTGTTTGATTATTATTTAATACCAGTCCATATTTTTCTTTAAATATGAACTCTATCGCTTTTCTCTCTGAAGAATTGTAATCAATCAACGTATTATCTAAATCGAAATAAATCATAATAAATGCTCCTTATTCAATTAATTCTCAAATCTTTATCCTCTATTGCTTTAGGCAATACATCAATATAATCTCCACTTTTCATCATTTTTCTCCTTTATTACTAAAATATGTAATTGAGTTCTCAAACAAGAGAGTCTTTACTCCATAAGAACTATCTCTAGTTAATCAAATGCTTAGAAAAACATTTTTGTAAGGACCAATAGTAATCATTCACAAAGTAAAATATAAATCATTGATGGTAAGATTATTCTTATCCGCTCTGACACCATCCAAAACATCACGAAGCACATCCAATTCTTTTTCTTTTAATTTTTCAAGAGTAACTGCACTAATAGAATGCCGACCGCTTCGCTTGTCTCTCCATTTGAACTCATAAGTTCCACAACTTCTCTGGTATTCGCCTTATTTCAAAACTCTATTTTTATTGTCTTTGCGTCTCTCTACTGCCATGTAAAATCTCCTTTCATAACAACAAAGAGAACACGCTCAAGTACATTATAGCCTCAACATGTTCTCATTGTCTATTAAAAGTTACATCTCTATCAAATTATATTGAATACATCTTTTCTAAGTATTCTAAAAATAATTTACGCTTAATAAGACGTTTATTTCCGCACCAGATAACATATGGGCAACTATCACTATTAGTTAATTCCCTAAGCTTATTCTGACCAATTCCAAAATACACGGAAGCTTCCTTAAGTGTCAAGTTTGCTTTTTCCCATAATGGAATATATTTCTTATCTATAACAATCACTCCCTTCAATCAAAGAGCGTTATTGATTGGAAAGATAAAATAATAAATACGTCAAAGAAATGTATATAGAAAATAGGACTTCCTCACTTTTATATCGGGAAGTCCTATTTCTTTAGCGTGTTCTCTTTAAGATGTATGCCTCCTTCTTCCATGAGATTACAGCAAACGTAGTAGTAACGTCTATCAAAAGACTTTTACATATTAGATAAAAGCATGTAAAATTTCTTTTACATAGCTTAATTGCGGTCTATTTAGCTTGTTTCTTGACTACTCAGGAAAAATATTTCTACCCTCGCCCCACCTGTATTTTCAGAATTTG
>ENA-ORNR01002166-ORNR01002166.1-human-gut-metagenome-genome-assembly--contig:-NODE-2166-length-16495-cov-6.856326_pt1 | contig 16495 bp, 17 predicted proteins | sample MGYA00242114_ERZ509020 | MGnify/ENA primary metagenome ERZ509020 (study PRJEB26280, sample SAMEA2338758) | human gut metagenome | biome: human gut; feature: human-associated habitat; material: faeces...
TGGCAACGCGGCCACGCCGCTCGGCATCCGCGCCGCCTGCCGCATGAGCCGCGGCTGCAAGGGTACCGCATCGGATGAGCTGTGCCTGCTCGTCGTTTTGAATACGGCGTCCATTCAACTGTTGCCCACCACGCTCGCAGGCGTGCGCGCTTCGCTCGGTGCCGCCGACCCGTTCGACATTCTGCCCGCCGTGTGGCTGACGTCGCTTCTCTCTGTCCTCGCAGGGCTCCTTGCCGCAAAGCTCTTCGCCCGTCTCTGGAGGAATTAAGTCATGGCGCTCTCTACGCTCATCGTGCCCGTACTGCTCACCTTCACGGCCTGCTTTGCCCTCGGCAAGCGTGTCGACGTCTACTCCGCCCTCACCAAAGGCGCGGAGGAGGGACTCACGGTGCTGCTGCACATTCTGCCGTCACTCATCGCACTGCTCTCCGCCGTCTACATGTTCCGTGCGTCCGGCGCGATGGAGGCGCTCGGCGCGCTTTTAGCCCCCGCACTCGACAAGATCGGCATTCCTGCCGAGACTGCGCCGCTTCTCTTCATCCGCCCCATCTCCGGCAGCGGCGCGCTGGCTGTCGGATCGGAGATCATGGACTCCTACGGCGTCGATTCCTATGTCGGCCGCGTTGCGGCGGTCATGCTCGGCTCGAGCGAAACGACGTTCTACACCGTCGCCGTCTATTACGGTGCAGCGGGCATTACGAAAACGCGCTATACTATCCCCGCCGCGCTCTGCGCCGACGTGGTGATGTTCCTCGCATCCGCGTTTTTTGTGCGGCTACTCATGGGCGCGTAAAAAGGAGCCGCCGCAGGCAGCTCCTTTTCCTTTATTCTTCTGTTCTCACGCGGATGCGCAGGGCGCATTTTCCTCTCTGCCCGCCGATAGTAATTGCATAGCGCAGGGCCAGCATCCCGCCGTCCTCGTCGAGCTTCCACTTGACCGACTCCGCCTTCACTGCGACCGGCAAGGTTCCGTAGGGCACGGCATAGAATGAGGTATGCTCCTTCCCCTCCGCAAAGACCATCTCGCTCGTCACCTCGCCCGTGCGCGTCAGAATGATGCAGTCCGGCGCGAGGGCAAGGCGCGTCGCGGTGGTCACCTTGCCGTCCCCGTCCGTTTCCTCATAGCGCAGGAGATAGCCGTCGCGCGTTTCCTCCATCGTGCCGCGCACGCGGAGATCTGAGCTGTCGGCGCTCATGCCTTCGTATTGCTGCTCGCCGTGCACGGTGAGCCAAACGTTTCTTTTCATACAGTCCTCTTTCTCATTTGTTTCTGTCATCATACTACGGCGGAGAGCGGGACACAAGGCGCATTTGCATTTTTTGTGCGTTTCCCTGTTTTTGCTATGGTAAAATGCAAAAGCGCGTGCTATAATTTCCGGTAAGCAGATTCTCTGTTCCGTCAAAGGAGGCGTCACTATGAAAATTGATCTGACGGAAAAGCAATTCCGCCGTCTTCTTGATCTGGTCTACGTCGGCAACTGGGTGATGAACTCCACCCGCGGCGACGATCGTATCCGCGAATACGACGATGTAGAGAGCACCGTATTCGCCAACTGTCTCTCCCACGGCATGGTGCCGCTGGTCGAGGCCTATCAGGGCGAACTGATCCCCTCGCGCGCGTTTGCCGAGGGCGGCATCCACGAGGCCATCATGGCCTACGAGGACACGATGTTTTTCGAAATTCTCGCTCAGGAGCTTGCCCTGCGCGATATGGACAGCGACGCGCCCACGCCCGAAAATGTCGACGAGCTGCGCGAGCGTATGGACACGTACTTAGGCGAATTCGAGCAGCACGGCACCGACAACATCACCGTTGAAATGTAAAAGTGTAACAGAAGGCAAAGAGGTCTCCGCTTTTTAAGCGGAGACCTCTTTATCTTCGTGGCCGCAGCCGCGAAATGTTTTTGATCCATAAATCGCCGCGACAAGTGCGTGGCGATTTATTCTTCTCGCTCCGCGCGTGTCGAGCCGCCCTACGGGCGGCGAAGCACGAAGCGGAGCATATCCCCTATTTTTTAAGGATGCCAACGGCATCCTTAAAAAATAATCACGTCTTGATCCCCATCGTCTCCCACTTGCCGCTGCGGTAGCGCAGGAAGAAGATGGCGCCGCGCACCGACCAGTCCACGATCGCGTGCGCGAACCACACGCCGATGACGCCGTAGCCCATGTACTTGCCCAGCACATACGCAAGCATCACGCGCACGACCCACATCGTCAGCATACTGGCGAGCATCGTGAATCTGGCATCGCCTGCCGCACGCAGGAAGCCCGGCACCATAAACGCCGGTACCCAGATGAAGATGGATGAGATGCCGTGGATCAGCGTGACCGTGACGGCGAGCTTTTCCGCCTCTGGTGAGACGTTGTAGACACGCATGATGAGTGGCAACAGCGCGATGATCGTCAGGTTGACGACCGCCATGATGCCGTAGGTCCACTTGACAATTTTTCTGAGATACGCGCGCGCCTGATCGAATTCGCCCGCGCCGACGCACTGGCTCACGACCGCGGCAAGGCCCAAGTTGATGGCCTGACCGGCAAAGCAGTTGAAGTTTGAGATGGTGTTGCCGATGGCGTTCGCCACCATCGATGCCGTACCGAACGTCGAAATCAGGCTGAAAAGCACGAGACGCCCCAGCTGGAACATGCCGTTTTCGACGCCGCTTGGCACGCCGATGTAGAAGATGTTCTTCATCAGGCGCATATTGAGGTGGAAGCCGCGAATATCGGACAGGTGCAGCATCAGATCGCGGTTGAAAAGCAGCGAGAGGATGACGACTGCCGCGACCGTGCGTGACACGAGCGTCGGGATCGCGACGCCCGCGACGTCCATACCGAAGCCAAAGATCAAAACGGCGTTGCCGATCACGTTGATACTGTTCATCAGGAGCGAAACTTTGAGCGACACATCGCTGTGGCCCATCGTGCGGAACAGCGCCGCGCCGCCGTTGTAGAGCGCGATGCCCGGAATGGATGCCATCACATATAAATAATAAGTGTTCGTCGCCGCCATGACGTCGGGCTCGATATGGCCGAACATTACGGTCAAAATCTGCGTGCGGAAGAGGTACAGCAGCGCCACGAAGAAGATCGACACCGCGCCGAGCAGCGCGATGAGCTGCTGGCCCGCGTTGCAGGCGTCCTCCTTCTGTCTTTGTCCGATGTACTGGCCCGCAACGGCTGCGCCGCCGGTCGCCATCGCCGAGAAAATGTAGATCATCAGATTGCTGATCGAGTCGACGAGCGACACCGCGCTGATCGCCGCGTCGCCGACGGTCGCAACCATCAGCGAGTCGGCAAGACCCACTGTAATGGCCAGAAGCTGCTCGAGCAGCAGCGGCCACATCAGCGCGACGAGCTGGCGGTTCGTAAACATCATTTCCTTGTCAGCGCGCACCGGTGCTGCCAGTTTGCCCATGGTTTCACACTCCTTGTATCGATTGAGCCTGTATCATAAACTATTTGCCTTTCTTTGTCAACGCCGCGTCAAGAAAGATACGGTTTCAGCGCTGCGCCCCACGCTTCGACAAGCTTTTCCTTCGTCCAACGCGCGTTGGCCGGCGAGGTGGAGGGAAGCTGGACGGCCTCGCGCCCGAGCTTCGCGCGGCAGTATTTTTTATAGCAGGCGTAGGACGTGCCGCCGTTGCAGAAGATGGCCTGAATGTCCGCCGCATCCAAAATGACGGACAGATCGTTCGGCACAACGTTCGTGATGCTCGCATCCGACGATCCCACGATCTCGCATGAGCCGATGGTGTCCCACATGGCGACGCCGCGGCGCAGGGCCATCGCTTTCTTCTCTTTGACCGTCTTCGGCGTTTCCTCGCCCAAAACAGCGGCGAGCGTCGGCCAGAAGCGGTTCTGCGGGTGCGCGTAGAAAAACGCCGCCTCCCTTGACTTGACCGACGGGAACGAGCCCAGGATCAGCACGCGCGACTTTTCGTCATACAGCGGCGGAATATTATGGACCTGCGTCTTAAGCTCCATTTTCTCGTCCCCTTTCTGCCTTTTTCGCCATTTTAACACAGGAACATCAAATCGCCAAGTCCCGTTTTCTCCGTCTGCGTGCGCTTCACGCTTCGCTGCGGAAATGGGTTGGCTTTTCGGCAAAGTTATGTTATGATAAAGTAAATATATATTAAATGTAGGTGCCTTGCCCCGCGTGGGCACGGTCATCTTTGAGAAAGGACATCTATGAAAGACGACGACAATCACATTCTTCTTTTAGAAAAGGGCAAACGAGGCCTTCTGCAGATCATCTTCGGCCGCACGGGCATCATCATCGTTTCGCTGATCGTGCAGATCTTGTTTCTCTTTGCCGCCTTTTACAAGCTTGAGGGTTTTCTGCCCTACTTCTGGGGCGGCAACACGCTGCTGTCGGCGGCAGTCGTGCTGTTTCTGTTCGGCAACGACGACAACCCGACCATCAAGCTCACGTGGTTTTTCATCCTCGCGGTGCTGCCGGTGTTCGGCTTGATTCTGTATGTTTACATCAAGACCGACCTCGGCCACCGGCTGATGATCCGCCGCTACAACGACATCCTGTCGCAGACGGAGCACTTCGCCCCCTCGGAAAGCGCGTGTTCCAAGGAGGAATTACCGGAGGAGCTCCAAAGCCTTGCCTCCTACCTGAATTCCTGCGGCTTCCCCTGCTATCAAAACACACAGGCGCAATACTTCCCCCTCGGCGACGATGCGTTCGAGGTCATGTGCGACGAGCTCCAAAAGGCCGAGCACTTCATCTTCCTCGAGTATTTCATCGTCAGGGAGGGCTACATGTGGGGCCGTATCCTTGAAATTCTCAAGGAAAAGGTCAACGCGGGCGTCGAGGTGCGCGTGCTGTACGACGGCACCTGCGCGGTCGCGCTGCTGCCCTATTCCTACCCCGAAAAGCTCGAAAAGCTCGGCATTGCCTGCAAGATGTTCGCGCCGCTGCGCCCGTTCGTCTCCACGCACTACAACTACCGCGACCACCGCAAGATCATGGTCATCGACGGCAAGATCGGCTTCACAGGCGGCATCAACCTCTCCGATGAGTACATCAACCGCACCTCGCGCCTCGGCCACTGGAAGGACACAGCCATTGCCCTGCGCGGCGACGCCGTGCGCAGCCTGACGCTGATGTTTTTGCAGATGTGGGACGTCAGCTCCGTGCACTTTACGCCCGAAGGCTACAGCAAGTATCTCGGCGTGCCGCAGCCGGCGCATGAAAAGGAAGCGGGCTATGTCATCCCCTATGGCGACAGCCCGCTCGACCGCGACCTCGTCGGCGAGATGGTCTATATGGATATCATCAACCGTGCCAACCGTTACGTACACATCATGACGCCGTATCTCATCATTGACAACGAGATGATCACGGCGCTGACCTATGCCGCGCGCCGCGGCGTGGAGGTCCAGCTCATCCTGCCGCATGTGCCTGACAAGGAGATTGCCTTCTCGCTTGCGCACACGTATTACCGCAGGCTGCTTGAAAACGGTGTACAAATTTATGAGTACGAGCCGGGCTTCGTTCACGCGAAGGTCTTCGTCAGCGATGACTGCAAGGCGACCGTCGGCACGATCAATCTGGACTACCGCAGCCTGTACCACCACTTTGAATGCGGCACGTACCTTTATGCATCGCCCGAAGTCGCAAAAATTGAGCAGGATTTCCAGCAAACGCTCGCCAAGTGCGTCCGCGCGGACGCAGAGCTTCTCAAAAACGACCCGTTTATGCGAAAGCTCATCGGCCCCGGCATGCGCATCATCGCCCCGCTGCTGTAAGAAGTAAAAAAGTCGAAACCGAAAGGTTTCGACTTTTTTTATTCTCAATTACTTTTCGAGCTGCTCGAGCGCGCTGCACACGGCAGTGTGCTCCTTCTGCACCGCCACATAGAGTGGCTGTACGCTTTCAGACATCGAATCCTGACCGCGCGCAGCGCTTCCGTCATCTGAGAGCTGGCGTGGGCGAGCGAGCCGAGGCCAAGGTTCAGCGCCACGCCCTTGAGCGTGTGCACCGCGCGGAACGCCGTAGTCGTGTCGCCCGTGTTCATCGCATTCGTCAGGTTTTGCATGCTGTCATCGCCCGGGAACATATTAAGGAAGCGCACGATGCGCTCGTCGTTCTGAAAACGCGCCTTGGCTTCGCCGTAGCCGCCGCCGACGCAGCGGAAAAATTCGTCAAGTTTCACGTTCTTTCGCCTCTCGATAAATTGCTACGCAATCCTTTTTCAGTTTGGCCTGATACATCGCAAGGTCCGCCCTGCGGATCGTTCTTAAGATGCGTCCCGCCGCGAACGCGCCGCCGATGCTCGCGCTGATGTACGGTTCAGGATACTCCTCGATGACGATCTCGTCAAGCGCGGCGCGGATGGACTGCAATTTCTTCTCCAAGATCTGCTGCGGCAGGTCGCGGAACAGCAGGAAGAATTCATCGCCCCGTAGCGCACGAGCTCGTCGTCGCTGCGGATCTGCGATTTGATGGCCTGCGCCGCGCGATAGAGCGCCGCGTCGCCCGCCTGATGGCCGAAGCGGTCGTTGATGTGCTTGAAGTTGTCCATGTCGATCATGGCGAACGAGAACCAGCCCTCCAGATTCTTGAGCCGCTCGTCGTAATAGCGGCGGTTGTAGACCTTGGTGACCGAGTCCATATACACCTGCCGGTCGCGCACGAGCAGCTGGTTGAGCACATTTTCGCGCTCGAACATGTCGTCGCTCTTGGTGCGCTTGACCAGCTCGAGCGAATACGGCCTGCCGTCCACCTCGATGAACGACGCGAGCACATAATAGATATCGCTCGCTCGCGTTTCGATCTTCGTCTGTGGCTTGTGCGTGCGCAGCACCTCCTGCGAAATGCAGTTTTCGCAGCGGCGCTTCTTTTTCCACACCGCGTAGCAGTGCTCGCTCTTTTTAAGCGTGCAGCCCTCATCCGTTTTCGTCAGCTCCACACAGATCGTCGGGGCGACCAGCCGCGCAATGTCAAAGATGCGGCGATATGCTCGGCAATGTTCATGCCGCCCATGATCTTGAGGCGCGAGATGACGGTGCTCTGCAATTCGGATGGGACCGTAAGCACGCGGCGCAAAAGACCGTCGATACGCATACGCACAACCATTTCGCCGTCCTGCGGCTCCAAGTGGATATCGCTCGCGCGCTCGGAAAACGCGCGTTCAATGAGGCTGCTCCGTGATAAAGTCGGCGCGGATGAGCACATCGCCCAGGCGCTCCTTTGTCTCCTTCTGCATTTCAAGCGCTTTTTCCAGCTGCTCGTTCGTGATGACGCCCGACGAGACCAGAAGATCGCCCAAACGCATGTACGCCATATTCATCCACCTCCATCTGCTATCTGCCGATGTATGTTAAGAAGTTGTATATCAGGAAAAATGCGCTATTGCTATAAACTTTTTTCTAAAAATTGTCAATAATCCTCAGTATTTCTCCCCATTTCGCACATATTTTACAATCCATATTTCTTTTTTCCTCAAATTTATCGTGCATTTTTTACCATCCGCTGACGGCCCTCCCGTTTTTTTGCGGAAACGCTTCGCCCTTTCCGCTCTTTTTTCAATCATTTCTGGCAAAACAGCAGGAAAAACCGGGAAAATATCCCTTGAATGTTCCGTGGTTCTGTGCTAAGTTTACATTAAGTATCAAATGTTTCTAAAAAACATGCATAAACAGTTTTTGTTTGGCACTGGCTTTTCCGGTGTCTATTTTCTTGTCCGCCCGCCCCGCGGCGGCATTTCTACAAAAGAGCGCGCCCTAAAATGCGTATGAGGTCTACACTATGGTCGAAACCAAAATCCTGATCGCGGACGATTCGAAAATGAACCAGCAGATCCTTTCCGAAATCCTCGGCGGCCGCTACGAATACCTCTATGCCGACGACGGCATGCAGGCGCTCGAGCTGCTGCTGCTCGACATCAACATGCCCCGCCTCGACGGCTTCGGCGTGCTCGAGGTGATGAAGCAGCGCAACTGACTGCAGGAGATCCCCGTCATCATCACCTCGTCCGAGGATGACGAGTCGTTCATCCAGAAGGCCTACGAGCTCGGCGTAACGGATTACATCCGCCGCCCGTTCAACCTGACGGTCACGCAGCGGCGGCGATGATGCTGCTCGCAGGCTGCGGCAGCAAGGCAGACCCCGGATTTTCCCCGGCGAACCCTGTCAATATCACGATCTGGACGTACTACAACGGTGAACAGCTCGAAGCGTTCAACGCGCTCGTCGACGAGTTCAACTCGACCGTCGGCAAGGAACAGGGCATCACGGTTGAGAGCTCCAGCCACGGCAGCGTGACCGATCTTGAGAACAACGTGCTCGCTTCTGCCGAGGGCAAGGTCGGTGCCGAGGCGATGCCCAACATCTTCTCCGCCTACGCCGACACTGCCTACGCGCTCGATGAGATGGGTCAAATTGCCGATCTGAGCGATTATCTAAGCGAAGAGGACCGCGCCGCCTTTATTGAGGACTATCTGAGCGAAGGCGACTTCTCCGGCTCGGGCAGTATCAAGATCTTCCCCGTCGCCAAGTCGGTGGAGCTGCTGTTTCTCAATGAAACGGACTGGGAGCCGTTCGCCGCCGCCACAGGCGCAACCTATGACGACTTGGCCACGATCGAAGGCCTCGTCTCCGTCGCCGAACGCTACTACGAGTGGACCGACGCGCAGACGCCCGACATCCCGAACGATGGACGCGCGTTCTTCGGCCGCGACGCGATGGCGAACTACATGCTCATCGGCGCCAAGCAGCTTGACTGCACGATCTTCGACGCACAGGACGGCAGCATGACGCTGAACTTTGACCACGACGCCGTGCGCACCCTCTGGGATAACTACTATGTACCCTTCATCAAGGGCTACTTTTCCGCAAGCGGCCGCTTCCGCAGCGATGATGTGAAGACCGGCAATATCATCGCCTACGTCGGCTCGTCTTCGAGCGCAACGTTCTTCCCCACGCAGGTCATCTCCGACGACATGGACAGCCACGACATCACGCGCAAGGCGCTTGAAAGCCCGAAGTTTGCGAACGGTGAGGACTACGCCGTGCAGCAGGGCGCGGGCATGGTCGTGACGAAGGCGAGCGATGCCGAGATTCAGGCAAGCCTCGTGTTCCTCAAATGGTTCACCTCACCCGAGCACAACATCACGTTCTCTGTCGACTCAGGCTACCTCCCCGTCACGCACGAGGGCAACTCCATCGACGCGATCCGCATAAGCGGTCTTGCCCTCAGCGATGAGATGGACGAAGTCCTCTCCGCCGCAGTCGACACGGTCAACGAAAACCATCTCTACACGCCCCGCGCCTTCTCCGGCGGCACGAACGCCCGCGCCATTCTTGAATATTCCATGAGCGATAAGGCAAGCGCTGACCGCGCCGCGGTCAAAGAGGCAATGGCGCAGGGACAGAGCTTTGAAGATGCCTCGGCGCAGTTCCTTTCCGACGAATGCTTTGAAGCCTGGTATCAGGATACGCTTGCATCGCTTGAGGCCTTTCAGGGCTGAGTGACTGTTCAATGACAAAAAAGGGGCCGTTTTATGTTCTTTCGCAAACCATCGGATCATGTGCCGCATGTCACCATCTTCCATACGATCCTGCGCTCCATGCTCTGGATCCTGTTCATCGAGATCGCGCTGCTTGTCGGCATTCTCTATCTCTGCCGCATCAACACGAACCTTGAGCAGAATGCTGTCGACATCTTGCAGATACAGACGGAAAACCGCCAAAACTATCTGCAAGGCCAGATGCTCGACGCGCAGGATCTCTCGTCGCTTGCGGGCAAGATCAACGCCGTGACGCAGGCCATGCTCGACGACGGCGAGATCAGCCTTGACACGCTCGACAGCGGCAGCGACGCCGCATCCCCCCTGCTGCTCTCGATCGGCGACAGCCTGATCTCCTCGATGCGCCATCGCCCCGTCACCGGCATTTTTGTCGTGCTCAACACGCACGATCTCGACACACGCAAAAAGGGCGAGCCGCTGCCCTGCCTTTATCTGCGCGACCTTGACCCGAATTCCTCCCCCTCGCAGCGCAATTCTGATCTTATGCTCGTGCGCGCACCCGCACAGGTCGTACAGTCACTCTACATTGCGACCGACACGAGCTGGACGCCCTCGATCAACTATGGGGCCAACGGCAGCAGCGGCTTTCTCTATCCCGTCTTTCAGGCAGCCTACCACGGAAACGGCGAACTGGACGCCGCAGACTACGGCCACTGGACGTCCTCGCCCTACACGCTCTCCGGCGACGATCACTCCGCCATCGCCTACACCATCCCGCTTATTTTAGATGACGGCACGGTCTACGGCGTGCTCGGCGTCGAAATTCTTGAAAGCTACCTGCAAGCCCTGCTGCCGGGCACCGAGCTGCAGAACGACAGCTCGGGCACCTATCTTCTCGGCGTCGCATCGAATTCCGCCATCGGAAAAGACGACCTTACCGTCAGCGTCATCTCCGCCTCCCCCGCTGCAAATGCGCCGCAGCAATCCTATGACCAGACGCTGCTGCTCAAGCCGTCAAAGCGCGGTGGCTACCAGAGTGACTCCCCCCTCGGCCTTTGTCACGCCGCCGTGGCACCGCTGACGCTCTACAACCGCAACGCGCCGTTTTCCAATGAGCAGATGCTGCTTATCGGCTCGGTGCCGGTATCGGCGCTTTACGCCTTTTCAGGCTATGTGCTGCGGTTTTTGATCATCGCGGTCCTCGTCGTGCTCACTGCAGGACTTTTCAGCAGCCTTGTGCTGGCGCGCAAGCTCTCGCGCCCGATTTCGCGCCTTTCCGACGAGGTCGCGCACGCGCGTGAAAGCCGCAGCTCCATCCCCATGCTCTCCGCCACCGGCATCATCGAGCTCGACCGGTTCTCCTCCGCGTTCACGCAGCTCGGACGCGAGGTACTCGATACTTCGACCAAGTTTCTGCGCATCATGGACATGGCAAGCGTGGAGCTCGGCGGCTATGAGCTGCGCTCCGCTCCTGACAGCATCTATGTCACCGACAATTTCTTCGACCTTCTCGGCATGCCCGGCGTTGACGCAGACGACTTAACAGCGCAGAGTTTCCGCGAGCTTTTGCAGCGCTTTGAGCGCTCGTGCCCCCACTCCCCCGCGCCCGACGGCGCGATGCTCTACCACATCCGTCTGCCAAGCGGCAAAGAGCGCTACCTTCGCATCGAGACGACGCACGAGGACGGCACACAGGTCGGCCTTGCCGAGGATGCGACCGCCAACACGCTTGAAAAGCTGCGCATTGAGCACGAGTGCGACTATGACACGCTCACAGACCTCTACAACCGCCGTGCCTTCCACCGCATCTGCGCCGAGTTCTTCTGCTCACCCGAAAAGCTCGGCCACGCGGCGCTTTTGATGTTCGACCTCGACAACCTCAAGCAAATAAACGACACATTCGGCCACGACTGGGGCGACGAGTACATCCGCCGCACAGGCGAATGCTTTGCCAAGAACGCTCCCGCGCGTACCGTCTGCGCGCGCATCAGCAGCGATGAGTTCAGTGCATTCTTCTACGGCTACAACGATCAGGATACGCTGCGCGCCGACATCCGCGCGCTAAAAGCCGCCCTTGAGCATTCTGTCGTCCAGCTTCCCAGCGGACGTGAGCTGCGCGTGAGCGTCTCCGGCGGTATCGCGTGGTATCCCGAGAGCAGCACAAATCTCATCACACTGCGCAAATACGCGGACTTTGCCATGTATCAGGTCAAGCTCTCGCGCAAGGGCGAGCTGCTGGAATTCGACCCTGAGGTCTACCGCACCAGCCTGCAGGAAAGACGCTGCCATGAGGAGTTCCGCCGTCTCATCAACGAAGAGCTCATCTCCTATCACTTCCAGCCGATTATCGACGCAAAAGACGGCAGCGTCTTCGCCTATGAAGCGCTCATGCGCGTGGATCTTCCCACGCTGCACTCCCCTGCTGACGTGCTGCGCCTCGCGCGCGAGGAAAACTGCCTGCACGAGGTCGAGCGCATCACGTTCTTCTGTGCGTCAAGTGCATATCAGGCGCTTGAAAACGCCGGTAAGGTCGTGCCCAGCGCGCTGCTGTTCATCAATTCGATTGCAAGCCAGTATCTAACGCCCGATGAGCTTTCGGAATACTCCGCGCGCTACGCCTCGATCCTGCCGCGCATCGTCATTGAGATCACGGAGGAAGAGTGCCTCGACCCCAAGGCGCTGCGCATCAAGCAGACGATCCGTGGCAGCTCTGGTGCGTTCGCGCTCGACGACTACGGCAGCGGCTACAGCAACGAGCGCAGTCTTCTTGAGCTCTCGCCCAACTACATCAAGATCGACCTTTCCATCATCCGCAGCATCGACACCGACGCCAACAAGCGCCAGATCGTGTCGAACACCGTGTCCTACGCGCACCAGCGCGGCATGAAGGTCGTGGCTGAGGGCCTTGAGACCGCGGACGAGGTACGCACCGTGCTGTCGCTCGGCGTCGACCTTCTGCAGGGCTTCTTCCTCGCGATGCCGCAGGTCGAACCCGGCGGCGCGAGCGAAGAAAGTCTTGCCGTCATCGCCGAGATGCACAGCCAGAGCGATGAGAGTCAAATTTCGATATTTGGCGGCGACAAGCAGTAAATATCGCAAAAAGGCTCACGAAAGCATTGCTTTCGTGAGCCTTTTTCTTTTATCCGTTCTCTTTCGCCGTGCGGGCGCATTCGATGATCGTGCGCACCGCGCGGTCGATGTTGATGGGCTTGGAGAGGTGGGCGTTCATGCCCGCGGCGAGGCATTTTTGAATGTCCTCATGGTAGGCGTTGGCTATGAGGGCGATGATGGGAATGTTCTTCGCCGTCTCGCTGTCGAGCTTTCGGATGGCGGCAGTCGCCTCCAGGCCGTTCATCACCGGCATCTGCATGTCCATCAGGATCGCATCGAACTCGTCTGGCGCGGCCTGCTCGATCCGCTGTAAGCAGTCCTGCCCGTTCACAGTGCGCACACAGTGCACCCTGTAGCCGCGCAGTTGCTCGGCGGTGATCTCGTAGTTTAGGTCGTTGTCCTCGGCCACGAGCACGGTGAGCGGCTTTTCCGGCAGCGTGATGGCCGTCTCGGTGTGCTCTTCGGTCTCGGCGTCGTCCGCCGCGGCGGGCAGGTCGAGCGTCACGCGGAATGTCGTGCCCTTGCCGACCTTGCTCTCAGCCTCGATCGCACCGCCCATCAGGTCGACGATCTTTTTCACAATGGCAAGGCCGAGGCCGCTGCCGCGCACCTTGTTGACGCGCGTGTCGACCGCGCGGGAAAAGGCCGAATACATCTGTTCCATGAACTCCGGCGTCATGCCGATGCCCGTGTCGCTCACGACCGAGACAAGGCGGACCTTGCCGCTCTCGGCAAGCTTTTCCTCATAGACCTCGAACTTCACATCGCCGTTTTCCGGCGTATACTTGACGGCGTTTGAGAGCAGGTTCATATAGATCTGCCCGAGGCGGATCTGGTCGGAGAGCAGCACATTGTGGGAAATGTCGTGCAGCTTCCCCGAAAAACGGATGTTTTTCGCCTCCGCCATGCCCGCGATGGCCTGGCAGTAGAAGTCAAACAGCTCCGGCAGCTTCACCGGCTGTGAGACGATTTTGAACTCCCCGCTCTCGATGCGCGAGATGTCCAGCACATCGTCGATGAGCTCCTGCAAGTTGCTGCCGCTGACACGGATCTTTTCCAGGCACTCTTTCATCTTATCCGAATCGTCCGCGTGCTGTAGGGCGATATTCGTAAAGCCCATGATGACATTCATCGGCGTGCGGATATCGTGCGACATGCGCGAGAGGAACTCGGACTTTGCCTCGTTCGCGCGGCGTGCCGCAGTCTCTCCGCGAGCATTGAAAGGTCAAAAAACGGTTCAACATAGGGCAGATACTCCGGCAACAATGCTCTGCTTGCTCATTTCACTCATGTGGACGCTCGCTCTGCCGCTGTGTCCGGTCAGACGGTGCATCTGCCGCTCGCTTGCAACCTCTTCATAATAACCCGTGCGCAGATCGATACGGTAAATCGTATAATAGATCTTGCTGATGGCCGAGATGACCTCGTAGCTCATCCGGCTCTCCGTGAGCGCCGTTTCCAGCGCGTGCTGGTGCTCGCGCTCCTCCCTCACGATCTCATCCACGCTGCGGAAGTCCAGCAGGATTTGAAAGCTCGTTTCCGTCTGCTGCACCCTATTGGCGCGCACCTCGAAATAGATGTTCCCGATGGCGTTCGGCACACTCTGGTAGCGGCGGCTGACGCGGTCCTTGGTCCTGAGCTCGCGCATCAGATTTTCTGCGTCCAAAAATTGCAGGAAGTCCGGTGCGCTCTCCTTAAGGACGCACTTGTGATAGTAATGCTCGACCGCCTCGGCATGGGAAAACAGCTCTTGCCCATGCGGGAGCAGGTCGCCCGCGGAGTTGGAGTGCTCCTCGATCTTGACGATCTCGGCCCGGTCGTTCATCAGGTCCACACGATAAACGGACGTGCTGTCCTTGCAGAGCACCTTGAGCATCTGCTGCTCAAGCTTCACGGCCTGCAAATTCTGCTCGAGCGACTTCTGCTTTTCTTCCAGCAGCGTCAGCATGCGCAGGTTCTCCCGCGCGCTGCCGAGGTGCCCGCCGACAAAGGCAAGCAATCGGAGCTGGCCGGCCGTCATCGCCCGCTGCGGATTGTCAAGGCCGAAAAAGCCGCTCAGATTGCCGCGATAGAAGACCGGCACCGCGATCTCGGAGTGGATGCTCTGCGTCTTCAGGATCTCGTACTCGCTCGGCATCTGCGTTTTCACGCCTTCAATATTCGGAATGACGATCGTCTCGCCGCAGTCGAAGACCTCCAGCCAGTACGGCATATCCGCGGGAACGATCTCCGTCAGGTTGTCGATCTGCGGCGCGACGCCGTTCGCGCACCACTCAAAGGTGTTGCAATAGGCCTCCGCCGTCCCCTCCAGCCGCTCGAAGAGGAACACGCGGTCGGACAGCATGGCCTCGCCGATCAGGCTCAGCAGGCGGCAAACCAGCTCGTCCATCTCCTCCTTGCTGCGGGAGCGGTCGATGCGTGCAAGCTGGTCGATGATTGCAAGGCTGTATTCTGCCGCAATGCTCGCCCCTGCGGTCACGGGCGGATGCTCTGCTTGCTTCATGCGCTTGTCTCCTTTGCGGCAGCTTTCGATACCTGTCATAAATATACAAAATTGGTCATAGTTTGTCTATTATAGCATGGGGTAATTTGAAAGCAAATACGAAGTTGCCCCCTCCCGACCATCGTTCGGCATCACCGCACAAAAAAGCGCCGGCTCGTTGAGCCGGCGCACTTTTATTTGTTTTCACATTCTGACGCTTTACTTCTTCTTGCCGCCGAGGAATTCCGGCAGGGGCTTGCCCTGCTTGAGCCACTGGTGATACTCGGCCGTCGCGGCGAACTCAACGTCGCCCGCAGAGTTGAGCGCGGTCTCGACAGAGTCCTGAATGACGCCGATGATGAAGCCGACGCCGACGACCTGCATCGCGATGTCGTTCGAGATGCCGAACAGCGAGCACGCCATCGGGATGAGCAGCAGCGAGCCGCCTGCCACGCCGGACGCGCCGCATGCGCCGAGCGCGGAGACCACGGACAGCAGGATGGCCGCCGGCAGGGAGATCTGGATGCCGAGCGTGTTGGCGGCAGCCATGGCCATGATGGTGATGGTCAACAAGGCATACAATGTGCTGCGCGCCATCACCTGGCTAATGGTGGGCCTCTTCGCGCTGATGCAGGCCGCCGTACCCGTGCAGTGCATCACGCTCAACCCCGGTACCCTGCTGTGCCTGTGCATCGCGCTGTGCACCTACATGATGCTCGGCTGCTACGGCCAGGCCGGCCGCACGCGCACTGTATTCCTGGTATTCCTGATCCTCGGGGCCGGATGCGCGGTGCAGTATGCTTTCACGCCCTTCATACTGGTATTCTGGCTGATGCTGGTGCAGATGCGGATATTCTCGGCACGCACCTTCCTGGCCTCCTTGCTGGGCATACTGTGCGCCTGGATACTGCTCCTGGGGAGCGGCACGGTGAGCCCGGCTGACATCACCTGGCCGCATCTGAGCGGGCTGCCCGACGACATCGGACTCAACCGCGGATTCTACCGCATCGCCGTAGCCGCCATCACGGCTCTGCTGCTGCTCGGCGCACTGATGGCCAACGCCTACAAGACCATATCGTACAACGCGCGCGCCCGCGCATACAACGGCGCGCTGGTGGTGCTCGCCCTCGTCACCGTCATAGCCATGGCACTCGACTCGGACAACCTCGCCACCTACCTGCCGCTGCTCAACATGTCGGCGGCCTATCAGATCACACACTACTTTGTCAACCACCGCTACGACCGCCAGTATATCGCCGTACTCGCCATAGCGGGTGTCTATGTGGCACTGTATATCTGGAGAATATTACCCTGATGAGCAATCCCGTAGTAATCATAGAGAAAAACATACCCTTTCTGAGTGTGTTGCGCCCACATGCGCGCGTGCGCTTCCTGGCGCCCGAGGACATC
>ENA-ORNR01002167-ORNR01002167.1-human-gut-metagenome-genome-assembly--contig:-NODE-2167-length-16480-cov-7.088584_pt1 | contig 16480 bp, 16 predicted proteins | sample MGYA00242114_ERZ509020 | MGnify/ENA primary metagenome ERZ509020 (study PRJEB26280, sample SAMEA2338758) | human gut metagenome | biome: human gut; feature: human-associated habitat; material: faeces...
CTCCACAAGATCCGCTATCGCCGCCTCATCATCGACAATCATTATCTTTTCCTGCAAATCGTGTTCCCTCATTTCTTTCACGTATTATATGTCTATTGCAAAGCATATACTTCAGCCGAACAATTACTTCATTCTGCTGTTTTGCTGCCGACTATAGGTATACTTTTGTTTTTCACTTTCTATGTTAATTTTTACAACTGACAATGTCAATCCTTTTATATAACCAACTTATATCTCTGTCAAATCTAAAAAAGGATACTTGAAAATTACACTCATCAATGCTTATTCTTTCCGGCATTGGATATATGTGTAAGATTCAGGCATCCCTTTATCATCAATTTCTTATCATATTCATTTGTAAGTTTGTAATCAAGAACCACCACAATGGCTCCACCTGATTGTCAATGATATTCACAATCCGCTTCGCTGCCTGCCCATATAAAATCGATGCTTCGCATTTATTTTATAAAATATCGATATACTCCCCATTTAATGCCTTGTTCATGCTTCTGACTGCACAGAATTTTCCGCACATTGAGCAGCTATCCTCCTGCTCAGGTGCACGGCTGTCGCGGATAGCCATTGCCGTCTGAGGGTCTATTGAACATTCCCACTGCTTCTCCCAATCAAATGTACGTCTTGCATCCCCCATCGCATCATCTAAATCCCTCGCATGAGGTATCTTTTTTGCAATATCTGCCGCATGTGCAGCAATGCGTGAAGCGATAATTCCCTGCTTCACATCATCGACATTAGGTAACGCAAGATGTTCAGCAGGTGTAACATAACAGAGAAATGCAGCTCCTGAGGCGGCAGCGATAGCACCTCCTATTGCAGATGTTATATGGTCATAACCCGGAGCTATATCTGTCACAATAGGCCCTAACACATAGAAAGGTGCACCCATGCATATAGTCTGCTGAATCTTCATGTTTGCCTCAATCTGATCCATAGGCATATGACCCGGCCCTTCAACCATAACCTGAACATCCTTCGCCCATGCACGCTTTGTAAGCTCGCCAAGACGGACTAATTCCTCTATCTGGCATACATCACTTCCATCTGCAAGGCATCCCGGTCTGCATGCATCTCCAAGGGAGATTGTAACATCATATTCACGGCAGATATCAAGAATATCGTCAAAATATTCATAAAACGGATTTTCCTCACCGGTCATGCTCATCCATGCAAATACCAGTGAGCCTCCTCTTGAAACAATATTCATCTTTCTCTTGTGCTTCTTAATCTGCTCTATAGTCTTTCTGGTAATTCCGCAATGAAGTGTAACAAAATCAACCCCATCCTGTGCATGCAGCCTTACAACATCTATGAAATCCTTCGCTGTAAGTGTCGCCAGATCCCTCTGATAGTGAATAACGCTGTCATATACCGGAACCGTTCCTATCATCGCTGTGCACTCAGATGTAAGCTTGCGGCGGAACGGCTGCGTATTTCCATGAGAGGATAAATCCATTATTGCCTCTGCCCCCATGTCAACTGCTGCCTGTACCTTCTTCATCTCAACATCATAATCCTTGCAGTCGCGTGATACTCCAAGATTCACATTTATCTTGGTTCTGAGCATTGAACCGACACCATTAGGGTCTATGCAGTTATGTAATCTATTTGCACATATTGCGACCTGTCCCTTGGCAACCCACTCTCTTATCTCCTCCTCTGTACGATACTCCTTCTTTGCCACAATCTTCATCTCCGGAGTTATAATTCCCTTTCTTGCTGCCTCCATCTGTGTTGCGTATTCTCTCATTTTAACTTTTCTCCTATTTCTATAATTATGATTTGCAATTGCAATTTTCTGCCTTTATGCCTATTATAAAGTTCTCCGGGCAGGGACTTGAATGACCCCTCCCTAATACCACAAAGAACCGGCCCCAATGACACAGCCATGGTCAAGCGGCCCTGAGCCATGTCCAAGATCGAGCATTGATGCAAGCGTATGTGAAATATATTCCTTAGCCCTTGCCACTGAATCAGTGAGACTATAGCCTTTGGCAAGATTTGAGGCGATGGCACTTGAAAGTGTGCAGCCTGTTCCGTGAGTGTTAGGATTGTCGATTCGTTGACCCTCAAACCATGTGATTTTATCATCTTTAAACAGTAAGTCATTTGCATCGCTCACGCTGTGTCCTCCTTTCAGGAGAACTGCACAGCCATAGCTGTCATATATTTTTCGTGCTGCATTTATCATGCCCATATTATCTGCTATTGGCATACCTGATAAAACCTGTGCCTCCGGAATATTAGGTGTGATGACTGCAGCAAGCGGAAAAAGCTCCTGTATCATTGTTCCTACTGCCTCACTCTTCATAAGCGATGAGCCACTTGTCGCTACCATCACAGGGTCAAGCACAATATTCCGCGCCTTGTAATGCCTTAGTCTGTCCGCAATCACAGTAATCAAGTCTTCCGATGAAACCATTCCTATCTTAACCGCATCCGGAAAAATGTCTTCAAATACCGCGTCAAGCTGTTCCTTTAAAAAATCCGGTGTAGATTCCTGAATTGCCCGTACACCCATGGTATTCTGTGCTGTCATTGCAGTGATTGCACTCATGGCATACACACCATTGGCAAGCATTGTCTTTATATCTGCCTGAATACCTGCACCACCACTTGAATCACTCCCGGCAATCGTGAGTGCAGTTTTCAGCTTCTTTATCTCCATTTTTCCTATGCCTCCTTAAAGTTACCTAAGCCAAGTTCCACTGCTCTGCATTTAAGTTCTTCCACTGCAAGCTTAGGGTTTCCTGCTTTCATAATCGCGGACACTGCACATATACCTGCTATCGGAATCCCCTGCAAAATATCAATATTGTTCTTATTAAGTCCGCCAATCGCATTCACCTTAATCGGAACTGCTGCACATATATCTCTAAGGGTATCTGTGGATGTAAGCACGGTCTTGACCTTCGTTGTTGTCGGATATATCGCACCTACTCCAAGATAGTCTGCTCCCTGATCATATGCCTCTACAGCCTGCGGCACAGTTTTCGCTGTCGCTCCTATGATAATACTGTCTCCAAGTATTTTTCTCGCAATATATACCGGCATGTCACTCTGTCCAAGATGTACCCCTTCGGCATCAACTGCCATCGCTACATCTATTCTGTCATCAATTATAAGTGGCACATTATATTTTTTTGCAATAATATGTACCTTATCAGCCAGTAGAATATATTCCCTGGTTGTCCTGTTCTTCTCCCTGAGCTGCATTATATTCACTCCGCCCTGAAGTGCCGACTCGACCCTCCACATGAATTCATCTTCAGCAAAGCCTGTACTATCTGTTATAAAATAAATCTTAGTATCAAAATCTTTTCCACTGCCCATAATCAAAGCCCTTTCTTAATGATTGACAAAATAATCTTTTCCTCAGCTACCGGCATTCCTGCTAATTCACTTCGATATATTCATCCACCTGTCCATGCGTAAGCGTTGTAAGATAATCCATAAGCCGCACCATAAATGTTCCGTTCCCTTCATCTGTCTGTGCAAGCTGCCCGCATATTCCAAGCACCACACATGCAGTCATTGCCGCCTCAAGTCCGCCTGACTGCAATATACCGGTCTGCGATAGGTATGCGGCGCACAATGATCCAAGCATACAACCTGTTCCAGTTACACTTGCCAACTGCCTTGTTCCATTTTTTATATGTATAAGTTGCTTTCCATCTGTAACAATATCCGTTTTCCCACTTGCAAGGATTGTTGTGTTGTATTTTTCCGCCAACGTCATCGCTGCTCTATCTATACTGCCAATATCAATCTTTTCATCCGCATCGACTCCTGCACTGCTATACATATCACAATACAGTGCGTTTATCTCCGAATAGTTTCCCTTTATTACTTCCGGAATACCTATATTTAAAAGCTCATTTATATAATTTCTTCGAAGATCAGAACACGCAATCCCCACCGCATCTAACACAACAGGAATATTCTTTTCCTTTGCGGCAGCAAGTGAAAGCTTCATAGCTTCCATGCGCACATCGGTTATATTCCCAAGATTCAACAAAACCGCCTGTGCCGTAGAAGTTATCTGCCTGACCTCTTTAGGATGTTCTGCCATTATAGGACGAGCTCCTATCGCCAGCAGTGCGTTGGCGCACTGGTTTATGGATATCGGATTTGTTATACAATGTATGAGCGGCATGTTGTCTTTAACTTTATTTCTTATACATTTTATCTGCTTCTTCAAAGCATACGCTCCCTTTCATTTCTTCCAATTTAGATATTTGTGGAATACAGATTCATAAACCTTTCAAGCTACTTACACTGCACCAGTCACCTGTGCATCCTTTTCCTTTACCTGTCCAATCTTCTTCACAACCAGATAAATTACCGCTGCAAGCGTGAAGCCGACTATTGATACATACGGAAGATATCCCCACACAACTCCTGTAAGATCTAATGCCTTCTCCACAAAAGCAATCACAACGAATGCAACGGCTCCAAAAGCAGCTATTGTAAATGCATTGGATATAATTCCGCTCTTATAGCTGTAGCTCTTCGAGGCAAGCATATTCTGAATGTTGGTGAGCATTCCATTATCCGCAAGCTTACGAAGAAACGCATACGCAATACTTCCTCCGATCAATGTCCCGCATATAAATGAAGGCACATAGAATAACCAGGAAAGTCCTTCTCTTCCCCAGATAAACGTCATGACAGGATATGAGACAATCGCACCGATAATGCCTGTTCCAATAACCTCACCAAGAACGGCGCAGATCAGCTTTCCCTTTGATATTCTGTAAAAAACTCCCGACAAAAATGCCCCGAATACTGCTCCTGTAAGTGCTAATGGCGGAATACCCATTGTTATCATTCTGATAATTCCTATCAGTGTTGCACAAAGAAGTGAATACCATGGTCCTAAAAATACAGAACACACAATATTGATAAAATGCGCCATTGGACACATTCCCTCAACCCTCAGAATCGGTGAGATAACAACTCCCAGTGCTACAAGCATTGACAATACCACCATTTTTAAAAGACCCTTTTTCATTTTCATTTTCTCCTTTGAAAATATTAATGTAAAAAAAATAGCGGAAGCTCCTAATCCGGTCGCTCCCGCCAAAAATATACATAAAAACATAATACAAGCATATCCCTACGTTGGCATTACCCAAATCAGGTTACCGGTCGAAGGTCATACCTTCCTCTCAGCCTGTCACACAAGCTCCCGTTTGTCTATTTTTTAACTATTGTATATAAATAATTGGAAAAAATCAAGCATTTATATCAAGGATATTTTATTTTAGTACTTATTTCTCATTGAAAACAATCTTCCATCAAATCCCGGAATGCTGACCCCTGAACACTCACATACTTAACTCATCTGCATATACTGATACAAATTATGTTTTCATAACAGAGGTTTTCATGCTCATAAAAAAAGAACGCTTTCATTTCGCACAGGAGGAGGAAGGGCAGCTCATGGTCGACGTGACCGACCGCGTGAACAACCGCCCTATCGACGGTGCAAGCGTGTCCATATCCTACGCCGGCGACCCGCAGGATACGCTTGAGCAGCTCACGACCGACTCCAACGGCATGACCGAGGAGATTGACCTTGCCGCACCACCGCGAAGCTACAGTGAATATCCGTTATCAGATGTCCAGCCTTACTCCGAATATAATCTCATCATCACGGCTCCGGGGTATGAGCCTACCACTATATCAGGCTCTGAGATATTCTCAGGCGAGCTGTCCGTCCAGCCTGTAAGGCTTAATCCTGTACTTCCAAACGCATCAGCAAGTGTAATTAATATTCCCGCAAACACACTATGGGGTGTATTTCCTCCGAAAATTCCCGAGGACGAGATAAAGCCGGTACGAAGCTCCGGTGAAATCGTGCTCAGCCGTGTTGTAATTCCCGAGTATATCGTTGTCCATGACGGTGTCCCGTCCGACTCCTCCGCCACAGACTACTATGTGCGCTATGCTGACTATATAAAAAATGTCGCGAGCAGTGAAATCTACTCGACATGGCCTGAAGCCACTCTCCGCGCAAACATCACGGCAATAATGTCCTTCACTCTCAACCGTGTGTACACGGAATGGTACAGGAACAAGGGCTATGACTTTACGATAACCACCTCAACGGCGTATGACCACAAGTGGATATATGGGCGCAATATCTTTGACAGCATATCCCGCATCGTCGATGAAATATTTGCCAACTATATCTCCCGCCCGAATGTAAAACAGCCGATACTCACACAGTACTGCGACGGCAAGCGCGTATCCTGCCCTAACGCGATGAGCCAGTGGGGAAGCAAGGCTCTGGGCGATGACGGCTACAGCGACATAGAAATCCTGCGCTACTACTACGGAAGCTCCGCCTACATCAACACAGCCGAGGAAATCAGCGGTATCCCCGCCTCCTACCCCGGCTATGAGCTGACTATCGGCTCCTCCGGTGAGAAAGTGCGCCAGCTTCAGGAGCAGCTTAACACCATCGCCAACACCTATACCAACATACCTAAGGTTGCCGTGGACGGAATCTACGGTGAGGCCACACAGGAGGCTGTAAGACAGTTCCAGAAAATATTCAATCTTCCTCAGACGGGCGTGGTTGACTACCCGACCTGGTACAAAATAAGCGCAATATATGTCGCACTTACAAAAATAGCAGAGCTGCAATAAGCAGCTCTGCTATTCTATATTAGTTAATTAAGAATTGTTATAATCTTGAATTTATTCATTGAACATTTGTTCTGTGTATGATATAATATAATTGTATAATTCCAGAAAGCAGGATGTAATTTTCAATTGTTGTAAATGCCCTCTAGTACATAAGGGGGTGGTGCCCTATGAACACAATGGAGATTTTGACTTTATTGTTAGTAATAATTTCGGCTCTGTCTTATATAGACAATCATTATAACAAAAAGAAATAGCATCCCCCGACCAAGGCGTTGCTATTTCTTAATGCAATAACTGAGGGCAAATCGGATTTTACATCCGATTCACTTTCTATGATAATTATACACCGGGGTGCTTGATAAATCAAGCACCCTTTTCTCTCCCAGCCACATACACTGGAACAAACAGCCCGAACAAAGATATTACAAGCACAACCAGCGAAAACGTAAGTGCCACACTCCACTCTTTAATAAAAAGCAGCATAAATATACACCAAAGCGGAACTCCCACCAGCACAGCCGCATTCCATTTCTTAAGTACTACGGTGATAGGCTTCCAGTTCTTATTATTGAAGTACAAGCCCGGCATGCTCATCCTGAACATCCCGTCTGCATATTCACTTATTCTGTTTTCATCGTAATATGAAGGAAGTCTGTCCTTCATAAACAGCCAAATATGGACTCCAAACACTATCCCAAGTATCTCCAATGTGCCAAAGCATGTAATACAGTTGATATACAGCGGATTTCTCTCATTTGCCAATATATAGAACAACAGCACTGCACAGACAATCACCTCTGCCACTGATACAGCCAGAAGCTTAGCAAATATAGGGCCGTTCTTCTTCCTGCGAAGCTTTTTTTCCTCATTGGTCTCCTCGGAAAACATGACCGCCCTTTTTACAAGCTGCTCCACCTCACTAAGGTCAAGCCTCAAGTCATCCTTCCTTTCAGCCTCAAATTTCCTTCCCTGCAGCAGCTCCATCACAGTAACATCAAGAGCCTGTGACAACGGAACCAGAAGCGATATATCAGGAAAGCTCAAGCCTCTCTCCCACTTGCTTACCGCCTTGTCCGACACAAAAAGTCTGTCCGCCAGCTCCTTCTGCGTATAGCCCTTCTCCTTTCTCTGCGTTGCAACAAACGCGCCGAACGCTGCCCTGTCAATCTCATAATTTTCATAGCCTGCATTGCTTCTGTCACAATTTTCATAATTATTACTTTCCATATCTGACATCAGCTCCTTTCGATACATAAATAATGCAGACAAAAGCCGTCGTACATGAAATCTGATATGCCCCTGTCAAGTAGACAGTGAGCATATCAATACACAAGTCCGTCCTCCTATTGCTTCTATCTGCATTAAATATATAATAACTATGCTTTTTTCACAACCGACCAGCGGTAGAATCCCTGTTTCCGGGCATTAGCAAGCTTCAAATCCGCCTCTGTTCAACCCTTGGCAGCTACGCTCTGCATTCCCTAAACCGCCGCATGAAACCAGAAAACCTTACAGAACCCACTATCCGGCTCACACTTCATGCAGTGCTTCACTCCTGCCGGAACCACGAAGCTCACTCCCGGCTCTAACACAATCTCATCATCCCCGACCATCGCCCTTCCGCGCCCCTCAAGAACGAAGAAGCCCTCCTGGTCATCATGCGCTCCCGCATGAGTAAGGTCATATTCCTCACGCGTGTACACAGATACCCCGCAGCGGCAACCGTTGACACAGCCGTCCTTCTCACCGATAAGCTCATAGCCCGTGCGTTTACCCATATTTTTTATAACATCATCTAACTTCGCTACAGATATCATATATTTTCCTCTTTATATTTGATGCAGATAATTACAAAACTCAAGTTTTGCGAGCCCCAAGGTCAAAAAGCTAATCGTGCAGGCACGAACGGCTTTTTGACCTTTTGACCCTGATATCATATCATTGTATCACCTCATAATTATTTTCACAAGGCTATTTGCATCATTTATTGCCAATTAGTTTTATAAATGACATAATTTTCTTAATCATTCTCGTTCTTTAACTCGTCGATCAGATTATCCTCTTTTACTTTTGTCACCGAATACGCCATCGATATGCCTACCACAACGAACACTCCGGCAACCGCTATCACAATGGCATACCAAGGGATAAAAAAACCAAATGAAAATTCGCCCGAACCGCCATAAACCTCATATATCAAATATGACAGAACTATCGAAGCCGGTGCGGCAAATATTATGGAACGTATACCATAGAGCAGGCACTCGAACACCATCATCTTCTTAATGCCGCTGTATGGCAGCCCGACACTTCTAAGCATCGCAAAATCCCTTCTTCTTAGAGATATGTTTGTTGATATCGTATTAAACACATTTGCGACACATATGAGCGCCATGAGCGTTATAAATCCGTAGGAAAATACATTTATGAGAACAAGAAGGTTCTTGCGCTGATTGATATATTCATACGGGTCGTAGAAGGAATAGTCACTTGCATTATAGCCCGCCTCAGTCAGTTTTTCCTTCACACTTGCAACCATCTTATCATGCACGTCCCCATCCTGCGTTATGAAGAAGTACTGTGTACCTGCCCTCTGCCCCATCGCATTATATTTGGAACTGTAAGGAAAAAGCAGCACAATCTGATAGCCGAAGCTCTCAAATGTGTACGGCAGCTCTCCGACTATTTTTCCGACCGGTATCTGTATCGGCTCTTCATCTTCCGCGCATTTTACCGTAATGATTTTTACATTCTCATTTACTAAATCGTAATTTGCGTTGTAACGGCGGTACTTGCCCGATTCACTGTCATACTGATATTCCACAGTGTTTACCGTATTCTTTAATATTACCGGAGCGTTCTCATAGTCCTTAAACTCATCGTCCGTTATTCCAAGCTCATCAAGGCATTTACCGTACTGTTCATCGTCTATGAACAACGCCATCGCGTTCTCAACGAATCCGCCCGAACTACCAGTATGATAAGTGCCGGCTTCCACCTCCAAATCCTCATCATCAATCAATCCACCGTTTTCTGCCCTGTACCGCAAATAGCTGTCGCTGATATCCTCTTTATCCGATATTATGCTATAATTATAATTCCATGAACAGTATGAAGCGTCGAGCACGCCGTCGGCGCTAAGTATCGCCTCAAGCCTTCCGTCAAGCTTTGCTGTGTCCTCCTCATTTACCGTATATCGCAGATCGTAGTTTCCCACACTTATATTATCTCCGACATAGCCCTTGAGATAGGTGCAGAATGAGCTGGTCACTATGAAAAGCGTAATGCTCATCGACAGTGAAAAAATCGTCACGCGGTACTTTTTCCTGCTCCTGGAAAAATATCTTCTTGCCAACATTCCCGGCATACCGAAAAGCTTCTGCGTAATGCGATACTTTCTGCCGGCATGCCATCTCGAGCGTGGAATTTTTATGTCCTTGTGCTGTCTTATAGCATCAATGGCGGACACTCTCGTCGCCCTCGCAGCCGGTATGACAGCCGATACCGCAACCGTTATGAGTGAGATGGCAACCGCCGCAAATATCGCATAGACGTTAATCACTAAATTGACCGAATACGGGCTGGTGAGAATATAGTTAAACTTGTTTCCCACAAAATGAAGTGTGATGCCTATACCGATAATTCCGCACACAACGCCTGCCGGAATACCTATAAGTGAAACCATAGCTGCCTCGCCAAACACCATACGTCTAAGCTGTTTTCTGGTAGCCCCGACAGACGACAAAAGACCGAACTGCTTTGTCCTCTCACCGACCGATATTGAGAATGCGCTGTAAATCATGGAAACGGAACCCACAATGATAATCGCCACAAAAATCACGACAAGCATTGTAAACAGGGCAGCCACATTCTCATACATGATTGAGCCCTCTATGGATATCACAGTATTATTGTAATTCGTAATTCCGCCATCGCCGGTGTCCTCGCCCATCGACCACACCTCTGACAGATATTTCTTTTGCAGACGCACATAAAAGCTGTACTTTGCTGTTGTATCGTCCATCGGCTCACCACAGGTCAGTGCCGTGTAGCCCGGCGCACTGTAGTTTTCAAAGCTTGGTCTATCATAAAAGCCCACAACCGTGTACTCACAGGTTCTATCCGGCACAAGGATTTCCTTGTCCGTGAAAGGATTTTCCTGTGAAAGCTCATATTCCATATCCGGATTTCCGTCCCCGTCGACACCATATCTCTTTCCAAGCTCAAGTACCACCGTGCTGCCAATACTGTATCTCACATTTCCGTTGCTCTGAAGATGATTCGGAAGTAAAATCTCGCCTGAGTTTTCCGGCTGTCTGCCGTAAGTTATATGAACCGGCATGATATCATAAAAATTGTCCTCAACACTCTCAAGATATATATACGGTTTGTCCTCATTCTCCGAACCGCTCTGTGCATACCCGAGCACCCTCGCCGCCGCCAGCTTCTCTGCCTTCCCACTCTGCGTCCAGCCGGCGTACTCATCGTAGCCCTTATACTCAAACCCCACATGCCAGCTTCCGGAGTCATATATCTCCGTCCTGTAAACAAAGGAATACAGACTTATCGTCAGCGTTGTGACCGCTGTGAACATCGCCGTTGATATAATAATTCCTATGATTGTAACCATTGTCCTCACAGGATTTTTCTTCATGCTTTTTAATGTAACCTTATTAAATATATTCAATTTCTTGTCCTCTCGTCCCTCGTAATCCTTCCGTCCTCGATTGCAATGATTCTGTCCGCCTGCAATGCTATGTTCTCATCATGTGTTATAATGATGAGGGTCTGGTCATACTTTTTGTTGGACATCTTCAAAAGCTCCACAATCTCCTGACTGTTCTTTGAGTCTAAGTTTCCGGTCGGTTCATCCGCAAGCATCACCGACGGCGCATTCATAAGCGCCCTGCCTATGGATACTCTCTGCTGCTGGCCTCCTGAAAGCTCATTAGGCAGATGGTGCTTTCTGTCCGACAGCTTGAGCACAGCTAACAGCTCATCAAGTCTCTCAGCATTCACCTTTCTTCCATCCATAAGGACAGGAAGTGTCATATTCTCGACGACATCAAGCACCGGGATAAGATTGTAGAACTGATATATCAGCCCTACCTCGCGCCTTCTGAACATCGCAAGCTGCTCCTCATTTCTCTTATAGACATCCTCATTATTTACAAACACCTTTCCCGAGGTTGGTCTGTCGACCCCTCCTAAAATATGAAGAAGTGTCGATTTTCCTGACCCGGAAGGCCCTATTATCGCCACAAACTCGCCCTTTTCCACCGAAAAAGAAATGCCGTCAAGCGCGTTGACCCGCGCCTCTCCCCTGCCGTATTCCTTTCTTAAATTCTCCACTCTTAAAATCTCCATCAGTCTGCTCCTTAATCATGATATTTGTAAAGCGGACATTCGCAATCCGTTCCTTATTATGCCTGCACCGCATTAACCTTGCAACATACAAAGCTTTTAACAGCTATAACTATACAATAAAAAAATTACAGCTTGGTGACTGCATTATTACAAATCTGTCACAAAGCTGTATATAATATGACATGCTATATAATCCCTTTATAAAACCTGATTATAAATCTCGCACCACATACTTTTCCATCCTTATTCTTTATATTTTCCGCCTTGACCGTGCCATTCTGCCCGGCAATGATAGAGCGTGCAAGTGCAAGTCCTATGCCGTAGCTGTCACTCTTATTATTCTTTCCCTTATAAAAACGCTCAAATATATGCTGTATGTCATCAGCAGCTATCCCGCTTCCCGAATCCTCTATCACAAGCTCCGTGTGGACAGCATTCTCATAGCCCGATACAGTTATCGTCCCACCATCTGCTGTATGCTCCATGCAATTTTTAAGTATATTGGTAAGCGCCTCACTGCTCCATTCCTTATCTCCGATAAAGCTGCCTCTCACATCAATCCTCGTGGTGATTCCCTTAAGCTCCAGCATTATCTCGACCGGCTGCAGGGCTGCCTTTACCAGCTCTCCGAGCTTTACCTGCGATTTTTGAAGCTTTATCGTCCCCGCATCCATCTTCGCAAGCTTCAAGAGTGAGACAACCAACCCATCAATGCGCTCAAGCTGTCTCCTCATATCGAATATAATGCGCCTTTTCTTTTCCTCGTCATCCTCTTTTTTCAGTGCCTCGAGCATAAGATTGAGTGAGGTGAGCGGTGTCCTTATCTGGTGTGATATATCCGCAAGCGCATCGGCAAGCTTATGCTTCTCATCGCCAAGCTGTTCTGCCTGCTGTCTTAGCATTACAGTCATCTTGGCAATCTCATTTCGCAGTATGCTTATATCGCCCTCCTCGTACTCAGAAAGCATGCCTGCTGCCCTTCCGTGGAGAATCAGGTCTATCTCCTGTGCCATCTTCTGCATGTGCCTGTAGCGTCTTTGCATATCGACAAACCACAGCAAAAATAGAAGTACTCCTTCTATAACCACCGCTATGAACGCCGGCAGCTTAAAAATATATGCTGCCACTCCAACAATGGCAGTAATGATAACCGCCGATAAAATATATCTTCTGACTTCTTTATTCTTTACCATTCTGCCCGCCTTAATTTCTCCCTTTTTACATTATTTACGATGTTGGGGTCAAAACATGTGCCATCTGCCGCCTCAAGCTCCATATCTCCTGACTGCCTCTTTTTTAATTGTTTCTATTTTCCCAGCTTATAGCCCATTCCCCTGACTGTAACTATTATCTTAGGCTGAGCAGGGTTATCCTCTATCTTATCCCGCAATCTTTTTATATACACCGTCAGTGTATTGTCGTTCACAAAATCGCCTGCAACATCCCATATCTCCTCAAGCAGCCTGCTTCTGGTCAGAAGCCTTCCCTCGCTGTTGATAAATGCAAGCAGCAGCCTGTACTCAAGTGCCGACAGATACAAGTCCTGTCCATTCTTATACACAACACCCTTGTCCAAATCAACCCTTATATCGTCTATGTCAAACAGCTTCTGGCTCTTTCCGCATCTTCTGAGCACACTGTTAATTCTCGACACAAGCTCCCTCGGTCTGAATGGCTTGGCAATATAATCATCCGCGCCTAAATCAAGTCCTGTCACCACACTGAACTCATCCCCTGAGGCTGTAAGAAAAATCACCGGAAGCTGCCTCTCCTTCTTTATCGCCGAACAGAGTGAAAATCCATTCCCCTCATTTAGGGACACATCCAAAAGCACAAGGTCATACTCCGACCTCTCAAGCAGCTCCAGCGCCTTTTTCTGTCCGTCCGTATTTTCCACAGCAAACCCTTCCGTGTGCAGGAAATCCTTGAGCGTCCTCACAATCGTCTCATCATCCTCAACCAACAATATCTTTGCCATATATAATTTCCTTTTTATTTTCACAGCTATATTTTTCATGTCATCCATTATTGTATACCATAATGTTCCTCTTTGGCAAGTAAAGCGGACATTCGCAATCCGCTGTCGCTGCTTGCTCATGAACGCAGTTCGCATCCCCCTTACCCACCGCTTAGTGCTCTACACACTGGAAGCGGGGGATTGCTTATTCTGCGTTCAATTCCTGCCTCGACATTTCACTGTAATGGTGCTATAATTCCTAAAAATATTCCACAACCGGAGGAATCACAATGAATCCACTAATTTATGATACTTTTTTTAAATCCAAAATACCTAATGTAACCTACAGGCCGGCAGACACCGATGATGCCGCCGAGCTGTTAAAAGTATACGAGCCTTATGTAAATAATACGGCAATAACCTACGAATACGAAGTTCCAAGTGTTGAGGAATTCGCCTCACGCATTAGTGACGTACTCACAAAATTCCCTTACATCGCCGTACTCATTGACGGCAAAATAAGCGGCTATGCCTACGCACATGCCTTCCACCCGCGCGCCGCATACTCATGGTGCGCTGAGCTTTCGATATATCTTTCAAATGACTGTCATGGCATGGGAATCGGACGTGAATTGTACGGAATAATGGAGAATATTTTAAAAAAACAGAACATACTAAACCTCTACTCCTGTGTGGCATACACTGAGATTGAAGACGAATACCTTACACAGGCAAGCGTACACTTCCATGAACATCTGGGATTTAAAATCTGCGCCCACCTGCACAACTGTGGTTATAAATTTAACCGCTGGTATGATATGGTCTATATGGAAAAAAATATCGGAGAGCATATTACAGACATGCCGGCAGTAATCCCCTTTAACGAGCTTGATATATAATCATTGAATATACAACAAAATCCCGGTCTCATACACTGCATATTTCAATTCGTGTATGAGACCGGGATTTTTAACAATGATATGTAACCGCTATCATTCCCTGGACATGTGTGCCTGACAACTGTCCAAAAATATCTGTTAACGGAAGATTGCTTTTTTGTGCTTATCAAGAGCAAATAAAAGAATCATTCCGAATATATAGCATGAGATAACCTCACCGGCACCCACGGTAAGCATGAGATACCAGTATGCATCAGTCATACCATAGGCTGTCTGAAGCACCCATGGTACTATTATTACATTGGCGATAATCGGAGGAAGCGGAACAAGCCACTTATGCTTTCTCAAAAGATATGAGCCAACACAGCCGATAAGTGTCGCTATTGAACCGAACACAATGTCAAGCACTGCGCCTCCTGTGAGCAGATTAGCAAGAAAACAGCCCACCGTAACTCCCGGTATAGCTGATGGAATAAAATAAGGCAGTACCGTAAGTGCCTCCGAAAATCTCACCTGAATAGCTCTGCTTGATAATCCCAAAAGAGCTGCCACATAAGTGAGCACAACATAGAGTGCCGCTATTACTGCTGCCTGAGTGATAAATAATACTTTCCTGTTCATTTTTTAATCTCCTTAGTTTTGTTTTACGAGTGGATGGTTACGAACACTCGGATAATAATACAGACCTTATCCCGCAAAATACACTGTTCTTAATACCGTAAAAACAAGGTCTTTTGCTCAATAAAGCCTGCTTAATATATCACTATTTTCCAACAAATGCAAGTACTTTTTATTCTTCGCCCCGGGTTGTCTCCTCCACAGGGAACCACTTCTCATTCAGTTCATCCAGTTTTCCGTTGTTTCTCAGGATAGCTATGGATTTATTGAGGACGTTGAGAAGCTTATTGTTTCCTGATTTTACAACAGCTGCCAGTTCATTTCCGTTTTCATCAGTATAATATGAAGCTGAGAAATCATACACTTCATCAACTATATCAGATATAGCAATCCCGCTTATCACACAATCAAAAGTGCTGGTGTCAAGCTCGGCATATATTCCGGTATACTTCATCTTTATAAATCTTACATCAAGAAAAGTCAACTCACCAATCGCCTTGGCAAGGTCAATCTCAAAGCCCTCAACCTTCCCGTCCTCATCCTCTGTTATATAAGGACTTGACGATATTCCTACGAGCAGCACACCGTCCTCTATGGTAGTTCCGCTCTTAACCTCAACCTCCGCCGTAGAAGCCTCTGTGCTCTCCGGCCTGACATCCGTCTTCTTTGAGCAGCCCGCAAGAACCATGAAACATAAACCAAACATTACTATATATTTAAAATATTTTCTCTTCAAACTCTGACACCTTCCTTATAATAGCTTAAACAACCACCTTTTAAGATTCGGGTGTCAAAACATGCTATATAAACCTAGCTGTGTATAACGTATTATATTTATGCATATCACGACTTTTGATAGAAGCTTAGATGTTCTTAGAACTCTGCTAAGCACCTAGCCAAAAGCAGCATGGATGCTGCTTTAGAAGCAATGCATACAAGGATGTATGCTTTGCTTCGGTGGCGA
>ENA-ORNR01002176-ORNR01002176.1-human-gut-metagenome-genome-assembly--contig:-NODE-2176-length-16436-cov-22.569868_pt1 | contig 16436 bp, 9 predicted proteins | sample MGYA00242114_ERZ509020 | MGnify/ENA primary metagenome ERZ509020 (study PRJEB26280, sample SAMEA2338758) | human gut metagenome | biome: human gut; feature: human-associated habitat; material: faeces...
AAATCAAATACTGATATATTATGTGTGGAATAGTAGGCTATATAGGTCAAAGAAAAGCCTACCCCATTCTTATCAAAGGTTTGAAGCGGTTGGAGTACCGCGGATACGATAGTGCAGGGGTAGCATTAATCAGTGATGACCGAGAACTGAACGTGTACAAGACGAAAGGAAAGGTTTCGGATTTAGAAACTTTCGTTACTCAAAAAGATATTTCCGGTAGTATAGGTATTGCACATACCCGCTGGGCTACACATGGAGAACCTTGTTCCGTTAACGCTCATCCCCATTATTCCTCTTCCGAAAGATTCGCTCTTATTCACAACGGTATCATTGAAAATTACGCCGCCCTTAAAGACAAACTCCAAGCCAAAGGCTATACTTTTAAAAGTAGTACCGACACCGAGGTACTGATACAACTCATAGAATACATTCAGGTTATAAACCGCATCGATTTACTGACTGCCGTGCAACTGGCTTTGCAGGAGGTTATCGGTGCATATGCCATTGCCGTGCTCGACAGGGAGAATCCTGATGAGATTATTGCTGCGCGCAAAAGCAGTCCGTTGGTGGTGGGTATCGGGCAGGATGAATTCTTCTTGGCATCCGATGCCACTCCGATTGTGGAATATACGGACAAGGTGGTCTATCTGGAAGATGAGGAGATAGCCGTTATTCGTTGTGGGGAGAAACTGAAAGTGGTGAATCTCAAGAATGTGGAGTGCCCGCACGAGGTAAAGACGGTGGCGCTCAATCTCGGCCAGTTGGAGAAGGGCGGTTATCCGCATTTCATGTTGAAGGAGATTTTTGAGCAACCCGATTGTATTCATGACTGTATGCGCGGACGCATTAATCTGGAGGGTACTAACGTGGTGCTTTCCGCCATTATAGATTATAAGGAACGTCTGCTTGCTGCCAAACGTTTTGTAATTGTGGCTTGTGGCACGTCGTGGCACGCTGCGCTTATAGGCAAACATCTGATAGAGAGTTTCTGCCGCATTCCGGTGGAAGTGGAGTATGCTTCGGAATTTCGTTACCGGGACCCGGTGATTGACAGTAGTGATGTGGTGATTGCCATTTCGCAAAGCGGGGAGACAGCCGATACGCTGGCTGCCATAGAACTTGCCAAAAGCCGTGGTGCATTTATATATGGCATCTGTAATGCTATCGGTTCGAGTATTCCGCGCGCTACGAATACGGGGTCTTACATTCATGTAGGGCCGGAAATAGGTGTGGCGTCCACCAAAGCCTTTACAGGTCAGGTAACTGTGCTCACCATGTTGGCATTGACTCTTGCACGGGAGAAGCGTACGATTGATGAAACGCAATACCTCGCCATAGTGAGGGAACTCGGACAGATTCCCGGAAAGATGAAAGAGGTGCTGAAGCTGAACGACCGTATAGCGGAGCTTTCCAAAATCTTCACTTACGCACACAATTTTATCTATCTGGGACGCGGTTACAGTTATCCCGTAGCGTTGGAAGGCGCTTTGAAGCTGAAAGAAATCTCGTACATCCATGCGGAAGGCTATCCGGCCGCCGAAATGAAGCATGGGCCTATTGCTTTGATAGATGCGGAAATGCCGGTGGTGGTTATTGCCACACAGAACGGATTGTACGAAAAAGTACTGAGCAATATACAGGAAATTAAAGCGCGCAAAGGCAGGGTGATAGCGATTGTTACCAAGGGAGATACGGTTATCGGTAAAATCGCTGACATTTGTATCGAACTTCCCGAAACAATGGAATGTCTTGGCCCGTTAATAACTACGGTTCCCTTGCAACTGCTCGCTTATCACATAGCCGTATGTAAAGGCATGGATGTAGACCGACCGCGTAATCTTGCCAAGTCGGTAACGGTGGAATGACCGGAAGCGGATGATGTGTATGGGTAAAACAGATAATGCGTTTGCCCTTGACAGATGATATGTTCTCAGAACATAAATAACGCGTTTTTAAAAGAAGTAATAACTCATTAGTAAATATATAAATGGAACAACTGAAGCATGAATGTGGCGTCGCCATGATACGCCTGCTGAAACCGCTGGAGTATTACGAAGAAAAGTACGGTACATGGATGTACGGGCTGAACAAGCTCTATCTTCTCATGGAGAAACAGCACAACCGGGGGCAGGAAGGCGCCGGACTGGCTTGTGTGAAACTGGAAGCGAACCCCGGCGAGGAATATATGTTTCGCGAACGGGCGCTCGGTTCGGGAGCCATCACCGAGATATTCGGCACGGTGCAAAGCAACTTTAAAGACCTTACGAAAGAACAACTGCACGACGCCGGCTATGCCAAGCGCGTGCTCCCCTTTGCGGGGGAGGTGTATATGGGGCATCTGCGTTACTCCACCACGGGGAAGTCGGGCCTCTCGTACGTGCATCCGTTTCTCAGGCGGAACAACTGGCGTGCCAAGAACCTTGCCCTGTGCGGCAACTTCAACCTGACGAACGTGGATGAAATCTTCGCACGCATCACCGCCATCGGCCAGCACCCGCGCAAGTATGCCGATACGTATATCATGCTGGAGCAGGTGGGCCACCGGCTCGACCGCGAGGTGGAGCGCCTCTTCAACCTTGCCGAAGCCGAAGGACTGACGGGCATGGACATCACGCATTACATCGAAGACCACATCGACCTCGCCAACGTCCTGCGCACCTCGAGCAAGGAGTGGGACGGGGGCTATGTGATGTGCGGACTTACCGGAAGCGGCGAGACATTCGCCGTCCGCGATCCGTGGGGCATCCGCCCTGCATTCTGGTATCAGGACGATGAGATAGCGGTGCTTGCCAGCGAGCGTCCCGTCATCCAGACCGCGCTCAACGTCTCAGCCGACCGCATCAGGGAGCTGCAACCGGGACAGGCTTTGCTAATCAACAAAGCCGGCAAGCTCCGCACGGTGCAAATCAACAAGCCGCGCGAGGTGAAGCCTTGCTCCTTCGAGCGTATCTATTTCAGCCGCGGCAGTGACATGGACATCTACAAGGAACGTAAACTGTTGGGTGAGAAACTGGTGTCCAACATCCTGAAAGCCATCGACAAGGATATAGACCACACCGTCTTTTCCTTTATACCGAATACTGCGGAAGTGGCTTTCTATGGAATGTTGCAGGGACTGGACGACTATCTCAACGAGGAGAAGGTGCGGCAGATTGCCGCTTTGGGACACAACCCCAGCCACGATGAGCTGGAGCGTATCCTGTCCCGCCGCATACGGAGCGAGAAGGTGGCCATTAAGGACATTAAGCTGCGTACTTTCATTGCCGAGGGCAACAGTCGCAACGACCTTGCCGCCCATGTGTACGACATCACTTACGGCAGCCTCGTGCCCGGCACGGACAATCTGGTTATCATAGACGACAGCATTGTGCGCGGCACTACCCTGAAGCAGAGCATCATCGGCATCCTCGACCGCCTCGGTCCGAAGAAGATAGTAATTGTAAGCTCCTCACCGCAGGTGCGCTATCCCGACTATTACGGCATCGACATGGCGAAGATGAGCGAGTTCATAGCTTTCAAGGCTGCCATCGAGTTGCTGAAAGAACGCGAGATGCGCGATGTCATCGAATCCGCCTACCGCAAGTCCAAAGAACAGGTGAGTCTGCCCAAAGAACAGATGGTGAACTACGTAAAGGAGATATACGCTCCCTTTACCGACGAAGAGATTTCCGCCAAAATGGTGGAACTGCTCACTCCGAAAGGCACGAAAGCCCAAGTGCAGATTGTATATCAGCCTCTTGAAGGCCTGCATGAAGCCTGTCCGCGGCACCGGGGCGACTGGTACTTCAGCGGTGACTATCCCACGCCGGGCGGTGTGAAGTTGCTGAACATGGCATTTATTAATTACATAGAACAAGTATATCAATTCTGAATATGAGAAATGTGACTCTTATCCTTGACGACGGGAGCCGTTTTCACGGCAAGTCGTTCGGTTATGAAAAGCCGGTAGCGGGAGAGGTGGTGTTCAACACTGCCATGTCGGGTTATCCCGAAAGCCTGACCGACCCTTCGTATGCCGGACAGTTGATGACGCTTACATATCCCTTGGCGGGCAATTACGGTGTGCCGCCTTTTACCTTCGCCCCCGACGGGCTGCCTGTATTTATGGAGAGCGAACGCATCCACGCCGAAGCCCTTATCGTAAGCGATTATTCCGGTAACTACAGTCATTGGAATGCCGTGGAAAGCCTCGGCAACTGGCTGAAACGCGAACAAGTGCCGGGCATTACGGGCATCGATACCCGTGAGTTGACGAAAGTGCTGCGCGAGCACGGGGTGATGATGGGCAAGATTGTCTTTGACGACGATCCCGATAATGTGCCCCAAGCTGCTTATGCGGGTGTAAACTACGTGGATAAGGTGAGTTGCAGGGAAGTTATCCGCTACAACACGGGCGAGGGCAGAAAGAAAGTGCTCCTTGTGGACTGCGGCGTCAAGGCCAACATCATCCGTTGCCTCTTGAAACGGGATGTGGAAGTAATCCGCGTTCCCTGGGATTACGACTTCAACGGACTGGAGTTCGACGGGCTGTTCATCTCCAACGGTCCCGGCGACCCCGATACCTGCGATGCCGCCGTCCGGAACATCCGCAAGGCGATGCAGAACGAGAAGCTGCCTATTTTCGGCATCTGCATGGGCAATCAGCTACTCTCCAAAGCCGGTGGAGCCGAAATATACAAATTGAAATACGGACACCGCAGCCACAACCAGCCCGTACGCATGGTGGGTACGGAGCGTTGTTTCATCACTTCGCAGAACCACGGTTATGCGGTGGACAGCAACACGCTGGGCGCAGACTGGGAACCGCTCTTCGTCAATATGAACGACGGCTCCAACGAAGGCATCCGCCATAAGCGCAATCCGTGGTTCTCCGCACAGTTTCATCCCGAAGCGGCCAGCGGACCGACGGATACGGAATTTCTGTTCGATGAGTTCGTAAAACTGCTATAACCGTTTTATCGGTATCGAAAAAGATTCGGATACGTGTGAAAACAAATTATTGGTACAATCAAATCAAGACAAATGAAAGAGAACAATATAAAGAAAGTCCTGCTGCTGGGGTCCGGTGCACTGAAAATAGGTGAGGCGGGAGAGTTTGACTACTCCGGTTCGCAGGCGCTCAAGGCATTGAAGGAAGAAGGTATCCACACCGTCCTCATCAATCCGAACATTGCCACGGTGCAGACCTCGGAAGGCGTTGCCGACCGGATTTACTTCCTGCCCGTAACCCCTTACTTCGTGGAGAAGGTTATCGAAAAGGAACGTCCCGACGGCATTATGCTCGCCTTTGGCGGACAAACGGCTTTGAACTGTGGTGTGGAGCTTTACAAGGAAGGTGTTTTCGGAAAATACGGCGTCGAGGTGCTCGGTACGCCCGTACAGGCCATTATAGATACGGAAGACCGCGAGATATTCGTACAGAAGCTGAACGAAATCAATGTAAAGACCATCCGGAGCGAGGCTGTGGAGAATGCTGCGGATGCCCGCCGCGCCGCTGCGGAACTGGGCTATCCGGTTATCGTCCGTGCCGCCTATGCGCTCGGCGGGTTAGGGTCGGGCTTCTGCGACAACGAAGACGAGCTGAACGTACTGGTGGAAAAGGCTTTCTCTTTCTCCCCGCAAGTGCTGGTGGAGAAATCCTTGCGCGGTTGGAAAGAGGTGGAGTACGAAGTGGTACGCGACCGTTTCGACAACTGCATCACGGTGTGCAACATGGAGAACTTCGACCCGCTGGGCATCCACACCGGAGAGTCTATCGTGATTGCTCCGTCGCAGACACTGAGCAATACGGATTATCATAAACTGCGCGAACTGGCTATCCGCATCATCCGCCACATCGGCATTGTGGGCGAGTGCAACGTGCAGTATGCCTACGACCCCGAAAGCGAGGACTACCGCGTTATCGAGGTAAACGCCCGCTTGAGCCGTTCGTCTGCACTTGCCTCTAAGGCAACGGGTTATCCGCTGGCATTCGTTGCCGCCAAATTAGGACTGGGCTACGGCCTTTTCGAATTGAAGAACTCCGTAACCAAGACCACCGGCGCATTCTTCGAGCCGGCACTGGACTATGTGGTCTGCAAGATTCCCCGTTGGGATTTGGGCAAGTTTCATGGCGTAGATAAGGAATTGGGTTCGAGCATGAAGTCCGTGGGCGAGGTCATGGCTATCGGACGTACTTTTGAAGAAGCCATTCAGAAGGGGTTGCGCATGATAGGACAGGGGATGCACGGATTCGTGGAGAACAGGGAGCTTGTTATCCCCGACATAGACAAGGCGCTGCGCGAGCCTACCGACAAGCGTATCTTCGTTATCTCCAAGGCCTTCCGTGCCGGATATACCGTAGACCAGGTGCACGCGCTGACAAAGATAGACCGCTGGTTCCTTGAAAAGCTGATGAATATAATGGACACCAGCAGGGCGCTGCACGAATATTCGGAAAAGGTGCAGGATGAACCGGAAGCCGCACAAGGTGAAGGTACGTCGGAAGCCGCACAAGGTGAAAGGATGCTTCACTCCCTCCTGAATGACAAAGCCGCGCGGGAACTGTTGCACAAGGCCAAGATACAGGGTTTCTCCGATTTCCAGATAGCCCGCGCTTTCGGCCTAGAACGGTATATGGACGGTGAGGACGCCATCCTTGCCATACGTGCCCTGCGCAAGCATGCAGGTATTCTGCCCGTAGTGAAACAAATAGACACCCTTGCTGCCGAATATCCCGCCCGTACCAACTATCTGTACCTGACGTACAGCGGCATCGCCCACGACGTGCATTACCTGGGCGACCGTAAATCCATCGTCGTACTCGGTTCGGGTGCGTACCGCATCGGTTCCTCGGTGGAGTTCGACTGGTGCGGCGTGCAGGCATTGAACACCATCCGCAAGGAAGGCTACCGCAGCGTCATGATCAACTACAACCCCGAAACCGTATCTACGGACTATGACATGTGCGACCGCCTTTATTTCGATGAGCTTACCTTCGAGCGCGTCATGGATATTCTCGAACTGGAGAATCCGCACGGCGTCATCGTATCCACCGGCGGCCAGATACCCAACAACCTCGCCTTGCGTCTCGATGCGCAGCGCGTGCCTATTCTCGGTACGAGCGCCAGGAGCATCGACAACGCCGAAGACCGCGACAAGTTCTCTGCCATGCTGGACCGCATCGGCGTAGACCAGCCCGAATGGCGTGCGCTCACCTCGCTGGAAGATATCAACGCCTTTGTCGATAAGGTAGGCTTCCCGGTGCTGGTTCGTCCCAGCTACGTGCTTTCGGGCGCGGCAATGAACGTCTGCTCCAACCGGGAAGAGCTGGAACGTTTCCTGCAACTGGCGGCAAACGTCTCGAAGAAACATCCGGTGGTGGTGAGCCAGTTCATAGAGCATGCCAAGGAGGTGGAAATGGATGCCGTGGCGCAGAACGGGGAAATCGTTGCCTATGCCATCAGCGAACACATCGAGTTTGCAGGCGTGCACTCCGGCGATGCGACTATCCAGTTCCCGCCGCAGAAACTGTATGTGGAGACGGTGCGCCGCATCAAGCGCATCAGCCGCGAGATAGCCCGCGAGCTGAACATCTCCGGCCCGTTCAATATCCAGTATCTCGCCAAGGACAACGACATCAAGGTAATCGAATGTAATCTGCGTGCGTCGCGTTCATTCCCCTTTGTAAGCAAGGTGCTCAAGATAAACTTTATCGAACTGGCTACGAAAGTAATGCTCGGCATCCCCGTGCAGAAGCCGGACAAGAACCTGTTCGACCTCGATTATGTAGGAATCAAGGCTTCTCAGTTCTCCTTCAACCGCCTGCAAAAGGCAGACCCCGTATTGGGCGTGGATATGGCGTCTACGGGCGAGGTGGGGTGCATAGGCAGTGATACTTCCTGCGCTATTCTTAAAGCGATGCTTTCGGTGGGTTACCGTATTCCGCAGAAGAATATCCTGCTCTCCACCGGTACGCCGAAGCAGAAGGTAGACATGCTTTCCGCAGCCCGCATGCTTCAAAAGAAAGGGTATAAACTGTTTGCTACCGGCGGTTCGAGCAAGTTCCTTACCGAGAACGGGGTGGAGAACACCCGTGTCTACTGGCCGAGCGAGCCCGACATGCACCCGCAGGCGCTCGAAATGCTGCACAGAAAAGAGATAGATATGGTGGTGAACATTCCGAAGAACCTCACCGCGGGCGAGTTGGACAACGGTTACAGAATACGCCGCGCCGCTATCGACCTCAATATTCCGCTGATAACGAATGCACGTCTGGCAAGTGCGTTTATCAATGCCTTCTGCACCATGACACCGGACGATTTGGCTATCAGGGCCTGGGACGAATATAAGTAAAAGTACTTGGGAAACCGTTCCGAACTCCGGCCCGGAGCATCCGGTTTGCCGGTGTTTTTCTACGGTGTCTCTGCGATATAAAGCAGAGATACCGTAGGTAAAACCCGGTTATAGAGTATTGTTTTCTTCGTCCCGTAGCTGCGGGCTGTACAGCCCGCATATGGAAACCGCAGAGCCCGCAATTGCCCCCCGTGCGGCCCGCAACTGCAAAACGGGGTTTTCCTATAAGCATTCCGTAGTTTTATCGATGGCTTTTCGATATTAATCAATGGATAAAGTCTGAAAAAGCAGGCGGATAAAGAGAGCGTTTCCCCGGTTTTTTTCTTTTTAGGCACGGAATTACACGGATTTCACGGAAAAAGGATAAAATAAATCCGTATCTATCCGTGTAATTCCGTGTTTAAAAGGAAATTATCAAGTATATTTTGACAAAACCTCTTGTCATAACAATGGTCGTCACCGCTCAATGCCCCATAAACAAAGGGATAGAAAGCGAAAGTGACGAGTGATGAGAAAAAACGTGTTTTTCCTAATGTTCCAACGCTTTGTTTTAGTCAGAATGCAAAGAAGGGATAAATCAGATAGCTATTGGCATTTTTATCATACCCTTTGATGCCGATTCTGTCCCAATCATCGAGAAATCCCCAGACGATAATCCAACTGAGTTGTCGGTTGAATTCGGTACTGGTCTGGTATATACGTCTTTTACCAACTGACAGATTTCTTGCCGACCTGCCTGCTTTGCCTAATTGTGCGTTCAGCTTGTCCAGGTTTGTCGTAGCCATTGTTGTATGGTTCGTGGCTGTTGTCACATCCGTTACAGATGAGAAGGCTGCAAAGCAGTATATTGGCAGATAGGTGTTTCATGTCGTTTCGTTTTTAGTTTATCACAACCGTTTCGCTTACCGTTTCAGTACTTCCTGTGTTTCATGTCGGAAGGCTGCCTGCTGTTACGGTGACTTTCTTCCGGGAGATGCCGAGGGTATAACTTATGGAAGCTCCTTCCGTCCACATTTCAGTCGATGGCAGTGTCTGGTTGCTCAGGATGATAGTCTGGGTGATGTCCGTATTATCGGAATTATAGGCTTGGTAGGTGTAGGTGAGGTTGAAGACACTCTCTGTTCCGTAAGGCGGCAGATAGAAGGTTGCGAGCAGTTCCTTGGGGGTTGCGGTGTTATCCGGAATATCGAAACGGGTAGCGGTGGCGGTGAATGTTTCCGTTTCGGCGGGGGCGGGATAACTCCAGCCGAATCCTTTGTCTTTACTGTCTTCCGGGATATGGCAGGTGAGGATACCGTTTTTCATTCCGCGGATGGAGAATGCCGTGATTTGCTTTCCGGTTGTGTTGTCGTCGCTTTTTACGTAGATGGCAATCCGGGTCAGGGTATGGTGGAAGCGTAACTTCACCAGGCTGTTGTCCGAAGCGGAAGTCTGGTTCATCAGCGGGACGGCGACTAAAAAAATGCGCTTTTTCGTGGAAAGGATGTTTTGGGGGACGGTATAACGGGGCTTACCGGCAGCAAAACAGGGAAAATGCTTCTGATAAAACATTTTCCCTGTCGAGTATAAGGAGTGTCGCTTGGAAGGCGAATAAATAATTTTACATTTTGTTGGTAGGGTGCAAGAGTATCCGTTATTTTATTCTTTGTCGGTCTCCTTATATATTTTCTAATTGTCCGTAATCTGCATTTTAGTAATATATGTACGTTTTCATTTCAGCAGCGTTCCCGTTGCCTTTAAATAAGTGATGTAGTTCAGGTACAGTCGGAAGCATGCGTCGACTTTGGTTTCGTACGCCTGCTGCCACAGAGCTTGCGCTTCCAGGTGGTCGGACAGGGTTTCCAGTCCCACGTCGTATTGGCTGCGGCTCACTCTCATGTTCTCTTCCGCCTGTTGCAGGGAGCGTTCGGCAATGGTGCTTTCCAGCCGGGCTTCGTCGAGGTTGTTGACGGACTGTGCCAGTTCAAGCAGCATCTGTTCGTTCATGTTCTCCTGTTCGAGGCGCGCCTGCTCCAGTTTGGCTTTGGCTGCACGTACTTTATTGCTGTTTGCACCGAAATGGAAGAGCGGTACGCTTACGTTCAGAAGCACAGAGAAGCTGCCGCCGTCGAACAGGTCCTGGTCGCTGATTTCCAAGCCGTGGATGTAGTCGTACGAACCTTTCACACCGATTTTGGGCAGGAGTTCGCTGCGGTTCAGCTTCACCTGCTGCTTGGCGATGGCCACTTGCTGGTTCAGTATGGCATATTCGGGGCGGGCGGAGATGTCGGCTGTTTGCAGCCGGATGTCCTGTGCCACTTCGGGAAAAGTATCGGCAGTGCGTATATCTGCCGTCAGCGGTTTGCCGATGTAGTGGCAGAGGTTCATGGTGGCCAGGCGCAGCGCATTGTCGGCCTTGCGGATGTTGAGTTCGCTTTCGTTCAGCTTTACCTGCACTTTCAGCACGTCGTTCTGGGGTTTGAGTCCGTGTTTATGGGCGCTTTCCACGTTTTTCATCAGTTCCGTGAGCACGGCACTGTATTTGTCGGCCACTTTCTTCATCTCTTTGGCTTTGATGACTTGTGCGTATGCCTGCTCTGTCTTTACAATGACTTCCGAGGCTGTAAGCGTTTCGCTCAACTGTGCCATTTCCTTACCCAGCAGGGACATTTTGTATGCCGCACGGATTTTACCGCCCATGTAGAGCGGCTGTTCCACTTGTATGCCGCCCATATATACCATGCCTATCTTGTAGTTCAGGTCTATTCCGGGGAAGTAGGCGAACCCCTTGTTGGGAAGGAATTGCCCTGTGGCATCGGGCTGGAAAGTAGGCAGGTTGCCGCCGGCTATGCCGAGGCTGCCGTCTGATGTACTGTAGATACCCGTACCGCTGAGGCTGAAGTTGGGGAAGAAGTTGCCCTTATAGCTCTTTGCGGTGTAGCGTGCACTTTCCGTTTGTCTGGCGGCAGCTGCCATTTCTTTATTGTATTTCAGTGCCATTTCCCTGCATTGTTCCAGTGTCAGCGTCTCTTGGGCGGAGATGCAGGCAGCGGAGAGCAGGGCGGCGAGGATGAATGTTGTCTTTTTCATTATTGTTCGTTTTTTATATGAAAGAATAATGCGTATAGTACAGGGATGAACAGGAGTGTTATCAGCGTTCCGAATGTGAGGCCGCCCATGATGGAAGCTGCCAGCGAACCGAACATCGCGTCGGGCAGCAGCGGTATCATACCCAGAATGGTGGTCAGTGCAGCCATGGTCACAGGACGGAGACGGCTTTGGGCGCTATCCACCAGTGCCGTAATAGGTTCTACCCCTTGGTTGAGCTGAAGGGTGATTTCATCCATCAGTACGATGCCGTTCTTGATAAGCATGCCTATCAGTCCCAGCGTACCCACAATTGCCACGAAGTTGAACGTCTTGTCTGTAAGCAGCATCACAGCCACCACTCCCACAAGCAGCATGGGCAGACTGCAGAAGATGATAATCGGCTTGCGGTAGTCCTTGAACAGCATGATAAGAATGGCAATCATCAGGATGATGGCAAGCGGGAAGTTCTTGAACAGATACTCCATGGACTCGTCGCTGGCGCTCTTCTCGCCCTGCCAATGCAGGGTATAGCCTTGCGGAAGCTCTATCTGTTCTATCCGACGGGCGATAATCTGCCTTGCCTTTTCGGTCTCTATGCCGGGAGCGGGAGAGCATTGCACGCGCTGGCTGCGCTGTCCGTTATAGCGCGGAACAACGGGGTCTTCCCAGCGGATGTCGATGCGCTTGCTGATTTGTTTCAGCGGGGTGCTTCCCATGAGGCTTTCCACCAGTTCTTCCTTGCTCAGTGTACCTGCCTTCAGTTTCACCATGGTTTCCTCGTTCAGCAGTCCGTTCAGCGAGGGCAGGGCGGAGAATACCTGCGTATTGCCGAGGTCTTCTATCGGCTTTCCTTCCTCGTCCAGACATTTCAGGTAGATGTTGTCGCGGTGGATGCCTTCGTAGAAGAACCCGATGGGTATGCCGCCGTTGGCGGAAAGCAGGGACATGCTTACGTCGTTGCGGCTGAGATCCAGCGCGCGGGCGGCTGCCTGGTCGTACTCGATGGAGAGTACGGGTATCTGCGGTTCCCAGTCGGTGGTGATGAGGCGGACCTCCGGCGTGTGTTCCATAATGTACCGCGCACTGTCGGCCAAGCGGTGCAGTACGGCAGGGTCGGGCCCCATGAACTGCGCTTCGATAGGGTACTTCTTGAACATCAGGTTGTAGCGTTTCAGGTTGATGTAAGCATCCGGATAACGCCGTGTCAGGTATTCCTGTATCTCATCCATATTCTCTACCAGGTCGTCAGGAGAGGTGAAGTCTATAATCAGTTCGCCGTACGACAAGGACGGATTGGCGATGCTGCGCACCAGGTTGTAGCGTCCCGGCGTGCCGCCGACAGAGGCGGTGACATGGGTAATCTCCTTGCGTGTTTTCAGGTAGGATTCTATCTCCCTTAAATCGCGTGCCACGCGGGTGGAGTTATTGCCTTCGGGCAGCTTGTACTCCATGTAGAGCTGGTCGTACACCATATCGGGGAAGAAACCCTGCCGCATGTAGCCGTAGCCGAAAATGGAAAGTCCCAGCAGGGCGAGCATCGCCAGTACGACGCTCCAGCGATGTGCCAGTCCGAAGTAGAGGGCGGTGCGCAGCAGGGCATAGGTACGTCCCTTGTATTCGCGCTTTCCGGTGGCGCTGACTTCAACGGCAGGGTGCAGCTTGCGGTTTGCCATCAGCGGCACGTGCACCAGCGCCAGCACCCAACTCAGCAGTAAGGACACCGCCAGTACGATGAACAGGTCGCGGGTGTATACCCCGGCAGTGTCCGGCGACAGGAAGATGGGAAGGAAAGCGATGATGGCTATCAGTGTGGCGCCCAGCAGGGGCATTGCCGTCTGGCGGCCGATGGCTGTCATTGCCTCCATGCGGTTTTTGCCGGCTTTCAGGTCTACCAGTATGCCGTCTACGATGACAATGGCATTATCTACCAGCATACCCATTGCCAGCACGAAAGCGGCAAGCGATACACGCTGCATGGTTCCGTCCGCCGTGTACAGGAACAGGAACGAACCGAATACGGTGACAATGAGGCTGATGCCGATGATGATTCCGCTCTTGAAACCCATGGCCAGCATCAGGATTACCACAACGATGATGACGGACTCTATCAGGTTGATGACGAAAGTACCCAAAGAGGCTCCCACACGTTCGGGCTGATAGAATACCTTGTGGCACTCCACGCCTGCGGGCAGGCGGCTTTCTTTCAGTTGCGCCAGTTTTTTCTCTACGGCAGCGCCCACTTTCACGATGTCCGAACCGCTGGAAGCTGCGATGAGGATTCCCTGCGCCCGTTCGCTGTCGAAGAACAGTTCGTTGCGGGTAGGCTCTTCGTATCCTTTCTCAATGCGGGCAATGTCGCGCATGCGGAGCTGGTCGTCGTCATGCCCTTGTATCAGCATGCTGCCTATATCTTCCACTGTCTTGAACTTGTCACTGACGGTGACGCGGATGCGGTTGTCGCCGTTGTCGTAGTAGCCGCTGTAGGTGGTCTTGTTCTGTCCGTTCAAGGTGGCGAGGACTTCGGCGGGCTTTACGCCGAGGTTTGCCATGCGGTCTTGCAGCAGGGAGATGTTGATGCATTCGGGACGTTTGCCGTACAGTTCCACCCGTTCCACGCCCGTCATGTCGCTTATTTCGCGCTTGATAAGCTCTGCGTAGTCGGACAGCTCCCGGTCGGACAGTCCGTCACCGGTCAGTGCGTAGAACATTCCGTATACATTGCCGAAGTCGTCTTTCACGATGGGGGTGCTCGCTCCGTCGGGCAGCAGGGCGCAGGCGTCGCTCACCTTGCGGCGCAGCATGTCCCAGCACTGCTCCACTTCATCGTCCGGGGTAATGGTGGTGAGTTCTACCTGTATCAGGGAGAGGTCGTTGTACGAGTAGCTTTCCACATTATCTATATTGCCCATGCTGCGGATGCTTTTCTCCAGCACATCCGTCACTTCCAGCTCTACCTGGTGGGCGGATGCCCCCGGATAGGTGGTTACCACCATGGCGAGTTTCACTTTTATTTCAGGGTCTTCCAGCTTGCTCATCTGGTAGCAGGAGAGGATGCCGCCTACAAACAGGACGGTCACCAGGAAGTAAACCAGATTGCGGTTTTTGAATGCCCATTTGCTTATATCCATAATTGCTGAGTTTTAAAGGAAAACAATGCTATAACAGTCCGCCGATGTTTGTGTCGCTGGCCGCAGGCAGAGGAGTCACGGTTTCTCCGTCCTTTATGTGATGTATTCCTGCCGACACCACTTGGTCGCCGGGTTGCAGCCCGTCGGAAGCGATGATGCTGCGTCCGTTGCTCAGCAGGCGTACGAGGGTTACTTCGCGGCTGTGTACTTTGCTGTCGGACGGGTTGTATACGAATACGCAGGTTTTGCCGTCTTTTTGCAGGACAGCGCTGCCGGGTACGGAGAGGTTGCGTGAACTGTCATTGTTGCAAAGAATGGTAACCATGGTGTTCATGCCTGGAGAAGGAACGGGGCGGTTGTCTGTAATCAGTTGCAGGCGCATGGTGTAGAGCTGGTTCGCATTTGCTTTGGGGGTGACGCTGATGAGTTTCAGCTCATAGGTCTGTTCCGGATAAATGTCGAACGTACAGCGGTATCGGTCAAATTGCTCGCGCCGGATGTATTCGGCTGCCGGAAGGTTTATTTCCACTTCCGAGGCGCTGTTGCTTATCATGGACAGGACAGGCATTCCGGCTCCCACCGTTTCGTGCGCTTCAAACAGCCTTTTCTGTATATAGCCGCTGAAAGGGGCGTAAAGGCGGGTGTAGCCCAACTGGTCTTTGTGATGCCGGTATTTGGCGGTGATTTGTTTCAGTCCGTACACGGCCTTGTCGTTGGCATTGGGCGTGGTTCCGTTGTCTTTGTAAAGCGCCATTACGCGTTCCGCCTCTGCCTTAATCTGTTTGTATTCGGCCTCGGTGGCGTCCAGTTGCACCTGGTAGTCTGTAGGGTCCAGTTCGGCAAGCAGCTGTCCTGCCTGCACGCGGGCGCCGTCCTTTACATATATCTTCTGTATCGTGCCGCTCACTCTGAATGCGAGGCTGATGTCTTGTGCCGCTTTTACTTTTCCGGGATATTGCAGGCTGGTTTGCCCGCCGGCGGAGACAACCGTATCTGTTTTTACGGTCTGGTATTCTCGCGTGTCTTTAGCTCCGTTGCTACAGGATAACAGCGAGTAGAGTGAGATGCTTGTTAAAATCCAATAAATTCGTTTCATAATTCAAGGTATATTAGTTTTGTGACAAAATTACTCAGTCTCTTCTATATATAAAAGGTTTATAAGCATTATAAAATGTTCTGTTTATGCCCTCTCTTTGTAAAAAACGGACATTTTCCTGTCTATTGCGTTCTGGGGTGTCAGATTCGTCGTGTGGACTTTATACTGTGACAGCCGATATTCGGGTGATGAAAAGTTACAGAAATTGGGAATTGAAAAAGGTAATGAGATAATCTTTTTCATACCTTTGCAAGTACATATAATTAATATCTTATACCGAATGAACACGCAAAACTCTTATCTTGCTTCAAAGCCGCATTACGAGATACTCGACGGGCTTCGTGGCGTAGCTGCCGTAATGGTAGTCGCTTTTCATCTGCTGGAAGCGCATTCCGGCGGCAATCACTTGGAACAAATTATCAATCACGGTTACCTGGCGGTAGATTTTTTCTTTATGCTTTCCGGTTTTGTTATCGGTTATGCTTATGACGACCGCTGGAGCAGGATGAGCATCGGTACTTTCTTCAAGCGGCGTATTATCCGTTTGCATCCTATGGTGATAGTGGGAAGCATAGTGGGTGCAGTGTTCTTTTATTTTCAGGAGTCGCCCTGCTTTCCGGCTATTCAGGATACATCGGTAGGGACTATGCTGCTGGTAATGCTGCTGGGGTGTACGCTGCTTCCGCTTCCTTTGAAATGGGACATTCGCGGCTGGACCGAGATGCATCCGCTCAACGGACCGGCCTGGTCGCTTTACTACGAATACATAGGCAATATTCTTTATGCATTGTTCATCCGCAAGTTCAGCA
>ENA-ORNR01002179-ORNR01002179.1-human-gut-metagenome-genome-assembly--contig:-NODE-2179-length-16423-cov-7.585472_pt1 | contig 16423 bp, 9 predicted proteins | sample MGYA00242114_ERZ509020 | MGnify/ENA primary metagenome ERZ509020 (study PRJEB26280, sample SAMEA2338758) | human gut metagenome | biome: human gut; feature: human-associated habitat; material: faeces...
AGGCAGTGTATACGAGAGCGTGATATTCTTCAGACGGAGATAGGAACCGTTTTCCACAAACCTGTCGGATACACGGCAGTTCTGGTTCGGGTCTCCCCAAATGGCGCGGGGCATAGAGTTGCTGGTTCCTTCACCCGTCCAGCGGTTCAATACGGCTGTGGTCTGGTTGTAAGCGGCTGCCATTCCTTCGTTGTCTACATTGTTGGCATTATAAATCTTGTTTCCCGATACGCCTTGCAGGAACACGGAAAGTTCCCATCCCTTATAAGAGAAATTATTGCTTAGAGAAAAGAACCAGTTCGGGTTCGGGTTGCCGATAACGGTACGGTCTTCATCGTTGATAACTCCATCGTTATTCAAGTCCCGGAAACGGATATCACCCGGAGCAGCGCCCGGTTGGGTAGCATGGCGGTTCACTTCATCCCAGTTCTGGAAAAGTCCGTCGGTTACGTATCCGTAGAATACGTTAATCGGATAACCGGCTCTAAGCATAGTCACGTATGAATTACCCATCTGATTGATAAACATCGGGGTTTCGCTGTTCAAGTCCAGAATTTCATTCTTGTTATAGGTAGCCGTTAAAGCAGATTCCCAAGAGAAAAGACCTTTCAGGTTGATGGTGCGCAGGGTCATTTCCACTCCTTTGTTGCGCATCTTGCCGGCATTGGTGAAAGTCTCGGTAGTATCTTCAAAGCCCGAAGTGATGGGGATGGAAGCCTTCACCAGCATATCGTTCGTATTCTTGATATAAGCATCCAGTGAAAGGCTGACACGCGAATCGAACAGGCTCATGTCCACTCCGAAGTTGGCCTGGCGCACTTCTTCCCAATGGATGTTCGGATTGGAGAGAGTGGTAGATACCAAAGCAGTGGAGTTATTGTTTCCGAAAGGATAGACACCCGTGTTGTAGGATGCGACAAATCCATAGTTACCGATTTCCTGATTACCGGTCACACCGTATCCGACACGCAGTTTGAGATCGTTCATCAGGAAGTTATCTTTCGGGAACCAGTCTTCCTGAGAGACACGCCAAGCCAGAGATACGGAAGGGAATGTTCCCCATCGGTTGTTCTTACCAAAGCGGGAAGAGCCATCACGACGTACGGTAGCCGTCAGCAGGTATTTGTCTTCGTATGAGTAGTTGAGACGTGCCATCAGTGAAAGCAGTGCCCAGTCGCTTTGGCTGCCGCCAAGGCTGTACATCTTTTCTCCGTTGTCCATCTCATGGATATTGTCGAACATGAAGATGTTTTTCTGTGCGTTCAGATAATCGTAGTTATTCCACTGTGCGGAAGAACCTGCCATCACACCTACACGGTGCTTCTTTGCAAAAGTATGATCGAATACGAAGTAGTTGTCCCACAGGTAGGTGAATGATTTGTTGTCGCTTTTGTAACGGGAAGATTCTTCTACCGGATTCGGTTTCCAGTCGTATGCCGGCGTGAAGTTGTCGGCAAACCAGAACTTGGCGTCATAGCCGAAGGTACTTTTCAGTTTCAGCCATTTAGTGAAGGTGATCTCTCCGGTGATGTTTGCGAGGAAGTTATATCCTTTCGTCTCGTTAGTCATCATGTGAAGCGTACCGATCGGATTGCGGATACTTCCGTACCATTGCGCCTCCTGTCCGGGACCGCTCCAACTGCCGTCATCATTCTTCACCGGTTGGGTGGGAAGGGCTTTCATCGCATCACCGATACTGTATGTTCCTCCTTCTTTGACATCTGTGCTAAATGTCAGGTTGGTGGTGAATTTCAGCCATTTGTTGACTTGGGCGTCACTGTTCGCCTGAAAATTGAAACGGCGATAATTGACACTCTTCACAATGCCGGACTGATCGAGAAAACCGCCGGACACATAATAATGCGCCTTTTCCGTGCCGCCGGAATAGCTGACCGAATAACTCTGCTTCACTCCCGTGCGCAGCATCTCGTCGAGCCAGTTGGTTCCTTTTCCCAATGAAGAAGGGTCTGCCCAGTAAGGGTTGGTGTTATCGTCATTGTTTGAGAGCATATCATTGCTCAATGCTGCATATTGGGCGGCATTCAGCATATCAGGCACTTTAGTTGCATTCTGTATCGCCCAGTTCGCATTGACCGTTACCTTTCCGGCGCCTTCGGCACCGCGTTTACTGGTAATCATCACTACACCGTTGGCACCGCGCGAACCGTAGATGGCAGTTGCCGAAGCATCTTTCAATACGTCTACCCGTTCCACATCTGCCATATTCAAGGAAGATAAGCCTAAATCGGTGGGAATCCCGTCGATGACAATCAGCGGATTGCTGTTGTTGATCGTGCCCAGACCACGGATTTTAATGGTTACATTGTCCCCCGGTTTGCCGGCATCGATAATTTGCACGCCGGATACTTTTCCCTGCATTGCCTGACCGATATTGGCTACCGGAGAGTCTTTGATATCTTTGACTCCTACAGAAGATACGGCGCCGGTCAGGTCACTCTTTTTCATCGTTCCGTAACCTACTACAACAACTTCGTCCAATACTTCGGTATCTTCCTGCAAGGTTACTTTCAGTGCGGTTTTTCCGTTCACTGAAACAGTCTGCGTCTTATAGCCGACAAAAGAAATGGTCAATGTGCTGTTAGCAGAAACATTTAATGAGAAGTTACCGTCGATATTGGTAATCGTGCCGTTCGTGGACTTGCCTTCTATCACACTGGCACCGATCACCGGTTCGCCCGTGGCGTCCACTACATGTCCTTTTACTGTAATCTGCTGTGCGAATGCACTAAGAGATAGTAACAAGCCCCACATTATTAATAGGAGGCGATGTTCAAAGCCTTTCGACTTTATACTCTGTTCCATGTACATCAATTTAAAGTTAATATTAGGATTACTTTTTGTTTTCACTGAAACAAAAGTATCCACAATTAAATGCGCTTCTTTTGCCAGATAGCAAAAATATAGTGGTTTATACAGTACAAAACAGCATAAAACACTAATAATAAGAATATTATAGAATAGCGACCGTGCTAAAAAAGTAGTGGATTTCTTACTCTTCCACCTTCCCTATTTTCATTACTTTAGCCTCAAACTCATCCCGTTCGCCGAGTGCCTTGTTGCGGACACGTGTCCGGTAATTATAAATAGTGGTCACAGAGTAGCGGAGGAACTGGGCGATCTTGGTACTATCCGTAATCCCCAGACGAATCAGGGCAAAGATACGAAGTTCGGTATTCAGCAGTTCGCCCTGCTTGGGCTGCATCGGTTCGACAAGTAACGCATTAAACTCTTCCACAAAGTTAGGGAAGAGTTGCAGGAAGGTCATATCAAAGTTTGCGTAGAAGTCTTTCAGCTCTTCTTCGAGGAATTGGGAGGATTTAATAGCTTTATACAACTCTTCTACCCTGCCGGCAGCCGCAATCTTATTCAGAGAACGACGGTATAAGTCCATCTTATCCAGATAGGTGGAACACTGGTCCATGTAGCGGCCGATGTATTCCTCTTTAATATAGTTAGCTTCCGAAAGGGTATGGTTCATCTCTTTCAGTTGCGAATTGGAGTCATGAAGCTCACCGTTCAGCTCTTGCAGAAGCGTATTCGTGTCAATCACTTCCCGACGGGCGGCAGCCACTTTCTTCATCTGCTTGTAAACGAAGAATATAGCCACCAGCAGAAAGACGGAAAGCAGACTGATACAGATCAAAGATATCTTCATTTCCTGTTGCTGCCGCTTGGTTTTCAGTTGGTAAGCCTGATCGATGATGGGGAAGACTTGCGAGATTTCCAGTGTACGAAGGCGGGCGTTGCAGAGCGTAGCATCTTCGAGCGAGCATTTCAGATAGTTGTATGCACGGTCAATGTCTCCGTCTTCATATACAAGAGAGGCGAGTTTCCGCAGGGAGACGTATTCCTTGACTGCCGATTTTAAATCGGCGATGGCCGAGAGAGCCAGAAAGTGTTTCTGCCCTTTCTTGTCTCCTTTGAGGCGATAGGCTTCTGACAAGGTATAAGTAATCATCGCCTTGGAATGATCGTCCAGAGAGGGTTTCCGGTAGAAGTCGGTCAGCATGGTTATTGCCTGATCATATTGGGCGTGTACGGTGCATTTGTCGGCCATCACCAGCACATGACCCAATGAGTCGGAGGCATTAGTCTGTAAAAGGGAATCCCGATACAGGTCCGTCATCCGGTAATACTCTTTTTTCTCTTTCTCGGTGACGGCATAATCTCCCATCAAACCGTAAATAGTACGATACAAGTGGTAATAATAGGGATAGAGATAATCAGACAGGGTTTTCTTGTCTATCTGTCCCAACTGCTCCAGAGCTTCCTTGTACATTCCGGTGGTTCCCATCACCTCTGCCATATTCATGGCGGCATCATCCAGATAATCCTGTTTGTTCAAATGAGAAGCCAGTCCCTGCTTCCGCTGTGCATATACATACGAAGAATCCAGATTATAAGCCCGATATTCATCGAAAAGCCTGCCGCAAAATCCATAACGCTGCTCATCGGAAGTAGCCTCGGACAGCAACTTCTTCAAATCGGAGATACGTGCTTCTTTTTCTGCACCGTAAGTCTGACGGTTCCTGATAATTCCGTCAATCTCACGAAGCAGCATATCTGTACTCTTATCATCATTTCTTGCGCAAAGCAAACAGGGAAGAACAATTGTCACGAAAATCAAAATAATCTTTCTCATAGCGCCATATGTATTATATCTGCAAAGATAAAAGTCTTTCAGAAACCGACATTATTTCTACGGAATATTATTGCGAATATCCGGAAAATGGCTCCTTTATGAAAATGGCGGTTCATGCCACTGAATATATCCACAAAAAAAGAAGTTATCTAATATAAAAGCATATCTTTGTCATCAAAGAAAGGCATTTAATGCTACATCTCTGATCTGCAAATGTCATTTATAAACCCAAATTTCATTCCTATGAAAACTTCAAAACGTTGTTTCATGCTCATCGCTTTCATCGGCTTTTTAATCGAACTGACAGTTCCTTCACATCTTTCCGCACAAGACATTTCGGGTACATGGCATGGCAAACTCTCCCTTCCTGCCGGTTCGTTAACCATTGTATTCCATATCAAACATACGGAACAGGGGACTTATGTGACAACTCTTGACAGCCCCGATCAGGGAACCAAAGATATAAAAACGAAAATAACTTCTTTTCAAGACTCTACACTGACTGTTCAGATACCGATTATCCATGCCTCTTATAAAGGAAAACTGAATGCCGACCAAACCATTACCGGCACATTCACACAAGGAATGCCCCTCCCATTGAATCTGACGAAAGGAGAGTTTAGCGGGCCTAAACGCCCGCAGGAGCCTCAGCCACCTTTTCCTTATAAGGTCGAAGAAGTCAGCGTAAAGAATACGCAGGACGGAATCACTCTGGCAGGCACATTAACCCTTCCGGAGAAAGGGAATAAATTTCCGGCTGTAGTATTGGTTACGGGAAGTGGTGCTCAAAACAGAGATGAAGAAATCATGGGTCATAAACCATTTCTTGTTATCGCCGATTATCTGACACGTAACGGAATTGCCGTACTAAGATGCGATGATCGTGGCACAGCCGCTTCGCAAGGAGATTATGCAAGTGCTACCAACGAAGATTTCGCAAAAGATACGGAAGCAGCGCTGAACTATCTACGCAGCAGAAAAGAAATTAATACCCGGAAAATCGGCATTATCGGACATAGCTGCGGTGGAACAATCGCATTTGATATTGCCGCCAAAGACTCCAACATTTCATTTATCATATCATTGGCAGGAGCTGCCGTGCGAGGTGACAGCTTGATGCTTAAACAAGTTGAATTGATTTCCAAGTCCCAAGGGATGCCCGATCCGGTGTGGCAGACAATGAAACCGTCCGTTCGCCACAGATACTCTTTATTACAGCAAACGGACAAGTCGGCGGATGAAATCAGAAAAGAAGTTTACGCTGATGTTACCAGAACCATGTCTGCCGAACAGTTGAAAGACCTGAATACCGTACAACAACTATCTGCCCAAATAAACTCCATGACTTCACCGTGGTATCTCCACTTTATGAGATACGATCCGACTGCAAGTCTGAAAAAAATAAAGTGCCCGGTTTTAGCATTAAACGGAGAAAAAGACATTCAAGTAGATGCCGATATGAATCTGACTGCTATCAGGCAACACATCAGCGAGAACGGAAACAAGAATGTGACAATCAAAGTCTATCCAAAACTGAACCACCTGTTTCAAACTTGTGAGAAAGGAACTTTAGCCGAATACGGACAATTGGAAGAGACAATAAATCCGGAAGTCCTGAAAGACATGACTGAGTGGATAAAGAAGCAATAAATTGACTTAAATCAAAATCGTTCCTGACGAACTCATTCTGAGAGATTTTGTTTTACCTTTGCACCCCGTAAAAAATACGCTAAATAAAGAAGGTAAAAAGTAACAGGCATCAGGTTAGGTTTCGTATGAAGAAAAGTCTTATTGCATTGGCATTCGGTACCCTCGGATTGGGTATCGCCGAGTTCGTGATGATGGGTATACTGCCCGATGTAGCCAGAGATTTAAAGATTAGCATCCCTGCTGCCGGACATTTCATTTCCGCCTACGCACTAGGCGTTTGTGTCGGCGCCCCTGTATTGACATTAGCACGTAAATATCCATTAAAACATATATTGCTGGTATTAGTCACGCTGATTATGGTAGGCAATATCTGTGCGGCATTATCACCTAACTACTGGATGCTGCTTATCTCCCGCTTCATCTCCGGACTCCCTCACGGAGCCTATTTCGGGGTCGGTTCTATCGTTGCGGAAAGGCTTGCCGATAAAGGCAAAAGTTCAGAGGCTGTCTCCATCATGATAGCCGGAATGACCATCGCCAACCTGTTCGGCGTACCGCTGGGAACTTCTTTAAGCACCATGCTTTCGTGGCGGGCTACCTTCCTGCTGGTAGGACTTTGGGGAATCGTCATTCTGTATTACATCTGGCGTTGGGTTCCTCAGGTAGAAGGGCTGAAAGATACCGGTTTCAAAGGACAGTTCCGCTTTCTCAAAACTCCGGCTCCCTGGCTCATTCTGGGTGCTACGGCATTAGGTAATGGCGGTGTATTCTGCTGGTATAGCTATATCAATCCAATGCTCACTCATGTCTCCGGTTTCTCTGCCGAAAGTATCACCCCGCTGATGATTCTTGCCGGATTCGGTATGGTCATGGGAAATCTGATCAGCGGGCGGCTCTCCGACCGTTACACTCCCGGAAAGGTAGGAACTGCCGCACAAGCACTGATCTGCCTGATGCTATTGCTTATCTTCTTCCTCTCTCCCTACAAATGGGCGGCTGCGCTATTGATGTGCCTCTGCACCGCAGGACTGTTTGCCGTATCCAGTCCGGAACAGATATTGATAATCCGTGTAGCCAAAGGAGGCGAAATGCTCGGAGCTGCCTGTGTACAGGTAGCGTTCAATCTGGGAAATGCCATCGGAGCTTACGCAGGAGGGCTGGCAGTCAGCAGCGGCTACCGTTATCCCGCCCTGACGGGTGTTCCGTTCGCACTGATCGGCTTCATCCTATTCCTGATCTTTTATAAGAAGTATCAAGCCAAATACTAAAGTAACTCCTATAAGAACGAATAACGCAATAAACAAAGCAAACAGGGAACTGCCTTTCAGTATGAAAGCATATTGACGTTTCTGCTGACAGATACATTTTCAGAAGAATGCCAGCCAGCTCTCAAAGCAATAAAACAATGTATCAATATGCAGACTATCTGCATATCCTTTCGATTATATTGGAAGATTATGCAAAAGGGTCGCTACTTAACATGCAGAACATTAATACCCAACCTGCAGAACATTAATGTCTGACATGTCAGCTAACCTTATCCAACGTGTTGGTCATATATATCCAACGTGTCAGTCAGCCTTATCCAACGCATCAAGCCTTCATATTTGACAAGATGGACATTACTTTCTAATTATTAGCATTGTAAAGATTCAGATACCGCCCTATTTATGAACAAAATACAGATTTTCATTCGCATATTTTCTCCCATTCCCGCCGTCGGGCAGGAAAACGGCATTCTGAAGAGACTAAAAATTCATTTTGTCAATTTGCTCAAAACCTTTTTCCAGCCTGTACAATTATCAGAAAAAGACAGAAAGTGCACCAAGTTTCCCTCATTAGCTCAAAAAATGATTATCTTTGCAAACTAAAATGAGCAGGCTGGCAATCAAAACTGTTTTTATCGGGAGATTAGCGCCAAATCGCTGCTCACATGATATGATTCATTGATAATAAAAGAAATAATAGATTAATATGGCATTGCAATGTGGTATTGTCGGACTTCCGAACGTAGGTAAATCGACACTTTTCAACTGTTTGTCAAACGCAAAAGCGCAAGCGGCAAACTTCCCCTTCTGTACAATCGAACCGAATGTAGGCGTAATCACCGTTCCCGACGAACGTCTGAACGCACTGGCAGAACTGGTACATCCCCAACGGATTGTCCCCACGACTGTAGAAATCGTAGACATCGCCGGACTGGTGAAAGGTGCAAGCAAAGGCGAAGGGCTGGGAAACAAATTCCTCGCCAATATCCGCGAAACAGACGCAATCATCCATGTACTCCGCTGCTTCGACGATGACAACGTGACTCATGTAGACGGAAGCGTAAACCCCGTCCGAGACAAAGAGATCATCGACTACGAACTTCAGCTGAAAGACCTGGAAACCATCGAAAGCCGCATCCAGAAAGTACAGAAACAGGCTCAGACCGGTGGCGACAAGGCTGCAAAACAGGCTTATGACGTACTCGTTCAATACAAGGATGCACTGGAACAAGGCAAATCCGCCCGCACCGTCACTTTCGAAACGAAAGACGAACAAAAGATTGCTCACGAACTCTTCCTGTTGACCAGCAAACCCGTGATGTACGTCTGCAACGTAGACGAAGCAAGTGCGGTAAACGGCAACAAATACGTAGACATGGTGCGCGACGCCGTGAAAGATGAAAATGCACAAATACTCATTGTCGCTGCAAAGACCGAAGCAGACATCGCCGAACTGGAAACATACGAAGACCGTCAGATGTTCCTTGCCGAAGTAGGGCTGGAAGAATCGGGCGTCGCACGTCTTATCAAGTCAGCTTACAAACTACTGAACCTCGAAACCTACTTCACAGCCGGCGTACAAGAAGTACGTGCATGGACTTACGAGAAAGGATGGAAAGCTCCGCAATGCGCAGGCGTCATCCATACCGATTTTGAGAAAGGATTTATCCGCGCGGAAGTAATCAAATACGATGATTATATCCAGTACGGCTCCGAAGCGGCTGTCAAGGAAGCCGGAAAACTCGGTGTGGAAGGAAAAGAATATGTGGTGCAGGACGGCGACATCATGCACTTCCGCTTCAATGTGTGATTATCGGTAATCACTAACGACTTATTAATTATCACATAAGCATCAATGACATGAAATATCTCATAGCAGGAACCGGTGGAGTAGGCGGCAGTATAGCAGGCTTTCTGTCGCTTGCAGGAAAAGATGTAACTTGTATTGCCCGTGGAGCTCATTTGCAGTCAATACAAACCAATGGTCTGAAATTGAAATCGGATCTGAAGGGTGAACATACGCTTCAGATTAAGGCTACGACGGCCGAAGAGTTCAAAGGAAAAGCGGATGTGATCTTCGTCTGCGTGAAAGGATATTCCGTCGATTCGATTACCGAACTCATCAAAAGGGCATCGCATGAGAAGACAGTCGTCATCCCTATCCTGAATGTTTACGGGACAGGACCACGCATTCAGCGTCTCGTTCCGGGTGTAACGGTGCTCGATGGTTGCATCTACATTGTCGGCTTTGTTTCCGGCACGGGAGAGATCACCCAGATGGGGAAAATCTTCCGTCTGGTGTATGGCGCCCACAAAGGGACACAAGTGACTCCCGGCATCCTGGAAGCTATTCAGAAAGACCTTCAGGAAAGTGGAATCAAAGCTGAGATTTCTCCGGACATCAATCGGGATACATTCATCAAATGGTCGTTCATCTCGGCAATGGCGGTCACTGGTGCTTACTATGATGTACCGATGGGTGAAGTTCAGAAGGCGGGGAAAGTACGTGATACGTTCATCGGCCTTTCTACTGAGAGTGCCGCACTGGGACGTAAGCTGGGAGTGGAATTTCCCGAAGACCCCGTCAGCTACAATTTGAAAGTCATTGATAAACTCGATCCCGACAGTACCGCATCCATGCAAAAGGACTTGGCACGGGGACATGAATCGGAAATACAAGGTTTGCTGTTTGACATGATTGCAGCAGCCGAGGAGCAAGGTATCGACATACCAACTTACCGGATGGTTGCCGAAAAATTCACAAAACACTAATTACAAACCGTAAACCGTTATCCAACATGAATACCCTTTTATTATCAATCAACTGGAATCCGAATCCCGAACTATTCAACCTGTTCGGCATTTCTATCCGTTACTACGGATTATTGTGGGCAGTAGGAATCTTCTTTGCTTACATCATTGTCCATTACCAGTTTCGCGACAAAAAAATAGACGAGAAGAAATTCGATCCCCTCTTCTTTTATTGTTTCTTCGGTATTCTGATTGGAGCACGTCTGGGGCACTGCCTGTTCTACGATCCGGGACAGTACCTGACCAGCGGAAAGGGATTTGTGGAAATGCTTCTGCCGATCAAGTTCCTGGCAGGCGGCGGATGGAAATTCACCGGTTATGAAGGACTTGCCAGTCACGGAGGTACACTCGGATTGATGATCGCCCTTTGGTTGTATTGCCGCAAGACGAAACTTCATTATATGGATGTGGTGGACATGATTGCCGTCGCTACTCCGATCACCGCCTGCTTCATCCGTCTGGCGAATCTGATGAACTCCGAAATTATCGGTAACCCGACCGATGTACCCTGGGCATTTGTATTCGAACGGGTAGATATGCTTCCCCGTCATCCGGGACAGCTCTATGAAGCGATAGCTTATCTGATCCTGTTCTTCATCATGATCTATCTTTATAAGAATTACAGCAAGAAACTGCATCGCGGATTCTTCTTCGGACTCTGTCTGGCTTATATCTTTACCTTCCGTTTCTTTATCGAATTCGTGAAGCAGAACCAGGAAGCATTCGAAGACAACATGATGTTCAACATGGGACAATGGCTGAGCGTTCCTTTCATCATCATCGGTTTCTACTTCATGTTCTTCTATGACCGGAAGAAGGTAGCAAAGAAATGAAACAAATCATAGATATAGAAAACTGGGAGCGGAAGGAGAATTTCAACTTCTTCCACCACTTCCAGAATCCCCAATTATCCATTACCTCCGAAGTAGAGTGCGGAGGAGCCAGGCAACGTGCCAAAGCGGCCGGACAGTCTTTCTTTCTCCATTATCTTTATGCTGTGCTGCGTGCAGCCAACGAAATACCGGAGTTTCGTTACCGCATCGATCCGGACGGACGTGTAGTGCTCTATGACACCATAGATATGCTGTCTCCCATCAAGATAAAAGAGAACGGCAAGTTCTTCACCACCCGTTTCCCTTACCACAACGATTTCGACACTTTCTATCAGGAAGCAAGGCTAATTATCGACGCCATCCCCGAAGACGGTGATCCGTATGCAGCAGAAAACGGAGAAGTAGCCGACGGAGATTACGGACTGATTCTGTTAAGTGCGACTCCCGACCTGTATTTTACTTCCATCACCGGCACACAGGAGAAGAGAAGCGGCAATAACTACCCGTTGCTGAATGCCGGAAAAGCCATCATAAGGGAAGGCAAACTGGTGATGCCTATCGCGATGACGATTCATCACGGATTTATTGACGGGCATCATCTTTCCTTGTTTTATAAGAAGGTAGAAGAGTTTCTGAAATAATAGTGCTGTTCAAATCGTATTTTCTCATTCCTTTTATCTACCTTTAGCGCGACTAAATGATAAAAATATGAGCACAAAAACACTATTCAAACTACTATGGGTACCTTTCGTCACATCCGTATTCGCAAGTTGCAGTGACAAAGAAGAATTACCTTACACTCCTCCGGAGGAAACGAATGACAGTTACATAAGCCCTGCCGTACCACAAGGTAATAGCTGGCCTGAAGCCTCCATGTCACTTACACAGCCTTTTCTGGGTGCCGGATATGATATTATGGGCAGCTACATAGACAATAATTCGGTAAAAGAACCAGTGCTCGATCTGAGCAAGATAGATAATGAAAAGATTAGCAATCTGGTAGGTTCGAGCGGGGTAGGAGACAGCTTCATTGGTCGTGATATGAAAGAGTTTCTTCGGTCAATCACAGAATATAAGAAATTTGTGGTGCCGGCGGAAAACAAAGATGATTTGCTGTTCACCGCTACCATTACCGGTCATAAATATTTTCAGAAACCTTATGATTATTCATCCCAATACACATTTGCATTTGGTAGTTCAGGAGCTAACGGAGTGATTCAAAGATTACTCACCCTGAATGCGGATTGGTCCAATTGGCTGGCCGATGATTTCCGGCAAGAGCTGGAAGATGCGTCACCTGAAACAATCATAGAGCTATTTGGTACTCATATATTGGTGAACACTCATTTAGGTTATATAAGCAAAACCCTCTATCGCAGCATCGTAGCGGATGATGAAGAGAACTTATTGAGAACCGCAAATACAGGGATGGGCGCACATCAGAGCAGCATTATTAAGCATCCCAATGTTTCCATCACTTATCCCGAAGAAACAGTAAAAAAGAACTATGGGGGAACAATTGTAGTGTCATTGCAAGGAGCTGATTACAAAGTCTTTGATCAGCTGACAGGCGATCCGATGGATATCAGCCCCTGGATACAATCTGCCAATGAAAAGAATCGCGCCTTAACTACTCTGACCGGTGAAGACCTTATCCCCATCTATGAGGTAATAGCCGACCCCATAAAGAAACAGCAAATAAAAGAAGCGGTAATAGCCCATATCAAAAGGCACCAACTGTCCTTACAACAAACGGCTCCCATCTTTCAGGCAAGTGACGGGCACTATCACCGCTACTATACCTCTTATAAGGAGTTAACCGCAAAGGCCGATATCTGTCAAGGTGTGATAGGAAGCGTATTTGTCAGACACGAACCGGGTACAGTACCGCTTTACCTGTCTTCCGACGGAAAGAATCACCGTTTGACATTAGAACCGGCACCGAACGGAGACGGAACAATCATAGGGTATGTCTATGAAAAGAAGAGCAATGACTTAAACTGTATCTACGAAATATCAGACGGAAAAAACTTTGCCTATACCACGGAAGAAAAGGATACCTACGGAAACAAAGGCACATGGAAGCCAACCGGCCTCTCTTTCTATACAAAGAAGGTATAAGCATAAGGCCATACCATTGGCACGGCAAGTAACCCTATAACTTACAACATAAGAAGTCTATAGTATCTTCGTTGGGGCTGACTAAAAGTCGTTAGTATCTCCATTCTCCTCCTTCCGGAAGGAGGAGAGTTTAAAGTTACTAACGACTTTTTAGTCAGCCCCCGCATAAGTTATATCAGTTTTTATTTGCCTCTGACTATCTTCTTTATATCGTTCAGCTTATTCAACGCCTCAATCGGAGTAAGGTTATTCACATCCAGATTCAGTATCTCATCCCGAATCTGGCAAAGGATCGGGTCGTCCAACTGGAAGAAGCTGAGCTGCATACCGCTTCTGTTTTCACTGACTTCCGTCAATGGTTTGCCGGAAATACCTTGCTGGCGGTTGTCCGATTCCAGTTGCTTCAATATAGTATTTGCACGCTTCACAATACTCTTCGGCATACCTGCCATCTTTGCTACATGAATACCGAAGGAGTGTTCGCTTCCCCCACGCTCCAGCTTACGGAGAAAAATCACTTTATTGTCCACTTCCTTCACAGACACGTTATAGTTCTTGATACGTTTGAAGGATTTCTCCATCTCGTTCAACTCATGGTAATGCGTAGCAAACAGTGTACGGGCTTTCGCTTTCGGATGTTCGTGGATATACTCGACGATTGCCCAGGCAATGGAAATACCGTCATAGGTGGACGTACCACGTCCCAACTCATCAAATAACACCAGACTTCTGGAAGAGACATTATTCAGAATATCCGCAGCCTCATTCATTTCCACCATAAAAGTAGATTCGCCCACCGAGATATTATCGCTGGCACCTACACGGGTGAAAATCTTATCCACCAGACCGATATGGGCACTCTCCGCAGGAACAAACGAACCGATTTGCGCCAACAGCGTAATCAGTGCCGTCTGACGCAAGAGCGCGGACTTACCGGCCATATTGGGACCGGTGATGATGATAATCTGCTGTGACGCGCTGTCCAACATCACGTCATTGGCAATATACTTCTCACCAATCGGAAGCTGCTTTTCAATCACAGGGTGACGTCCCTGACGGATATCCAGTACATCATTGTCCTCAATAACCGGACGGATATAATTATTCTCACGCGCCACATTAGCGAAAGACAACAGACAGTCCAGACGGGCAATCTGATTCGCATTAATCTGTATCTGCGGAATAAACTCCGTCAATGCCTGCACCAAATCGGTATATAACTGAGTCTCCAACACGAGAATCTTATCTTCGGCTCCCAGAATCTTTTCTTCGTAAACCTTCAGTTCCTGCGTAATATAACGTTCCGCATTGACTAGTGTCTGCTTGCGAATCCATTCCTGCGGAACTTTATCCTTATGTATATTGCGGACTTCAATATAATAACCAAATACATTATTGTAAGCTACCTTCAGACTCGGAATGCCTGTCTGCTCACTTTCACGCTGCTGTATCTGCAACAGATAGTCTTTGCCGGAGTATGAAATACGGCGTAATTCGTCCAGTTCCTCATTCACACCATCTTTAATCACGCCCCCTTTGTTGATCAATAAAGGAGGGTCATTATTGATTTCTTTGGCAATCCGGTCGCGAATAGAAATACAAAGATTCAGCTGTTCACCTATCCGGTTCAAACTTGCGTTATCCGCTTCAAGACAAGCCTGCTTGATCGGCTCAATGGCCTGCAAGGCAACTTTCAGCTGCACCACCTCACGTGGCGACACACGTCCTACGGCTACTTTAGAAATGATACGTTCCAAGTCTCCTATCAGATGCAACTGCTCCTCGATCAGCTCTTTAAAATCCGGCTGGCGGAAGAAGTATTCCACCACATTCAGTCGGTCGTTGATCGGCTTCTCATCTTTCAACGGGAAAACCATCCAGCGTTTCAGCAGGCGGGCTCCCATCGGACTGATGGTCCGGTCGATCACATTCAGCAAACTGCTGCCGCCGTCATTCATGCTGCCGATCAGCTCCAGGCTGCGGACTGTAAACTTATCCAGACGCACATACTTATCCTCCTCGATACGGGCAAGGGAAGTAATGTGACCGATCTGCGTATGCTGTGTCATCGTCAGGTATTGCAGGATAGCACCGGAAGCAATGATACCATTCTTCAGGTGCTCTACCCCGAATCCTTTCAGATTCTTTGTCTCAAAGTGTTTCAGTAGTTTCTCACGGGCAGTGGATTCGGTAAATACCCAGTCGTCCAGTTCGAATGTGAAGAACTTGCTGCCGAAGTTACCTTCAAACATCAGGCGTTTGCCCCGTTCGAAAAGAATCTCTTTCGGTCCGAAGTTATTCAGCAATTTGTCTACATAGTCAAAGGGACCTTCGGCGGTGAGGAACTCACCGGTAGATATATCAAGAAAGGCAACTCCACAGGAAGCCTTTCCGAAATGGACGGCAGCCAGGAAGTTATTCTCCTTATAATTCAGAACGTTATCATTGATAGATACACCGGGGGTAACCAACTCGGTAATACCTCTTTTCACCAGTTTCTTCGTCAGCTTCGGGTCTTCCAGCTGGTCACAGATAGCTACACGCTTTCCGGCACGAATCAGTTTCGGAAGATATGTATCAAGCGCATGATGGGGAAATCCTGCCATCTCGATAGTCTTTCCTTTTCCATTGGCGCGTTTTGTCAGTGTGATTCCTAAGATTTCGGATGCAACAATGGCATCGGTAGAATATGTTTCATAAAAGTCACCGCAACGAAACAGCATCACTGCATCCGGATGTTTGGCTTTCAAATCCAGAAACTGTTTCATCATGGGGGTAAGCACGATTTCTTCCTCGTTCACGGTTCGCTCCTTTTCTTTTTTGTTGAGTGAATAATGAGATTAACCTTGCAAAGATAACAGTTTTCTGGCAGAGAATCAACGGAATTTCCCGTTTCAATTTTCACAATTAGTGTTGCATCCTTTTAAAAAAGAAGGGTATATTTCTTAACAAGTAAAGGAAAACTATTAAAACGTGTTATAAAACATACTATTTTACTTGGATAATTTGCTAATTTCCCAATAGTCCGTATCTTTGCAATGTGTTTTTCATAGTATTAGATTTAAGGTTAACAAAGG
>ENA-ORNR01002182-ORNR01002182.1-human-gut-metagenome-genome-assembly--contig:-NODE-2182-length-16408-cov-3.195071_pt1 | contig 16408 bp, 9 predicted proteins | sample MGYA00242114_ERZ509020 | MGnify/ENA primary metagenome ERZ509020 (study PRJEB26280, sample SAMEA2338758) | human gut metagenome | biome: human gut; feature: human-associated habitat; material: faeces...
ACGACAACGACGCGAACGACGAACAGTGGCCCTATCAGGTAAAATTCGGCAATACGAACCGTTACGGGTCGGCCAACCTTCCGGACGAGACGGGGATAGGCGAAGTGGCGATGGACGTGTCCGCACCTGTCGTGTCGGTGTCCGGACGCACGTTGCGCGTGGAGCCGTCGCCCGTGGCGGCAGAGGTGCGTGTCGCTGCGCTCTCCGGTGCCTGCGTGGCGGACTTCCCGTGTGGGGCGTCGGCGGTAGAGACTCCCTTGTCTCCCGGTTTCTATATCGTCCAAGTGTTGTCGGCCGACGGGCGCAACTTGGTGACGAAGAAAGTCGTGGTAAGATAAAGGCGTAAAAAGGAAATACTTAAACGATGAATACCGAAATGAAAACAACACACGAGACAACGTTATGGGCATGGCTGCTTTTGGCCGTGCTGTGCTGCGCTTCCCCGGAGGCGGTTGCGCGGAGGGTGCGGACGTTCTCTCGTCCGGCTTGGGTGGGCAGTACCACTTCCACTATCCGTATTACGAAGGTAGAGTTTGCCGACACCGCTACGATTATCAGTTTCCACGAGCGGTACAAGCCGGGTTGGTGGATTCAAATGTCCAAGGATTCCTGGCTTCTGGGCGATGACAACCGGAAGTATAAAGCCTTGTGGGGCGAGGGCATTGTGTTGGGGGAACATTATGTGACTCCTCCAAGCGGTGAAGGCGAATTCAAGGTGTTGTTTGAGCCTATGCCCCGGAAAACCCGTTTCTTTGATTTTATCGAAGGGAATATGCAAGGAGCGTTTAATATCTACGGCGTGCACGAAGAGGGGAAGGCTCCGCAGGTGCCCGAGGAACGGGAGTCGTTCGTGATGACACCCGAGTTGGAGCGGCTGTTTTTCACGGCAGACACAGCTTGTGTCCGTGGCCGCATCGAGGGATATTCGCGCAGCCAAGGCTATTCCACCATGCTGTATAACCGTTGTGAGCCGACCACTGGCGAGCGCGTCCCCCTCGTGGTGGATGTCCGTGAGGACGGCACGTTCGAGTTTCGTTTCTGGGCTTGGTATCCCGTGGAGGGGGCACTGTTGATAGAAGGCAAGGATTTCCGCAAGTGGTTGAATTTCTATGCTGTGCCGGGACAGACCTCGGAGATGGTCATGCGGGCGGATGGTTCGGTGTCTTGCGCTTCTGCGCCTTCCGGCCCGTTTGGGCGGAAGCGTTCTTTGGAGCACGGAGTTTCGGAGCTTTGCGCTTACCCGTATGACGAGTTTTCCGCTGTTTCGGATTCGCTCGGTTTTAAAGATTTCACGGAAAACGCCATGAGACGGATGCGCGAGCGGTTACGGGCGGTGGACTACGTGGTTTGGCGTTTCGGTTATACGCCGTGGGAACGTCACTTGGCGGAGTGTCAGACGCGGTTGGCGCATGGTATGGCAGTGTTCGATTACGAGATGAACCAAAGTTTTGCCATCGACTATGAAAAAATGAAGTGGGAAGAAATACGGGCGAAAATGGCACCGTACCGTGATCCGGCCAACTACCGTTTCCTGCGCGAGATGCCTTGCGATGATGTATCCGCTTTGGTGCTTCGCGACTTGGATATATTCCTTAACCGTTATGAGTTTTCTTCGGTCATGCGCAGCCCTGCTGTATTGGTTGGTTCCATGGAACCGGACAGCGTGGCCAAAGAGGATGCAGCCATGATGGCCGTGGACACTGCGATATTGGGGGCGGACGAGCCTTCGCTACTCGGACGTTTGGTGGTGCTGCGTGCCTTGTCTTCCGATTTGGAACGCAATTATAGTGAAGCACCGTCCATGTACGACAGCATTTACCAAAACCGCTTGGCGTATATGGTCCGTGAGGTGTTGCGTGTCCAGGCCGGGCGGTTGCTCGAACAGGCACGCCGCCGCAACACGCTTGCTTACGCCCTGCCCGATACGGAAGGCGGAAGACTGTTGCGCCGCCTCACGGAGAAGTACCGGGGCAAATATGTCCTGATAGACTTTTGGGGAATGTTTTGTGGGCCTTGCCGTTCGGGCATCGAGCGTTCCAAGCCGATGCGCGAGGCCTTGTGCAACCATCCCGATGTGGATTTCCTGTTTATCAGTACCGAAGGGGAAGGCCCGGAAGAGAACTACCGGAACTATGTGGACGAACACTTGTCCGGAGAAGACGTGGTGCAGGTGAGCCGCGACGACTTCAACCGTCTGATGGAGCTGTTCAATTTCTTGGGGATTCCGCATTACGAGACGCTCGACCGCATGGGGAATGTGGTGCGGAGTGGTTTGCGCTATGCGCCGGAAGCGCAGTTCCGTTTGCATTTGGAGGACTTGAAACGACAGTTGGAACCTTGATGTAACACCTTTTGAACCATGAAGCCTATGAAACGGTATGTAATATTTTTCATCTTGTTCAATAGCTTTGTCTTGCACGGCATGGCTCAGTGGGATTCTTGCCGGACGGCTGAATTGCACAAAGCCTATAACCGGCTGAAGTCTGACACCACACAAAAGGCACAGGAGGACTTCTTTTGGGCTTTTCCAAGAAATTGGAATGAATATCTCATCATGGATTATGAAGTGGGCAACCGTAATGAAGAAAACATCTACGACTATGTAGAAGCATTTGGGGGACTTACTGCCATTAACGACACCACATATTGCGCCAAACTCATTTCTGTTGTCCGGGGAGCTTACTATGATGCCGATGGCCCCAATTACTTGCGCAGTCTATTACATGGGGTGATGGGTGATTCTTCTCATGAAAGTGGGTATTACACTCCCCATGGAAAGGAAAACATGCCTTTCATCATGCTTTGGCTATTGTCTCGTGAGTTGAAAGGGGACATCATGCGGTTCTGGCAGTTTTATTGGTCGAAGTTATATTTTGAAGAAGACGGGGGAGCGGGTAATGACTACAGCTTTAATGACGACTTCTACCGTTTGCGGGGCATAGTGGAAAAGGAATACCCCGACATGGTGGAACCCATGACCATTGCCTACCGCTACTTCCATCATGGGGTCATGTTTCTATCAAGCTATAATGATTGGTGGCTTGAACGGCATGTGCTTTATTGAATAGGGATTGCCGTTATTTCCATACGGAAACGTGGACTTGGGATAAGAAAACTTTAATAAATGAAAAACGATGAGACATTATTTGAATTATCTATTGTCGGCGATTGTCCTCTTGTGCGGCGGAGGGCTGTTGAGGGCGCAGGAAGCGCAAGTTTGCGATGTGAAGAACCCCATAGTGGGCGACCGTAACATGGAGACGGTGGAAATCAGCCGCGTGGAGTGCACACCGGAAACTACGACCTTGTATATGGAGGCTTATAACCGCAAGGGGTATTGGATTCAGTTGGATTCCGTCCTGCATTTGCGCGGTGCTGTGACGGGGCTAGACTATCCCTTGCGGCGTTGCGAGGGGGTGGCGTTGGGGCAGCACGTGTATATGCCCGATTCCGGTAATGTGAGTTTCCGTCTGGTCTTTCCACCGTTGGATGGCCGTGATACTTCGTTCGACTTCATGGAAAGAGGAAAAGGCGGTGGATTCATCAAAGGCGTGAACTTGAAGGAGGAACGTGAAGGCAAGCTGCATTGCCGCTTGACAGGGATGGTGGAGAAGCCGACGGAGGCGAGCCGCCTCGTGTTGCACCGCTACGGGTTGGATGCTAGGGTAAAGCCTTTTATTTCTATTCCGGTGCATAACGGGAAGTTTGAATATGATTTGTACACAGACCATGCGGAGGCTTGGGAACTTTATCTGTGGCACGACTGGTTGAATGGAGGTTACTATCCTGCAAAGTTCTTGGGGGAGAATGCCACCCTGCATATTACTTTTCCAGATAAGGGAAGGCCGAAAGTGGAGACCGACGGGACGGAGAACCGGATCATGTTGTATGTGGAGCATCAAGTCGATAGCATATTCAGTCCCAAGTACGCACTGTACAACGCCCGAGTGGATACCCTTTACAGTGAGGATGATTGTTATACTCCGGCAGGCAAGGACTTGTATGAACGCCTGAGGGCAGCAGAGACGCAGGAAGAGGCAAACAAGATTTATAAGCAACTGGACAGTCTGGAAAAGTCCCGCAGGCTTTATTCGTCCCGTATGATGGCTTTGGAGGACTACCTTGCCGTCTGCCGTGCAGAAGAGAAGTCGTGGCGGCTTCGCGAGGCGGCACGCAAGCCCTCGGTGTCCGGCCTGTCCTTCTTGCGTTCCGAGTTGGACTATTTCGAACATCCGGACAGCCTGAAACAAGCGTTGTGGGCGGTTTATGATTCCGTCTATGCCGGTTATTTGCCGGGACATCCTTACCATGCCGTCGTGAACACTTTGCGCCAATCCCGGACATTGGCCGAAGGAAAGCCTTATCCCGATTATGAAATTACGGGTAGAGACGGCCTTCCTTTGCGTATGTCCAGTCTGATACGCGGCAAGATAGCCTTTGTGGACTTGTGGGCTTCGTGGTGCGGCCCGTGCCGTGCGAATTCCAAATCCATGATACCCGTTTATGAGGAGTTCAAGGACAAGGGCTTCACGGTGGTGGGCATAGCCCGCGAGAAGTGCCGGAGCGACATGGAGCAGGCTGTGCTGAAAGACGGCTATCCTTGGGCTTGTTATGCCGAGGTGGAGGATGCCAATAATATATGGTCTTTACACGGTATAGGAAACTCCGGCGGAGGTACTTTCCTTGTCGACAGTGACGGAACCCTGTTGGCTGTCGGGGCTTCGGCCGACGAGGTGCGCGAAATCTTGCGGAAGAAGTTGGGTGGTAAATCAGGGCATTGAGGAACCGTGTCCTTCAAAAAACAGCCTCCCCCGGAAACGTATTGGTCTGCGTTTTCCGGGGAAGGTTGTTTTTGTAGGGATAACCTTTAAGCTTTGGCTTTCACCACAGCCTGTGTCTACCGCCACTTATTTCGATGCGTCCAACGCTTGTTGGATGTCTTCGATGATGTCTTCTACATTTTCGATGCCGACCGACAGGCGGATGAGGTCGGGTGCCACTCCGGCTTCGCGCAACTGTTCGTCGGAGAGTTGGCGGTGCGTATGGCTGGCCGGATGCAGCACGCACGTGCGGGCATCGGCCACATGCGTCACGATGCAAATCATCTTCAGGCTGTCCATGAACCGTATGGCATCCTCTTTCGTGCCTTTCAGACCGAATGCGATGACACCGCATGACCCGTTCGGCAGATACTTTTGCCCTAATTTATAATATTTGTTGCTTTTCAGTCCGCAGTAGTTCACCCAAGCCACTCGTTCGTTTTTCTCGAGGTATTCGGCCACGGCCTGCGCGTTGCGGCAATGCTGCGGCATGCGCAGGTGCAGGGTTTCCAGTCCGAGGTTGAGCAAGAATGCGTTTTGGGGGCTTTGGATGGAACCTAAGTCACGCATGAGTTGCGCCGTGGCTTTGGTGATGTAAGCCATCTTGCCGAAAGCCTTGGCATAAGTCAGCCCATGGTAACTTTCGTCCGGTTGGCAAAGTCCCGGGAACTTGTCGGCATGGGCGTTCCAGTCGAAGTTCCCGCTGTCCACGATGGCACCGCCCACCGATGTGGCGTGCCCGTCCATATATTTGGTGGTGGAATGGGTCACGATGTCTGCCCCCCATTCAAACGGGCGGCAGTTGATGGGCGTGGCAAACGTGTTGTCCACAATCAAAGGCACGCCGTGCTTATGGGCCATGCGGGCAAAGCGTTCTATGTCGAACACGTGGCCGCCCGGGTTGGAGATGGTTTCGCCGAAGAAACATTTGGTGTTCGGGCGGAAGGCGGCTTCAATGCGTTCATCGTCCCATTCCGGGTCAACGAATGTGCATTCAATGCCTAATTTCTTCATCGTTACCCCGAAGAGGTTGTAGGTTCCGCCGTAGATGGTGTTGGAGGTGACGAAATGGTCGCCTGCCTGACAGATGTTGAATACGGCATAGAAGTTGGCCGCTTGTCCAGAAGACGTCAGCATGGCACCTACGCCTCCTTCTAGTTCGGCAATCTTGGCAGCCACGGCATCATTTGTGGGGTTTTGCAATCGGGTATAGAAATATCCCGTGTCTTCCAAGTCGAACAAACGAGCCATCTGTTCGCTGTTGTCATATTTAAAAGTAGTACTTTGATAAATAGGTAAAACGCGTGGTTCGCCTTTCTTTGGCGTCCATCCGGCCTGTACGCAAACAGACTCTTTTCTGAGTTTCTTTTCCATTTTGTGTCTACAAATTGAATTCTATTTCTTGTCGATTTTAAGTTTCTTGATTTTTGTCGGTTGGGGCTTTTTTTCTTCTAACATTTCCTGCTGCCATGCCGGTACAGGGTAGGTCACTATATCCTGGTATTCCAAGTGCAGTTCCGGAATTTCTTCGGCATCTTCCGGTCTGAATGGGATGCGGTTGGGGTGTATCCGCGTGATTTCCACTTGGCAAAATCCTTTCCGGATGAATCCTAACTCGCGTGCTGCCGCCTTGGACAGGTCGATGACATAACGTTTCGAGAAAGGGCCGCGGTCGGTTACTCTCACCACCACTTCTTTCCCATTTAGGGGGTTACGTACTTTCAGCAGGGTACCGAAAGGGTACTTCTTGTGTGCGCAGGTCATGCTGTCGCGGTGGTATCTTTCGCCGTTGCTCATTTTTCTTCCATGTAGCTTGTCGGAATAATAACTGGCTTTTCCGGTCAGTTGCTTTTGAGCCGGAACAGTTGTTATTCCACATACTAAGCAAAAACAGCACGCAAAGAATTTTTTTAATGCCATACGCTTCCTTGTTTTCGTGAGTCAGCCCTTTTTCCCGACAAGTTGGCTGACTGAAAATTTCTGCAAAATAAGGCTTTTTGTCCATTTCTCCAAACAAATCTTTGTTTTATTGTGTTTTATGAACGGTTTTTTGCGATTGATAGATGGCGTGGAATGTTAATGTACTAGACGATAAGGGTTAAAAGAATTAAAAACAAAGATTCCATTGTGCTTCTTGGTGGTGTATGTTCGTAAGCCGTATAAAAACAAATGAAAAAGTGATATTAACCTAAGTTTAATTCATTAAAAATGTAGAAATGAACAAAAATTTGCTTTTCACAGCGGCACTGATGAGTGCTATGGCTGGTACCGCGCAGATGACATGGGCTGATGTGCGGAATGTCAACAGAGTTGAGAATTCTTGGGCTATGCCTATGGATGAAAATGCTGAACTGCCCGTCCCTTTGGCCTTTTATGATTTTCAGTCGGAAACGGCAGAGGGGTATGAACTGAAAAGCTTTGGCAACGGGACAAAGCCAGAATTTTCAATGGTCAGCGAAACGGAACAATGTTTGGACTTTATGGCTTCAGATAATCGAAATATGGGGTATGTGCAAATCGCAAATCCTTTTAAAGACAAGACACTTGACAACGGCGCCACAATCTCTTTGTGGGTGTATCGTACCGGAACTGCAGACAATTCCGTTTGGGGATTTGGATTGGGAACAGACGGTTATGAGGATCAAAATACGAGTGGAATGTTAGGCTTCCAGGCCAATACCTATATGGTGTACAACATGGCTAAGATTGATGGTTCGTGGATTGACTTTAATGGTGGTCCTGGTGGATCTTCGTCCAATGCCATTCCTGTGGGTCGGTTTGCCATGATTGCAATGGTGTTTACAAAGGATGGCTGCACGTTCTATGTGGATGGGAAGAAAGTGGAATATGGTCCTTCTAATTCGAGTGCTGACGTTTCTACTTTATATCCGGGCATATTGGAGAACATTTCCAACCATTTCACTCATTTCTATGTGGGAAAAGGTACGTTTACGGGAACGTTCGAGGGCAAGGCTGATAAGCTTGGGCTGTATGACAAGGCGTTGACGGCAGAAGAAGTTGAAAACATCTATGATAGCCAAAAAGCTAGTTTGGTATCTGAAATAGAAGATTTGACTTCAAAAATGGTAAATCCGGATTTCAGCGATACTGACGATGCGTTGAAAGGATGGGAGAGGAATGCTGAACCGAATCGTATAGATAAGGGAATGCCATATTGGGAAGCTAATGGTTCTGCAGTGGATTTTTGGCAAGAAGTAGAATTGCCTAATGGGGTGTATAATGTTTCCGTTCAAGGACAAGCCGGAATTGGTGGCCGTGTGAATTTCTATGTCGACGGTGCAACAGGAAGAAAAGAGGTTGGATTGCGTGAGGTCATGGGATGGACAGACAATGGAAATGCAAAGTACGAGGACGTTGCTGGAATTTGGGATGAGGACAAAGAGATTGGGCGTACTTATATTAACAATGTTTTGGTTCTTGATGGAAAATTAAAAGTTGGAGTGAATCTTTTTTCTCCTTATAAAAATTGCTATTTGTTCTTTGATAATTTCCGGTTGGAAAAAACCGGAAGCGGAATGATTGAAGTGAAAGAGTTGTACGATGATATGAAAGAAAAAGCTCAGGCTATGGATGTGTCCGGTTTGCCAGAAACATTTAAAGAACGTATGGCGGAGGCTTTGGCGAAAGAGCCGGAACAGACTGTGGACGGTTGGGCAAAAGCATATCTGGCTTTGAAGCAGGTTTATGAGGTATGCCATTGTTATATGACGGATTGCCCTATTGCTGCATTGGTTGAGACTTGTAAGGAGTATGAACAGAACTCAGAGGCTTCGGATGAAATCAAGAGTGTATTTGCAACCGCTATTACGGACGCAGGGAAAGCATCGTGCGATAAGGAGGAGGATTTGAGAAAGGCTTATAATGCTTTGGAGAATGCTCGTCGGGCTTTTGTACAATCGGCTACCCCTATGGGTGAACAACAGTTCGACATGACGTTTATGTTGAAGAATCCGGATGTTTCAGGTTTCGGAAGTTGGAGCGCAGTAGAAGGATGGAACGGTGATAATATGAATGTTGCAGGTTGGGGAGTTCGTGCACAACATAATGCAGCTCAAACCGGTGAAACGAGTGGGGATGCTTTCTTTGAATGTTATGCTGATGGCGTATTACCGGATGGCTTATGGGCTATATATCAAACGGTAAACTTGTCTTCAGGATTTTATACCATGCGTTTGGCTACCTTTGCGGGGCCGGTGAATAATGTGCCGGGTACGGGTGAAGCCAAGGTGGCTTTATATGCTGGGGAGAAACGAGGAGATGAGGTGAAGTCTACAGCATTGGCTTATCGTGAGGTCTCTTTCTGTCAGAGTACGGAAGAGGAAGTGCGTTTGGGCGTGAAGACGGAAGAGGGCAATCTGGCCAACTGGATAGGCTGTAACGACATGAAACTCTATAAAGTGGCTCCCAAGGCCGAGGCTTTGGCTTTGGATGAGTCCAAGGCTTATGACGTGAAAGCTGACATGTATGCTGATGTGACCCTTCAGCGCAAGTTGGTGGCCGGAAAGTGGAACACTTTCTGTGTGCCTTTTGCCCTGACTGCCGAACAGATTGAGGCCAATAAACTGGGTGAGGTAAGGCGGTTAGGTGGAATGCAAGCGTCGGGAAAGGATATTACGTTGGATTTCGGTAAGGTGGATGCCGTGGAAGCCGGTGTGCCTTATTTGGTGAAGCCGGTAGGAACTGTGACGGAAATCAAGGCAGACGGGGTGATGGTCAGTGCAAAACAGCCGGAAGCTTTTCCGATGAATTTGGTTTCGATGACCGGAAACTACGGTACCACCACAGTACCGCAAGGGGCATACTTTATCAATGACGATATGTTCTATTTGGCCGACCAAGCAGACAAGGTAAGCCTGAAAGGCTTCCGCGCCTATATCAATGTGGAGTCGGAATCTCCGGTTGCCGGTGTCAACCGCTTGCTCATCGAAATAGACGGATCGGTGACTCGTGTCGGTGAAGTGTTGGGTAACACGGCGGAAGATGGCGGAAAGATAGTTGATGTGTTTACTCTGAGTGGCGTGAAGGTGAAGGTCGGTGTGAAGAAGGCTGAAGCCCTCCGTGGCTTGGAACGCGGCATCTACATCGTGGACGGAAAGAAAGTAATCAAATAAAAGGTATGAACTTATAAAAACTAATAAACAATGGAAAAGAAAACGTATGTGTCTCCCCGTGTGGAGATGGTAAAGATGGAAGTCTCGGATATGATGGCTTGCAGTGTGAATGCGGGTGGTGACGTGAATATCGGTTATGGCGGTAACGCCTCTGAACATGATATCATCGAGGCGTATTCGAATAAAAACGGAGGATGGGATATTTGGTAAGTCCTTTATGAAATAGAGGGGATGCTGTATCCTTTTTTGGGAAAGGGCGGCATTCTTTTTTGCTGAAAATATATGGATAGAAAAGTTTTATTGTCGTGAAACGAAGATTATTATTGTGTTTATTTAGTGTAGCTCTCGTGGCAGGCACGTTATATGCCCAAGAGGCAGCTTTCCGCCACCCTGGCCTGCTACACTCGGAGGATGACTTTGAGGCCGTGCGTGCTCGCTTGGCCTCAGGAGATGAGCATGCTTTGGAGGCTTTGGAAGCCTTGCGTACGGCTCCTCCCGTAAATGGAGACCACGGACATAACTGGGGCGTGAACGAGTATATTTCACGTGGAATATCCGGTCAGGAGAATTATATGAATGCTTACCGTAATGCGGCGCGGGCTTATCAATGTGCATTGTTATGGAAGATTACGGGAGATGAGGGCTATGGCGACGTGGCCATAGACGTATTGAATGCTTACCGTATCTATAACAAAGGACTTGCCGGCAATACGAATGTTTCGTTGATTCCCGGATTTATCGGTTACCAGTTTATCAATGCTGCCGAAATCATGCGCGATTATAAGAAATGGCCGGAAGAAGATTTTGAATTGTTTAAGCAATACATGATAGATGTATGGTTTACTACGGCACAAGATTTTTTGGAACGTCGGCATGATACGGTAGAGCGCGAACAAAACTGGTATCATTACCATAGTAACTGGGGATTGGGAAATGCGCTTTTCTGTGTTTCTTTGGGGGTATTATGCGACTTACCGGACATATATAATTACGGTATGTATTGGTTGAAAGAAGGTCCGGGCAATGAGTCGCTTTGCGTGACGGCCCTTCATCCCGATGCGTTCGGACAGGGTTTGTGCGGCTATGGTTGGGGACTGATACCTTGGTTCCATAAAGATGAGCGTGCCCCCTTAGGTTATTTGAACCAAATGCAAGAGAGCGGGCGCGATCAAGGGCATGCCATGGCGGCGTTGGGCTTGTTGTCGTACGCTTTTGAGTCGGCTTACAATCAGGGAGACAATGCTTTTTGCAATTTGACGAATACGCTAATACCAGGCCAGGCCGGTGCGGCGATGGTAGCCGGTGCGGCAGAATACGTGGCAGCATACAATAGTGGCACGGACGACCTGCCTTATAAACAGAATTGGTGGATGGGGGGATTGAATGCTACCGGACGCGGGCAATGGCGCCCTATTTGGCAGTTGTTCATCAATCATTACGAGAACCGGATGGGAATCCCGATGAACTTTTGCCGGACGATGAAAGGGATTATCGGTATGGAGCGTGGCGGTGGTTCGTATGGGAACAACAGCGGTGGGTATGACCATACAGGGTTCGGCGACTTGATGTACAGTGACCGGCCGGTTACTGCGGAACAAGTGCCTACAATTCTTTTTCCTGTGATAGCCGGAAAGACGGAAACCCGAAAATATGCGGAAATCCGAGATGTGGAACCGGGGGCTGTATTGACCTTGTCGGCTACTTTACCCGAGGGGGAGAGCAATACGGGAAAATGGACATGGGATGACGGGGCGGCCGGACAGCAACGGCAAGTCACGGCTGAACATTCCGGAATATATCGTCTTACGTACACGAATACCCATGGAATAAAGAGTACACAAATGTTTTCCGTGTCCGTACGCGGTGAGGGGATTAAAGGAACGTTGTCCTCAACGGCCGTATATAACGGTCAGGTGGTGGAAGGCAGTGAAGTCTTGATGGGAAAAGGGCGTTCGCTGACCGTGAGCACTTCTTATGCGAACTGGAATTACATAGAAAGTGAAATATGGTATGATGAGAACGGCAGGCAGCTGGCCACGGGAGGTTCCTATACCTATACTTTAGAGGATGACCAGGAGCACGAGTTGATATTCCGTTTGACCAACCAGTCGGGAGTCGTGATAGAGAAATCCTTCCATATTATTCCCAATGAGAATGAGTTGACTCATTCTTTGCCGGACCCTGATTGTGAGAAACCTGAACTGTGGGCGGTGGACGTGGAAGGTTTTCAAAAGGGTGTGTCGTCAGTTTCGGGGTTAAGCCAACCTTATATCGAACGTAAACGTACGGCTTCGGAGGATGGTCGGACTTGTTGGGGACAGGAACGTTTTAACATATTCCAGACCCTTGAAGGTTTGAAGCCGGGTAAATATGAATTGGGGGCATCTGTCATTGCCACGCAACAAGGCAAGAGCGGAGAGGCTGCCCGTAATTATGTAAAAGATGTGTATTTGTATGCCGACGGGGTAAATACGCCGGTGGCTTCACTGGATGGGGAGGCCGGACGTTTTACGGTAGAGTTCTATGTCGGCGAAGAGGGCAAGGTGACTTTCGGAGCCAAGAATATGACCGATCAGAATTATGCTTATTCGGCGAATGGTATGAATTGGTTTGCCATGGATAACTTTAGTTTGCTTTACCTTGGGGAGACGGATTTGTCAGTTGATTTGTCCGCTATGCGAAAAGAGGCGGATGCCATTCGGGAGGATGAGGTGACACCTGCGCTTTGGCTGCAGTTGCTCGGATTGAAAGAATCGGCTTTGGATGGGATAGAGACGGCCGTGCGTTATCAACGCGTGTTGGGAGAGATACACCTGTTGCAGGTGCATTATGAGGACTACAAGGACGCGTACGAGAGGTATAAGAAGTTTGTGGAGACGGAGGGAGTGGACGATGCCTCATTGAAAGAAGCATTGGAGCTTTTTGCCGCAGCGGGTTCGGCCGATGAGGTTTTCAGGGCTTATGAGAATTTGGATAAGGCTTGGAAGGTCTATTTACCCCATGTGGGCAAAGCCGTGGATGTCAGTTCGGTTTTGCCGGACGGAGGGTGTCTGTTACCTTCGGGAAACGACGTGATGTTTGATAACCGTACGCATTGGATGACCGATGCTGAAGGTGGTAATTATCGTGTGTTTGCCATAGACGGGTCGGATGCGCAGCGTGGGGATGCTACGGGAGAGAACATGATAGAACGTTATTGTACGGGCAATTTCTTGGCCGGACAGCGTTTGATTTATGCGTCTGCATCCGGGTTGCCTGTTGGGCGCTATATCTTCAAGGCGGTTGCACAGAAAGGAGCCGACGGAGGGGTAATAGAATTGTTTGCCAATGACGGCAGGTCTCCGGTGACATCGGTTAAGGTTTTGCGTGGGACGGAAGTGGCGACGGATGTACTTGACCAAGATTTGACAGTGGGAGTGGAATCTGGTTTGAATAATGCATGTCAGTGGGTGTCGTTTGCCGACGTGGCTTTGGAGTATCAAAGTCCGTACATGTTGCTTGAAGAAGCGGTGGCGGCTTCAGATACGTTGACGTATGGTGAAGATAAGGGCGGTGCTCTGAAAAAGGCGGTCGATGAGGCGCGTGTATTATTGGTGTCCGGTGAGGCACGTGAACGTATGGCGGCTTATCATACCTTGCTGGATGCGATGGAGCAATACCGTTTGGATAATGCGTCTGTTGCACATCCGGTCGATTTGACGGCACGGATACAAAATGCTGGTTTTGACATTGGGAATACGACCGGGTGGACGCTTACGGTATCGGATGCGAACTATCCTAAGTTCAGTCAGGGGGTGATGGAGTTCTGGCATACCACTTTTGATTGTCATCAATTGTTGACAGGACTCCCGTTAGGAAATTACCGGGTGAGTATGCAGGCACGAAGCGATTTGGGCGCCTCCAATAAGCACTTCCGGTTGTATGTGAAGACTACCGGTGGTTTGCCGGTTTCGGTGTATAGTGTGGATAAGACGCGGGCCGATGGGGAGAATACGGCATTGCATCTGGGGCAGAATGCAGAGGACTTGAATGCCGATGCAACCGTTTCGCGTATTTACACAGATGTTTTTGTGGGTGATGGACAGTTGGCCGTGGGCGCAGTATGCGATAATGCCGGAATGTGGTGTGTGATGAATGATTTCGTATTGGAGTATCTGGGCGTAGGAGATGATGACTTGCGACAGACGTGGGAGGCACAGGTGGATGTGGCTCGCTCACTCGACCGCGAACTTTTGCCGCAAGCTGTAGAAACGTTGTTGGATGAGGCTGTGGCAGTAGACGTGTCTTCCATTACAGTGGATTCTCTGGGGCGGGCGTTGTCTGGCTTGATGAAGGAAATAGAGAATGCCCGCAGTGTCATGGTGGATTATGAAGTATATCGGAACCGGAAAATGGTGGCAGAGGAGATTGCCGGGAATTCTGTCCCTAAATTGAGTTCTTCGCTTACGATTTTCAAGAACAACATTGCGTCTGCCGCAACGGAGGCTGAGAAAGCCGTAGATGTGTCGGCTGTGCAGAAAGCGTGCGAGAATTTAGAGTCCGCACGCCAGAGGTACGTGATAGATGCGGAACCGCTGAACGGCATTGCTTTTGACATGACGTTCAAGGTGAATAATGCCGCTTGCGATGCGGACGGCGGCTGGTTGAACGACGGGACGGTGAACTTCCGTTCCTTGGTCAATACTGCACAGAATGGGGAATACGGAGGTGGTGTGTTCTATGAAAACTGGATTGGTCCGGGCAATGAACTGAAGGATGGGAAACGCCCCATTTACCAGACGGTGGGTTCGCTCCCGAATGGAAACTATGAATTGACGGCTGCGGCATTCCGAAAGGTGGAATTGAGCAGTGCCGATGTGGCAGGCATGAATGTGGCTCTGTATTTGAACGGGCAGCAGACTGACGTGACATCTGCGGTGCTGGATTATTTCTCAGTGGAAGGTGCGGTCTCTTCTCGTACGGCTGAAATAGGTCTGGTGGGCGGTGCCGGCAATACGGCAAATTGGGTTGGTTTGGCAGATGTGAAGCTGATGTATTATGGCAGTGACGTATCGGAGTTGAGTGAGGACGATAGTCGTTTTGACGTGCGGGACGGGACGTATGGCACGGTGACATTACGGCAGAACTTGTTGTCGGGGCTGTGGAATATGGTTTGCTTGCCGTTTGATTTGTCTTCGGCTCAGGTTCGAAAGTATTTTGAAGAGGTGAAAGCGTTGGAAAGCGTGGAACTGGCCGGAGAGGATTGTAACTTGAATTTTGGGAATGTGCGCGACATGGTAGCGGGAGTACCTTATCTGGTAAAGGTGGCTCAGACGGTCTCTGTGCAAACTTATGAGAAAGTGACAATAGATGCAGATGCCGTTTCGTCTGGTGCAGCAGTTGTTTCAGATGGAGCTGTTACGGCTTGTTTGCAGGGAACTTTCCAAAAGGTGGCGTCCTACGGAGATAATGTATATGCTTATGAACCGAACGTATTTTCAAAAGCCGAAACGGGAACGGAAATTAAAGCTTTCCGAGGCTATTTGGAGCTAGAGGGAGTTTTCCCGAAGCGTTTGAATCTTTATATAGATGGTGAACAGACGGGGGTACGGTTGGTGAAAGGAGCAGATGAGGATGCAAAGGTCAATGTCTACACTACAGACGGAAAACTTATCAGGTCAGCGGTGAAGCGGAATGCTGCCTTGCAGGGGTTGCCTTCCGGAGTGTATGTCGTGGACGGGAAGAAGTGTGTGAAGTGAAAGTTTTTCGTTTTTGGGGGACTCTTTCTTGATTTGAATAAGAATCGATTATGTCCAAACTGAAATGAAAACCGGAGAAGGTTATATGTTATAACTGAATATGTAGAAGAGTCATGTCAAACTCGGTTTCGAGGGTACATGGCTCTTTATTTATGATCACATACGGGATATAAACGTGCTGTTCGCGTTCCCTCCCGGGTTTATGGCTTTTCGTCCGGTAGGCGCAAGTTTCCGCTTTGGCATGTCGGTCAGGCCGTCCGTTTCCGTCCCGTCCTTTCCGCAATCCGCCCGTTCCCCTTGCTTCCAACCAGCCGTCGGCATCCCGCTCTTTTCTTGTTTTGCCTGCCTCCACCTTAATATATATGAGGATGTTTCCTTTCGTGCCCCCTTGTTCGTGCCTCCTGCGCCGATAGGCCTGTCCTTTCTTTCTCCATGCCGTCTTTGCCGCCTCTTCTTCCTTCATTTCGCTGTTTTCCGTCCCCTGTCCTCCGTTTCTTTTCTATCTACCTCCTTCCATTCTGAAAAAAAGTTTTCCCTCAGTGTGTTCGGTGTTTCCTGCTGTAAAACACGTGTTTTACAGCGTGTTTCTTGTCCATGTGGTTGTGTTTGTGTGTCCTTGTGTCGGGGTTGGCCCGGAAAAAAAGTTGGTGAAACGTTTGGCAGTTACGTTAAAAGGTTGTACCTTTGCACTCGCTTTCGGGAAGCAAGGCCTTGTGTG
>ENA-ORNR01002183-ORNR01002183.1-human-gut-metagenome-genome-assembly--contig:-NODE-2183-length-16407-cov-2.851272_pt1 | contig 16407 bp, 10 predicted proteins | sample MGYA00242114_ERZ509020 | MGnify/ENA primary metagenome ERZ509020 (study PRJEB26280, sample SAMEA2338758) | human gut metagenome | biome: human gut; feature: human-associated habitat; material: faeces...
ATGGATAGTACTACTAAAAGTTATTACAGAAATGCAATACAGGAGATTTCTAAAAAGACTAAAATTTCAGAAATTTATATTGCAAAGAAGTGCTTGGAGTTAAGTTTGCAGGCTAGTGAGAAACCAGAAGCAAACGAAAAGAGCATGCATATTGGGTTTTACTTAATTTCTGATGGAAAAGAAACTTTATTGAATAGCCTGCTAGAAAAGAAGATTACACTAAAATCAAATGAAGAAAAGGCAAAAATCTATATAGAAACAGTATGGGGAGTTTCTTTGCTGTTGACACTTATTTTGAGCATTAATTTTTATTATATGTTATGGTACAAGAGCCTTGGAGACGTTACTCGTAATTTTATAGGAAATATTCAAATATTAGTTAAAGTATTACTTTCAATAATTCTAGCGTTGGTTTCAATATTGCCAATAGAAAATATTGTTTCTAAGATTATTCAATATGTGCTAAGTAAAGTGATAAAACCAAAGCTTATTCCGAAAATTGATTTTCAAAACGGAATTCCAGAGAATTGCAGCACAATGGTGGTAATTCCTACGATAGTAAAGAGCAAAGAAAAAGTTAAAGAATTAATGAAAAAATTAGAGGTTTATTATATTGCAAACAAGAGCAAAAATTTGTACTTTACTTTGCTGGGAGACTGTAGTTCTGGAAACAAGGAAATAGAAGAGTTTGATGAAGAAGTTATAAGAGAAGGAATAGAGCAATCAAAAAGTCTAAACGAAAAATATGGTAACATTTTCAATTTTGTATATAGAAAAAGAATTTGGAATTCTAATGAAGAGTGTTACATGGGATGGGAACGTAAAAGAGGCTTATTAAACCAATTAAATGAATATTTGCTTGGGAATATTGCAAATCCTTTTAGGGCTAATACTATAGATATCTCACAAATGAACAAAGTAAAATACATTATAACATTGGACTCAGATACTGATTTAACATTGAAATCTGGATTAGAGCTTGTTGGAGCAATGGCTCATATTTTAAATAAACCAGAAGTAAATGAGAGAGGAGATCTAGTAATTTCAGGGCATGCACTAATGCAACCACGCGTTGGAGTTGGACTAGTAGAGAGCAGAAAGAGCATATTTACTCAAGTATATGCTGGCGAAGGCGGGACAGATTCATATACAAATGTAATTTCAAATTTGTATCAAGACAATTTTGATGAAGGAATTTTTACTGGAAAAGGAATTTACGATTTATCTATATTTTCGAAAGTGCTTGCAAATGAGATTAAAGAAAACACGGTTTTGAGCCACGACTTATTAGAAGGAAGCTATTTAAGATGCGCACTAACATCAGACATAATGCTTATGGATGGCTATCCATCAAGCTATATAAGTTTTAGAACGAGGCTATATAGATGGATTAGAGGCGACTATCAAATATTACCATGGCTTGGAAAAACAATAGAAAATAAAAAAGGTGAGACAAAACAAAATCCATTAAAATTGCTTAGTAAATATAAAATATTTAGCAATATAGTAAGAAGTAAACAAGAAAGTAGTGTACTAGCAATGCTAGTATTTTCGGCGGTTATAGCAACTGTATTAAAAATAAACATGTGTGGAATAATTGTGCTTGCACTGATATCTTCTCTAATTCCAACTATACTAGATATTATAAATGGCATCATTAGTAAAAAAGATGGAAACATTAAGACTAAAAGGTTTGTGAAAACAATAGATGGTTTAAAGGCTAGTGTCTATAGAGGAATTTTAGATATTGGATTAATTCCAGACAAGGCATGGATAACCACAAAGGCAGAAATCAAAACAATATACAGAATGACTAAAAGCAAGAAACATCTTTTGGAGTGGATTACGTCAGAAGAAGCTGAACGAACGGCTAAAACAGACGTATTTTCATATTACAAGAATATGAGTGCAAACACTCTGACTGGAATATTAGGAATTGCTGTTGCAATATTAATACAAAATTTAAACATGGGTGTTACAATTTTTGCACTGATAATTGGTTTATATTGGCTTGTAATTCCGGCTTTGATGTGTAAAATTAGCAAGGCAAATAAAGCAATAAAACCAGTTGAAAAAATAGATGAAAGCGAAAAAAAATACTTGCAAGAAGTTGCATATAGAACATGGTTATATTTTAAGGAAAATCTAACACAAAAATCAAACTTCTTGCCACCAGACAATTATCAAGAAGATAGAAAACCAAAAGTGGTAATGAGAACATCTTCAACCAATATTGGGCTTGCATTGCTTGCTGTAATGGCTTCATATGATTTAAAGTTTGAAAATTTAGAGGACACACTAAATTTATTATATAAAATGTTAGAAACAATTAGCGGACTCACAAAATGGAATGGACATTTGTACAACTGGTACAATATAGAAACATTAGAGCCACTAATTCCAAAGTATGTTTCGTCTGTTGATAGTGGAAATTTTGTAGGATATTTGTATGTTTTAAAGCAGTTTTTAATAGAAAAAAGAGAGAATAAGAATGATGAAATATATCAGAATTTAAGTAGTGAAGAAAAAGAACAAAATGTACAAATAACGCCTGATGTGCTAAATAAGATAGATTTCATGATTAATGTTACAGACTCGCTCATAAATAACACAGATTTTTCAAAGTTGTATGATAGTGAGAATAGGCTATTTTCGATAGGTTTCAATGTAGAGGAAAATAAACTAACAGACTCATATTACGACTTACTTGCATCTGAGGCAAGACAGACAAGTTTAGTTGCTATTGCTAAAAAAGATATTACGGAGAAGCATTGGTATAATTTAAGCAGAACTCTTACGACTCTAAATAATTACAAAGGGCTTATCTCATGGTCTGGAACTTCGTTTGAGTATTTGATGCCTACAATAAACATCGAGCAATACCCGGGCAGTATTTTGGATGAATCTTGTAAATTTATGATAATGAGTCAGCTGGAATATGCAAGAAAATTGGGAATTCCATGGGGAATTTCTGAGGCTGCCTTTAATCTAAAAGACTTAAATAATAATTATCAATACAAGGCGTTTGGAATACCTTGGCTAGGACTAAAGAGGGGACTTTCAGACGAGATTGTAACATCTTCATATGGTTCAATTTTGGCTATTGATGAAGAACCTAAATTAGTAATAGAAAATCTAAAAAATCTAAGTGAAAAGGGAATGTACAATAAGTATGGCTTTTATGAGTCGATAGATTTTACACCCGGCAGGGCGAAAAACGGCTATACGCCTGTAAAAACGTATATGGCACATCATCAAGGATTAATTTTGCTGTCAATAGACAATTTATTAAATAATGGTGTAATAAAAAAGAGATTTAAGCAAAATCCGGAAATTGAGGCTGTCGACATCTTATTGCAAGAAAAAATGCCAGAAAATATGATAACTACAAAAGAAGAAAAAGAGAAAATTGAGAAGATAAAATATGTAGACTACGAAGATTACACTCAGAGAAAATACAGCAAAATAAACGAAAATTTGAATGTTTCTAATGTTATTGCAAACGACAATTATACAATTGTGCTTGACCAGTATGGCAACGGTTATAGTAAATATGGAGATTTGCAGGTTAATAGATATAAGGAAACTGATGAGGCTGAGCAGGGAATAAAATTTTATATTAAGAATATACGTAATAAAAACATTTGGACGAATACGTATTCAAAAAATCTGCGAATACCTGATAAATACGATATAATTTTCTCACCTGAGGCTAACAAAATAGTAAGAAATGATGAAAATATTCGAACTGTTACAAAAATAATAGTAGATACAGATGATCCAGTCGAAATAAGAAGGCTGGAACTGAAAAATAATGGTGTGTCTGAAGAAGTATTGGAAATAACGGCACTTTTAGAACCAGTATTATCAAATGCAATGCAGGACTTTGCGCACAAGGCCTTCAATAATTTATTTGTTTCGTTTGAGTATATAGATTCAATAAACACAATAGTCGTGAAGAGAAAAGCACACACTAACGGTGAAAAAGATGCATATATGGCAGTTGTCGAACGTATGGAAACACTTGTTGATGAATTAGAAAAATTATTGGAGGAATAAAATAAAAATGATTGAATTAGTATTGGCAATTATTACAATTGCGTTAGTAGTAATATCACTAACTTTAAATATAATCATACTAATTAAAAATTCTCAAAAACAACATGTTAATACTAATCAAGATGAAAGCATAAAAGAAATTACCGGATTAATTAGTAAGGATTTAGATGATAAACTATCTAAGTTAAGAATCGAATTAAATACTAGTCTAAGTAATTTTCAATCATCATTATCAACAATGACAAAAAATGAATTCACTGGGCAAAATACTCAACAAAAACAAAATTTTGATAGTATGATTCAAAGTATTACTAGTAATTTAAAAACCTTTAATGATACATTATTAAATAATACAACCACAAGTGAAAATAAACTTGAAAATATTAGAACAACAGTTGAAAAATCAATTCAATCTCTTCAACAAGATAACAGTAAAAAATTAGATGAAATGCGTCAAGTTGTTGATGAAAAATTACAAAAGACTTTAGATGATAAACTTGCTCAATCATTTGATATGGTAACCAAGAGCCTTCAAAAAGTTTATGAATCAATAGGTGAAATGCAAACCCTTGCTTCAAGCGTAGGCGATTTAAAGAAAGTATTAAGTAATGTAAAAACTAGAGGTATTTTGGGTGAAACTCAATTAGGCAATATTTTAGAACAAATTCTTTCAAGTGAACAATATGACACAAATGTTGTAACTAAAAAAGGCTCAAAAGATCCAGTTGAATTTGCGATAAAAATGCCAGGTAAAGATAATAGTTTTATATATCTACCAATAGATGCCAAATTTCCAATGGATACATATCAGACTGTTCTAGATGCATATGAGACTTCAAATAGTGATAATGTTAAGAGTGCCATAACAGCTTTAAATACTAAAATTAAAAAATTTGCTAAAGACATTCATGATAAATATATTGATGTTCCAAATACAACTGATTTTGGTATAATGTTTTTGCCAATTGAAGGACTATATGCAGAAGTAGTAAAAAGTGGAGTAACCGAAACTTTACAACGCGATTACAAGATTGTTGCAGCAGGACCAACAACAATGGCAGCTTTATTAAATAGTTTGCAAATGGGATTTAAGACTCTAGCAATTCAACAAAGATCACAAGAAGTTTGGAAGATATTAGGGGCTGTAAAAACTGAATTTGATAATTTTGAAGAAGTTTTAACAAAGACCCAAGAACGAATTAACCAAGCATCTGATCAATTAGAAAAATTAGTTGGAACTAGAACTAGAAAGATTCAAAAACGTTTAGATGATGTTACAAAATTAACTCAAGAAGAAGCAACAAAATTATTAGATGAATAATAAATAAAGGTAGAATTCTTACAAAATAAATTCTACCTTTTTTTCATATTTATTAGTATAATTGAAACTTAATAATTGGCGAATGCAACTTAGAGTTGCTTGATATTTGTAAATAATTGTAGTAGAATATTAGTGTAAGGAGGGAAATATGATAGATTTTTCAAAAGTTGGCAAAGTCATAATGACAAAAAGAAAAGAAAAAAACATGACACAAGATGACCTTGCTAGTCATTTGTATGTAACAAGACAATTGGTATCAAAATGGGAAAAAGGAACTGGAGTTCCATCAATAGACGTATTGATAGAACTTACAAAACTATTTTCAATATCTATTGATGAATTACTGTGTCTAAATGAAACAATTGAAATAGATGAATCAAATATATTTAGTGGCCATAATAGATTGTCTATTGTTGAAAACATTATAAATGCCAACATAAAAGTAAACTTACCAAACGTCTTCTATCAGTTTTCACCGACTGAAAGAATGATTGTATTAAAAGCTATAAAGGATAAAAGAATAGTTATAGACATTAATGAATTATATCCTAAACTTACACCCGGTGAACAATTATTTTTAACAAAGGAGTATTAGTATGATATTAAAAAAAGTTATTGAAAATAATAAAGAAATATATGTGCCTATTAGTTTTGAAGAAGCAGTAAAAATATATGATAAAACACAACTAGTTTTTTCTAGTGAAGATGAAGAAGATGAATTTGAAGAATATTTGGATGAATTAGAAGAAGCAGAGGAAGAGGAAGAAGACGAAGAAGATAATGATGATGACGAAAATGAGGATGACGATGATGATGATAAATTTTTTGATATAAATAATTTATTTTCAAAATCAAATATAATTGCACTATTACCATTTTTGAGTAGAGAAAAGTTATCAAAAATTGTTGATGGATATATCAACAAAGATCCTAAATATTCAAAGATTAATATAGTTTGTGTATTCCCATTTTTAGGAAGAGAGGAACTTGATAGATTATTTAAAACATTTGTAAATAACGAAGAATTAAATGACATGGTAACTAAAATTGTACCATTTGTTTCTAGTAGCACAATAAATGAATTCGTTGATGAATATGTTGAAGGTAAACATCAAAATATTAATATAAAGAAGTTATATCCATTTATGTCAAGAGAAGCTATTTCTAAATTATTCGATTATTTAAGTGAAAAAGAATGAAAAAAAGCGGTTAGATATTTAAATATCTAACTGCTTTTACTTATTTAGCTTTTTCTTCATCAGGTCTACGCATAATAGCTTCATTAAATGATAGTGGTATTGCAAGAACAATACAACATAAACAGCTAACAGCGTTATATGAACCATTATATACAAGTGATTCTGCAAAAGGAGTTGCCCAGTACCAAACACCAGATAAAGTTTGTGATAAAGTCTTTAATGCAAATCCAATAATTATACCAGTTACTATATATATGATTTTTAAAGTTTTACTTTCAGTAGTTTTATTGGCAAGAGCAGTAAGAGCACCTACAGCGCCTACTAATAAGTAAGGTATAACGTAATCTAACATTACTTGAACAGGGTGAATTAAGTAACTAGATTTTGCCCATATTAATTGAATACTACCAACTAATAAACCACATAGCAAACCACCCTTAAAGTCATATTTGTATGCGGCAATAAGAATTGGAAGACAAGCAATACTAATACTTCCACCATTAAGCCATGCAAAACTTAAGAAAGCTCCACATAATAAATCAAAAACTAGTCCTAGTGCAGCAAGAATACTTACTTCGACTATTAAGCGAATTGTGTTTTTTCTCATTTTAACCTCCTAAAAAACAAAAATTCTTTGGTCAATCCAAAGAACAGTGCCAAGAAATATGCAACATATTGCATACTATTCCCTACGCTAGCATTATCTAGATCAGGTTTTGGGTCGTTAACTAAATAACCTCTCAGCAGATGCTCCCCATTAGGATATCAATTCCGCTAACATTATACACTAATTAAAGAAAAAGATAAAGCAAGGCGCTTTATCTTTTATAATATTAATGGCTGTGCAGATATTGCACAGCCATTTTTTTCTGAATTTATTAACTCTGGATTTTTTTCATTCTGTAGAACTCACCTTTTAATTCCATAAGTTCATCAAATGTTCCGTATTCAACACAGTTTCCCTCACTTATTACTGCTATTTTATCTGCATCTTTTATTGTTGAGAGTCTGTGTGCAACTATAAATGTCGTCCTGTCTTTTGTAAGATTGTTGAGTGCTTCCTGTATAAGCTTTTCTGATATACTGTCAAGTGCCGACGTCGCCTCATCAAGGACAATTACTCTTGGATTTCTTATAAGTGCCCTTGCTATTGAAACACGCTGTCTCTGTCCACCTGACAATTTACCGCCGTGTTCCCCGACTTCCGTATCAAGTCCGTCAGGCAGGCTCTCAACCAAATCAGTAAGATTTGCCGCCTTAACAGCCTCATTCAGGGCTTTTTCATCAACATTGTCAACTCCATACGTTATGTTGTCTCTGAGCGTTCCTGAGAACAATATGGACGTCTGAGGCACAACTGCAAGGTACTTACGATATGTTCTTAAATCTATATCTTTCATATCATTGCCGTCAAGGAGTACCTGTCCGCTGTCTGCAATGTTAAATCCTATCGCAAGATTAAGTATTGTCGATTTTCCGGAACCCGACTCACCTACGAGTGCTATTGTCTCTCCCGGTGTAACATGAAGGTTAAAATTGTTAAGAACGTGTGCCTCTGAATTATTGTATCTGAAGCATACATTTTTGAAATCAAATTCGCCCTTTACACCGCCAAGCTTCTTCTTTCCTTCGTTATGTTCAATATCATCAGCAAGAAGGACTTCACCAATAGAATTTACTGACTCAACGCCCTTCGCTATTGTCGGTATGAGTGTTATAAATGCAGATACCTGATTTACTATTGTTGCAAAATAACTCTGGTAAAGCGTTATATCACCGGCAAGTATGTTTCCTTTTAATGCAAGAATTCCTGTAAATGCAAGACATAATACCTGGAATATCTGGAATATTGCCCAGCCTACAGAACCAAACAGCGACTGGATAACATCAAGTTTGTAACCTTTTTCAGCAACCGTAAACAGCTGGTTGCTCATTCTTTGTATCTCTTTTTCTTCAAGTGCATGTGCCCTCGTAACCGGAATAAGTTCAACCATTTCCATTACCTGGGCGGATGTCTCTTCCATTTCATGCCTGAACTCATAATTACGCTTTCTCATTATATTCCTGAAAAATACCATTGTAAGTGCCGCAAGCGGTGTTGTTACAAGGAAGAACAAAAATACAACAAGACTTTTTGAAATTGTAACCGCCAATGCCACCGATATATTGAGTGCAATATTGAGCGTGCTGATTAAAAGCTGTGTTGAAAGCATCTCAACCGCTTCAACATCACGCATTATCTTCGACTGCAGTCGTCCTGACTGTGTCTCTTTGTGATATGAAATTGAAAGCTGCTGGAGTTTTCTTACAAGTGCTTTTCTAAGTCCCGTCTCAGCGTAACGCGTTGCAAGTGACTTGTACCTTGTATACATATAATTGGTTGGTACATTAAGTATTATAAGTCCTATCATTATTATTGAATAGAATATAGTGTTCTGGTATGTATCGGGACTGTGCGTTGTCACATCGTTAATTATATTGGCTGTTACAATAGGCAGCACCCATACAGGGCAGTGCTTTATGAAAAAGAAAAACACTGCCGCAGCAAATTTGTGATAGTTGCCTTTATAAAGCCGTATGAGTATTATAAGCGGATGCTTTTTATGTTTTTTGTAACATTCGATAAACCAGTTATCAACATCAATTCCTTTAGGTGCATGTAAATTCATTTTTTTCACCACTTATTTTATAATTTTGTCAACATTTCCAGTTACTACAGGTTCACCTTCACATCCTGTAATATTTACATTTTTAAGTATAAGTTCTTTGGCATTATTTATTATAAGCCCCTGTTTTACTGCCTCATCACATCCAAGCATCATCGCAGCGACACCCGGTTTTGCATCCTTAGCATATGTAAAATCAATATTTTCAAATGTAAGCTTTTCAATCTTGCTTTCAGGTAATCCATAAATATAAGCTCCTGCTACATGGCAGTTTGACGCTTTTATATTCCTGAATGTAAGACGCTTGATTGACGGTGTTCTGTCATCGACAGGAAGCGGCTCTTTTGAACCAACATAATTAGTCTTTCCGTCAGGATCACAGAAATAAAAACTGTTTACAACAAATGGCGTCATTACATTATCCATATCAATATTTTCAAATGAAATATCATCAAGAACTGATAATTTGCCTCTGCCTCGTCTTGTCTTTACACGGAGACCTCTGTCTGTATTCATAAACAGGCAGTCCGTAATATGAACATTCTTTACACCGGCAGCAATCTCACTTCCGACTGTTACGGCACCGTGTCCGTCTCTCATGCAACACTGTCTTACAGTCATGTCTGATGTCGGAATCTCGTATTTGCGTGCCTGATATATCTTTCCTGATTTTATAGCAATACAGTCATCACCAACTGAGATATATGTACCGAGTACAAGTACATCCTGGCAGCTCTCAGGATCAAGTCCGTCTGTGTTATGTGAATTGGCCGGATTCTTAATCTTTACATCTATGAATTTGAGGTGGTTGCTGAAATATGGATGTATTGTCCATGATGGAGAATTCTGTACTGTTATTCCGTGCATCATTACATTATTGCAATGGTTGATGAAAAACAATCTCGGTCTCCATGCTGTATTTCTTATTTTGCAGTTATTCCACCAGTTTTCAAATGTCGTATTGCCATCAATTGTACCTTCACCTGTAATAACTACATTTTCTGCATTAATTCCACAAAGAATTGCCGAAAAACAGTCAAGCGGATTTCCTTCCCACGAACCCAGATTATATTCTTCTTTCTCATCATATGATTCAATAACACCCGGAAGTATCGGGAATTTGTCTCTTTCTGTAAATGCAGATAATACCGCTCCTTTTGCAAGTTCAAGTGTTAAATCGCTTTTTAAAAATACACTTGAAACCTTATATTCACCTTCCGGAACAAGGACTCTTGAATCCTTAGGGCATGCCATAATTGCACACTGGATTGCATTTGTATCATCATGCACACCATCGCCCAATGCACCAAAATCGCGTACATTTAATGTTACAAATTCATATTTTGTATGAATATTTACCTCGTTTGTTTTCTGACCATTGTATACAGCATACACATTGTAATCTGTATCAGGTTTTAAATCAAAAAGTGATGTTATAACCTTATTACTTTCCATATATTTTTCGTCATTGACATATATATCATACTGCGATTCTGTATAAAATTTTCCTGATTCAGTAAGCTCTAAAACAGCACTTCTTGCTGTATTTGTAACTAATTTTAACTCCATAATCTGCCTCCGTTATTACGTCCATAATCCTGATAATCTCTGTTTCTTACTGCCTCGCTGTAGCACAATGCAAACTCAGCTGCATCTTTTTCTGACACATCACTATATTTTTCATATATTGCAAGTGCTGCATCTTCATATTTTTCTGTCAGAACCGCTTTCATACGGCAGCCTTTGAGCAATGCATATGCAAATACAAGTTCATATGGAGCTTTTGCAGGATTTTTTTCTGCACCGGAAATACCTGTCGCAAGAACATCTTTTACTGTCTCTTTATAATAATCCATAAGCTGTCTGTATATCTCATAGAGTGCCTGATCCATAACTTCCATTGTATCAATAAGTGCTGCACTGTAATAACATAATGCTTCAAGTGCATCACTGTCCTTGAATGCTTTGCTGGATGTATTTTTATACAAATCTTCATGAATTACATTATACTGTGCAATTATGTCATTATAATGTTCTTTTCCATCATCTCTTGTCTCATAATTCATATAGAATACCTGACTTGCATATGTCTGGCAAAGACATGCTTTTCCGTCAACATCCGTAAAATATCCTTTTTCACTTCTCTTCTGTGAATTAAGCTGTGCTGCCATCTTTATTGCAGCCTTTTCATATTCATCTTTTCCTGTGTAATCTTTTGCTGCATATAATACATTGGCCAGCAACAGATTAGTCAAATCATTATCATTTCCTGCAAATCCTTCTTCGATACCGCAGTCACAGCATTTATCAATGCCTTTTACAAGAAACTCTCCAAACTTCTCGTTTTTTGTGGCAAAATAAACTTTTGCAGCACTGTTTAAAATCATTGCCTTATTCCAGTTATCAGTTTTTTTCAAATCAACTGATGACATTTTTTCAAGCAGGCTGTCTTCTAATTTTTCATTTCTTTCTATTGTCATGTCCTGTCTCCTTTATAATGTTTTATAATTAAAGAAATCAAATTCGCCATATATTACATCGCTTCCCTGATTTCCTGCATCATCTGTGTATTCCTGTCCAAATGAACCGGCATATGCGTACATTCCAATCATTGCACCTGTAAAACGCTTGCCTTTCTTTAACCCTTCATCGCAGAGATAATATACGTTATCAAGCACATCAACAGTAGTATAATTTACTCCGTCATAGCTGTATGAAAATGTTCTTGTAAGATAATTTGTCTCTGTTTTCAGATACACATATTCTTTACTGAAATCAAGTTCCCTAGATTTACCTTCTTTATATCCATCTATATATTCTGCAACTTTTACAAGCAGTCTAGGATTTTCTTCTTTTGTTGCAAATATACCAAATTTTAAAAATGTATTTTCGTCATAATAGCATGTCATTCCAACATCCTGTCCCGGATAAATCTGCGGCATTCTTAACTTACATACTGCCTCAAACCTGAAGTTCTGCTGTCTTCTTAACAGAATATTTTTTGCATACATTGAATTGAGGTCATAACGGCTTCCTTTAACTTTGACATATGAATTCTCAAGAACTATTCCATCAAACTCCGGTGCTCTTGGAAACATCCAGTCTGAACTTAACCAGTCATTGTCAAAATCATCATCAAGACTGGATTCCCATATACACTCCGGTAAATCCGGTTTTATCTGCAATGTCGAAGGTCCATTAAGTGAGTTGACAACCGGCCATCCGTCCGCAGTCCACTCAATCGGGTCAATTGCCGTCTCTCTTCCAAGCATGCTGTAGCCATCACCTATTTTTCTTCCACACAGATAGACCATATACCACTGTCCTTTCTGCGTGCATACAGGCTTACCATGTCCGCACCTTTGAATTATTGCATTTTCATCATTCTGACGCATTATCGGGTTATATGGGCATGGCTTATATCTGCCCATCAGTTCGCGGCTTCTTGAAACAGTAATTCTATGTCCCGGTCCTGTTCCACCCTCTGCTTCAAACAGATAATAATATCCGTCTTTCTTTAAAAGATGCGGTCCTTCCGGTGCTCTTTTATTATCACCATAATATAGAAGATGTGCTTCTCCAATCTGGCGTGTCGCATCATCACTTAAAGGCAGTATTCTTGCACCTCTATTTAAAAGCATATATCTTTTCCCATCATCATCTGTAAAGATTGATGGGTCTATTCCGTCTTCATCTATTATCGCAGGCTTGCTATATGGACCTTCAGGCTTATCTGAGCTTACAACTATCTGTTTTCTGTATATAGTCCCGTCGTCATTAAGACGATATGTTGCTGTTATATAAAACTTCCCATTATAATACGAAATATCCGGTGCCCAGTATCCTCTTCCACCTTCAAGATTATCAAGTGCAGCCCATTCCGGATTAGTAATAGCATATCCTATTATTCTCCAGTGTACCAAATCTTTTGATTCTGATACCGGTATACACGGAAAATAGATAAATGAAGAATTAACCATATAATATGTATCTTCTACTCTCACTATCGATGGGTCAGGATAAAATCCTGTTCTTATCGGATTGCGGTATAAATCTTTATACTTTGCTCCTATTTCTTCTTCAAAATAATTCTGCAGGTCAAAGAACTTATTATTTACCGCTATGTCTATTGGCGTTACAAGATTATTATCACCTGTAAGCGGTGACAATCCAACTCTTTCTACAAGATAACGGCAGACCTCAACGCTTCCTGAAAGTGCCGCATAATGAAGCATATTCTTATGTTCATTGTCTGTAATATCCATACTTGCTCTCGAATACTCAACTATGTATCTTACAAGTGCAAGATTTCCGGTCTTCGCCGCAAGCAGTGCCATAAGCACACCATTCTCATCTTTTTCATCTATAAGATTTGGCTCTTCTTCAAGAATACGCTTTACTTCGCTTATATTCTCAAGATAAATGGCATCTCTGATTGTACCCATACTCCGCCTCCTTTTTAAATATGTAATTCAACTAGTTATTTAAGTATACCGCATAAATACAGTATTTTCTACATATTAATATTAATTTATATACTCTTTTACAGAAAAAAAAGGCGAACCTGCATTAACAGATTCGCCTTTAAAAAATCTTAAATAAACCGGGAATTACTCCTTAACGGCACCGATATTAACACCCTGTACGAAGTATTTCTGGCAGAATGGGTAAATAATTGCGAATGGTAAAATCGCAACAATAACCGAAGCACTAGAAATTGTATTAGGGTCAACAGCGTCATCATTAGGAATATCACTATCCATAACCATGTTACGAAGTTTAATCTGGAAGTTGAATAACTTATCCTTGTTGATGTAAATCTTGAAGTTAGTATAATCGTTCCAGAACTGTACAGCAAACATCAAACCGATTGAAGCAAGAGCTGCCTTTGAAAGAGGAAGTACAATCTTAAAGAAGATACCCATTGGAGAGCAGCCATCAATCTTGGCGGCCTCAAATAGAGCCTCTGGAATACCTTCAAAGAAGTTCCTCATAAGTACCAGGTTATATACGTTGATTGACAATGGTAAAATAACTGACCAAAGTGTATTAAGCAAATGTAACTGCTTCATAACGAGGTACTTAGGAATCATACCACCATCGAAAATCATTGTGAAAAGTAACATATATGCGAAGAAGTTTCTTCCTGGCATTTCCCACTGAATTAATACATAAGCGCCTAATGTTGCTAATAACAGACCGATAAATGTACCAGCAATCGTTACAACTACTGAAATTAAGAACGGTCTATAAAGTGCAACTCTGGAAAGGATTGAACTATAACCACCGAGTGTAAATGTCTGTGGCAGGAAATTCATACCATAACCGGCTTTTGCATCGAATGAATCGACGATAACCTTCCAAATAGGAACCATGATAATTAATGAAATTACCAAAAACAAAATTACGTTTACGATAGGGAAGATTTTGACTTTTTTCTTCTTTTTTCTTGCAACTACTACTTGTTCTTTACTCATTATCTATCCCTCCTATACAATACCGCGACCACGTACTTTTTTACTTGCATAGTTACATCCAAGTACGAGGATCATACCTACAAATGACTTGAATAAACCTACGGCTGTTGTATAACCATAATCAGAGAATGAAGCCGAGAATGTCTTATTGTAAATGTATGTCTGTAATACCTGAGAAACATCATATGTACCAGCACTCTGTGTAACGAATACTGATTCAAAAAGGTTCATAACCTTAGCAAGGTTAAGAATGAATACTGTAATGATTGTGTTTGCTAATGCAGGAAGTGTAATATAGATAAGTCTCTTCCAACGGTTAGCACCATCAATCTGGGCTGCTTCATATAAATCAGGGCTGATACCTGACAATGTAGCAAGGAAAAGGATTGTTCCCCAACCTGTATCTTTCCAAACATTCATTACATAGAATGTTCCTCTCCAATACTTAGAGTCACCAAGGAAATAGATTGGTTCATTAATCATATTAGCTTTAAGTAAAAGGCTGTTTACAACACCTGTTGCGTTAGGATCAAGAATCATCTTGAAAACTGATGCAACTACAACCCATGACATGAAGTGAGGCAGATAAACGATTGTCTGTACTGTCTTCTTAAATCCGAGTGAAACAATCTCATTTAAAAGAAGTGAGATAATAACAGCTGCACCTGTATTTAAAATCAACTTAATAATCGAAAGAATTAATGTGTTTCTAAATGCTGTCCAGAAATAAAGGTCATTAGTGAACATCTGAACGAAATGCTTGAGACCTACATAGTAAGGTCCTGCAATAACATATTTTGTGAATGCATAACGGCATCCAGCCATTGGCCAGTAATTAAAGAGAATAATCATGATTAATACTGGTAAGAACATGATATAGAAGCCACGGTAATAATACATTGTCTTCCATACACTCTTGTTAATTGAGTTAGAAAGATATCTTGAATCAACGCCAAGATCTTTCTTGAAATACTTCATAATATCAATGAAGCAGCCAGCGATTGCAAGAATATAACCTACAATCAATACGTAGACACCTAAACCTAAAACGTATTTAGCGTCATCTGAACCATTACCAGATGATAAAAGATTAGTAAGAGAATAAATATCATATTTATTTCTTCCGTAGTAACCTCTGAAGTTAACTGCAACTAAAGAGATAACAAATATAACTGCTGAAATTGCTGTCGGTATAATTGAGAACATATCCTTCTTTAAAACAAGAAGAATAATAGCAGCTATAATAGCAATCATGAACAGATACCACATAACAGGGGCATCAATATTCATAAAACTGTAGGCATCAGAAATATCACTTGAATTCTGAACGAAAGGCAAAAGCCCGCCTATAAAAGCAATTACTAAACCTATTATAGCAATTACCTTGAGGTTGCCTGATTTCTTACCTACTAATGCACCACATCTCGGGCACACTTTTGCATGCTTTGGTAATTCTGTGTTACAAGACTTACATTGCATCTTCATACCTTCTTTCCTAATATTTTTTGTAAAATTCCAAGCCTACTCTCGATATAAATAAGCTAAAAATTAGAATCCATTCCGGGTGGGTTCCCCCACCCGAAAGTGGATTCTTATAAAGTGGCTATACAGCCGTGTTTACATAATCAGTTACTGATTACTTGTTTAAAGACTTAAGTACTGTATCAGCTAATGAACCAACTGTT
>ENA-ORNR01002202-ORNR01002202.1-human-gut-metagenome-genome-assembly--contig:-NODE-2202-length-16332-cov-3.169933_pt1 | contig 16332 bp, 10 predicted proteins | sample MGYA00242114_ERZ509020 | MGnify/ENA primary metagenome ERZ509020 (study PRJEB26280, sample SAMEA2338758) | human gut metagenome | biome: human gut; feature: human-associated habitat; material: faeces...
GCATCAGTTCGAAAATGATGTAGCTTTCCGAAGATTTCGGATCGAAGCCTTGGTAACGTTCTTTATAATTGTCCTCCACTAAAATAACGGCATTTTCCCGTTTGGCCACTTCCAGGTTCTCGTCGGCACGGGCCATACCCAACGTGTAGGTTTCGGCTCCCCGGCCTATCGCTTTGCCCGGCAAGGAATTCGTATGTATGGATACGAACAGGTCGGCGTTTGCCCGGTTGGCAATTTCCGCCCGTCGTCCTAACGGAATGAAAACATCAGTCTTCCGGGTGTAAATCACTTTTACGTCCGGACAATTTTCCTCCACCAATTTGCCGAAAGCTTTTGCTACAGACAGGTTGATGTTTTTCTCGCGGGAGAAACGGCCTATGGCACCGGGATCTTTCCCGCCGTGTCCTGCGTCGATGACCAACGTGAAACGGTCGGTTCCGGTCGGTGCGGCCGAAGCATATAAGAATTGGGTCTCTCCGACGTATGCCAAAAGAAACAAGAAGAGGAGCTTTATCGTTTTTATCGTCTTTTTTAGTTCCATTTTGTTATAGAGATAGGGATAGTCCAAGGCAATTCGGTGCTTCTTAAAGTACGGACTGTCGCCTATCTTGTGCAAATATAATAGATTTTCAGGTAAGGGACGACTTGTTTTCATGCTTTTCTGTAAGGCATCCCTGAGATTTTAATAGATTTTATCAGTCTGCCGGTCGCGTGTCTCCTTTCTTTTCGCTATATTCGCACCGTCATTAACTGAAGGCTCATGAAAAATAATCTGAGGAAAACTTGTTTATGTATTTCGGCCCTGTGCATGGCCGGGGCCGTATGGCCGGTTGCCATGCAGGAGGAAGATGCCGTTTCCGCCTGTGTAACCGGGAGGCCGGAAATGAAGTCATCTCTTTCTACCACCGGGGAACGTTTGGGACGGGGAGCCGTAGCTGTCAGGTTATCACCCGATACGGTCATGGTGGGTTGGCGTTATTTGTCTTCCGATTCGGTTCGTACGGTGTTTAATGTGTACCGTGACGGTCTGTTGGTTACCCCAAAACCAGTGTCTGTTTCCACGCAGTTTTACGATTATAACCCGTCCTGGGGAAAATCGGTATATGAGGTACGTCCGGTGGTGGACGGCCGGGAAGAACCCTCGTCCGGCGGCAAATGGACGCTTCCGGCCAATGCCCCGTGCGGTTATCTGGACATCCCGTTGCAGCAGCCGGAGCCGCAGACTATGCCCGGCGGCGAGGTTTGCACCTATACGGCCAACGACGCGTCCGTCGGTGATTTGGACGGCGACGGGGATTTCGAGATAGTGCTGAAGTGGGAGCCTTCCAATGCCAAAGACAACTCCCACAGCGGTTTTACCGGAACCGTGTTTTTGGATGCATATGAATTGGACGGCACCCGCCTGTGGCGTATCGATCTGGGGCGCAACATCCGTGCGGGGGCGCATTACACCCAGTTCATGGTGTACGACCTCGATGGCGACGGACGGGCTGAAGTCACGGCCAAGACTGCGGACGGCACGGTGGACGGCCGGGGACATTCGATAGGCGATCCCTCAGCAGACTACCGGGTGGGGGCGCAAGAACCGGTGGAAGGCCGGAAGGGGTATGTCGCTTCGGGTCCGGAGTTCCTGACCGTGTTCGACGGGAAGACGGGCGCGGCCTTGCAGACGGTAGGCTATATCCCTTCGCGTGGAAGGTTGGAAGACTGGGGTGACAATTATGCCAACCGCAGTGAACGGTATCTGGCAGCTGTGGCTTATTTGGACGGGAGGCATCCGAGCGTAGTGATGTGCCGGGGGTATTATACGCGTACTGTGTTGGCGGCTTTTGATTGGGATGGCAAGCGGTTGGCGTCGCGTTGGGTGTTCGATACGGATTCCGCCCGTTGGGCTTCGTACGCAGGGCAGGGAAACCATAACCTGCGTGTGGCCGACGTGGACGGTGACGGTTGTGACGAAATCACGTACGGCTCGTGTGCGATAGACCATGACGGGACGGGGCTGTACAATACCGGTTTCGGCCATGGCGACGCCTTGCATCTCACGGCTTTCGACCCCTCGTCTGGTTGCTTGCAAGTGTGGGACTGCCATGAGAACAAGCGCGACGGAAGCGATTTCCGCGATGCTGCGACCGGAAAGGTCATCTTTCAACTCCCGGCTGCCAAAGACGTGGGGCGTTGCATGGCGGCGGACATCGACCCTACGAATTACGGATTGGAGATGTGGTCGTCGGCTTCCGGGGGCATACGGAATATAAAAGGAGAAGTGGTTTGTGCCGCACCTAAAGGGTTGCCGATGAACATGGCTGTGTGGTGGGACGGCGATTTGCTGCGCGAGATGTTGGACCATGAAACGGTGAGCAAGTACGACTGGGAGGCACAGGCTTGCCGTCCGTTGGCTACGTTCGACGGATGCAGTTTCAACAACGGGTCGAAAAGCAATCCTTGCTTGCAGGGCGACATTTTGGGCGACTGGCGCGAAGAGGTCGTGGTGCGTACGGCGGACAATACGGCTTTGCGCGTGTATGTGTCCCCGCTTCCCACTCCTTACCGTTTCCATACGTTCTTGGAGGATCGGCCTTACCGGCTCAGTATCGTGACGGAGAACGTGGCCTACAACCAACCCACACAGCCCGGCTTCTATTTCGGTTCGGAATTAGAACGGAGTGGCAAGCTTTTCCGGGGGTATCAGTTTGGAAAATGAGAATATGGAAAATTATATGAACTAAAAATGAAAAAACAATGAAGAAAAACTTTTTGGCGGCTATTTTGTTAGCCGGAATGATGTCTGCGGGCGGAACAGTCTGGGCTGTGGGCGGAGCGGACGTTGCTCCTTTGGCGGCAGTCATGGCTGCGGCAGCGCAGCAGGATGAAAAGACCGTCACCAGTCCCGACGGTATGACCTTCCTCAAAGTAGGACTGAAAGACGGACGCGCATATTATAAGGTAGGATATTATGCAAATGGAAAAGAAGGACGGAAGGAAGTGACGATGTTGGAGGAGTCTCCCTTGGGGCTGGTGACGAACTTTGCCGATTTCAGCCGCGACTTGGTATGGGTGAAAGAACAGGCCGGTACGCGCGACATCCGTTACGACCTGGAGCGCAGCAAGGCGAGCCGGGTGGACAAGAAGGCCAATACCTTTACCGTGCGTCTTGCCAATGCCAAGAAACAGGAGATGGAAGTGGAATTTGTGGTGGAAGACCACAATGTGGCTTTCCGTTATTTCCTGCCCAAACAGGGCGGAACGGGCAGTGTGCGCGTGATGAACGAAACCACCGGGTTCCGTTTTCCCGGCAAGACCACGACTTTCCTGACACCGCAAAGCGATGCCATGATAGGTTGGAAGCGGACGAAGCCCAGCTACGAAGAGGAGTATAAGGCCGACGCACCGATGGGGACGCCTTCACAGTACGGCCATGGTTATACCTTCCCCGGATTGTTCCGTGTGGGGGAAGACGGTTGGGTACTTGTGAGCGAAACGGGTGTGGACAGCCGCTATTGCGGATCCCGCCTGAGCGACGCGCAGGACGGCCTGTACACCGTGGCTTTCCCGATGCCGGAAGAGAACAACGGTAACGGCACGCCGGAACCGGCTTTCGCTTTGCCTGGCCATACGCCTTGGCGTACGCTCACGGTGTCCCGTGACTTGGCTCCCATCGTGGAGACCACGGTGGTTTGGGACGTGGTGGAGCCCCGTTTCACCACGGAACATAAATATAAGTACGGGCGCGGCACGTGGAGTTGGATTCTCTGGCAAGACAACAGTATCAACTACGACGACCAGGTGCGTTATGTAGACATGGCTTCTGCCATGGGCTATGAATATACCCTGATAGACAACTGGTGGGACAACAATATCGGCCATAAGCGGATGGAAGACCTCATCAAGTACGCGCAAGGCAAAGGCGTGGACATTTTCTTGTGGTACAGTTCCAGCGGTTACTGGAACGACATCGAACAAGGTCCGATTAACATCATGTGCGACCCCATCACGCGCAAGAAGGAGATGCGTTGGATGCAACAGCAAGGCGTGAAGGGCATCAAGGTGGACTTCTTCGGCGGCGACAAGCAGGAGACGATGCGTTTGTACGAAGCCATCCTGAGCGATGCCGACGACCACGGGCTGATGGTCATCTTCCATGGCTGTACGTTGCCGCGCGGTTGGGAGCGCATGTATCCCAACTATGTGGGCAGCGAGGCCGTGTTGGCATCCGAGAACCTGATTTTCAACCAACATTTCTGCGACAACGAGGCTTTCAATGCCACGCTGCACCCGTTCATCCGCAACTCGGTGGGCTGCATGGAGTTCGGTGGCACCTTCCTCAACAAGCGGCTGAACCGGGGTAACGACGGTGGAACGACCCGTGTCACCACCGACATATTCCAGTTGGCTACGGCCGTGGCTTTCCAGAACCCTATCCAGAATTTTGCGTTGGCACCGAACAACCTGACGGATGTGCCGGCTTTCGAGATAGACTTCATGAAAGAAGTTCCTACGGTGTGGGACGAAGTGAAGTTCATCGACGGTTATCCCGGACGCTACGTCGTGTTGGCGCGTCGCCACGGACAGGATTGGTATGTGGCAGCCTTGAATGCAGGAAAGGAGGCTTTGAAACTGACTGTGGAATTGCCTATGTTGGCCGGTACGGCAGTGTCTTATTACCACGACGGCAAGGATGGAAAAACTCCACAGGCAGAAGAGGCCAAGGTGGCTAAGAACGGAAAATTCAAGCTGACATTGGCAGCCCAGGGTGGTGCCGTGCTGAAAGGTAAGGCTCTGTAAGGTTTTATGCCCGTTCGGGGTGTGTCTGAAAAATGCCTTCAGGTGCTCATACTTCTTGTCCCATAACGTGTTAAGGTGAATGTTTTACATTTGTTAACTCTTTCAGGTGCCCGTTTGAAAGCCAGTCCATGTTGAAAGGACGGTGAAAGGCAGGTGAAGGGTATTGCGATGCAAGTTCACCTTAATTCGTTGGAATACAATGGGTATGAACAGGTGAAGGCTTTTTTCTTGTTTTTGTTTCATGGGGGTGTGACAGTAGTTGCACACTTGTAAATCGTTTGGCGCAGAACGGAAAGAAGTTCTCAGCCGAACGATTTTTCGTTCTGCGGAAAGAATGGGAGCCGTTGCCGGAGGTTGCAAGGTCAATCCCTTCTCTTCTTCCCGTGTGTCTTATTTGACTGTTTTATGTGTGGCTTTTGAAAAAATAAAACTGATTTATGGTTAAAATCAAGATGCCCGTTTCGTGCGCTGCGTGAAGAAATAATCACTCGAAACAACCATATACCACGCCCGGAACTCACATCGCTGCGAGTTTCGGGCGTGATTTTTTTTGGGCGGGAGGATGTAGGCTATATCAATATTATGCCGGCTTCTTTGCACTCTTGGCGCATTTCCTCAGGCCAGATACTCGACTGGGTTTCTCCCACATGTGCCTTGTGGAGCAACACCATGCACAGGCGGCTTTGCCCGATGCCGCCACCGATGGACTGGGGGAGGGTACCGTCGAGCAAGCGGCGGTGGAAGTACAGTTTTTTACGGTCTTCCTTTCCGCTCAGTTGTAATTGTCTGAGCAGGGTTTCTTTGTCTACACGGATGCCCATGGAGGAAAGTTCGATGGCGCGGCCCAATATGGGATACCAGATGAGCAGGTCTCCGTTCAGTCCGGCCAAGCCGCTGCGTTCGTCTATTGTGGAGTAGTCGTCATAATCCGGGGCACGTAGGTCGTGTTCCTTTCCGTCTTCCAATTTTCCGCCGATACCGATGATGAATACGGCACCGTATTCCCGGCAGATGGCATCCTCGCGCTCTTTCGGGGTAAGGTCGGGATAACGTTGCCTGAGCTCTTCGGCATGTATGAAATGTATGTCTTCCGGTAGGAATGCTTTCAACTGGGGATAGGTCTCGCAAATAAAGAATTCCGTGCGCAGGATGGCATTGTAAATGCGGTTGACGATTTTTTTCAGGTATTCCGTGTTGCGGCTGTGGGGCGGCATGACGCGTTCCCAGTCCCATTGGTCTACGTAAAGCGAATGCAGGTTGTCCATTTCTTCGTCTGCACGGATGGCGTTCATGTCGGTGATGATGCCGTATCCCGGTTCCACTTTATACTCAGCCAATGTGACCCGTTTCCATTTGGCCAAAGAGTGGACCACTTCCGCTTGGGCCTCGTTCATGTCTTTGATGGGGAAAGTGACGGGACGCTCCACTCCGTTCAGGTCATCATTCATTCCTAACCCTTTGAGTACGAATAAGGGAGCAGTCACCCTGCGTAAACGCAGTTCGGTGGATATACTGCTCAGGAAGAAGTCTTTTATTTTCTTAATGGCAATTTCAGTCTGCTGCAAATCCAACAGCGCATGATAGTTTTCCGGTTTGATTAAATGACTCATTGCTTTATGACGTTTATTGATTTCTTTCAGAATGTTCTGCAAAGATAGCGTATTTTTGTTAACTTGGAAGTGTATAACGTGTTTTTTGTGTCTATATGATAATTTTTATTTTGCGGATTAATTTTTTGAAATAGTTTGGTGCGTCTTTGTTTTTTTCTTAATTTTGCATCGTTTTTAAGGCTCCGTAGCTTAGCTGTATAGAGCGTCAGATTCCGGTTCTGAAGGTCGAGGGTTAGAATCCCTCCGGGGTCACGAGAGGAAAGTCCTTAACAATCTATGGATTGTGGAGGACTTTTTTTATGTTTTGTATTAGGGTCTTTTTTGTGTTTTCGTTTTCTGCTTTCCAACGGATTCAGACTAAAAAAGATAGCCGTCTTTCACAAGACAGCTACCTTTACATTAACCTAATTTCAATAATGAAAAACAATTCTTATTCCGTTCATGCTCGCTTGCATGATTGCTCTCTTAGTAAGAGAGCAATGAGTATTTTCATTGCGCTAATTTATAGGGATTTATGTTTTCGGATGGAACGATTTCATCAACATTTGGAACCGTTTGTGAACGAAAAAAACAATCCTATATTTTGCAGGTTCGCTGATTTTGCTTAATTTTGCCGATGAAGAAGGTTTTTTATTCCACTTGTATATCTCTTACTAAGAGATATATTTTTTTCTCCCTGATAGAGAGTATTTTGTATTTCTTTGATACCTGTTTGTTTTTGTTTGATATGAAAGACAGGGTTAGGTGTTTAGGTATTTATATAAAACCGGTTTGTAACGCCTGAAAAGTTGTAGTATTTTCTCTGTATATAAAGACTGGGGTGCGGGCTCCGGTTCCCGGGTGAGATGCTCGATAAGTAAGTTGACATTATGAGTTCAGAAAATTGCGGGAGGCTGTCGGTGATGTCAGTATAGAAAATGATGTTCCAATGTCCGTTTTCATCTTCGGCCAATGCAGAAAGGGTCTCCACCCAGTCGCCGGAATTGAGGTAATGTATGCCTTCGTATTCGGTATTATCCGGATGATGGATGTGTCCGCAAATGATTCCGTCGTATTTGCAGGCACGGGCAAATTCGGTCAAGGTGCGTTCGAAGTCTGAAATATAGTTGACGACGGACTTCACTTTTTGTTTTACATGCTGCGAAAGCGAATAATAAGGTTTGCCGTGCCGTACGCGGTAACGGTTGTAGAGACTGTTGAAAGCCAACAGGATAGTATAGCCGAGGTCACCCAAAAGGGCGAGCCATTTCATTTGCGTCGTGATCCGGTCGAATATATCACCGTGAGTGACGAAGTAACGTTTGCCGCCGCTTTCCAGTTCATACTCTTTCACGATGCGGAGGTTGGCGAACGTGAGAGGAGCCAGATTGTCCAGGAAATTTTTTCAGATGCCATCCGTCTATGATGTCGCCGTTGAGAATCAGGCGGTCGCAATCGACGTGGCTCAGGAAATGGCTGACTTCTTCTGTTTTGGAATGCGAGGTACCCAAATGAATGTCGGAGAGCACGAGCGTGCGGTAATGCCTTCTTCGTTCCATGTGCTTCTGTTTTTTAGGACGCTACAAAGTTAGGCGTGGGATATGACAACCCGGTTTCTTTTCGGTGAGAATACGGTAACAAAGCGAAAAGAGACTTATTCCGTCGGGAACGAGTCTCTCTTGCGAACAGTTGAATATTGAGGTCAATGTTGGATAGTCTTTTTATGCCCCACGATGTAAATGCCTTTAGGCAATCCGTTTGTAGCTTGCCCGGCGGGGACGTTGCTACGCAATTTCATGCCTTGCAGGTTGTACACATCGACATTTTCTGTGTCCGCTCCACCGAGGATTCCTGAGATGTCATCTATGATTTCGTCCTTACTGTAAAGTTTTACCTGATCGATGTATAGGCGGGTGTTGTAGGCTGCTCCAACTCCGGTTGTGGTTTCAAGTCCCAAGCTGACGGTCACCTGAGTTTCCGTCTCAAGCGAAAAAGGGCATTCCACAGTTTCCCAGTGGTTGGCTAACCGGGGATATTTGTATATTTCCGTGTCGCCGAAACGGATGCCGCAACGGGAATAATTGAGGTTGTCGCCGGTCGTGGCGATGGTGTAATCGTTGATGTGCCGCATTTCGTTGGCGCATACGTATTGTGCCAGAAAACTCAATTTGTATTCACCTTTGGGCAAGGTGAAGGTTTGTGAGATGCTGTTATTGCCGCAGTCCCAGGAGTTCAGGATGCTCAGGCAGCGTTTGCCGCAGGCATCATCCGTGGCGGGAGCTGCCATGATACTGGCCGAGTTGCCCACGTTGGACGGAGATACGCAATACATGGTGGTGCTGTAAGGCATGGAATACAGTACGGCGAAGTTGGAGCCGCCTTTCAGTCTGTTGCCGGGTGTCCAACCTTGGATGGGCAGGACTTGCGGCCATTTGCTGTCGGATGCTTTGACCGTATTGACGTAGCAAGGATCGTAGACCACTCCGTTCAATGTCACTTTGCTTTCTGTTCCGTAGGTCTGGTCTTCTTCAAAACCGGGATTGGAGAGAAATTGTGCAGTGACATCGAAAAATTCTTCCTGTTCTTCTTTGAGGTCCACGGTTTCGGTGAGGATTTCGTTCCCGACAGCTTTGACGGATACACAAGATTCTTGTTCCACAGTGACTGTTGCGGTCAGTTTATTTCCGTCAGCCCAAATCGTGACTTGGGCTTGTTGCTTTTGTCCGCTATGATTATAGAGGTAGGCACCGCAAGAGTCGTTTTCCATCTGTCGGGCGGAAAGTCCGTCGCCTTGGATGAACACGCGGAGCGTATTGGCCACGCTGTGGTTCACGTCGCAACGGAATGTGGCAGTGGAGCCTCGTCCGTTGACGGCGGTCATTTCCGTGAAGACCGGTGCTCCGTCAGGCAAAAGGATGTCTTTCAGGGTGCAGGCCGTTTCTCCGAGATAGTTGCCGAGCAGCAGATAGCGCGCACTGTCAGGGTCGCTGACGATGATGCCGTTCCAACCTTCGGCCACTTGTGCTGTCAGGGGCAGTACGTCGGCAGCCAGCTGTTCCGTGTCGGCCGAGTCCACATTGCTATAATATATAATGTGTCGGCGGTCTACGATGCTTCCGTTGCTGAAGCTACGTCCGTCGGTCGAGTAAACCGGGTAAATCTTGGACAGGAAGATGGAACTGTTCAGTTCACGGTCTCCGAAGGCGATGGATTTGTCGGTAGCCGTGCTCACGATTCCTACTTCATTGTCGATGTTGACCCAGTTTCCCTCGAATGATTTCAACAGGCTGCCATCGGTTTGCAATCGTCCTTTGCTATGGTAGAGCGTACGTTTTTCTTTGGTGAACGGGTCGGTGCTGATAGCCATCAGGCCGCCTTTCTCTTCAGTTATGGTTCCGTTGGTTTTGCCCACCACGTAATCCATGTAGATGAAAGCGTTGCCCGGGGTGGAGAAGAGGGTGAAGTTGTTTTCCAGACTGTTCCCGTTGGTCATCAACTTGCCGTTCATGGTGTAACTGTTCCCGTTCAGGTCGTAGATGCCGCTGATGACGGGTGAGGCATCTGTGGCCTTGCCGTTTACGGTGTACCAACCTAAGATGTTTCCCGTGTTGTTCTTCTTGTAGGGCACGATGATTTTGTTTTTGTCAGGCTTGTTGGACGCGATATATCCGGTATAGCTCTTGAGCCCGTTACTCCACGAGAACACGCTGAAACGGTCGGGCGTGTTGGCCCGTACGATATTTTGTGGAGTGAAGATGTAGGCTTGTTCCTGCGATTGGCTGAAATCTTTCCAAGATGTGGCCTGCATGTCTGCCGTGGAAGCCAGTTCATGCATCAGGTAGGTCATCATGACGCGGTGTCCTTCCACACCCATACGTCGTGGGCCGATGTCGCTGTTGAGCAACCAACTTCCATCCTGTGTCGTGCTTTGGCGGGCCTTGATATGTTTGTAAGCCAGATTTTCCAGCATCAGGGCATTCGGGTTGCGCAGGAAGCAGGCAGCCGTGGTGTAGCTGGTGATTTGGTCGTAGAGGAACATGCTCCAGTCATTGCCGTTCGGCATAGCCAGTTCTCCGTCGGCCAACGCCAGACGGCAGAGCACCTCGTCCATGACTTTCTGGTTGTTGTGCATCAAGGCCTTGGTCTTCCATTTCGGATTCTCGCCTTGGAACAGATGGAGGGCCAGATGGGATTCGCCCAGTTCCTGCATCACGACATTCTGGTAAGAAGTATGGAAGTAATTGTGGTTTTGCAATGTATAGTCGTCATACAGGTTTTTGCCGATGTACAGGTCCTGTACGGTGGTCCCGTCATATTCGGGGTCGATGACCGTAGTGTTTTGGGCGTCATCGACGTGCGAATAGCAATTGATGGCAAACGCACGCAGGCGGTCGAACCATTTGGGGGCCAGTGCATCGTCGGGGTATAGCCCCAAAGCACAAGACAAGATGTTGGTTTCCCAACCGTTTTCTTCGGCTTTCGTGTCGCCGTTGTAACCCGTGGGAATGCTGCGTTCGAGTTCGTAATTGCATTCCGCCTTGATCATGTTGTAAATATAAGTCTTTTGGTTCTCGTCCAATTCTTCATTCAGGAAGTAAGAGGCGTATGCCAATGACGTGGCCCAAAGCGAACTTTCCCATACGTGGTCGGCATTGCTGACGGAACCCCAATACTTGTTGTCCGAGGTAATCTTGAATTTATTGGCTTTATGGGTGGAATAACCGAAGACGAGCGACTTCACGGCCATGTCTTTTACCATGTCCCAAGTGATGCCTTCCGGAAGGTTTACTTTACCTTTGCCATATTTATAAAGGAAAGCGCAAATCATGGAAAAGTCGGCATTTGTGCGCACGCCGTCCTCGTTGCTTTGTCCGGCACTGTTGGCTTTAAAATATCCGCAGGCTTCGTCCTTACTGTTGGGAGACGCGCAGTCGTACCATATATTATGGGCGTATGTCAGGGAGTTGGCCAACATTTGCAACAGATCCTGTTGCATGGCTGATTCTTCTACGAACTCATGGGATATGACTCCTTCGGTGGGGGAGTCCACTTGGTCTTCCGTGCCGCCTTCAATGCTCGGTGCGTCGGGATCGAGGCTGCCCTCCGGCAGTTGTGTCAGCGTAAAATGGTCGTATGCAATGCAGCTTCCCCCGTTGCCCCAACTCATTTGTGCCGATAGGGTAATGGCGGATTCCTCCTCCAACTTGAATTTCAGGGAATTTTCCGTCCATGAAGAAGTTGTCATAATACCTGCGTTTCCGTTCACGCAGGTAATTGTCAGTTTGTCCAACGATTTCAGTTCTCTGTCGCTGACCGTGACAGTCGCACTGGTCGCGGCATTGTTGGCGGCAAAAGCTTTGCTGAAAAATTTCAGTTCGTATTCCCCGGCCGGCAAAGGGGTGGATGTGGTTTGCCTCATTTCCGAATTTGCACTGCCCCAACCGAAACGTTGGTAGTAGGCAAAATCCCCGTTGGCTGCTTCCGTCTTGCCGAATCCATTGTCTGTGGCACATTCCTTGTTAATAAGGAGGGCTTTTCCGGGACTGGTAATTTGCCATCCTTTGGGCGACAAGTTCCATCCTCGCAACCCTTCGGTGCCTTCATAAAGTGCGTCGGGGGAATCCTGTGTACAAGCCTTTGCGTCCTCTTCGAAAGAGGGATTAGCCAGATAAATGGATGTGACATCCTGTTGTCCGTATGTAGCCGTACAACCAAGTAACATGCTGTAAAATACCAGTATAGGTCTTTTCATGGTTTCATTATTGTTAGGATTAATATTATTTGGTGTCAAATATACAATAAAAGAGTGCGCTTACAAAAAATAAATGGAATTATTTTAAATAAAACCACCTTATCATGTTTTATAACATAAAAAAAGGACAAAAAAGCAGTCCTTTGTTGCGAAAAACTATAGGATTGATTAATTTTACAACTTAGATTAAACGAATGATGAATTATGGAACTGATAGAACGATTTTTGAAATACGTGAGTTTTGACACGCAGTCGAATGAAGAAGGAGAGGGTTGTCCGAGTACTGACAAGCAGATGGTGTTTGCACGATATTTGGAGAACGAATTGAAAGCGATAGGACTTGAGGACGTATCGTTGGACGAACATGGATATTTGTATGCTACGTTGCCTGCGAACACGGAGCGTGACGTGCCTACAATCGGTTTTATAGCCCATATCGACACTTCGCCGGATTGCTCGGGCAAGGATGTGAAACCGCGAATCGTGGAGCAATACGATGGAGGGGACATTGTATTGTGTGCTGAAGAGAGGATTGTTACGTCGCCGAAACAATTTCCCGAATTGTCGGATCATGTGGGTGAGGATTTGATTGTCACGGACGGCCATACCCTGTTGGGAGCTGATGACAAGGCCGGTATTGCGGAAATCGTACAGGCCATGGTTTACCTTCGGGAACACCCGGAAATCAAACACGGTAAAATCCGTGTGGGCTTCAATCCCGACGAAGAAATCGGTATGGGGGCGCATCTTTTTGATGTGGAGAAGTTCGGTTGTGAGTGGGCTTATACTATGGATGGCGGAGAAGTAGGCGAATTGGAGTTTGAAAACTTCAATGCAGCGGCAGCCAAAGTGACGGTGAAAGGACTGAACGTGCATCCCGGGTATGCCAAAGACAAGATGCGGAATGCCATGCTGACAGCCGCTGAGTTCATCCGCAGGATGCCTTCGGACGAAACCCCGCAAACCACGGAAGGCTATGAAGGTTTTTACCACCTGACAGGTATGAAAGGTACGGTGGAGGAAACCATCTTGTCTTATATCATACGCGACCATGACCGGCAGAAGTTTGAAGCCCGTAAAGCGTTCGTGCGGCAATTGGCTGAAGAACTGAATGAGGAAACCGTGGAGGGTACGGTGACGGTCGAGGTGCGTGACCAATATTACAACATGCGCGAGAAGGTGGAGCCGGTGATGCATATCATCGACATAGCGAAAGAGGCCATGGAGGCATGCGGGGTAGAGTGCCGGGTGAGGGCTATCCGTGGGGGAACGGATGGGGCGCAGCTTTCATTTAAAGGATTGCCGTGTCCTAACATTTTTGCAGGAGGACTGAATTTTCATGGGCGCCATGAGTTTGTTCCGGTGCAGAGCATGGAAAAGGCGATGATGACCATTGTGAAGATAGCAGAGTTGACGGCAGTAAAATAGCAGAGAATGGAACATCTTCCGGCATTGATTCAGGATTTGGCGTGGATATTGTTAGTCGCCGCCGGGGTATCCCTATTGTTTAAGTGGCTCAAGCAACCGGTTGTGCTAGGTTACATAGTAGCAGGATTCATTGCAGGGCCTCATTTTGTTTATACGCCATCGGTACGGGATGTGGGCAGCATAGATATTTGGGCGCAGATAGGTGTCGTTATCTTGTTGTTTACGTTGGGACTGGAGTTCAGTTTCAAGAAAATACTCAAGATGGGGGCGGCACCGGTCATTGCCGCCCTTACCATTATATTCTGCATGATGTTTTTAGGCACGTCTGTCGGGCATCTGTTCGGATGGAAGAGCATGGATTGCATCTATCTGGGCGGAATGTTGGCCATGTCTTCCACTACCATTATATACAAGGCTTTTCAGGAACTGGGTGTTTTACAGAAAAAGTTCGCGGGAATCGTGCTCAGTGTACTGATTCTGGAGGACATACTGGCCATTGTGTTGATGGTGATGCTATCCACTTTGGCTGTAAGCCATAATATAGAAGGAGAAGAGTTGATAGCGGGATTGCTCCGATTAGGCTTTTTCTTGATACTTTGGTTTGTAGTTGGGTTATATCTCATACCTATTATATTAAGGAAAAACCAAAAGTTCTTGAACAGCGAGACCTTGTTAATCGTATCGTTGGCGCTTTGCTTCGTCATGGCGGTGGTTGCTGTGGAGTCTGGTTTTAGTGCCGCGTTCGGCGCCTTTGTGGTGGGTTCCATCTTGGCCGAAACGGTAGAAGCCGAGCGGATAGAAAGGTTGGTGGCTCCGGTGAAGGATTTGTTCGGTGCCATCTTCTTTGTGTCCGTAGGGATGTTGGTGGACCCGGAAGTATTGGTTGAGTATGCCTGGCCGATAGTAGCCTTGACCTTGACTATCATCGCAGGGCAGGCTTTTTTCGGGACGTTCGGTTTCGTATTGGCCGGGCAGCCGTTGAAAGAGGCGATGAAGTGCGGCTTTAGCATGTCGCAAATAGGGGAGTTTGCTTTTATCATCGCTTCTTTGGGGATGTCGCTTGGCGTGACGAGCCATTACCTCTATCCTATTGTGGTAGCCGTTTCCGTAGTGACGACTTTCACTACGCCTTATATGCTGAAAGCCTCTGGTCCGGCTTATTCCTGGTTGTGCCGCGTGTTGCCCCACGGTTGGGTGGCGTGGTTGGAACGCTATACGCCGGGCGCGGTGGTGCAGAGCCATTCCGGAAATTGGAAGAAACTGATTTCTGCCATGTTGAGGCAGGTTGTGGTCTTTACGATTCTTTCCGTGACGGTCATTGCCCTGTCTTTCCGTTTTCTGTTACCCTTTACCCGCGAGATATTGCCCCATTGGTGGGCGAATGCGCTTTGCGGAGTCGTCACGCTGCTTTGCATCGCTCCTTTTTTGCGGGGTGTCATGGCACGCGGCCGACGTTCGTCTTTGTTTCAGGCCTTGTGGAAGGAAAGTCGTTACAACCGTTTGCCGTTGGTCTTTACGCTTATTGTGAGGTCGGTGGTGGTTTGTATGCTCATTTTCTATATCATCCGCTTTTTAGTGCCGTTTGCCGACCCCTTGTTGTTGTTGTTTGCCCTGTTGATTGTAGGGGGAATCTCCTTGTCCCGTCCGTTGCGACGGAATTCCATCAGGATGGAGAAAGTCTTTATGGACAACTTGCATAGTCGGGACATGTTGGCGCGTCGCGATGGTAAGGTGCAGCCCGGTTATGCACAACGTTTATTGTCTAAGGATTTGCATCTGGCTGACTTTGAAATTCCGGAAGAGTCTATTTGGGGAGGCCGGTTGTTGGGTGATTTAAAATTGGGGCAACGTTATGAGGTCAACGTCGTTTCCATCATTCGCGGAACGCACTATATGAATATACCCAACGGCAATGACCGTATTTATCCTCGCGACCATATCCAGGTGATAGGTACGGACGAGCAGATAGAACGTTTTTCCGGTGCATTGGCGAATACGGTCATCGTAGAGGCGGAACTTCAGGACCGTGAGATGCAGTTGAAACAGTTCCTGATTACCGAGGTGTCCAGATTCGTAGGGGTAAAAATAAAAAACAGTGGCATCCGCGACCGGTACCACTGTATGATTGTAGGCATTGAGACCCCCGACGGTATGTTGGAGAAACCTGAAGCCGAGAGGGTTTTCCGTGTCGGAGACATCATTTGGCTAGTAGGGGAGAAAGAAGCCCTGTCACGGCTTTTTGTGGGTAAACCTTAATCGTCTTCCCCGCCTTCTTCGTCTTCGACATCGAAGTCGAACAACAGGTCGTCCAAATATTCGGGTGTGGTGAATTCCTCCAAGCTCCTACGGTCTTTCTTCGTTGGGCGTCCGGTTCCACGGGCGCGACCGACGAAACCGCTCAGGCGACTCATCTCCAAAAGTTCGTATTGTTCTGGTGGAGTGACATTCTCCAGTATTTCCGGAATCAGTTTGGCCCCGACCCGTTTTTCTATGGTCTGCTTGACCTTAAAAGAATAAGTGACAGGAGGTTTGCGCACTTCAATGACATCACCAGGCTTGACGGTGCGTGAAGGTTTCAGTTGCGCTCCCTTCATGGAAACCTGTCCTTTCTTGCAGGCTGCAGCGGCCATCGAACGTGTCTTGAAGATACGGGCGGCCCACAGCCACTTGTCAATTCTCGCTTCGTTCATACATCCTTCTACTTCTTGTTGAATTGGTTCATGGTAATCTGGATACCGGCCAGGCAGAAGCTTTTTATCATTTCGCAAGCCAGTCCCA
>ENA-ORNR01002215-ORNR01002215.1-human-gut-metagenome-genome-assembly--contig:-NODE-2215-length-16273-cov-5.556542_pt1 | contig 16273 bp, 8 predicted proteins | sample MGYA00242114_ERZ509020 | MGnify/ENA primary metagenome ERZ509020 (study PRJEB26280, sample SAMEA2338758) | human gut metagenome | biome: human gut; feature: human-associated habitat; material: faeces...
GTGAGCCTTGCGGACATGGGGTTGTCGAGCAGCGCGCAGCGAATGCCCTTGACCTTGTTGGCCGTGATGGACACGCCGATACCGGTCGTGCAGCAGACAATGCCGCGGTCGCATTCGCCGCTGGCGACGGCCTGCGCCGCCGGGCCCGCAAAGTCGGGGTAGTCACAGCTGTCTTTCGTGTAGCAGCCGAAGTCCTTATAGGCAAGGCCGCGCTGTTCGAGATGCTTCATAATGGCGTGCTTGAGATCAAGCGCGCCGTGGTCACAAGCGAGAGCGATCATAGGGGTGTTCCTCCTGCGGTTTTTCTTTTATTATACCGCAGGCGGCGCGGAATGCAAGCGCAATCGTTTCAGCCGCTGACGCTGATGCTGCGGACAAGGCCGTCCGTGCCGGTGCGAATGATGCAGGAAAGCTCCCCGCAGTCGATGTCGATCTTATAAAAGCCGTTATGATCCCACCAGATCCACGCGCAGAGCGCGTCGCCGGAACTGCCGTAGAGGAACTGTTTCCGCTCCTGCTCCGGCGTCCAATCGGCAGCGGGAAGCGCGGCTAGAACATGGTCCAGATTGTCGCCGAGCTGAATGCCGCGCAGGAAGTCCGGCGAGGAGCCGATTCCCGGCCCGCCGTAGAGCAGCTCGTCCTCGCAGGACCATGCATCCAGCCGGACGGTGCCGTCGCTGTGCTGTGTAAATTGATAGCTCACGCCGTCGACCGTAAAGTTGTCCCCGCGCATTTTGCCCTTCCGGACGGGACTGCCCTGATAGGCTGCCGCCCTTTGCAGAACGGCTGCGTAATCCATGCCGGGGAAGACCCCGTTCGGAAGCACAAGCTCACAGCGCTGCACCGGCAGAGAACGGTCTGTCTCTGCCGCATCGGGAAGCGCGATGGGGTCGCCCGACAGCGATGCGTCCGTATACATCTCCACGCGGTCGTCAGAGCGCCAGCGTGTCAGATCGAACCGGTCGCTGCCGCTTGAAAAGCGGCCTGTGTGCAGATCCTGTTCCAGATAGCCGAAGCGGGCCTTTGGCGCGTTGATGTCGATCAGCCACCACGCACCGTCCAGCAGCGGCGCACCGAGCGGGTGCACCTGCCCGTTTTCCTCACAGACAAGCTGCGTTTTCGTGTGCGCAAGCGTGCAGTCAGTCCTGCCCTCCGGGCAGGAGGCCGTTTCCGTTTCGAGCCGGAACGTGTATCCGTCCGCGCTTCCCAACGTCACGGAAGCGCCTGCGCAGGCGGTAAAGCTCGCGGCCATCTGCTTTAGAAGCTGCCCCTCATAGCGTGCCTGTAAATATGGGTTATAGCCGGAGCTGTCGGCTTCATCCTCCCCGTGCGGCCAGCGGATCGTGACTTCATAGCAGCCGTCTTTTACGCCGCAGAGATAGACCATCTCGTTCTGCTCGCCCGCCTCGACGCAGATCGTCTCGCCACGCTGCGTTACCTCGCTGATGCAGCCGCGCGCGGTATAACCGGCGGAGCATTCGGTGATCGTCTTTTCAACATAGCGGACGGCGAACGTCGAGCCGGTGCTGTAGGTGCTGCGCCAGAGGTCGTCCTGCTCGTCGTATTCCCAGCCGGTCGTGGGCAGATACGCGCCCCAGCCTCCGGCCTCGTCCGGGAAGGTGGAGAAGTACGCGTCAATATGAACGGCCCTGCCGTAGCCGTCCATGCCGTTATAGAAGCTCGGATAGAAATAGCCCTGTATATTATTTGCACCATGGGTCGCGGCGTAAATGTCGCGCAGATAGTCCGTCAAGCGGCCGGACTGTTCATACACGGCCAGCGCCGTGCCATCCGTGTCCTTTGTCCAGCCGAGCAGGCGGTAGTCCTGCGTTTCGCTGCGATAGGTGACGGTCACGAGATAGCGGGTGTTGTCCACCAGATATTCCTGCCCGTCGATATACGACAGGCCGGTATCAGTGCCCAGCATGAAGGTGCGCCCGTCGGCATTTTTCGGCGCGATCGCAATTTTGTAGCTCCACAGCTGCAAATCTCCCTCCGGGTCGAGGCCGGACAGGGATGCAAGCTGCTCGAGGTTCACCATCTGCGCGTCCTGCACCGTATCTGTTACAGTCTCAAATCCGCCGTCGGTCAGTACCTTATATTCGATTGGCTCCGGCAAAATGACCTGCGCGATATAATATTCGGCGTAGTCCTCTATACTGGAAAAGAACGCGCTTGTCGGGGGCGTGCTGTCTGCCTCTGCGGGGCTGTCTGCGGCGGTGGAGGCCGGTGTGTCTTCCTCCGGCTGCTCTGTGTCTGTCTTCGGGTCGGTCAGGAAGCACACGGCCACGGCGATGGACACGAATACCGCCGCCAGCACGACCCAGAACGCAGGCTTTTTGTAATTTAAAACGGACTTGATGCGGCCCTTCACGCCCGTCTCGCCGAAGGCCAGCGGGCAGGCCGTGATCATCCGGCGCGGGACGCTGCATTGCAGCAGCGCACGGGAATAGGCCGTCTTGCAGCTCTCTCCCAGCTCGCGCACGACCTTTTCATCGCAGGCCGCCTCGATATCGCGGCAGAATAAAACATACGCCAGCCAGCAGATGGGGTTGAACCAGTATGTCGTCAGGAGCAGGAAGCCCAGCGGCTTCCAGAGCTGGTCGCCGCGCTTTAAATGTGCGTGCTCGTGCGCCAGAACCATGTCCTGCGCGCCGGGCTCCAGCCCGAAGGGCAGATAAATTCTTGGCCGAATCACGCCGAGGATGAACGGGGACGGGACGAATTCCGACTGGAACACGTTTCCCTCCAGCCGCACCGCCGTGCGCACACGAAGCCGCAGGCGCAGCGCGGAAATGGCCGCGTACAGGACAAGCACCGCGCAGCCGCCGAGCCAGACCCACGCGGCAAGCCACGTCAGAATTTGCAGCGGGTTCGCGCTCTGCGCGGGGTCGGGCGTGAATGCAGCCTGTAAGGGCGGATTTACAATGGCATCGACCGCCGGGATGCCGCTCGTGATGGCTGGCGCGGCGGAATACACGATCTCCGGCTGCACCGGCTCCGCGCTCGGAATGAGGCTCAGGACGCTTTCAATCGAGAACGGGCACAAAAGCCGCACCGCTGCCAGCGCCCACAGGGCGCACAGCAGCCATTTCGGCGCTTTTTTGAACGCCAGCCGTACCAGCACGACCGCAAAAATCAGAACCGCCGCAGACAGGCTGCGGTTGAGAAAGCCGAGAAAAAGATTTGTCATGGCCGCTTCTCCTCATAGCCGTCGATCATGGCGCGCAGCCGGTCGACCTCGTCCTGCGAAAGCTTCGTCTTGCGCGCGAACGCCGCGATAAACGCGGGGAGCGAGCCTTCGAACGTCTTCTCGACCAGCTCGTCCAGCTCTGCCGCCTGCGCCTCGTCCTTGGAGACGAGGGAGGAGACGAGGCCGTTTTCGTTTTTTACGATGCCGCGCTCGCCTAGACGGTGGATGACCGTATACGTCGTCGTCCGGCTCCAGCCGAGCCTTTCTTTGCACAGCTTCGCCAGCTCCGCGCTGGGCAGCGGCTCATGCTCCCATAAAATCAGGCAGAACCGGTATTCGCTCTCAAAGATCTTCGGGGTGGACATAGGCATTCCCTCCTTGTCTAATGCGTTAGACTGTAATTGCAGTCTAACGCATTAGACTGCTCTTGTCAAGCCCCTTTGCAAAAGGGCAGCTTTTTGCGGACAGAAAATTTTCGGCAGGATGCAACCCTTGCGGAATTTTTGCGTGTAGGAAAGAGAAGTGCGGATGCGGACGCGGCGCGGCCCACAATATCTTGTGGCGGGTGTTACGTCTACCTCGCAACATGGGCCGAAATGGGCTGAAATGCTTGGTAAAACAGACATTTTCGTAAAAATCGGTTGCAATTTTTAATTTTTATGGTAAACTGGTTACATAAAATCTGCGGCTGCAACAGGCCGCAAATTGAAAGAGGTGCACTTATGAAGCGTACATTTGGAAGATTCATGAGCCTGCTGCTGGTGCTCGCCATGGTATTGGCGATGGTTCCGGCGGCATTGGCTGCAAATCAGGCGTACGGCGTCGAGCCGGACTCGACGATCAAGATCAAGACGTCGATCACAGGCTTTACTGTGACAAACTGGGAATCCAGTGATGAGAGCGTCGCGACAGTCGCAGCTGTCAGCGGCAGCAAAACGGAGGCGATCGTGACCGGCAAAAAGGCCAGCAACACGGCCGTCCGGATCACGGCCACCGGTACATTGGCAAATGGCAGATCCCATTCGGAGTATTTCACGGTTTATGTGCGGGACGCATATACCCTTACGCTGGCGCTCAGCAACAGTAATATCAACGGCACGGTTGCGCTGAATCAGGGCGACACCAGAACGCTCACCGCGACTGTCACGGTCGGCAGCAGCGGCGTGACCGCAGGCAATCTGGCAAACTGCGAGGTGCGTTTTACCAGCGATAACGACAGCGTTATCAAAGTCGACCCTGCCAGCGCGACGGTCACACCAAGCACCGTCGGCAACTATACGACCTATAAGGTCGAGGCGACTGTCACGGCGGCTGGCGTCGGCGGCGCAACGCTGACGGCGCAGGTCTATTATAAGAGCAAGGATGGCATGAAGCCGTCTACGTCCGCAGCTGCGACGAAGCAGATCGGCTTCAGAGTCAGCGGCGCGGCTACCGTCACGGTCACGCTGCCGGATGCGCAGCAGACGCTTTCGCTGGAAGCGATGGGCACGAGCGGCACGCTTCAGCCGAGAGTCTCCGGCTATTCCGGCACGACCCAGCCGAAGCTGCTGTATCTGTACGACACCAAAGGCAACAATCTGTACGTCCGCCCCAATGCCGCTACGACCTCTGCAACGGTCGAACCGTATCAGGCTTGCGACGCAACAAAGATCTATATCTGCATTGCGGACTACAATCCCGGTCTGACATACGATAAGATCGACCAGACATACCCGGCTGGAAAACCGGACGGAACAGTAGCAAGCGGCAAACAGAAGATCGTGGGCAGCTACGCGGTCTGCACGGTCAGCATCAAGAATAAGGGCATGGCCGTCACATCGATCGAGGTCATGAACAACGAAAGCGTGAAATATAACGGGAAGGACTCCCGCCTGCAGACGCTGCTTGACAACGGCACGATGGTTCTCGGCCTGCAGGATACGAATTATAAATATACAGTTACAGTTAAAGTGGACGGCAAGGACGTCACGGAAACAAAGACGGTTTCTTCCACGCTGATCCGTGACGAGCTGACGCTTACTGCGCGCATCAAGGCTCCCGATTCGCTGCTTGCAAGCGCTGCGGATCTGAAAAATGCCTATTCCCGCATTGAGTGGACAAGCTCTGCCCCTGCTGTTGCCAAGGTGGGCACGACCGATTCGGACGGAACCTCGGCAACTGCGACGATCGTGCCGGTCGCAGCCGGTACGGCGACGATCACCGCGAAGGTCGACGGCAATGTTACCGCAACCTATAATGTTACGGTCTATCAGGGTCGTGCATACAAGATCACCGAAGAGCCGAGCATCGGTGAGACGGTCGGCAAGATGACGGACACCGAGCTCAAGGCCATGTTCGAAAAGGAATCGGCCAAGGTCGAGATTCAGACCAGCATCTACGCTGACGAAGTGATGATCTACGAGCTGCCCGTCAAGAGCGCAGATGTCGTGCCCGGCGAGAACGGCGGCAAGAAGTTCAAGTATACGCTCAACGGCCTCAAGACGGCTACGAAGGAATTCTTCTACAACAGAGAAGACCCGAACAGCACAGGCGTTACGACGGACAAACAGGTGACCTTCTCCGACATTTCCTTCTCGGAGCAGCCCGCAAACGCGGCCTATAAGATCACGGACACCATTGCCGATCTGGCCATGACAGCGTCGGTTTCGACGGGCAAGATCAAATCCGTGGTCTGGTACATGAACAGCGACCAGACGACCGGCGGTGTGGATAAAGCAATTCAGACAGACAAAATTACTGATACGCCTACGAACTACCGTTCGGTTCTGTCCAATCTCAAGCAGTACATCACCGGTACCGGAACCTATGTGTTCTACTGCCGCGTCACGACCGATGACGGCAAGTATGCCGAAACACGCAAGGCCATCATCACCATCACGGGTGAGAACCACATCAACATTGTCTTCAACCCGACTACGGTAAAAGCTGGCGGGACGTTCACCATCACCGGCACGCCGCAGGAGTATGTGAGCGGCAAGCTGACCAATGTGACCGGCAAGACCTATACGATCACATGGTCCTCGAGCGACGAGAACATCGTCAAGCTCTCCAGCAAGACCAGCACCAACAGCAGCCCCTCTATCACCGCGACGGCCAAGGCCGGCGGTCAGGTCACCATCAAGGCTGAAACGACGATCGGCGCGAAAAAGTATGCTGCCGAAGTGAAGTTCACCGTCACTGTCCCCGAGGCGGACACTGTCAGCCTGACGCTCGGCGAGAACGAAACCTACGTCCAGCTCGACGGCAGCAAGCTCGCCGCGGCAGTCAAGACCGCCGCGAAGGTCACGCCCAGCACCTTTACCTTTGAGTCCCCGGCCAACGGTACGCTCTATACCTCGAGCGCCATGTCCGGCACGGTCAGCACGACGACCAAGTATTCTGCCAGCGAAGTCAGCAAGATGGTCTACCGTCCGACGAGAACCACCGGCACGCATACCATCAGGTACGCCGCCTATGACGGCAGCGCCCAGATCGCGACCGGCACGATCAATGTCGTGACCAGCGCAAGCACGGTCGAATACCACATCTCCGCCAATGAAAAGCAGCAGATGGTCGTCAGCGACTTCCAGCGCGTCTACGGCTCCGGCCTGAGCACCGTGACCTTCGGCACGAACTCCGATAACCGCGGCGCACTGTACAAGGGCAGCACGACCAGCTCCGGCAAGGTCGGCAGCGAGGCCTACAGCGTCTCGACCGGCTCGAACCTGCTGAAAAACGTCTACTTCATCGCGGGCAGCACCACGTCGAAGTACACTGTGACCATCCCCTTCACGGCAAACGGCTCGTCCGGTCAGATGAACGGCCAGCTTGTGGTCTATGTCAATGACACCCACACGCTGAACTCCACCGGCGCGTCCTTCCGCTCCATGGGCATTGCAAACGAACTCACGCCGGATAACGCCACCGGCAGCACCTACATCACCATTGACCGTGTCGTCGGCGGCAAGCTCTATTCCAGCTACACCAGCATCAAGAACTGCACCGCGCTGACCAGCAAGGATTTCGGCAGCACGAAGTTCTACTTCTCTGGCTCCGGCAGTCTGGATAACCTCTATATCCTGCCGCTGGCCGACAGCAAGAGCGTCGAGGTCAGCTACACCATCGACGGCAGCACGAAGGGCACGCTGTCCTTCAAGGTCAACCAGCAGACAGCCTCCAACCAGTTCACGGATGTGAGCGGCTCGTACAAGTGGGCGGCCAACTCGGTCGACTTCATGTACATGAACGACATCATCAAGGGCAACAACACCAAGAACCCGAAGCTCTTCGGGCCGGGCGCCAAGATGACCCGCGCAATGCTCGTCACGGTCCTCTACCGTGCGGCAGGCGAGCCCACCGTTACCGGTATCACCAACAAGTTCACCGACAACAAGCAGGGCCAGTACTACTACAACGCAGTCCTCTGGGCCTCCAACATGGGCATTGTCAACGGCGCGACCGCCACGACCTTCGACCCGAACGGCAATGTCACCCGTGAGCAGATCGCGGCTATCCTGTACCGCTACGAAGGCAGTCCGACCGTGACCGGTTCTCTGAGCGGCTATCCCGATCAGGCGCAGGTCAGCTCCTTTGCCGTCACGGCAATGCAGTGGGCTGTCGGCACCGGCATCATCACCGGCGTCACCTCCGGCGGCAGGACGACCCTCTCCGCAAAGGGCAACGCCACCCGCGCTCAGGTCGCTGTCATGCTCCACCGCTTCCTGACGTTCTAAGCATATCGACCCCTCGCCCCCGGCTCACGCCGGGGGCGTTTTTTGCGCACAAAAAGGCGCCCCTTTCAAGGCAATGTCATCAACTTAAGGTCAGCACACATCAGATTTACACAGAGAACGACCGGCACTCGAACAGGGCTGGTAGGGGCGGGGCTCTGCTCCGCCCGGCGGAGGGCACTCGTTTTAACGGGAATCTCGGGCGGATACGAATGCAGTTTCCTACTTGTATGTACGGGCCGATGCCTACTCGACCCATTTGGAAGCTCCGAATTCGCCGAAGAGTTTCGAAAGAACCGGTGCATTCTGCGGGCGGACAGAGTCGTCCGCCCCTACAGGATACGGGGTATTGAGGTTTCGGTGCAGGGGCCGGCGACGCTGTCGGCCCATTTGGCAGATGCGAATTTGCCGCAGAGTTCCGTAAAAACGGGTGCATTCTGCCCCCCTACAGCCGAATGCGCACGTGCATACGGATTCGCCGAGGCTTTCCAAAGATTCAGGGCATCCTGCCGGGCGGAGCAGAGCCCCGCCCCTACCAACTGCGTTTGACTTTTGCCGGTTTTCGCGGATAATGGGTAATCTATCCGTCTTAGTATGAAAAATCTCCCCTTGCCGGGCGGCAAGGGGAGGAGATGAGGGCGTTTACCCTTCGAACTGACTGTGGTACAGATTGGCGTAGAAGCCGTTTTTGGCGAGCAGGTCCTCATGGCGGCCCTGTTCGATGATGTGGCCGTCCTTCATAACGAGGATGACGTCCGCTTCGCGGATGGTGGACAGACGGTGGGCGACGACGAAGCTTGTCCGGCCCTGCATCATGGTGTCGAACGCCTGCTGGATATGCGCCTCGGTGCGCGTGTCGATGGAGCTGGTCGCTTCGTCGAGGATGAGCATGGGCGGCAGGCAGAGCATCACGCGCGCAATGCACAGCAGCTGCCGCTGTCCGGCGGACAGCGCGCCGCCCGTGTCGGACAGCACCGTGTCATAGCCCTCCGGCAGACGGCGGATAAAGGAATCCGCGTGCGCCATGCGCGCGGCGGCTTCAACCTCGGCATCCGTCGCGTCCGGCTTTGCAAGGCGGATGTTCTCGCGCACGGAGGCCGTCTTGAGCCACGTATCCTGCAGCACCATGCCGTACTGGCGGCGCAGGCTCTCGCGCGTGACAGAACGGATCTCGCTGCCGTCGACGGAAATGGAGCCGTCCTTCACGTCATAAAAGCGCATGAGCAGATTGATGAGCGTCGTCTTGCCGCAGCCCGTCGGGCCGACGATGGCAATGCGCTGGCCGGGCTTTACGGAGAGATTCAGATTTTCGATCAGGTGCTGCTCCGGCGTGTAGGAGAACGCGACGTTCTGCAGCTCTACGCTGCCGGAGACGGCTTCAAGCTTCTTCGCGTCCAGTGCGTCAGGCGTTTCGGCAGGCTCGTCGATCAACTCGAAGACCCGTGCGGCGCAGGCCAGCGCGTTTTGAAGCTCCGTGACCACGCCGGTGATCTCGTTGAAGGGCTTGGCGTACTGGTTCGCGTAGCTGAGGAAGCACGACAGCCCGCCGACCGTGATCGCGCCTGCCACGGCGCTGAGCGCGCCGGTAAAGCCGACGCAGGCATAAATAATATTGTAAATGATGCGCGTGGACGGGTTCGTCATGGACGAAAAGAACGTCGCACGCATGGTCGCCGCCGTCAGACGGTCGTTGATCTCGTCAAACTGGCGCAGGCTCTCGTCCTCGTGCGAGAAAGCCTGCACGACGCGCTGGCCGCTCAGCTGCTCGTTGATCAGCGCGGTCTGCTCCCCGCGCGCCTTGGACTGCAGCTGGAACATGGAATAGGTATGCCCCGCGATGAACTTTGCCACCAGCAGCGAAAGCGGCGTCAGCAGCACGACGACGAGCGTGATCTTCCAGCTGATCGAAAGCATGAAGCCGAGCGTGCCCACAATGGTCAGAACGCCGGTAAACAGCTGCGTGAAGCCCATGAGCAGGCCGTCTGCGAACTGGTCGACGTCGGCGATCATGCGGCTGAGCGTGTCGCCGGAGGGGTGGCTGTCCAGATACGCAAGCGGCAGCCGCTGCAAGTGGGAAAACGCCTGACGGCGCACGTCGCGCGTCACGCAGAAGCAGACGCGGTTGTGAATGGCCGTCATGACCCACTGCAAAATTGCCGTCAGACCGGCAAGCACGGCGATTCTGACCGCCAGCGTACTGACGGCGGCAAAATCGACCTGTCCGGGGCCGACGATCTGGTCGATCGCGTCGCCGACCAGAATGGGGATATAGAGCGTGCCCGCTACGCTGGCCGCGGCCAGCAGCAAGGATGCAAGCAGCAGCGGCAGATACCGCCCGAGGCTTTTTAACACGCGCCGCAGCGCCCAGGAGGATGTATGCTTCATGATGCACTCGCCTCCCCCTTCTCCTGCGACCGGCAGATTTCCTGATAGACCGGGCAGGTCTGCTGCAGCTGTGCATGCGTGCCGAGTCCGGCCATATGGCCGTCGTCGAGCACAACGATCTTGTCTGCATGCCGGATAGACGACACGCGCTGCGAGATCAGCACGACTGTGGGTTTCCACGGAAGCTTCGACAGCGCCTTGCGCAGCGCTGCGTCCGTCGCGAAGTCCAGCGCGGAGGCGCTGTCGTCCAGAATGAGAAGCTCGGGCCTGCGTACAAGCGCGCGGGCGATGGTCAGCCGCTGGCGATGGACGAAGCTGCAAAGCAGGTGAAAGCGCTGCGTGAGGAGGGCTACCGTGAGATCGTGGTCACGGGCATCGAAATTTCGTCCTACGGCTCGGACTTCAAGGACGGGACCTCACTCATCGACCTTTTGGAGCTCATCGCGCGCGAGGGCGGCGACATGCGCATCCGCCTCGGCTCGCTCGAACCGCGGACCATCACGGAGGAATTCTGCAAGCGGGCGTCGAAGCTTCCTTACCTCTGCCCACATTTCCACCTCTCGATGCAGTCGGGCTGCGACGCGACCTTAAAGCGTATGAACCGCAAATATGATACGGCGCGCTATATGGAATCCTGCGACCTGCTGCGTCAGTATTTTGACGACCCTGCCATCACGACGGACCTCATCACGGGCTTTCCCGAGGAGACGGAGGAGGAATTCGCGCAGACGCTTGACTTCATCGCGCGCGTCGGCTTTGCCGACATGCACGTCTTCCCTTATTCCATCCGCCCGGGCACGAAGGCTGCGGAGATGCGCCAGATCGACATGCCCGTGCGCGAAGAGCGCGCTGCGCGCGCCTCGGCTGTCGCCAAGACGATGCACGAAGCGTATCTTGCGTGCTGCGTGGGCAAGATCTTCCCCGTGCTCTTCGAGCGCGACCGCAAGGGCGGCAGCGCGGGCCACGCGCCGAACTATATGGAGGTATCCGTCGCGCAGGAAGGCCTGCACAATCAGGTGAAAAACGTGAAGATCACGGCGGTCGACGGCGGCAGTCTTCGCGGCGAGTTGGAGGAATAACGCATGGCCAACCATTTTTATGCCTATATCTCCCGCATGCGCTGTGTCAAGCGCTGGGCGCTCATGCGCAACACCGAGGAGGAGAACATTCAGGAGCACAGCCACATGGTCGCGGTGCTGGCGCACGCGCTCGCGCTCATCCGCACGCGTGTCTTCGGTCTGCCCACGGACGCGAACGCCGTGGCGGTCGCCGCGCTCTACCACGACGCAACGGAGATCCTGACCGGCGATATGCCGACGCCCATCAAGTACTATAACCCCGAGATCCGCGACGCCTACCGCAAGGTCGAGGCCGTGGCAAGCGACAAGCTGCTCTCCATGCTGCCGGACGAACTGCGCGCGGACTATGAGCCCATCATCAAGATCGAGGACGAGACGACGAAAAAGCTCGTCAAAGCGGCGGACAAGCTCTCGGCCTACATCAAGTGCGTCGAAGAGCTCAAGGCGGGCAACATGGAATTCAAAAAGGCTGCGGAGCAGACGCGCCGCGCGCTGAGCGAGATGCACATGCCCGAGCTCGACTATTTCATGGTCAACTGCATGGAGAGCTTCTCCATGACGCTCGATGAGCTTGAATGAGAAAAACAGCAGATTTTGGGAACCTTTTGCGCAAAACGGACGTCTAAAACCTCAGAAACCCCAAAAAGCATAATGAGGTGGATGAAGATGAAAAAGATCGTTTCCCTTTTGCTCGCGCTCATGCTGGCGCTGTCTCTCGCTGCATGCAGCGCGAAGTCTGCCAGTAGCGACAGCGCGTCGATGGCGTCGGACAGCTACGACTTCAACGGCGCGGAGCTGCCGGATGCCAAGTATGACGATACCGCGTCGGACGACGGTGCGTGGAACGGGCAGGAAGTATCAAGCGCTGGTGCGGACCTTGCCGAGCGCGGCGTCAAGATGGTCTACACCGCGAGCATCGAGATGCAGACGCTGGAATTTGATCAGGCCGCGCAGGACATTGCCTCGCTCGTAGAGAGCATGGGCGGCTACTTTGAGCAGAAGAATTTCTCGAATTACTCCAGCAGCTACCGCCACGCAAGCTACACCGTGCGCGTGCCCGCCGAGCAGTTCACGGACTTCTGCACGCAGGTCGGCACGCTTTGCCATGTGACATGGCAGAGCGACACGGCGGAGAACATCAGCGAGCGGTATCACGATACGCAGTCGCGCCTCGAAACGGCGCAGATCAAGCTCGAGCGGCTGCAGGAGCTTTTGAAAAAGGCCGAGAGCATGGAGGATATCATCACCATCGAGTCCGCCATCTCGGAGACGGAGTACGAGATCGAGGACCTTTCCGGCACGATGCGGCATTACGACGCGCTGGTGGGCTATGCGACCGTTGACCTTGAATTGAGCGAGGTCTATCGCCTCTCCGGTACGGAGGATGCGCCGAAGAGCTTCGGCGAAAAGCTTGCCAATGCCTTTACCGATGGCCTTGCCGCCACGGGACAGACGTTGGAAGACTTTGCGGTGTGGCTGGCCTATAGCTGGTTGGATGTCCTGATTTTCGCGGCGGTCGTGTTCGTGGCCGTGAAGCTCATCGGCCGGCTGCGCCGCGGGAAAAAGCTGCCGAAGCCCGTCAGAAAAAAGAAAAACGCGGAGACTCCCGCGGATGAAACGAAAACGGAGGAATAAACCATGAACATCACTTGGCTGGGCCATTCCTGTTTTGTGGTCGAGAGCGCGGGCTGGCGCGTCGTGCTCGACCCCTACTATGTAGAGACGTATCCTGCGCTGCACATCGAGGCGGACGAGGCGCTGTGCTCGCACGGCCACCGCGACCACGCCTTTTTGGAGGCGGTGACGCTCTCGGGGCGCGACAAATCGGAGAGCCCGTTCACGGTCGGGACGGTTTCAACGTTCCACGATGACAAGAAAGGTTCACTACGCGGCGAGAACGCCATCCATATCCTGCGCGCAGAGGGGATGACGCTCGTGCACTGCGGCGACCTTGGCCATGAGCTGAGCGAGAAGCAGCTCGCGGCGGTCAAGGGCTGCGATGCGCTGCTGATTCCCGTTGGCGGGTACTATACGATCGACGCGAAGACGGCAAAAAAGGTCGCGGACGCGATCGCGCCGCGCGTGCTCGTGCCGATGCACTACCGCTTCGGCGCGCACGGCTACCCTGAGATCGGCACACTCGATGAATTTCTGGCGCTGTATGAGGCAAAGAAGATCCACAAACTTGATGGGAACTCTTTCGAGCTGACGAAGAACGCACCTGCGGGCGTCATCGTGCCGCGATTTGCCGAATAAGAGAAGAAATGCAAGAGCCGCCCGTTTAGGGCGGCTTTTGCTGTATAAAGCCCTTCTTTCCCGCGTAGACTATAGTGCTTGCCCGGCTTGACCGGGGCGGAAAGGGAGGACGGAGCATGAAACGGGAGCTGCGCCGATGGGAGATTGTCGGCTTTATCGCAACTGGCCTTTTCGGGACGCTGCTGCACTTTGTGTACGAATGGACGGGCGGGAATCGCGTGATCGCGGTGTTTTCGGCGGTCAACGAGTCGACCTGGGAGCACATGAAGCTGTTGTTTATCCCGTTTCTCGTGTTCACAGTGGTGGAGTTTATTGTGTTTTCCGAGGCGTTCCGGAACTTCTTCGCCGTCAAGGCGGCGAGCATCTTGCTGGGCCTTGTCTCGATTCCGGCGCTTTTCTACACGCTGACGGGAATGTTCGGCAAGCTCCCTGACTGGGTGAACATCACGATCTTCTTCCTCGCCGACGCGCTGTTGTACTTTGTGAGTTACCGCCTGCTGACCGATGGCGCGCTGCGCGGGGGCGCGATGCAGCTCATCGGCTTTGTACTTCTGTGGGCGCTGCTGTTCGCGTTCGTCTGGTTCACGTACCGCCCGCTGCACCTGCCGCTCTTTTTAGACCCCGTGAGCGGGTGTTACGGACTGGAAACACCGTGTTAAAAAAGCCCTGCCGAGAAATCGGCAGGGCCTTTACAGTTTCTATACAAATAGTATATTTTGCAGAACTTCTGCAAAATGTGTGTGCAGAAAGGCTCTTGTGATTCGGCAGAACGGCAAAAATAAAAATCAGCAGACATGACGGAAGTTGCGAAAAGCCGTCAAAGTAGCCGCGTTCCCGACAGAATCCGCCGCGATGCGGCAATGTTTGATCGAAACTGACAGATTAACATAATAAATTCAATAAAGAGATTCTACGGTGAGTTATCCACAGTTTCCACAGAGTTTTCCACACAAGTAGATTTCTCAAAATCCCCTGATTTGACAGGGAAAAATTGATTTGATTTCCGCGGAGTGGAAAACATACTGTGCAGATAGGCGTGTGTCGAAATTTACATAATTCTGGAATTGGAAAATTTGTGGCAGAACAGAAATTCGATTTGTTACCATAATCGTGGAATTATGCAAGATGAAATAGACTCCTTGCAGTCTGCAAGGGGGAGCAGCGCCGCGGGCGCTGCACGGAATAAGGGGGCCATTCTCTCACGTGAGAGAATGGCCCCCTTGGACCCCCAAGAGAACGCAAGGGGCCATGCCCCTTGACCCCGCACATTGGCAGCCTGAGGCTCGAATAACTGCACGCGCTGCGCAGTGTGGGTGCGGTGTACATGGCTTCGCCATGAACCCCTACTATTCGATACCACTCGCAACCGCGCCTTACTACCGTGAGGCGCGTGTGACGGGAGCTTGGCGGCAGACTGATTACTGAATGCGGCATTGCTGCGCTCGCCGCGCGTGGGATGAAACAAATGTTGCAATTTGTCGGAACTTATGATACGGTAATAACAAGGCGCTGCACGAACGGCAGGCGGTTGGCTACATCCTCCGAGAGGAGGTGGTAGATATGCCTATTACGATCACGTTACATATCCTTGGATATGTGGTTACGATCCGTATAAAAAGCGAAAACCGCCACTCGGCCAAGTGACGGTTTCTCATTTTGAGTCTTCCTAACTTCCCGGGCTGACCGCTTGTCGCAGCGCCCTTTCTACGTCCATTATAGCAAATTCTCCCGCGCTGTCAAGCGACAGTGCGGGCTTTGTTTTTATCTGCCTTATTTATGCCAAATCTCGCAGCTGTCCGGTGCGTATTTCCATAAGCTGCGGACCGTTCACAGAAAAGAACACTGTTGAAATAGAAAAGCAGCAATCCCACCCGCGGCGAGCGCAGCAAAGCCGCCCCCGCAGGCAGTCCGCCGCCGTACTACCGTCACTCGCGCCCCACGGTAGTAAGGCGCGGTTGCGAATGGTGACGAAATGAAGGGATTCGTGGCGAAGCCACGTACACCGCACCCGATTCCGCAGGCCGCGCAGCTCTTCGAGCCACAGACTTCCAATGTAAGCGGGGTCGAGGGGCAAGACCCCTCGTCCTTTCTCTCGGGGGTTTAAGGGGGATACTCTCTTTCTCGAAAGAGAGTATCCCCCTTTATCCGTGCAGCGCCAAGCGCTGCTCTCCCCGCGGCACCAGTGCCGCAGCTTCCTTTGCACTTGTGCGAAAAAGAGGAAAAGGAAACAAGAAGCCCCCGCCGGGAGAGGCGAGGGCTTCTTGCTGTGTTGTGTGTGTATTTTTAGGAGGGAGAAAATCACATCGGGGGGAGCTCCCCTTTGCAAGTATTAAGATACCAGTCAATCTTGGCTAAAGTTTGAATCGGTTGTAAACAAATTATGAATACCACCGGAAATTTTGCACATTTTCAGCCCATGAGCGCGCAGAGCTCGGAAAAATCGAGCGGCTGGAGCGCAAGGTCGATGCCGTAGCCGATGACGCGGGCGAGCTCGCGGATCTGCGCGTCGATGTCGCGCGGCGTGACGATCATCTCCCCCAGCTTTTCGGAAACGACGCGCTCCACGCACGCGGCAATGCGCTCTTCCTCCACTTCGCCTTCGCCCAATGCGCAGAGCGCGTCGGAAGCAATGGTCGAAGCATAGACCACCA
>ENA-ORNR01002219-ORNR01002219.1-human-gut-metagenome-genome-assembly--contig:-NODE-2219-length-16259-cov-5.022896_pt1 | contig 16259 bp, 12 predicted proteins | sample MGYA00242114_ERZ509020 | MGnify/ENA primary metagenome ERZ509020 (study PRJEB26280, sample SAMEA2338758) | human gut metagenome | biome: human gut; feature: human-associated habitat; material: faeces...
AGCTGCCGGAGCGGTGCTTAAGCCGCAAGGCGGGAATTGTGCGGTGTTGCCTTAGGTGTATCTGTTCAGCGCTTCACGTTGAAAGCAGCCATACCGGGGTAAACGGCAGAATCGCCCAGCTCTTCCTCAATGCGGAGCAGCTGGTTGTACTTGGCCACACGCTCGGTACGGCTGGGCGCACCGGTCTTGATCTGGCAGGTGTTCAGGGCAACGGCCAGGTCGGCAATGGTGGTATCCTCGGTTTCGCCGGAGCGGTGAGAAGAAATGGCGGTGTAGCCAGCCTTATGGGCCATCTTGATGGCTTCCAGGGTTTCGGAAACGGAGCCGATCTGGTTCAGCTTGATCAGGATTGCGTTGCCGCAGCCCAGCTGAATGCCCTTGGACAGGCGCTCGGTGTTGGTAACAAACAGGTCATCACCAACCAGCTGGACCTTGCCGCCCAGCTCGCGGGTCAGCTCCTGCCAGCCTTCCCAGTCCTCCTCATCCAGGGCATCCTCAATGGAGATGATGGGGTACTTTTCAACCAGGCTCTTCCAGTGGGCGATCAGTTCACTGCTGGTGTAATGGGTGCCGGCTTTGGGCAGGATATATTCGCCCTTCTTGGTGCCCTTCCATTCGCTGGAAGCAGCGTCCATAGCCAGCATGAAGTCTTTGCCCGGCTCATAGCCTGCATTGCGGATGGCTTCCAGAATGGTCTCGATGGTCTCTTCATCGCTGGACAGGTTGGGGGCAAAGCCGCCCTCATCGCCCACAGAGGTGGCCAGGCCACGATTCTTGAGCAGAGCTGCCAGGGCATGGAACACCTCAGCGCACCAGCGCAGGGCTTCCTTGAAGGAAGGTGCGCCGACAGGCATAATCATGAACTCCTGGGTATCGACGGTGTTGGTTGCGTGGGCACCGCCGTTCAGGATGTTCATCATGGGAACCGGCAGACGGTTGCCGGAAATACCACCCAGGAAGCGGTAGAGAGGAATATCCAGAGAAAGGGCTGCTGCGCGGGCAGAAGCGATAGAAACAGCCAGGATGGCGTTTGCACCCAGGTTGGATTTATCCTTGGTGCCGTCTGCCTTGATCATGGCAGCATCGACAGCGTAAATATCGGAAGCATCCATGCCGGTCAGAACATCATTGATGGTGGTGTTGATGTTCTCCACAGCCTTCTGCACACCCTTGCCGCCGTAACGGGCTTTGTCGCCATCGCGCAGCTCCAGGGCTTCAAATTCGCCCGTAGATGCGCCGGAAGGTGCCATGCCGCGGCCAACGGTGCCGTCAGCCAGCCAGACCTCAGCTTCAACGGTGGGGTTTCCGCGGGAGTCCAGAATTTCGCGGCCTATAACTTTTTCAATTTCCAGGTATGCCATTATCGATCGATCCTTTCTTTGGGAAACTATTTCATCAGCAGTGAGCACTGCCCCAACGATTAGTATCAACTAACCCTTAACACCGTCATTCTATCACAGGTTGTTACAAAATGCAAGGTACTTTTTGTGTTTGGCGGCTGCGGCAGAGTATTCTTATTTTTGCCGAGAAAGCGTTTATTTAATCTAACTTTTTGAATATTTTGAAACTTTTTTATTTTGATTTGCTCCGGGGCTTGACAAAATCCTGGCGGCGTGGTATTGTTTGTTCGTGGTTAGTTTGCGCTAATCTCGCAGGCAGCGACCCTCACAGCATGTAGGGAACAGCCCTCCCTTACATGGGTTGCTGCTTTGCCCCCCTTACATCAATAGGACCCCCGCCTTTTTTCTCTCTTTTGCAGGCGGGGGTCTTATTGTATTATTTTGCCTGCGCGGGGCCGGGGGAACAGACCCATACAAACAAAACCGGCACCCACGTGGCTCATTCCATGGGTGCCGGCCTTGCTTTGATTCGGTATGCCTTTGCAGGCGATAATGGCATTTTTGCGCGGCATGCTTGCGTGCCCGGTGGGCACTGCCGCAAATGAAACGGAGGCAATAAGGAGATTTGTGGGGATATGATGCAGCCGGAACGGAGGTCAATCAGCTGGCTGCGCGCAAGTTAGTGTTATCTAATCAGCAAAGATATAGTAGCATACTCCGGCGGGGGTTGTCAAGCAAAAGCAGGGAATTTGTTCAAAAAGTTTTGGAGGGGATGCAACACGATAAAAAAGGCACGCTGCCTGTTTGTGCGGGCAGCGTGCTGGATTTGCTTTAGTGCTGTTCCTGGTTTTCCGCTTGCAGCTGTTTGCGGAAAATAGTGCGGAAGATAAAGCGGCTGAGCGGGCCGCAGTAGAACATCTGCCAGCAGAGCGCCATAGGGAAGTTGCAGCCCCAGGTATGCACCCATGTGCCAAAGCTGGGCTCCTTGAACAGCAGGGTAGCCACAAGGCTCATAACTGGGCACATGATGCAGACGATCATCAGGGAGATGGCATAGGTAATGAACTGCGGGCGGTCCGTGGGGCGCATAAAGGTGAACGCCAGGGCGGTGGCCAGCTTTTCGACCACAAAGAATTCCAGCACAAAGGCCACGGGCACCATAATGGGCATTTCGTGCAGAGCCATGCCAAAGGTAGCGTTGGTAACGCCGCCGGTGTTCAAGGCAACGTTATAAACGATCATGCCATACACCATGATGGTGGCCATGACGATGGTAAATACGATTCTTTGCGGCAGTGTTTTGGGCATAGGAAAGTGCTCCTTTCTGAAATCAAGACCGCAGACAAAAAAGAAAGACAGCGAAACTTTCGTCTCGCTGTCTTTCCGTGCTGCGACTACCATTTATTGTGGCTATCATAGCACGTTTTGAAATTTTGTGTAATAGGGAAATTACAGATTCTCCGCCTTGCGCAGATTAAACAGATTTGATTGGATGCATTTGTGCAGGATGCGCATGGGACAAACCGGAAGGGTTGGATGTTTTCAACAGGTGCGGGAAAAATTGTGGAAAGAGGAAGCGTTTTTCAGTTGTGGCCGATTATTTAGGTTTCTCCACGGCGGGATGAGGGCATCCCGCCCTACAGCATGGTTGTGAGCAAATAAACAATCATTTTTTCACATCGTCCTATACAAATATTTTACGGCGCGGGGCATATGGTTGGCAATTTTCAGGCTCGTCCGGGACATTGAGGACGCCGTTCCCTACCGACAGCCTAAAAAGCTCGGCTCCAATTGCTAATTGCTAATTTGGTCTTACTTTTTTGCGGCACGCAAAAAAGTGCCCGGCTGCTAGGCAGCCGGGCGTTACGCTTATTGCAGGGAGTTAATGTACTCGTTCAGGGCCTCTTTCCAGGGGCGGGGCTGGGGCAGGTTGTCCAGGCGGAGCATTAGGTTATCCAGCACGGTGTAGCTAGGGGTGCTGCCAGCGTCCGCTGCGCGGATGGGGTGCAGCTCCAGTTTATCTTCCATATGGGCAGCTTTCAGGATGGCTTGGGCGAAGTCATAGCGGCTGCAGCGGCCCTGGCACACGATATGGTAAATGCCCAGGGTATCATGGTCGATCAACTGCTCCACCGCGGCGGTCAGGTCATCGGCCGAGGTAGGGGAGGCAAAGCGATCCGTGGGAACGGCCAGCCAGGGGCAGGTGGGGTCTGCGGCGGCGTTCAGCACGGTGGAAACAAAATCCCGCCCGATGCCGTACACCCAGGCGCTGCGCACGATCAGGTAGCGGTGGCACAGCGTGCGCACAAACTCTTCGCCCGCAAGCTTGCTTTTACCATACAGGCTTTCAGGGGCGGGGGCATCGAACTCATTATAGGGGTGGTGGCTCGCCTTGGCAAACACATCATCGGTGGAGAACTGCACCATCTTGGCCCCCAGCGCATCGGCGGCAAGGGCCAGGTTGCGGGGGGCCAGGGCGTTGACGCGGTAAGCGCGGTCGGGGTCCGTCTCGCAGCCGTCCTCATCATTAAAGCCGGTGCAGTTGATGATGACATCCGGGTGGTTGGCATCCGCAAAGGAGCGGACTTCGGCGGGGACAGTCACATCCACTTCCGCCACATCGGTGGCGATCAGCTGGTATTTTTCGCGGTCAAGCCGTGTACACAGCGCCTGACCAAGATGGCCGTTGGCACCGCTGATCCAAACTTTGAGCATTGCTGTTTTCCTCCATCTGGAACGGGGCAGTAGAGCCCCCCGGAATTCTTCTCATACGCGGTTTTATTATAGCCCTGCTGGTTGAGAAGTGCAATGCGTTTTGCCGGATTTGGCGAAAAAAAGCGGCGGGATCAGCCTACATCCGTTACGGCAACATTGCTTGCCAGGTCGTAGCTGGTTTTGGTGTTCCAGTCGCGGCGGATGACGGCTTCGGCGGTCAGGGCGGTGTTATCGTACAGGATGCTCCACTGGGTATTGCTGGTCACATCCTGCGGGTTGGGGGCCTGAGAGGCCGCCTGCAGGGCCTGCCAGGCAATTTCCCGGTCAATACTGCCTGCATTGGCATCCAGGATTTCCTCGATGGCATCATAGCGCTCCCGGCCATGGCCGTAAACGCCGTTGCGCTGGTTGGGCAGAACGTTATCCTTGTACATGACAAAGAAGTTGGTTACGCTGCGGCTGGGGGTAACGGTCAGGGGGCGGGCGGGGTCATTGCAGTCGTATTCCAGCACGCGGCCATCACCGGAAGCATCGGTGATATAGAAGTGGTAATCCCGCCCGCTGGAAGCGAACATATCATATTTGCTCAGCAGCTCTACAGCTTCGGCTGTGGTGGCGGCGCGGTCCAGCACCAGGCGGATGGCAAGGGTAGTAGCGATCATCGGCTTGCCGGTCTGCTGGTAGGTGGGGTCACTGTCCAGCGTGAGAACGGCGATAGAAACGCCTTTTTCATTCATGCCGTCCAGGCAGATGAACGGCGCGGTGAGGGTTGCCAGCTTTTTGGCCATGCTCGCGTCCGGCGTGTTGGCGTTGATGTTATCCAGTGCGGCAAAGGCGACCGAGGCGTAACCGTCCTTGGGGGTGCAGTAGACCAGCATGGCGGAGGTATCGTTCTTGAAATCATAGTTGCGGCCCATCAGGGTGTGGCCGTCCGTGCCCTGGGTGCAGAACGCGCTGCAGCCAAAGTTTGGGGCTTTCATATGGATGGGCAGGTAGGGCAGGGCTTCGGCCAGGATGGCATTGATCATGCTCTGGTTATCGGTAATGCCGCGGTCGATCAGGCGGTCGAGATCATACGCATAGTCAATATCCATGCGGTAGAGGTTATAGTTTTCGTAATCGGTCAGTTTGCGGATGCTGTGGATGCTTTTGAGCCGGGTAAAGTACACCCCGCCGCCAACGGCGGCGGCGATGATGACCACGGCAACCAGAGCGGAAATGATCCATTGAATCGCTTTCATCTTTTTCTCCTGTTCATGACGGGTTGGCGGACAAACGGGGGCGGTGCTGGCTGATTATGCTTTTACGGAATCCGGCAGCGGGAAGGAAAAACGCATGGCAAGCGCTTTGAACAGCTCCTGCATGACCTGCACGGCAATGGCGCGGATATCCAGCTTGGCGATAAAATCCAGCACCTGCTTTTGCTCTGCGGCGGGCACCGCGTAAGCGTTTAAACTCATGGAAAGGAAGCGGGCCAACTTTTTTTCCAGCGTAAAGTATTTATCGCACGGGCGGGACATATAGCCCCGCATTATGCCCGCAGAGCCGATTTCCAGTTCATAGAAGTCGCTTTCGGTATAGCTGGGCAGGTAGGGGCCGAAAATGCGGTGCAGTTCGCTGGAGGTGTGCTGGTAGATATACTCGGACGCTTCGGTGTGGCTGTAGGCTTCCAGGTAGATATCCCGCAGGTTCTCGTTCAGCTCGGTCAAAGCCAGCTGGATGCTGGTCTCCACCGCGTACACATAGACGGGCGGCAGCTTTTGGCCTGCGATCTGGCCCGCCATATCAAACTGGCTGCCGAACATGAATTTGACCAGCTCCACCAGAACGCCATCCTTGGTGCGGAACACATTCTGGAAGGTACTGATGCTGACATCGGCTTCCTTGACAATTTCGGCAACAGTGGTGCGGGTATAGCCTTTTTCCAGAAAGAACCGAACACAGGCCGTTAAAATGCGGCGCTTGGCGTCGGCGCTGTCATATCGTCTGGGCATTAGAATCACGCTTTCTGTATTGGTTTATATGCCAATTATAGCATTTAGATGCAGCGGGAACAAGTGGCCGGGATGGAGAAGATTTGGGCGGATATTTGGTGATATTGGATATCGGTTTTGATTGAGGTAACGTAACCAAAGGAGCCGCCATCTCTTTTCCGATTGGCGGGCGCACGATGTGCGCCCCCTACGGGGGAGCGCGCCAGATTACGGCTGATTTTTACGGCAAAACAAAAAGCCCGCACCCATACGGGTGCGGGCCAGAAAAGCTGAAAAGATCAGAAATTACTTATTCTTCTCTTCATCCAGGCGGTCGAGCAGATCCCAGACGCCGAGCATATACTGGATGCCGAGGGCACGGTCATACTTGCCGTAGCCGGGGCGGCAGTTGCCGGGGCCTTCCTCCCACAGCTGACGGCCGTGGTCGGGGCGGATATAGCCCTCAAAGCCGTTGTCGTGGTAAGCGCGCAGGATCTCGATGATGCCGGTCTCACCGCAGCAATCGCGGTGGGCAGCCTCAGAGAAGTCACCGTTATCAAAGTGATGGATGTTGCGGATGTGAGCGAAAGCGATGCGGTCGCAGTGCTTGCGGACGATCTCGGCAACATTGTTGTTGGGGTTGGCGTTCAGGCTGCCGGAGCACAGAGTCAGGCAGTTGTACGGATCATCCACCATGGACAGGAAGCGGTCGATGCTCTCGGCGTCCACCAGCAGGCGGGGCAGGCCGAAGATATCCCATGGGGGATCGTCCATATGGATGGCCATCTTGATGTCGCACTCGCGGCAGGTGGGCATGAGGGCTTCCAGGAAGTACTTCAGATTCTCCCACAGCTTCTCCTTGGTGACAGGGGCATAGGCCTTAAACAGCTCGTCCAGCTTAGCCATACGCTCCGGCTCCCAGCCGGGGAAGGTCATGTGGTACTTCTCGGTGAAGTCCAGGATATACTTGGCCATAGCCTTGTAATCGTCCTTGATCATATCCTTCTGATAGAACAGGGCGGTGGAGCCATCACCGACAGGGTGGAACAGGTCAGTGCGGGTCCAGTCAAAGATAGGCATGAAGTTATAGCAGATAACCTTAACGCCAAACTTGGACAGGTTGCGGATGCACTGCTTGTAGTTTTCGATATACTGGTCGCGGGTAGGCAGGCCGATCTTGATATCGTCATGGACGTTCACAGATTCAACAACGTCGCCGTTGAAGCCGTAAGCGTGGATCTGATCCATGACTTCCTTGATCTCGTTCTCTTCCCAAATCTCACCGGGCATTTTGTGGTGCAGAGCCCAAACAATGCTGGTAACGCCGGGAATCTGCTTGATGTCGCTGAGAGTGATGGGGTCGTTGTCCTCACCATACCAGCGCCAACCCATTTGCATAGGCATAAGTGTGTTCCTCCTTGATTGTTGTTTATCTGGGGCAATCTTGGATTCCGAGTCAATACGGGGTTTCCCCGGAATGCCTTTTGGTTACGCCTTCATTAAGCGTTGACAGCGTCGTGCAGGGTCTTGCGGACAGCGCCGGGGCCTGCGATCTCAGCCTTGAAGTAAGCCTTGACCTTGTCGGCCAGAACGGTCTTGGTCAGGTCAGAGCCAAAGATGGAAGCATTGCTCAGGATGCTGTCCAGCTGGTCGGTGCAGCTGTCGGGAGCACCGAACTTGATGGTAGCCAGCTTAGCCTGCAGGTCATCCTTCAGGGGGTCTGCAGAAACTTCAAATGCGTTGCCGTTGTCATCAACAGCCAGCAGGTAACGCAGCCAGCCAGCAATGGCCAGCGGGATGGACACCAGGGTGTTCAGGTCGCGGCCTTCAGCAACATAGCTCTTGATGGTCTCGCCAAAGCGGATGCCGACCTTCTGGGAAGTATCGGTAGCGATACGCTGCGGGGCGTCCGGCATGAACGGGTTGGGCAGGCGCTGCTCAACAACTTCATCGATGAATGCCTTGGGCTCCAGGATGCCGGGGTTGACCACAACGGGCAGGCCTTCAACATAGCCCAGGCGCTTGATGAGGGCAACGATATCGGCATCCTTCATCTCGTCGCAGATCAGGGTGTAGCCCAGCATGCAGCCGTAAACGCTCATGGCGGTGTGCAGCGGGTTCAGGCAGGTGGTGACCTTCATGCGCTCGGTCTTGTTGACGGTGTCGCGGTCGGTCATATAGACGCCGGCCTTTTCCAGCGGGGGACGGCCATTGGGGAACTTGTCCTCAACAACCAGGTACTGCGGGCGCTCTGCGTTGACAAAGGCAGCAATGAACGTGTTCTTGCTGGTAACGATGGGCTCCATATCCTCGATGTTATCCTTGACCAGCTGCTCTTCCACGATCTTGTGGGGGCGCGGGGTGATCTTGTCGATCATGGACCAGGGGAATGCGATCTTGCTCTCGTCTTCCAGGTAAGCGATGAAGTCCTGGCCGACATAGCCCTTTTCAGCCCATGCCTTGGCAACGGTCATCACGCTGGACTGCAGCTTTTCGCCGTTGTGGGAGCAGTTGTCCATGCTGACAACAGCCAGCGGGGCAGCGCCTGCCTGGAAACGCTCGAACAGCAGGGCAGCGACCATGCTCATGGCGTGGCGTGCGTGTGCCGGACCTTCGTCGATATCAGCCTGCACAACGGGCATCAGGCTGCCATCGGGACGGTACAGGGCATAGCCCTTCTCGGTGATGGTGAAGGAGATCATCTGCAGGCCGGGATCGGTGAAGATCTCCTTGAAGCGTGCCATCATGGCAGCGTCAGAAGAATCAGCGCGCAGGCCCTCGGCAACAGAACCGATGATCTCGCGGCTGGTGGAGCCATCCGGGTTCAGGGTGACCATCATGGTCAGATTGTCGAACGGGGTGTAGATCTTATCAATGATATCATAGTCAAAGGTATCGGCTGCAATGATGCCGCGGTCCTGCAGACCTTCGTTCAGCAGGCGCTGCTGGAGAGCTGCGATAAAGCCGCGGAAGATGTTGCCTGCGCCAAAGTGGACCCAAACCGGATGCTCCTTGGTTTTGGCAGTCATAGCGTCATGGTCAAAGGCGGGCAGCTTAACGCCCAGGGCTTCCCATTCAGCCTTCTGGTTCTTGATGGATGCAGCGTTCATTTTCATGGCGAAACACTCCTTCAGATTTTGTTTTGTGATATCTTCGGTGGCCTTGCTTTGCAGCACGGCCGGTGTTGTTCATTCAAACCGTGGATAAGTATAACCCTTATTTTTTGCAAATCAAATTGGCGTAATTGCTTGAAAGATTGCAAAAATTGCGGTACTATGAAAGTGGAAAGAGAGATGACAGGATTATGGCAGAAAACAGCTTTCAACCCTTTACACGGCGGCAGACCATGATCCGCCGGGATTTTGAAATTTACCGCTACCGCTACATGGATGAAGTGGAGCTGCACCACCACGATTTTTATGAAATCTACATGCTTTTGCGCGGCAGTGTATCTTATACGGTCGAAAACCGCATCTTCCACATGCGCGCGGGGGATCTGATGCTGATCAGCCCGCTGGAGCTGCACCAAGCGCGGGTTGACAGCAATGATGAACCTTACGAGCGCATTGTGCTGTGGGTGGACCGCGGGTATCTGGAATCCCTTTCCAGCCCGCACACCAGCCTGACCCGCTGCTTTGACACCACGGTGCCCGGCCATACCAATCTGCTGCGCCTGCCCGGCCCCCGCAGCGCCGAGATGCGCCGTGAGCTGGACAAGCTGCGCAGCCTGCACATGCAGGAAAGTTATGGCAGCGACCTGCTGGCCGTTTGCAGCCTGGTGGAGCTGATGGTTGCCATCAATCAGAGCGCGGCGGACCGCAGCATGCAGAGCGCGCTTTCGGCCGATATGGCGTCTGACCGGGTGGTGGACGGGGTATTGAGCTACATCAACGAGCACTACAGCGAAGCCCTGACGCTGGATGCGCTGGCAGAGCGCTTTTTTATCAGCAAGTACCATTTGCTGCGCAAGTTTGAAGCGCAGGTGGGCACCACGGTGCACCGGTATATCCTGCAAAAGCGGCTGCTGAACGCCAAGCAGCTTTTGGCCGGCGGGCTTGCCCCCAGTGAAGTCTGCACCTACTGCGGGTTTGGGGATTACGCCAACTTTTACCGCGCGTTCCGCGCGGAATACGGCACCACGCCCCGGCAGTATGTACAGAGTCTGCGTGGGTAAAGTTCAAAAAACTGTCGTTATTGGTATTATAGCATACCCTGCCAATGGCTACAATAGGCGATTTTTCGAAAATTTTGGCAGGCAGTGCAGCAGCCGTGCTGCACCGCTGCACGCAAGGTCAAGTTTTCACTTTCCTTTTACGGCAAAATAGCGTACAATGGGGGCAGCTGTTTTTGGGGGTATCAGGTACACCTTAACAGCTAAGTCGGGAGGTGGGCAGATGAACCAGCCAGACCCACAGCGCCGCATTGCGGGCGGGGTCGAATATGAATTGACGCGCCGCCGGGTGCGCAACCTGAACATACGGGTCCGCACGGATGGCAGTGTAGCCGTCAGCGCGCCGGCCGGGTCGCGACAGATGGCAGTGACCAGATTGTTGCCGATGAGAGGCGAGCGGAAGATTTCGTCGGCCTGCTTGTCGTATATCAGCGCGCCTGTGCCATAGACACCTATGACGAGACAGTCGCCCATGTCGACCATCGCGCATATGCGCCCGTCGGCTCCCACCGCACGCATCACATCGCGGCCGGTAGCGGGATCGAAATGGTGGATATAGCTCTGCGTGGCCATCCACAGCGCCCCGTCGGAGGCCCGGGCAAGCGCTGTGATCTCATTGTCACCCATCAGCACATCACGGCGTATGAGGCGCCGGCTGAGCTTGCCGGTGCTCTCGTCGTATATATATAGGCCGCGGGCAGTGGCGATATACAGCCGCGAACTGCCGTCGCTGAGCAGGTCATACACACGGAAGTTGATCTGCGCCGACATCCACGGCACGAGCATACCGTCGGACACTACAGAGAGCCCCCTGAAGCCGCCCACCACAATTCGGCCGCCGGGAGTCTCGGCTATCGCCGTGATGCGGCGCGGCTCCACGACCTCCGGGCCAAATGCGAAATTATGTACATTGTTGCCGTCGTACCTGTCGAGCCCCACACCGGTTCCGAGCCACAGATAGCCGCGGGAATCCTTGAAGATACAGTTGACCAGCATGTCGCTGAGGCCATCGTCGGTCGACAATGTATGCATCCTGACCGCCCCCGACACACGCGCGGGCAGCCCGATAATCAATATCAGTATTATTAAAACGAGTTTGGACAACTGTGTATGATTATTGCACTCACGCGCAAAGATAGTAACAGATGTAACATTTCGCAACACTTTGTGGAGTTTTTTTATAAAAAAGGGTGCGAAAATTCGTAAAACTCTCAAAAATCAGTATCAAAAACGAGCCGGGCCACCCGATGATGACCCGGCTCGCATACTTCAGGTATATCTATGCTTTACTTCACCATCACCTTCTTGCCGCCCACGATATAGAGACCGGCAGGCAGGTCGGCGGTAGCGTCGGCAGCCTCGACGGCGGCACGCACGCATACGCCCTGCATGTTGTACACACTCACCACAGCTGCTGTCTCGGCAGCGACAGACTCGATGCCGGTAAATACGCCGTCATTGGGCAGAGATGCGCCGTTGACCGTAAACTTGTCAGCAGCATTGAAGCCGTTGAGGTCTACCATTGTGTCACCGTCCTTGATTTCGCCCTCGATCACAACAGCAATCGGAGTGGTGTTGGTCATCTCACCGTTAACCTTGATGGTGTTGGCGATGTTCTGGCTATAGATACTCAGATTGTTGTCACCGGCGAGGAGCAGAGTGGATGCCTGCTGATTGTCGGCGAAGTATGTCAGGGTGATGTCGTAGACGGGAGTCTCGTCGCCCTCGGCGGCAGCGGCGGCGGCCGACTTGGTCACATTGTTGAGCGATACGGTGCGGGTGGGTTTCACATTGATGAGCCCCTTGGTCGACACGCTGTTGGCGATAACCACATTCTCAAGAGTCATGAGAGCATTGGCCTCCAGCTCATAATTGTTGTTCTGCATATTGTTGCAGTCGAGGGTGATGTTCTGGAAGTTGAGGGTCTTGCCGGCGCTGAACATCAGCTTATCCTTGAACATGCGGGTGATTTTCTCGTTGCCGGTGAGACCCTTAATGGTCATCTCGGCAGCGGTCACGATGCGGTCCGAGAGGGTGATATCCTCAAGCACTACGAGCACATCATTCTTAGCAGCTGCCGCACAGGCCGATGCGAGGTCGGAGTACGATACGCCGGTGGTCTCGTTCTTCACGACCATCTTGCTGAAGCTGAGCGCGAGGTTGCCATCCTTCTCGACGAGCGACCAGCCCTCGGCAGCGCCGACCAGCTTGTAAGGAGCGGGATCGGGGGCGCCCTTTACCACCACATGGTCCTGGGTGTAGGCATCGGTAGGAAGCAGCAGGCTTATCTCACCGGTCAGAGTGCCGGTCTGAGTGAAGGTATACTTTGCGAGCTCTACCTGTACGGAATAGCCGGCGTTCCCTGACACGACAAGATTGTTGTCGCCGACAAAGACGAGGCCGACGCCATCGGGCAGCGTGCAGTTCTCACTGGTGACATTGTTGAGGGTCACCTTTCCCTTCATCTGAATGGCTGTATATTTCGCGTTGACAAATTTGCAGTCATTCATTATCAGCATGCCATTGGCCGACGCCTCGATAAGTTTGCTGTTATTCTGAACCTCAACGTTGTTGCCGTCAACGGTCACACCGTCAAGAGTGAGCGTGTTGCCGTTCTCTTTCACGAGGAGAAGAAGTCCGTTCTTATATCCCTCACCACGGATAATCTTGGCACCGTTCTCGCCTTTGATAGTGATGGATTTTTTATCTGAGGTGGAATTCAGATTCACACGTTTGGTGATGGTCTGATCACCCTTGAGTGTAATGGTTTGGCCATCTGTAGCGGCAGCCACCGCGGCTTCGAGATTGTCGTAGCCGGTCTCGCCGATGAAGACCGTCTGCTGGGCAGAGGCACCTGCCACGCACAGTGCCAGCCCCAAAAGTGACATGTAAAGTTTTTTCATTTCGGTAAAGATTGTATATTGGTTGATTATTAGAGTCTTCTCGCTTTCGTATATAATACGGAGCAATAACTGCTCCCACTCAACCGAATGAAATTTTTTTTACAAAAAAACTCGCTGACCCGCAAATTGCTTACCTTTGCCGTCATGAAACACCGCAGCCACCTACTCTATCGCCTGCCCTACTGCGCCACTGTACTGACAGTGGTGCTGATAGCTTATGCCACCCTGCTGCCTTCGCCGCCGGGAAGCGAGGCAGTGAGCATGTTTGAAGGCGCCGACAAGATGATACACGCCTGCTTCGGCGCGATGCTCACCGCGGCGATGGTATTTGACAGCGGGCGACGCCGGGCACCTTTTACGGTGCCGGGCGACGCCCGCATATGGTATGCCGCGATGGCGGCTATGGCTCTGCTGGCAGTAGACGAGATGGTGCAGGGACAGCTGCCCATCGGACGCCAATCCGACTATCTGGACCTGCTGGCCGACTGGGGCGGCGCGGCACTGGCGCTCGCCGCCCTCACAATCATTTCTCGAGGTAGCGGGCTACGTCGGCGCGAAGCTCGTCGTCCTGCTTGTCACGGCTGAGGATGGTGCCGTCGGGCCCGATGAGCATGATGCACGGGATGCCCGAGATACCGTACAGCTCGGTGGGTATGGTCTGCGCGTCCACAATCGATTCCCAGGGCAGATTGTGATTGCGTATAGCGGCCTCGGTATCCTCGGGCTTGTCCCATACGGCCACGCCGAGCACATCGAGCCCACGGTCCTTATATTTATTGTACAGCTCCTTGAGCACCTCGGTCTGACGGATGCACGGCCCGCACCAGCTGGCCCAGAAGTCGACCAGCAGATAGTGTCCGTCGCGGCCCACATAGTCACTGAGTTTCTTGCCGTTGACCTCAAAATCGGCATACTTCTGCCCCACCCCTGTGGCGGCCCGTCGCCGGGCCGCCTCCTGCAGCTTGGCCACGCGCTGATAGCCTGCCATCACGGGATAGCGGTGCAGAGCCTTGGCGAGCTCGTCGCCGCTCAGCGACGAAGCCTGATCCAAAAACAGCTCGTAGCCGATTGGATTGTCGATATTCTGCTCCATCTGAGCCTGCATGAACTTCATGAACTCGCCGTAGACCGCCTCGCGTGTAGCATCGTCGGCTGCCGCACGGAATCGGGCCGTATAGCCGGCGACAGAGTCGGTCATGGCACGCTTCTGATCATTGAGCATCGAGCCGAACGCGCGCTGCTGCTTGTTGAACGAGATGGAGCCCGGTTCGAGGATAAACTGCGAGTATCGGCTGCCGTCTACCATGATGCGGGCGATGTAAGGCTCGTCGACCTGGCCCTCGAACAGCGCCAAACCGCCCTCGACGAGGGTCGAGTCGACGTTGGCGCCGGTATCGAAGTTGACCAGATACACCATGGCGCCGTCGTAGTCGGCGCCCAGAGGCACCTGTACTCTATAGGGATCGGCCCACGCGGCTGTGGCTGCCGCGAGGGCGCATAGAATCAATGTCTTTTTCATATCATTGTAATTGTTATGCCACAAAATTAGGTGATTTTCGCGAGATAATTCGTCTTAATCGGCAAATAATTGTTAGCTTTGCACAAAAATCGGGCAAAAGCGCATCGCTGCGCGACAGTTCATACATACTATTCCGACCCATGGCTGAAAAAGAAACTCTTATAGACCTCCTCCAGGCGACCATCCGCGAGAACTGGGAGTATCCGGCTATGACCGACTTCCACGGCGCATCGTATCAGTACCGCGACGTAGCTCGCAAAATCGCCAAAATCCATCTGCTCTACGAGCACTCGGGCATCAAGCCCGGCGACAAGGTGGCACTCTGCGGCCGCAACTGCGCGCAGTGGTCCATAGCCTTTATCGCCACCATCACATATGGTGCCGTAATAGTGCCGATACTCCACGACTTCAAGGCCGACAACATACACAACCTTGTGCGCCACTCCGAGTCGCGGCTCCTATTTGTCGACTCGGCCATATGGGAGAATCTCGACCCCGAAGCCATGCCCGCGCTGGAGGGCGTACTGCTCATCAACAATTTCTCGCTGCTGCTGTCGCGCTCAGAGAATCTCACCGAGACACGCCGCACACTCAACCGCATATTCGGCGAGCGCTACCCCGAGCGATTCACACCCGACGATGTCAGCTACACCCCCGTAGACCCCGACGCCACAGCGGCCATCAACTATACCTCGGGCTCGACAGGCTTCTCCAAGGGTGTCATGCTCAGCTACCACAACTTCTGGAGCAACATCCGCTACTGCATCGACAATATCCCGTTTGTCAAGCGTGGCGACGAGGCCATATGCATGTTGCCGCTGGCACACATGTACGGCCTCACCATCGAGATGCTGCATACATTCTGCCGCGGATGCCACATCTACTTCCTCACCCGCACACCGTCGCCCAAAATCATCATCGACGCATTCGGTGCCATCCGCCCCAAGCTCATCATCACCGTGCCGCTGGTGATAGAGAAAATCATCAAGACCAAGGTATTCCCCCTGCTCGACAAGCCGCTGATGAAGCTGCTGCTCCACGTGCCGTTTGTCGACGACCGCCTGCTCGGGCGTATCAAGGAGCAGCTCACAGCCGTATTCGGCGGACGCCTGGAGGAGCTCATCATAGGCGGCGCGGCCCTCAACGCCGACGTCGAGACATTCCTGCGCCGCATCAAGTTTCCCTTCACCATCGGCTACGGCATGACCGAGTGCGCCCCGCTCATCTGCTACGCCAACTGGCACGTTCAGCGCCAGGGCTCGTGCGGCCGCATCGTGGACCGTATGGAGGGCCGCATCGACTCCCCCGACCCGCTGCGCATACCCGGCTCGCTGTGGGTACGCGGCGAGAACGTCATGAAGGGCTATTACCGCAACCCCGAGGCCACCGAGGCCTGTATGCGCGACGGATGGATGAACACCGGCGACATCTGCCAGACCGACGCCGACGGATTCATCTACATACGCGGACGCGACAAAAACATGATTCTCGGCCCCTCGGGACAGAATATCTATCCCGAGGAAATCGAGCAGAAAATCAACAATCTGCCCTATGTGAGCGAGTCGCTCGTGGTCGATGAGGACGGCAAGCTCGTGGCCCTGATATACCCCGATTTTGACAACGCGCGCGCCGAAGGCA
>ENA-ORNR01002220-ORNR01002220.1-human-gut-metagenome-genome-assembly--contig:-NODE-2220-length-16255-cov-2.577284_pt1 | contig 16255 bp, 13 predicted proteins | sample MGYA00242114_ERZ509020 | MGnify/ENA primary metagenome ERZ509020 (study PRJEB26280, sample SAMEA2338758) | human gut metagenome | biome: human gut; feature: human-associated habitat; material: faeces...
ATAGATTGCTTCTACAGCTTCCGTAATCTCTTCCAGACTTCCCATCCCGGTTGACATAATGATTGGTTTTCCTTTGGATGCAATGTACTCCAACAATGGAATATCTACTAATTCAAAGGATGCAATCTTATAGAAAGGCATTCCCAGTTCTTCGAGGAAGTCTACACTTGTCTTGTCAAAAGGCGTAGACAGGAAATCAATCCCCACCTTGGCAGCTTCATCCCTAAGCTCCTGATGCCACTCCCAGGGTGTATATGCCTGCTGATACAGTTCATATAAATTGATTCCTTTCCAGGTTCCCTCTGTAATATCAAAATACTGGTTATGGCAGTCTATTGTCATTGTATCCGCAGTATATGTCTGTATTTTCACACAGTCTGCCCCTACCTCTTTTGCCACATGAATCATTTCTTTGGCTCTTTGCAGGCTTCCTGCGTGATTGGCTGACATTTCTGCGATAATATACGCCGGATTACCATCTCCGACTTTTCTTCCATTGATTACGACCTGTTCCATCTTCTATCTCCTTTATTTCTGATGCATGATCTGATACTTCATTTCAGCGATTTTCCAATCTTCCAGCGTATCAATATCCTGCACGGTGCTTTCATCCTGTATAAATGGCACAACATCCTTCATCCAGATGACCTTCTGTTCCTGGAATTTTCTGACATCCAGGCAATAGAACTGTCCACAGTCATGATAGAAAGGCTCCAGATCCTGAGATCTGACTTTCATATTCTCAGGCCACTTAGGTGTCAGTCTCCCCTGATTGATGACAACACACCTTTGCGGTGGGAAAGAGAATTTCACCACTGGAATAACGCAGTCTGATCTTTCCTGTTCCAGCAGCATCATGGCAGTCTTTAGTGCATTCGCTGTTACAAAGGGCGCTGTCGGATAGATACAGCAGACCTGGTCGAACTTCTTGCCGATTCTCTCATAGGATTCTAATACTTCCAGAATCACGTCCGCTGTTGTTGCATAATCATTTGCCGTATTCTCGCTTCTCATAAAGGGCACCTGTGCTCCTGCATGCCTGGCTATCCTTGCAATCTCTTCATCATCTGTAGATACCATGACTTCCTGAAAGCAGTCTGCCCCAAGTGCAGCTTCAATGCTGTATTCCAGAATAGGTTTTCCAAGGAAAGGCTTTATATTTTTATGTGGGATTCGTTTACTGCCGCCTCTGGCTGTAATGATTGCTACGCTCTTCATTCTTTACCTCGATTTCCGTAATTCATAATCTCTATTTATAATCTCTATTTAAGCAGGAAAAAGCCCGGTGTTCCCCGAGCTTTTCTCTCTAATTCTTTCTGTAATATGCAGCAATCTTGGATACTGCCTTAATAACATCTTCCACATCCTCATCTGTCAGGGAATAATATAATGGAAGACTGATGATTTCGTCATACAGCTTCTCTGCCTCAGGGCACAATCCCTTAGGATATCCCAGCTTTTCATAATATGGGTGTCTGTATACAGGGATATAATGTACATTACAACAGATATTCTCTGCCGCAAGCGCTTCGAAGAAGCCCTTTCTGTCTGTGTCCAGAAGTTCAGGTCTGATTCGAAGGATATATAGATGTCTGGTTGTATCCGACTCTGGTATCTCCTGCTGTACTGCAATCTCCGGTATCTGGGAAAATGCCTCATTATAACGTTCTACAATCTGTCGTCTTCTGGCTGCAAATTTCTCTATTTTATCCAGCTGGCTGATGATCAGGGCACACTGGATATCCGTAATACGATAATTATAGCCAAGATCTATCTGCTCATAATACCATGGACCATCAGATTCACGTACAAGAAGCTCCGGCTTTCTGGTAATACCATGGGAACGGTATAACAACAGCTTCTCGTACAGATCTTTGCTGTTGGTCAATACAGCACCGCCTTCTCCACCTGTTACAGTCTTTACAGGATGGAAGCTGAAGGTAGTCAGGTCCGCAATGCTACCGACCGGTCTTCCTTTATATTTTGTACCAATAGAATGTGCTCCATCTTCAATCAGGATAATGCCCTTTTCATGGCACATTTCCAGTAATGGATCAAGCTCTACTGCCTGTCCTGTAAAATCTACTGCCACCACTGCCCTGGTCTTATCTGTAATCTTCTCTTTTACTTTGGCAGGATCAATATTATATGTCTTAGGATTGATATCTGCAAAAACAGGCTTTGCGCCACAATACAGGGCACAGTTTGCAGATGCTGCAAAGGTAATCGGAGTTGTAATCACTTCATCCCCCTCTGTTACACCTGCTGCCATTGCTGCGATATGCAGTGCCGCCGTACCATTGCTGCATACGACTGCATATTTTGCCCCTGTCAGGGCACACAGACGTGCTTCCAGTTCATCTACCTTAGGTCCACAGGTAAGATAATCACTTGTTAATACCTGTGTTACAGCAGCCACATCTGCCTCATCTATATACTGATGTCCGTAAAATAATTTTGTCTTGCGAACAGGCTCACCACCTGCTATAGCAGGCAGCTCCATTTTCTTATCTGCATCCATCTTCGCACCTCTTTTATTTCTCTAAGTCAATATCCTTCAGTAATTCTCTGATCTGCTCTACTGTCAGCCATTCTGTATTATTGCCTGATGAGTAGTAGAAGCCGTCTTCAACCTTCTTGCCATTCGGTGTAGGTCTCTTGGATTCCTGCCAGAACATCTGTGGATAAATAATAAAATGTTTATCATATTCATAGGTTGTCATGGAATCCTCTGCTGTTACCATAACCTCATGCAGCTTCTCGCCAGGACGGATACCTGTCTCTACAGTTTTCATTCCAGGCGCCATTGCTTCTGCCAGATCTGTAATCTTGAAAGAAGGAATCTTGCTGATAAAGGTCTCGCCGCCCTTAGCTTCTTCCAGAGCCTTGATTACAAGCTTCACACCTTCTGTCAGGCTGATCCAGAAACGTGTCATTCTATAATCTGTAATAGGCAGTTCTGCCGCACCATCTGCAATCAGCTTGTGGAAAAATGGAATAACAGAACCACGGCTGCCTGCTACATTACCATATCTTACAATAGAGAAGTTCAGATCCTTGTTGCCACAGTATGCATTGGCTGCAATAAAGAGCTTGTCTGATACTAATTTAGTACCGCCATAGAGATTCACCGGGTTGACAGCCTTATCTGTAGAAAGGGCAACTACCTTCTTTACCCCCATATTCAGGGATGCATCAATAACATTCTGTGCACCGATAACATTGGTCTTAATCGCTTCGTTCGGATTATACTCACATGCAGGCACCTGCTTTAATGCTGCCGCATGGATAACATAATCAACACCTTCAAAGGCTCTCTTCATTCTCTCGTAGTCTCTCACATCCCCGATAAAGAAACGAAGCTTATCCTTATATTCTGCAAATTCATTCTGCATCATCCACTGCTTGAACTCATCGCGGGAATAAATGATGATCTTCTTAGGGTTATAATGTGTCAGGACATATTTGGTAAAGCACTTACCAAAAGAGCCTGTTCCACCGGTAATTAATATTGTTTTATCATCTAATAACATTGTGTTGTCCTCCACTTGTTCCAACGTTCATCCATAGTATGACTTGATCAAGTCATAATTACACTTAACTATACCACAAAGTCTATCTTCCGTCAAAAAAAATCCACTTCTTAGTTATTCATCAAAGGAAGCTGTATCTGCCACAGAATGCGTAATCGTATCATAGGCAATGACAGACCATGGCTTTTCCATCTGGTAAAAATCCATGTGATTGATTAAAACCTGATATATCCTATCCAACTTACCAAATACGATATCCTCTTTATCATATACATAATGTTCTACACCTGTCTGCGTCCACTCTTTATAAAATACAATTTTACCGCCTTTATAGATCCACTGATATATGTGGGCAGGAGTCTCTGTGTAGGTCAGAATCGCCAGATAAGAATCATCACCAGCCAACCGATCCATGCAGTTGTGTACATCTGATGTCCCCTGACAGGGAGCCGCATACAGCCTTACCTTATACTGCAGCGCCTCATCCCAGGAGTTATCCTGCTGCCCTTCTCTTCTGTCAGGCAGCTCATATTTGGACTTTAACCAGCTTCCAAAATGTCTGGTCACTTTAGCAGCGCCATAATCATTCAGATGCTCTCCATCCCGGAAATCCGCTGCCGCATCCAGCCCGATTTCTTCTTTTAATTCATTATAATCCACATATTCCAATCCATATTTATCAGCAAGCTCCCTGACTGCCCTGGTATGATACTGATACCACCCCTGCCTTGGTGATTTGAAAAGCACAAGCTTTGCGCCCTTTTGGTCACACAGGTCTGCAATCTGCTTTACACAGTTCTCCACGTCATCCTCTATCCAGGTCTCCCCTTCAGAATCATAGTCTGATAAATTGACCATCTCTGATGAGGTCTCCTGCGTCACCAGATAGCCTTTTGTAAAATTGCTCTTATCTGCAAACATATAAGTATAATCCTGTTTGGACAATTCCTTCCATCTGCCATGATAGCGCAATACAGGAAAGACGTAGCTCATATATTCTGCATCTACTCTGCCTAGAGACTGGTACAGACATTTCAGTTTATCTATTGTGAGAGGCATATCTGTCAATCCCCAACGAAGTCTGTTTTCTGGAATATGCGTAATGTTTTCTGCCGGGATCATGTTCACTTCCAGGGCAACCACCTTGGGAGTCTGCTTTTTAAACGCCTCTTTTACATACAGAAGTGACAGATTCATCGGCTGTGAAGAACTACAGAAATCATAGGCTGCAATCCCCTCTTCCTCATACAGTACCACCGGATCAATAGTACAAAATGCGTTACTGCTTCCAACGACCAGTACATCTATACTGTTCTTATCCTCTGCATAAAATCCATTGATCATGGTAGTAGAATCATTGATAAATTTTGCGCTGACAATTTTGCCGGCTGCTCCTGTTACTCCTGCCAGTAATAACAGGAAAAGAACTATAGCTGCTACTCTGCGCCGCATCCTTTATTTCCTCCCAAACATACCCGATAAATCAGAACTGAAAATAAATAAATTCCGATGCATTGTACCCTTCTCCATATACACCGAATACCAGAATCATCACAAAAAGTGTCAGCACAATCAGATACTGTACAGCCAGGCACTGATTCTTCACCAATGTATCAAAATATGCCTTTTTCTTCTGATAGTACCAGTCAACAATACATAATATTGCCACTGCTATCACGAATACCAACATCTCTTTCGCATCCAGCCCAAGCGTATATACAGAACCATCCAGCAATGCCCATATATCAAAATGCCGCACAATCCTCTCCAGATAATAGACGCCATCTGAAATCGTTGGTGCCCTGAAGAAAGTAAATGAAACCAAAAATAACAGATAGGTCATGCAGACCTGTCCACAGCGAAATCCCACACTCTGTGTCTTCACATGGAATACGGTATGAAATTTCGTCTTAGCAGGTCTTAACATATCTCCGATTACAATAAAAATTCCCTGTAACGCACCCCACAGTACAAAATGCCAGCTGGCTCCATGCCAGATACCACTGGTCAGGAAAGTGACCATGATATTAAAGTACTTACGCACCTTGGAGCAACGATTTCCTCCCAGTGGAATATATACGTAATCCCTAAGCCATGAGCTTAAAGAAATATGCCATCTTCTCCAGAATTCACTGACACTGGATGAAAAGAACGGCGCTGCAAAATTCGGGCATAACTCTATTCCAAGGACAGAGGAGGCGCCGATGGCAATTGCTGAATAACTGGCAAAATCACAGTAAAGCTGAAAGCCGAACATGATCATAGTCAACGCCAGTGCCACGCCATCGAACATATAATAGATTGGGAATACGGTATCTACCAGTGCAGCCGCTCTGTCTGCGATCACCAGTTTCATGAAATATCCCCACAGCATCATAAGAAGCCCCCTGGTCACTTTATCAAAGTTCCAGGAAGGTTTCCTGCTGATTTCTTCTATCTGTGATAAAAGATGACCACTTCTTTCGATTGGTCCTGCAACCAGCTGTGGAAAGAAAGACACGAACAATGCATAGCGTATGAAATTCTTCTCTGCCTTGACATTCTGCCTATATACATCAATGACATAGCCCAGCGCCTGAAAGGTATAAAAAGAAATCCCGACCGGAAGCACAATATCGAGACTGCTTGCTTTCATATGGATTCCAAATAGGGATACGACTGCTGCCACACTGTCATGCAGAAAATAGAAATATTTAAAGAAAACCAAAATCCCCAGATTGGACAAAATTCCTGCAAGCAGCACTGCCTTACGTCCTCTCTTCTTTTCAGCAGAAAACATATCAATTCCCTGTCCACACAGATATGTAATCACTGTAGATGTCAGAATCAGCAGTGCATACTTAGGATTCCATCCCATGTAAAAATAGTAGCTGGCAAGCAAAAGCCATATTTGCCTTGCCTTTTTGGGTAATATATAAAAAATCAGAACGACAGCAGGGAAAAAAACTGCAAACGTAAAGGATGTGAACTGCATCTTTCTCTACTTATACCTTTCCACGTATTTTTCGATATCCATATAGCAATTTATAATAGATCAAAAACCACAATGGGGATCTCATATGCATCGCTGCCAGTTTCTTCTGCTCTTCGTCAAATGCTTTCTGGTAATATGGATTATTCTGGAAATCCGGGAATTCCTCCTGCATGCCTTTTGCAATTAATTTCAGGAAATCCAGCCTCGGATGCTTCATGCCTATCATATACGTAAATAAAGTATTCATATAGTATAATTTACTGAAAGCAAATTCAAATTCCTGTCTGTATTGTCTGTAAAAGCCTCTCTTGCGGCTTTCCTCAATCATTCTCTTGCCCATCAAAAGTCTGGCTTCGCATTTCTCCATGGAGATTTCATGCACTGTAGACTCTTCATGCTGATAATAATAGTACAGCGGTTCTTCTACCTTCTCAAAATGCGTAAAATGAAGCATCCAGATAGGCGATGCGCAGTTATCTTCATAGAATGTCTTTTCCGGGAAACGCAGCTGGTTCGCCTCTATTACTTCTCTGGCATATATTTTGATTACCATACTGCCTGGGTTCATGACAAGTAATGCGTATTTATCCCGGTTCAATATCCCTGTTTGATCCATGGTGTTATTAGGGACTACCTTACCAATCTGCATACTCTGTACAGACGTCATATTATAATCACATCCGACCACATCTGCGCCGGTTTCCTCTGCCTTACGCACAAGCTTCTCATACATGTCATAGGCTGTCCAGTCATCAGAATCCACGAAACCGACCCAGGTGCCTCTGGCAGCCTCCAGCCCCATATTTCTGGCACCACCCTGTCTTCTGTTCTCGTAAGACTGTATTGCACGGAATTTCCATGGATATCTGGCTTCATATTCCTTCAGAATATCCAGAGATGCATCCGTGGATGCATCATCTACTGCAATGATCTCATAATCTGCAATTGTCTGGTTCACCAGGGAATCCAGACAAAACCGTAGCTTATTTCCTGCTGCCATGTTATACACAGGTACTATAATACTCAATTTCATATAGCATACCCTCTCACTTTTACCGTTCCTTTACAATAGCACCGTTCTCTACACGATACACGATATCGCATTTTTCAATTGTCTGTAATCTATGGGCAATGATAAGTAATGTCTTCTTACCATGGAGTCTGTTAATAGAATCCATAATCGCTGCCTCAGTATCATTATCTAATGCAGAAGTCGCTTCGTCAAGAATCAATACCTCCGGGTCATTATAGAGCGCACGGGCGATACCAATACGCTGGCGCTGTCCACCGGACAGCCGGATTCCTCTCTCTCCGATTCCTGTGTATACTCCATCCGGCAATGTCTTGATGAATTCATCCAGCTGGGCTTCTCTCAGTGCATACCAGAGCTTCTCATCATCAATCTCCTCTTCCGGTACACCAAAGGCAACATTCTTACGAATATCTGCATCCAGAAGGAAAATCATCTGTGGAATGTAGCCTACGTTAGCAAGCCATTCTCTGTAATGTGTCTGTATGTCCACATCATCTGCCAGCACTCTGCCGCCCTGCAGGTTCAAAAGTCCAAGCACAATATCAATAATTGTTGTCTTACCCGCACCACTGGCGCCTACTACGCCAATAGACTGTCCGATTGGGAAAGTCACACTCGCATGGTCAAAGATTAATTTATCTGAATTTGGATAATGATAGGTAATATCTTCCAGAGTCACTGCCCTTGTTACCGGCAGTTTCTCCTTGGCTACTACTGCATAGGAGATGTCTGTATTCTGCTCATTGGTCTCTTCTACAAGATTATCGCTTACATTGAAGAAGAATGGCTCATTAAATGCCATACTGGTCAGCTGGTTATTGATTCTGCTGGCAGCCGGCAGAAGACGCATCGCTGCGATACCGAATGCTGCAAACAAAGAAATCATTCCGGATACATCTGAACCGGATACGATCAGCACCAGAATATACCCCAGAAGTCCTGCAATACATACCGTCTCAATCAGAAGCTTGGGGGTGTTATTAAAAAGGCTGAATCGCTCCATGGCTTTTACATAGCCTTCTCCCACCTTACAATATTCATTAATAAAATACTGTTCCTTACCGGCAACCTTAATATCCTTGATACCCTGAATGGTTTCTGCAATCCATGCAAACATGGATGCGCCGTAATCCTGATTCTCTTTACCTGTACGGTTCATGATAGGCTTGATGATATTCTTGATCACTACCAGCGTCACGACAAGCAATACTGCTATCACAACTGTCATAACAGGATCCTGCATGGCAAGTGCCACCACCAGAAACAGCGCTACGATAGATTCTGAAGCAATCTGAAGTACTGACTGGATCAGTGCATACATGTTGCTGACATCCGCTGTAATACTCCTCTGGATAACCGAAGTCTCCGCATTAAGATAATACTCATAATCTCTCTTTACAAAATTCTTCATCAGGCTTGCCGCCGTATGGAACTGATTGGTATACACAAAATGATACAGGCTCTTCTGTAAAAAGAACTGGAAGGAATTCTTCGCAATATAGAGGAAAATCAGAAACAGAATTGCAAGAACAGAGAATTCCACTGTTCCATTCAAGTGCAGGATCTCACACACTTTCTGATAAGTCCCGCCCTGTGCCAGCGTATCAGGATCTATGACCATCTCTACCACTGCCATGACCATCATGACAGCCCCGGTCTCCAGAAAAGCCGATACAGCCATCATGCAGAACAGACCTACCATCTGGCGTTTCTGCCTGCCATCCATTAAAATATTGATCTTCTTTAATATTTTCACCATTGTTTACTTCTACTCCTAATTTTTCACTTCCGCTTCATTGGCAAGCTTCAATCCAGCCTTCTTATTGAAGGCATGTTTCTCTGGAGCTTCATAAGCATCCCAGAAGCTGGCTCCAAGATTGATCTTCTCCTCAACAAAATCCATCGTGTTCATGGCTGTCGTGAGAATGGATACTGCTTTCTTAATGCGTATGCCCTCGAACATATTCATGACTTCAATCGGGAATCGTCCTTTCAGAACTACGCAATCCGGACAAAGCGCCGTGTAATCTATCATATCTCTTGGATGCGGTTTTATCAATACCCGATATCCCTGACCGTATTTTGCCACAATATCCAGGCATACCTTTTTACGGGCTTCTATATCTACGGGATGCGGTTCTGTCAGGAACATGACGAATTCTTCTCCCGGAAATCTTGGTTCCAGCTGAGCCAGCAGCGCATCCGCATCTGGAATAAAAGCCTGCACCATCAGCTTCTTCTGTCTGGAAGTCAATGCCTTTTCCAAAGGTTTACGAGGCACCTCTACAAAGCGGGGACAATCTGTCGGCACAACACTTCTGTCATTGATCTCCATATCCAGACAGTATTTTCCCCATCCATTCATAATAAAAATCAGATTGTGTCTGGAGAACCATGCCTTGAGCTTAAAATGTCCATGGTTGGCAACATAGGCATCATCCAGATTTTTCAGGCAGTCCAGACCATCCTCCACTGCATGATAGGGAATGTGTTTATAATTCAGATAATACCCTATCGGGTCGCTGTCGCAAAAGACATAAATATCCTGATAGGATGCAAAATCAATGGTCATATAAGGTTCTTCGCACTTTGCCAGCGCCTTGGTAAAGATCATGCGGTTTACCATATGTTTGAGAATGTTGCTGTAATTCTTACGATACTTGGCAAGCTGTGGAAAGAATTCTTCCCTTTTCTCATCAAGTGCCATAACCTGACGAAAAATACCAGTCTTGCGCAATCTCTCTTCCAGATCTCCAAAATCTGTAGAAATACTGCTCAGGGCAATATCTCCCTTCTCATAGGCTGCATCCTCTCTCTCCAGCTTCATCTCTTTCAAAATAGAGACATATACATGATAAAATGTGTGACACACATAAATTCTTGACATATGTTTTATACTTCCCTCTTCGTGTACTGATATCCCTTTTTCGGTGAAATGACAGGTGCTATGCTAAGTGGTCCGCTCTCCTGCGGGATGACCTGACCTTCCAATAAGCCCTCACAGAATGTATAAAGTCTGTTCGCTGCCTCTCTTGGATTCCATTCTCTGATAATCGTCTCATAAGCCTGTCTGCCCAGTTCCTGTCTCAGTTTCTCATCCTTGGCAAGGCGCAGTACTTCATCACGAAATTCCTCATATCTTCCGTTCTTATAGACCAGTCCATTCTTACCATCCTGTATCAGAAATGGCACAGCTCCGATTCCATGTCCTGCAACAACAGCACAGGCACTGTTCATGGACTCATTCAGTACAGCTCCCCAACCTTCCAGATAATTGCTGGTAAAGAGGAAGATATCTGCTTCCTCCATGAACCGCCTTACATTCTTAGGAGACTGATAACCGTGAAAAGTCACTTCCTGTTCCAGGTGATATTTCTTAGTCATTTGACGAAGCTTCTCATCCATTTCTCCGCCACCTACCATGTCCAGATGGAATGATATGCCTTCCTTCGTTAAATAACGTGCGATATTAATTGCGTATTCCGGATGCTTCAGCTTTAGGAACCTGCCTGCCCAAAGGATTCTGACACAGGTATTGCCCTGCTCGTCCAGATGCAGTTTACGCAGGAAAAGGGATTCCAGATTGTACTCCTTCACCTCCGGGAAATATCCCCATTTGAATTTCTTATTGGGATATGCCTTGATGATCTGAAAATCAGAAGCCACATACGCTCCATGACATAACAGATAGACCGGAGCATCTTTATACTGGGTATGGTCCTCATGCTTTTTCTTCAATCCTCTGGGAGAAATCGCTTTCCACTGACCTTCGCGGTATAAACGTTCACTGGCACGAATTACGATTTTGCCAGCCTGAAGACGGGGTTTGATATAGCTCTCATCCTCTACGCCACCGAATACCACAATATCACTGTCCATCATGAGTTTCGCACATTCCTGCGGCTGTTCATAATATAATTTCAGATATGGCAAAGAGGATATCTCACTTCCCCAGCCCATCTTCACGCGGTCTTCTTCCATGGGCTGTGTCTGGATAAATGTAAAGTTCCCACCAAGCTTTGCATATAATTCAGATGCCATAGGAATCTGATGATGATTGATATAGTTAGATACTATGGTCAATTTCATGGTAAATCTCCAATAATCTGCGATAATTTAAGTCAGGATTATGCGTATGTGCAGCATGGCTTCTTGCATTGGATGACAAGGACATAGCCAGCTTATCATCATCCATAATTCTGAGAATCTCCTGCTTCATCTGCTGTGGGTTATCCGGCTTATACAACAATCCATCCTTATTATCCGTCAACAGATTGTGAATACCTCCTACGTTAGCAGCCACTGTAGGCACTCCCAACAACATTGCCTCCCCCACAGAATTGGGAGAGTTCTCTATTGCTGATGGACACACGAACACATGCGTCTTTAAATCTCTTGCACACATTCTGTCCGGCTGTAGTCTGCCAAGAAACTTAACGTGATCCTGCAGCTTATTTTTACGGATCTGCGTCAGCAGATATTTGCCATACCCTGATATCTTGATCTTATCTTTCAGGGTATCGTTCGCAGTAATCACATCACCGGCTACATACAGCATAGTTTCTTCATGTGCCTCTATCAGATCAGGCAGAATATCCAGCACATGATGCAAGCCCTTGATAGGATAATTGCCCTGACTCAGAAAAATAGAATATCTCTCTATCCTGTCTATATTCCAGCTGTCATGGTAGAACTCCTCGCGCAATGTCTCATTCATGAAATGATATTTTGCATTGGGATTAAGCTTCTCAACATATTCCCGGTCAAAATCAGTTCTTCCGGTAATATGACCTGCCATCGCAATAGCTTCCTTTTCGTACTTTCCTCTTTGTACGAATTTCTCCTGTTGCTCCAGCAATCCGTCTTTTTTGATGATATCACGAAATGTCTTCTTTTTACATACATTGGAAGGCAGATCCGCCATATATACCTGTGCAATCGCAGAACATAACCCCTGAATACCGATCAGAGTACGCTCCGGGTTACCGAAAGCCTTCACCATAGCCAGTGTATGTGGAAATTCTGTTCCAAAAATATGAACAATATCCGGCTGAAAATCATCTATCACCGCTTTCAGAGTCTGTTCCATAGATGCATCATAATTTTCCGGATGCACAGTGTCCTCACGAAACATATAATAAGGAACTCCCCTTACCGTGTCTTTTACAAATAAAGACTGATCATTCTGTGCCATATGAAAGTCATCGGATGTAGGGAAGCAAATAGCGAGTGTTATTTTATTTGTGTCCCGATTTTCAATCAATTTATCAGAAAGCCCTGAAAGCCACCCTTCCTTGACTACCAGCTTCTGTCCCAGGCTTCTGGCAATAAACGGTATCATAATGTTGCATAACCATAGAACCTTCATTCTGCATCTCACCTTCCCTTTCCAGTCACTTTATATATTCCACTCTTCATCCGGTTATAGAAGCCGGAGAATTTCTCACTCTCCGCCATTTTCGTACGGAGAGGTGCAAGACTGAGTCATGAGCATACGATACTTTCCTGCTTTTGCTCTTCCCATATAGAATCTTGTAATCTCTCTATGTTGCGCTGCAGAACGCCTTTTATTCTCGGCTGTCTCTGAATAACCGCCGCCTTCATAAGCTGCTACAATGATGGGTGCATACAGAGCGGTTGCTCTTCTTTTATAATAACACCATAGAAAATGTTCATAATCAGCACGCACATTATAAACAGGGTTGTATCCTCTCTCTGCAAAAAGCTCCTTACGATAGAAACAGGTCTGATGACATGGCACATTTCTGTAACAGGTAAAATCATTGATTGCAGGTGCTGACTGTATCACAGAATGCAGTGCCTTATGATACAGATTACCATATACGATATCCGGCTTATCTCTTTCAATAACTTCCGTTATTTTATATAATACCTCTTTATCATAGAAGCTGTCCCCTGCATTCAGGAAGAACAGATAATCTCCTTTCGCATATCCTACCGCCTGGTTCATGGCATCATAGATTCCCTTATCTGCCTGAGAATGAATACGGATTCTGCTGTCTCCTCTGTCTGCTTCCTGTATCAATGAATCCAGAGAACCATCCGTAGACATCCCATCTTTTATGATAATCTCATACTTCCCATACGTCTGTGAGCGGATACTCTCTATCGTTTCCATCAATCTTTTCCCTGCATTCAGGCATACCACTATGATACTGTAACTTATTGAATACTCCATTTACTATGCGACCTTTCTACTTATATAAGAACCGTTCTGACTCAAATAGCCAGCTTCTATATGGCAGAAGCCTCACTCCCTGCTGTCCTGCCATCATAAGAAATACCAAAAAATACAATGCACAGAAGGCAATGATCAGATATTTCACCTTTTTACGGGCTGTCTCATCTGCTATTCCTGCTGTGACCATGGGCAGCATCAGAATCTGATTGACACTGAAATAGTATACGATTCTGGTAACGACCGGAAGAAAAGAGAAAAATACACAGCATATTAGTGCCGGGAAATTGAGCTGCGCATACATCCTGATTTCCTGTTCTTTTTCATTGTGTATATCGTTCTTTTTATTGTATCTGATATACCACAGATACAATCCCAGAACCAAAAGACAGCGCAATATCGTAACAACGCTGGTTCCGCCTTCCAGAAATACCGTATTCTCATAAGAGGGATACAGTATCAACGCCAGCTTTAATACATATTTTTTCGCTGCAAAACAGATTGCGCTTACGATAACACATGTTATTATGAACCATCTTTTCCATATGAAGGTTGCAATCCAGTATATTGGAATTACGATCAGTACTGATTTATGGAAGAAAGAGGCAAGTAATATCCAACAGATGAATTTAATCCAGTCACGCTGAAGACAAAAGCGTATCGAATATAACGCCATAGCCAATACAAGATAATAGCGCACTGTATTAAAGGTCTGAAAATACAGTCCCAATGTCATGAACAGAAAAAAGGCAAAGGCGAAGTCTTCACTCTGTTCATACATTACTTTTAGAAAAAGTACAAGAGTAAATAGAGCAAACAAAGCAAATACCACTTCATAATACTCGCCGCCGCATACTCCATATACCAGTCTCACCAACCAATTAAATCCAGGTTCTGTCACTACATAGCCCCCAACACTGGCTTCGTGTGCGGTCTGTGTGTATTGACTGTAATCATTGCCTACATTGAAACGAAATGCAGAACACAGGAACAAAATCATGAAGATTCCCCAGTAATAGGTTTTGGTCAGAATGGCATTCCCTAACCGTCTGCTGCACTGTACTTTATACGCCATATATATCGTTGTCACTGCAATCAGCAGATAAAATAACATAGATAGTATTACATCCTGTGTCATTATCATGAGACCTTTCTGTCATCCTAAAATTTATACTGTCACAATCCCCGGACTGATCTGATACCTGCTTTCATAAGCTGTAATGCCTTTTTCCCTGGTATCTCCTGACACATAACCTTATCATGTGCCATCAGAAATCTGACAGACATCAGCCCTGCAAGCTTTCCATACAGGAAATGATATAATACGCCTCTGTCTATAAAGAATTTCTCATGATATCCGTGGAACCATGTAGATTCCCGCTCTGTCTCTGCGCCCAGTTCCACCGGTGTTGCATAGACCTTGAATCCATAAGAGAGGCAATCCTTTAGAAACAGGCTGTCTTCTCCATTGCTGTATTTTGCACCGCCGCCAAACAACAGGGAAAACGTGATTCCCGATCGCAGCAGGCTTTCTCTGCGTACAGCAAAGCTGACTGCTCCATACCGCCCGCAATTATACCAGCGTACCGGTTTCCGTTCCGTAATATGGTAGGTGCGGCGTTCTTCCTCCACCTCGATATTGAAAATGATCATATCGGCCCGGGGATTCCGTTCAAACTCCGCAAGAACAGCCGCTTCATAACCATCTTCATACACAATATCCGCATCCGAAAAAAGGCAGATGTCCCCTTCCGCCCGAAGAATGGCCTCATTGCGGCTTCTGCCGATGCCACGGTCGGGAAAACTGCAGAAACGGATTCTTCCGTTCCCCGGAGATATCTGCATTTCCTCCTGCCCCAGCCGGTCGCACTGATTGATGATCACCGCGTCCGATTGCAGGTTCATATGTTGTACGGTCTCCGGAAGAGAAGCATTCATTACCGATGCCAGAACTTCTACCTTCATGCCTGCTCTCCTCCGTATTCTGTGTCCTGTGTCTGTATGGCTCCCGGCAGAAAATAATAGCTGCGGATCAGCTGTTCATCCGCATTCCACAGGAAGGCTCCGTCCACAGGGCAGTCCTGGGTATGCAGATACTCTAATACCGCTTCCAGTCTCTTTCCCACCCGTTCTCCGGCCGGCACCGCCAGCAGAAATGCATCTGCCTTACGAAGTGTCTCTCCACTCTCTGGGCATAACAACGGACTGGGAACCGCTACATATTCCACCGGTATTCCCTTCCGGGTCTTATCTGTCTTAGCCAGCTTCTGCAAATCCTCCACGACTTCCTTCGGATCCGCTTCCGGCAGTGCCACACATACTGCCACACGGCAGATTTCCGCATTTTCGGACTCCTTTGCCTGCTTTTTATCGTACACTTTCTCCAGCGTATACATCAGATTTTCCGCAAATCCCACACTGCGCACCGTTCCCAGACTGTTCAGTCCGTAGCGTCTGCGAAGTGTTGCCGGCAGCCAGATGCTGTCCTGCGAGATCTCCACCAGCAAAAAGAGGAC
>ENA-ORNR01002234-ORNR01002234.1-human-gut-metagenome-genome-assembly--contig:-NODE-2234-length-16211-cov-3.432718_pt1 | contig 16211 bp, 16 predicted proteins | sample MGYA00242114_ERZ509020 | MGnify/ENA primary metagenome ERZ509020 (study PRJEB26280, sample SAMEA2338758) | human gut metagenome | biome: human gut; feature: human-associated habitat; material: faeces...
CGGGGAAGGACATACATGTGGCGAGCATGGATGCGTAAGCCATAGCTGTCATTAAGAAGAATGGTTCGCCTAAGAGCGGCTACTGGGAGATTATAGAAAATTAGCGGGATGATAGAAAATGAAGGTTAAATTAGAAGATGATGGCGAAGATAATTCAGAACTTATTGAAGAAATAGAAGATTCATTTATAGAAGAGTATATTCCATTACCAGGACAGTATGAAATCAATGAGTCCAGGATTATTGATTTAGCTAATGCACAGGATATATGGGAAGATAAGATTTTACCTCTTACTGCAAAAGAACATGATATTTTACTGGATTGCTATCGGACTAAGCTTAGGTATAGTTATTGGGTTTCTAATAGATGATATTGGTCTTGGAATGTGTCTGGGGGGTATGATGGGTGTTAGCATCGGCCCTGTAATTGATGTGCTGAGAAAAAATAAGAAATCAGAGGAGCAAGAGGATAATGATGAGAAAGAATAATGTGCTTCGCAAATATATAGCGTCACTTCTATTATTTTTGTTATTTGAGACAGTGGCAATCACGTTGTGGAAGGCTAAAGGAAACTTGTTTTATCTGTTGAATTTCAGCTACATTGGAGGAGGCCTTGCGTTGGGAACAGCACTTTTTACTGCAGGAAAACGCTATGCCCGACATTTTCTTGGCGTTTTTGAGGCGGCAACAATACACTACGCAGTCGCGAAGATATTCGGTCCACTGTTTTTCAATCCTGCGTGTGCACTGCGATGAAAGCAAATGTGTTCATTATGGAAAATGTCTGCGTGTCTGCCCAATGAATGTGGAGGTCAATAAGGAATCCCGCAAACGAAAGAGAGGAACGGAGTGCATACTCTGTTATGAATGTACGAAGGTCTGTCCGACCAAAGCATTGCATTAAAAAATGGAGTTGGAGATATAGCTGCGATGGTAAACTTGAGTTTTTTGCATACACCTGAAAAATAAAAGATATAATTTGAAATGGAGATTATGATATACTGTAAACAAGATATAGTGCAAAACGTAACAGAAAGGAGTACGCACAGTGTCAGATAAAAAGAAATTTACAGTATACGTCGGAAGTGTAGCACTATGCGTAGGTGTGGCAGTTCTGCTTCATTATGTGTCCTTTACCAATCCTTATCTGCAATCTATTTGTCACCTTTTAAGGCCTTTTATTTATATAGGACTTTATCTGGTATGGGCGATTTCTTTTCAAAAGAGAATTATCCAAAAGGAACCCCGTCGTTGTTTAATAATGATTGCAGTGATGATGGTTTTTTGGATGCTCGTTCGTATGTGTAAATTTGAAATACCGTATGAGATGCCGACAGCACTGCGCTACGCCTGGTATCTTTATTATATTCCTATGCTGTTACTCCCTACGGTCAGTCTTTATCTGGCATTTTATATACGGCAGCCGGAGAATTATAAATTACCGGAAAGACGGTGTCTGCTGTTTTTTCCGGCATTGTTTCTGATAGGGATTGTATTAACGAATGATCTGCACCAGTTAGTTTTTACTTTCCCGGAGGGAAGACTGGGGGAAGCAGCTTCCTATGAAGTAGGAGTCTATGGATATGGAGCAATGTATTATGCTATAGTCGCCTGGGATCTTGGATGTCTGCTGGTGGCACTCTTGATTATTTTATTAAGGTGTAGAAAAATTAAAAACAGGAAAATGCTTTGGATGCCTTTTGGTGCTTATGGTCTGTCGGTTGTCTATGGCATCGCCTATTATCTGAATCTGCCCTTCTGGAAAATATTTTCAAGCGATATGACAGCTGCATTATGCCTTCTGTTTGCTTTGATCATTGAAAGCTGCATCCAGTGCGGATTGATCCCTTCCAATACAGGATACGCACAGTTATTTGCAGCATCTACAATTTCAGCACAGATTACAGATCAGAGTGGAAAATGCATTTATCAATCTCAGGATTCGGAATGTATTGCACCGGAAATTGTAAGGCAGGTAGTTCAATGTCCGATCATGTTAGAAAATGGGATCAGGCTGTCGGGAAAACCAATTTTGGGAGGCTATGTGTTGTGGAAGGAAAACCTGTCAGAATTACAGGAAATCGTAAGAGAGCTTGAAGATCGGAAGGAAGAATTAAAAGATGCGAATCTGATTGAGGAAGAAAATCTGAGAACAAAAAGAGAAGTAGAAAAACTTTTTGTGAAGAATCAGCTGTATGATAAAATACAGAAACAGACGGCAAGGCAGAGTAAACTTTTGACGGAATTCATTGAAGCATATTCTATGGAAGAAGATGAGAATAAAAGGGAAAAAATATTAGGGAAGATAGTTGTGATCGGAGCCTATATAAAAAGGCGTAGTAATCTTATTTTTATTGCGGAGCAGGCAGTAAAATTTCCGATAAGAGAGTTGGAGTTATGTTTCAGGGAAACGATAAAGAATCTGGAATGGAATCATGTTGAGGCAGGTTTTTCCACCGCGTTAGAAGAAATACGAAGTGAAGATGCTATGCAGATTTATGATTTTTTTGAAGCAGTCATAGAGGAATCTTTGGAAGATCTGTTGGCATTTAATGTAAATCTGAAACGCAGAGAGGCGCGGATCATCATGTCTATGAGTGTGGAATGCAAAACAGATCTGCAGGAAATTGCAAGACGATATGGAGCTTATGCGGAGCAGGATTTTGACGGATCATGGCTGCTTTCTCTGATTCTGGGAGGAGGTGGCGGCAAATGATAAAAACATTTGAAAACTGTTCACCGGAGTATCAGATTACGATTGTTTGGTTTTTTATTTTTTTGACTTTGCTGTGTATGATTCTGGTTATTTATGAAGGAACAGGAAAAAGACAAAGAAAGACGTTGCTGCTGGACAGTGTATTGCTTATAGTTATTTTCCTTATAACAGCTGTCTTGTGTGTGTGGCAACGGGCGTTTTACGAAGAAGATTCCATGATATTATTTAAAATACCGTATGTGATTTTAATTGTTATAGGAATTGGTGTTTTTTTATATGTGGGAATGAAGATTTTTGGAATTTATAAGTACCGCAAGAGCTGCCTGAGGGAAAATGCAGTTCAGGAAAGTCTGGACAATTTGCCGAGTGGAATTGTTTTTTTTGATGGGAACGGAATGCCTAAACTGATGAATCGAAAAATGTATCAAATTTGCCAGAATCTGACGGGAAGAGATATACAGAATATTACAGAACTGGAGGAAGCACTGGGACATCCTCTGAAAGAGAATGTATTTTATGATGTTGATTTGAAAGTATACTGCTTTGCGGATGGAAGTGTGTGGAAATTTTCAGAGAAAGAGATTATTACGACAGCCGGAGATCATTTTTTTCAAGTTCTTGCTTCTGAAGTGTCAGAATTATGTCAGAGCAAGGCATTGTTAAAAAAAGAAAATCAGAAGCTTCAGGAAATGTCGGCGGCTATGAAAGCACTTTCCAAAAATGTCGTAACTCTGACCAGAGAAGAAGAGACATTATCTATGAAAATGAGAGTGCATGATAATCTGGGATATAGCGTCCTGGCGGCACAGTGGATGTTGCTGCGCGAATCGGAAGCAGACCGGGATGTTTTCCTTTCGCAATGGAAGCAGACATTAGACCTGCTGAATAAGGATAATGAGTCTGTTGAAGGAGAACAGCTGCACAGGCAGGTGCAGGAAAGAGCGGAGATTTTGGGTGTGAAAATCATTTATACAGGAGAACAAGTCTGGGAATCTCATATTTTCGAACTGATGGATATAATACTTTTGGAGGCACTTTCCAACTGTGTCCGCCATGCAGGGGCAAGCGAACTGTATGTAAAATGCAGTAGTGGGGAACAAGAATGGATTATGGTGATTACAGATAATGGACAAGCAATGGAGAAGGATGTCAAAGAAGGAGGAGGATTATCCGGTATACGAAAAAGGGTGGAGCAATGTGGAGGTACATTGAGAATTTGTGCGGAGTCAAAATTTTCAATAATCGTTAAGATACCAAAGGAGGTGCGGAGATGATACGGGTACTAATCGTGGAAGACCAGCGTATGGCTCGGGAAGATATGGAAAATTATATTCAGTCCAGTGGGAGATATTGTCTGGCGGCTTCTATCACAAACGCAGCTATGGCAGAAACCGTATGCAGACAGAGCAGGTGTGAACTTGTCTTGATGGATGTCTGTACGGAGAATGATGAGAGTGGTCTTGTGGCAGCGGAGAAGATTAAAAAGACAATGCCCCAGATAAAAGTAATTATCGTGACTTCTTTAGTAGAGTGCAGTTTTATTGATAGGGCGCGCAAAGCGGGAGTAGAAAGTTTTTGGTATAAAGATGCCGGTAAAGAAGAACTGTTGGAGGTTATGGATCGTACGATGAAAGGGGAGAACGTGTATCCGGATGCTCCGCCGGTTGTGATGATCGGAACGGCGAAAAGCTGTGATTTTACACCTGGAGAATTAGCAGTTCTGCGATTAGTGGTGGAAGGAGAATCCTATAAAAAAATTGCAGAGAGCTTGTGTATATCACCGGAAACTGTAAAATGGCATATCAAAAATATGTTGCAGAAAACGAATTTTGATTCCAAAACGAAATTGGCGGTAGCTGTTACAAAGAAAAATCTGATTATAAATGGATTTTAAAAATAGCATTTTACTACCCATATGGGGAGTGCTTAAGACTCTGAAAACCGATATCATATACTATGTAAAAGTGTCTCAATCCGATGGTTCTGTTCTTTGCTGAGATGTCAGATTGTTTATAAGACACTGTCTGGAAAGGAGATAAATAATATGAGATATATTATGAGAAGAAGCTGCCTGTTCTTGGTAATGATTGCGGTTATAGTTTTTACAGGGTGTGGGCAGAAGAAAAAAGAAGATCCGGTAACCGTTACATTGTGGCATGTATACGGCGGACAGACAGAATCGCCATTAAACGATCTGATTGATGAATTTAATGAAACGATTGGAAAAGAGGAAAATATCCGAGTACAGGTTGGCAGTGTTACAAATACGAATACAATACATGAAAATGTACTGGCATCCGCATTTGGAGATCCAGGAGCCTCTAAACTGCCGGATATGTTTGTTTCCTATCCTAAAACAGTTCTGGCGATGCCGGATGATACGGAACTTGTAGATTATTATGATTATTTTACAGAAGAAGAACTGAACGAATTTATTCCGGCTTTTTTGGAAGAAGGTGTCATTCATGAAAGACTTTCCATTTTGCCGGTAGCAAAATCAACGGAAGTTATGTTTATCAATAAAACAGCATTTGATCGTTTCGCGAAAGAAACAGGAGCGAAGATGGAAGATTTAAAAACATGGGAAGGACTCTTCGCAATGGCAGAACAATATGCTGCATGGACAGATAACCAGACGCCGGACATTCCTGATGATGGAAAGAATTTTTTCGTTCATGATTATCATTTTAACTATTTTCAGGTAGGTGTAGAATCTCTGGGTGAAAATTTCTTTAAGGGAGAGAATCTGGCTTTCGGACCGGAATTTCAAACAGTATGGGAACCTTATGCAAAAGCGGCACTGTCCGGAGGAGTATGGCTTCGCAGCGGTTATGCAACGGAACCTTTGCGAACGGGAGATTCGATTGTATCGGTGGCTTCGTCAGCCAGCGTGTTGTATTATTCAGATGAAGTTACGTATGCGGATAATACATCGGAAAAAGTAGAGATTGTTTCCATGCCATGTCCCGTATTTGCCAGGGGAGAAACGATGGTCATGCAGCGGGGTGCCGGTATTTGTACGGTAAAATCTACACCGGAAAAAGAAAAAGCCTGTATTACGTTTCTTAAATGGCTGACGGAGGCCCAAAAGAATGTGGAATTTGTGACCAGTCTTGGATATATGCCGGTAAAGCAGGAAGCTTTCGATGTTTACCTTCCGGAGGCGATCGAGAAGTTAAGTGATCCGATGTATGTATTCTTGTATCAGGCTTTTTTAAAGACGCAGGAGAACTATACATTTTATACTGCTCCGAAATTGGATTCCTATCTGGATCTGGAAACAAAGTTTGAAGAACTTATCAGGCAAACCCTGTCAGTAAAGCGGTTGGAGTGGCAGGAACATCCGGAAGATATGGATAAACTTGTTTCAGAGACATTAGAGGATTTCAAAGCAGCATACACACAATAATGTCTGCCGGATCGGCAAAAAGAGGTGGCTGACATATGGGAGAAAAGAAAATAAATTTTTGGAAGATTATAAAAGGAATAAAGAGACAAAGCATCCGTATGCAGCAAAGACTGATTGTTTATTGGTGCGTGGTGATTTTAACACTTTTTTTAGTGACAGTTCTATTACTCAGTATTTTGGGAGTCCTTCCGGGAATGGATTTTAAAGTACGGGAAATGTTGTCTGCCCAGCAGAAAAATACGTTGTCAACTATGACAGAGCAGACTGATATTATGATGGCGAGAAGTATTTCTTTATCGGAAGACATTACAAAAGAATTGAACCAATGTCTGACAGCCAATGGAAAGACATTTTCATATTTGAATGATAATCCTCAGTTGATTATGGATTTGGAGGCTGCGCTGTATCCCTCCTTGAAATCGGCATTGGACGTGAAGTATTGCAGTGGAGTTTTTGTTGTATTGGATGCAACGGTAAATACGAAGACGGAATATGCAGATATATCACGCATGGGAATCTACCTGCGCCTGTCTGATTTAAAGGCAGTAAATACAAGCAAACAGCACGTAGTTTTTTTCAGGGGAAATGCTGATATTGCAAGAGCAGAGCAGGTACAGCTCCATAACCGTTGGAATTTAGAATTTGATACGTCCGCATTGTCGGGGTATGAACAGATTATGCAGTTTGATGGAAACCGGCTGGTAGAGAGCTGCCTGTGGACAGACCGGCTGGAGCTGAGTGATACATGGGAGGATGTGCAGCTTTTATATGTCCCGGTTTTAGACAGTACCGGAAAAGTACGCGGTTTGTGCGGTATGGAGATGAGTAATCTGTATTTCAGGCTGTCTTATCCTATGGTGGAAGGTTCCTGTGGGAATATAGTGACAGTACTGGCTCCTGTGGACAAAAAAGGAAACATCTATCTGGATAAGGCGATGTTCGGAGATACAAAAGAAACGTATCTTTCACCATCAGGAACGATGACAGTGAAGAAAGGAAAATATTATAATACATATTCTACCGCTTTCGGGAATTATATAGGCAGGCATGAACTGCTTGGATTGAAGAGTTGTAATGGTATGCCGCTTGCGGTACTGACATTAATATCAGAAGCGAATTATGAAAAATTAACAGCGGACAATCGAAGGGACTGGATCATCGGTACGTTGTTGTTCCTGATTTTATTATTGGTTGTTTTTGTCGGTATGTCCCATCGTTTTGTGAAGCCGATTCTTCGGAGTTTAAAAGCACTGCAGGAGGATACGCTGACGGACGAAAACTTATCAGGCATTTCAGAAGTGGATGCACTGGTTGATTTTATGCAGAAAAAAAGGAATACGGAGAAACTGGAAAATGGAGGCATTCCTCCGAATATAGAAGAAATGCTCAAGGCGTTTGCTTTGCGCGTGGAAACTCTGACTCCGTCAGAGAGGATGGTTCTTCAGTATTATGTTGATGGATATACGATACAGGAGATTGCTTCATTGCTTTATATCAGTATTGGAACAGCGAGAAAGCATAATACAAATATGAATCGAAAACTGGGGATAACTGTCAGAGAGGAACTAATGCTGTATATTGAGTTATTTCGAAAATGTAATCAGTTAGATAAGCTGACATATAGCAGAACTGAGTAAACGAAAAAGAGTCTTTACAGCAATGTCATTAAGTTAAGATGACCAATCAAGATCTTAGCATCAGAAATGATGCTGGGGTCTTTTTTTTGTTTGCCGATAGATCTCTTTTATATTTTCACAAAAAGATATTGCGCATATATAGTGGAGAGATAAGAATAAAACACTATATATAGTATACTAATCGTTCGTATTTTGAAAAATAAGCATAATATACGAATGGCGACCATAGTATTTGCTTTCTGAATCTGCTACGCTTTTATTACGAAATGGTGGCCGCCCGATCAGAGAAAAAAATAAAGGCAATGGGTAAGGAGGGAGAACAGAGAATAGGATGGTGATAGAGCAAAGAGGTTAACAAGGAGGTTAAAAATGTGGAATATATTACGAAAAAGGATTTAATAGATTGTTCTACGCCGGATGAGTTTTGCTTTTCACTATGCTGCATGGAATGTAAAACAGTATGGAAAAGTACACCAATTCGTTTTTCCAGAGCGGGGAAAAAACCGGAAAATGAAAATCGGAAGATTATTTATGATACACTTTATGAACGGGAAAAGAATTTAGCATTTCAAAAAGCATTGAATCAGGCGAAAGAGATCTTTAATATTTGTCCGATATGTAAGCGTCTTGTATGTGACCATTGCTTTTTAATCTGTGATGATCTGGATATGTGTGTGCAATGTGCCACAAAGCTTAATGAAAAAGGTACTGTTGTAGGATGAAAACAAAAAAGAAAAATGAAAAAGAAAGGAGAACTTTGTTATGAAAAAATATGAGATTTTAGGAGGAAATTTACCAGTTGTTGTATGTGAATTATCAGCAGGAGAATCTATGATCACAGAAAGCGGAAGTATGAGCTGGATGAGCCCGAACATGAAAATGGAGACGATTTCCGGAGGCGGAATGAAGAAAATGTTCGGCAGACTGATGTCTGGTGATTCTGCGTTTCAAAACAGATATACCGCAGAAGGTGCAGACGGAATGATTGCATTTGCATCAAGTTTTCCGGGAGCGATCAAAGCATTGGAGATTAGCAACGGTCACTCCATGATCGTGCAGAAGAGTGCATTCCTTGCTTCAGAAGAAGGCGTAGAACTGTCCATGCATTTTCAGAAAAAATTAGGGAAAGGCATATTTGGAGGAGAAGGTTTCATTATGCAGAGATTGAGCGGAAATGGAACCGCGTTTGTAGAAATTGATGGACATGCAGTGGAGTATGATTTGAGTGCAGGACAGGAAATTTTGATCAGTACGGGGTACTTAGCGGCAATGGAAGAAACCTGCACTATGGATGTTGTAGCTGTAAAAGGAGTAAAAAATATGCTGATTGGAGGAGAAGGCATTTTTAATACCGTTGTGAAAGGACCGGGAAAGGTGATCTTGCAGACAATGCCAATCAGTAAGGTAGCAGAATTGCTGACTCCTTTTTTGGCAGATAAGAAGTAATTGAAAGGGGAGAAGATTATGAGAAAGAAGTTGAATTTGTTATTTGGACTGGTGCTTATTATCAGTATGATAGCGCTGATTGGTTGTGGAGGCTCCGGAAAAACAGGAGAGAAGAACCCGTATGAAGGAAAATGGGTAGCGGTGTCCGCTCAGATGATGGGAATGTCTGTCAGTATAGATGAAACTTTCGGAGGTGCTTTTGAATTTGAAGTAAAAAACAACGGAAAAGTTTCCTTTTCAGTTGGAGACACTACCGGGAATGGAAAATGGTCTGTCGAAGATAATCAGTTTATCTTGAGCATCGAAGGAGAAGAGATGGTGGGAATCATCGGAAAAGATATTATTTCTTTTGATAATATGCTCGAGATGGGAGTAAAGGTGATTTTTGCAAAGGATGGAACGGATGCAATGGATCCGGCACTCTATTTGACAGAGGAGGAGAGCGCAGTCGTAGGTGAGGGGGTCGCTGAAAGCGTGGAAGAACTTTTAGGAGACGGACCGCAGACTTCTATGGAAGGAGTAGACAACATCAATGATGCACTGCGTCTTGATTTCAAAAGTGACCGTAATGTAACAGTTATTTATAAAGGGGAGGAGATTGGGACTTTCCCATGGTCAGTTGCACTGGGATATTGTTCGATTGAATCAGAAAATCCATCTCTTACAGTGATGATAAATGACGATGGTACTTTGAAAGTAGACTACAGTGATGATGATGACTACTACACATTCCACTGTGTAAAAAGTGACAGTGAATAACTGAAAAGGATGTGGAAATCATGAAAGGAGGGAAGACGCCATGAAAAAGAAACTATGGTGTGTGCTGTGTATCATGATATGCATGATGATGATAGCGGCATGTGGACAAAAAAAGAATCCGGAGAAGAAAAAATCGGAAAAAGCAGAGCAGGAAGAAACAGAATTTAAAGACAGAGAAAGTCTTAAATTAAGTTTATTTACAGTGTATTATCCGAAGGCATGGAACTACGATAAAGAGAATATGAAGAAAGAAGAAGAATATTCTTACGTTAGATTTTTTGATGGAGATACAGTAGATGGATCCGAGAATGTCATTTCTATAGAAGCGACCAAGGAGGATTCATATACATATCGAAAGAGTTTAATTGCCTTTGGAGTGGATTTAGAGGCATATGCTGAAGGAAAAATGGACACTGTAACAATAGGAAATGCAGAATATACAGCAATGCCGGAAAGTAATTCCATAGAAAAAACGTATATGTATCGTTATGAACAGTCTGGCACATCCTATGATATCAGAGTAAGAGGACAGGAAATAGATGATTCTGACAAAGAATTGTTAGAAGGAATTGTGCTGAAATTAGAGGATGAAGGAAATAAAGACGCACCATGGCCATGGGAGGGAGAGCCTGTTGAACCTGTATTGGCAGAGCAGATGGTAGGTTCTTATACAATCGTTCCGAAATATATCCCATTTAAAGAAGCACAGGGAGTTATGCAGATTATGGATCATCAGTTTGTAAAACAGGGCAATCAAGTGTTCCATTTGCTGGAGAACAAACTGGATACTTATGAATATTCAGAAAGTGGACTTGAATTCGTATCTTCGATGGAATTAGACGATGATTTTGAATATTTGTCTGGGGACAGCAGTGGAATGTTATATCTTTCGCCTGGAATTGGAGATGTAATTGGCGTAAAAGATGGGAAAAAGGCACTTCAGACAACAGTAGACGGAGATCTGAATATGCATCCATCCGGAGAATGGGGAATCAGTTTCTGGGTGAACAGTGATACTCAGAAGATTGCGAATCAAGGCGGTAACCTGACGGCAGAACCGTGGATACTGACCGGATTAAATAAAGATGAAGAACGCAAGGGACTGTTTTCTATGATAGATGACGTACAGATCACGAATAGTCATATTATGGTTGCCGGCTCCATGGCTGTGGAAGATGAAGGCACAAAAATTGTTGTCTATGATTATGATGGCAATCAGCTTTTGAAATTAGGTGGAGAAGATATCAGTTCTCCGGACAAGCTCGGTTCCATTACAGGCATGGCGGAAACAGAAAATGGTTTTGTGGCTGCAGATGGAAATATGCGTGAAATACAATTTTGGGCAAAAGATGGAACGCACGTAGGTGCAATTTCTACAGAGGACATATTTGGTGTCAGTTATCCATGGCTGGAAGATATGCAGCTTTTAGATGACGGCTCTCTGTTAATTATGCTGACACAGGAACGAGACGACGGATCAGCAAATGAATTGATGTTTTTCAGATTGACAGGATTTTAATTGAAAAAATAAAAATCGCTTGCCGGCAGAAATTTATCTGCCGGCAAGCGATTTTTCTGTTTCCTGTTTCCAATATAAAGGTAGAATTTTATCACATCAGTGAATCAATTTTCATATTTATCGTATACAGATATATACAACATAAATGGCATAGAGGATCAACATCAGGATCCCCTCCTTTTTATCGAGTGATTTTTTGGTCTATGCCATAACTGGTCCTATGTCAAGAAAAAGTACAAATTAAATATGCCCTTTTAATGTTGAGTTACCCTGCTAAAGCTTCAGCTCTTTCATCTAACGCTGCATAGTATTCTTTTTCATACTGATCTGGCGAAAGATATCCACAATGGCTGTGTGTCCTCACTGTGTTATAAAATGTTTCTATATATTCGAATACCAGCTTATATGCATGCCGGTAATTAAAAATTTTAAAACGGTTGATCCACTCCCTTTTCAGTAATGCATGGAACGATTCAATACACGCATTGTCCCATGGATATGCTTTTTTTGAATAGCTGTTTACCATCCCCTCTGTTGCTTTACGGAATGCATCCGATACATACTGGCAGCCACGGTCTGTATGTATGATAAGCGGATGTGCTATTCTGCGGATTTTCTTTGCTTTCTCGATACATTCCACCACATGGGATGCTTCCAGTGTTTCGCCCAAGACCCATGCGATGATTTTCCGGGAATACAGATCCATAATGCTGGTTAAGTATACAAAGCCGTCAAACGTCCAGATATAAGTGATATCCGACACCCATACAGCATCCGGCTGAGCGGGATTGAACTGTTCATTCAGAATGTTATGCAGTTTCGAACTGAAATCAGAATCTATGGTTGTTTGTACATATGGCTTTACCCATTGGGCTTTGATTCCCATCTGACGCATGTAATTCGCCACAGTTTTCACTGCGATTTTTTTCGCCGGTTTTCCACAATTCCCTTGTGATCTTAGGGGCTCCATAGTTCTGGTGGGAATCTTCATAGATTTTTCGGATTTTCTGTTTGATCTCCCCACGGTGTTTTTCCGTGGCAGAAGGGACTCTTTTTTTCCAAGCATTATAACCGGATCGTGAAACACCAAGATGTTTCAGTACCCTGCTGACAGAGACGTGGTGCTTCACCGGACGCTGCTCCATTTCCACAATATACTCCGCTGTGGCAGTATAGACAGCCTCTGTCATTTTCCCAGGATACTGATGGCTTTTTTTAGAATTTCAAGTGCATCCTTTGTATCCCTTAGTTCACGCTGGAGACGTGCGATCTCTTTCGCCTCATCACTGGAATAATTCCCGGATCCCCGTGTTGGTACGCTCCCTTCGTTCTCTCTGGCCGCTCGGAGCCACGTCTTGAGAGCGGAATCACTGATTCCCAGATTCTCAGCTGCCTTCTGAAGTGAGAGTTCTGGATGTTCCAAACGATACCTGACTGCATTCTCCTTAAACTGTTGATCGTATCTGCTACCCTTTGCCATGCCTGTACTGCCTCCTTTTTATCATCTCTCTTATCATACATGATTTAGGTCTGCATGGCATCTTTACTTTGTACTATTTTTATACTACCACTAGAATATCCCTTCTTGCTGCTTTCGTCTTAAGCGTTGTAGAGATAACCGGTCTGTTATGCTCTGATCGCCATGCGCGCCGCACAGAGATATATGGAGTGGGTGCATCGAGGAACACACAATCCCATTGCAAGGCGAGAGCTTCTTCTCGGCGCAGACCGGCATATAAGCCGATCATGGTAAACAGATACGGCGGAAGTCCTTTGACGGTTTCCAGCAGCACTTCCACCTGCTGGTCTGTCAGCGAATCTTTCTTTTGGGTCGGTTTCCCTCCTTTTGCCGAAATCCCCTCACACGGATTGTATTCCAGCAACTGGCTCCGCTCTGCCGAGTAAAAAATGCACTTGAGGAGCATATTCACCGTATTGTGCAGGCTCTCGGACTTATTGGACAATGGGATCAGCGCCAGACGAATATCATCCGCTGTTACTTCCTCCATATACATATCTCCCAAAGGCTTGATAATGTAGTTCTTCATATTGGAGGCGTAGCCCTTCAGTGTAGCCGGCGACACTTTTGCGGATTGCATCAACAGCCACTTCTCACAATACTCGGCCACAGTAGGATGCTCCCGGTGGAAGATGATCTCCGCTACCTGGCGTCTCGCCTCCTGCTCTTTATCGTACAGTTCCTCGCAGGTAGTCCCATACAAGCTCACCTGCTTGCCGTCTGCGTCCAGAATCCGGGTTCTGTAATACAGGACACCCTTTCGTGTGACGGTTCCATATTGAGGTATGTTTTTTTTCTTCTTTGCCATAATTAATTTCCTTTCTCGCGTGGTGATGTATCTACACCTCCTTTTTATCAGAGATTTCAAATTGAATCAAAGATACGGCCAAGGAAAAACTAAGAGCGAGACATCCTTGTCTCGCTCTTACTTCATTTTCTGAATTGTTCGGAACTTACACAGCGTCCCATAAGTCAAAGGCACAGCCCATTGCTTTGACAAGATCATCCGGCCTGTTGTATTTGACCTTTGCGTAAATGTCCATCGTGATTTTGCTGCTTTCATGGCCCGCCAAATATTGTACCGTTTTGGGGTCCACCGAAGAATGAATCAGATTGGTGATGTAGGTGTGCCGCAGCTGATGCGGTGTCACTTCAAAATCCAGGCTATATACCACATGGCCGTTATTCCTGGCTTTTTCTCCAAGTTTCGGGTAAAGCATATATTTTACATACTTTCCGTCCACAAGTTTTCTGGCCATTCTCGGCTTTGCAGTCCGCGTCACAATATACTGCCACAGCCGCTTAAACTGTGTATAGGATAGCGGATCACCGTCCCGATTGGCAATCACATAATCCGAAGTGGATTTTTTCTTTGCATCTTTCAGACATTCAACCAGACAGACCGGGAGAGGAATGTTTCTTTGTGCCGCTTTGGTCTTTAGCTCGGTAAGAATGACCGGCCTGTTATGTTCTGTGTGCCATGCCCGCCGTACCGTTAAGTACGGAGCCTCTGCATCCAGATACACAGAATCCCATTGCAGCGCCAGGATTTCTTCCCGGCGCAGACCGGCATATAAACCGATCATCACAAATACATAGGGCGGCAAATCCCGGATCGTGTCCAAAAGCCGCTCAACCTGTTCATCCGTCAATGCCTGTCTTTCTTCCTGGGGAACTCCTCCCTTTGCATCCAGGTATATGGTCGGGTCCTCGTCAATCACATGGCTCTCCTTGGCCGCCCGGAAAATGGACTTGCAGAGAATCACCACAGACTTATAAACCGAAGCCGACTTCTTGGAAACAGGTACGAGGGCAAGTTGGATGTCATCCAGGGATACATCAGCCATTCTCTTGTCTCCCAGCCCTCCAATAATGTGCCGCCGCACCTTAGAGGTATAATCTGTCAAGGTGGTGGCCCGAACATGGACGGACTGCATCAGCAGCCACTTCTCACAGTACTCAGCAACCGTAGGCGATCTTCGACGAAACGTAGTACTGTCAATCTGCTCTAACGCCTCCAGTTCCTTGTCATAAAGCTTTTCGGGCGTCTTTGCATAAAGCGCCACTCTGTTTCCATCCGAATCTTCGACTCTGGTTCTATAATATTCAATGCCGTTAAGCACGACCGTACCATATTGAGGAATTGCCCTTTTTCTTTTTGCCAATTCCGTCACCTCCTAAGAATAATGTCCAGCGCTGTACCTTTGTTTTATCAGACATATTAGGTTCCAGCAAGGATACGGAACAGCTCAAGCTCGGACACTTCGCAGCTTGCGGTATGTAGCGCTTTTTTCCACTGGCTTTGCACGATGGGTGCATTTTGCGATATACTCCTGAAGGCCAGCATCTGTAAAGTACACGCAACCATTTTGCACATACTGAACATAGGAAATTAGCCCACTGTTTCGAGCTGCATCCAAAGTGGCAATGCTAATCCCCAGTAATTTGGCAGCCTCTTTCCGCGAAATCAATTTTTCCATAGGTGGTCCCCCTTTCTGTCAAAGATGTGGTTGTTGCTTTCAAAATCACATGAATGCGCTGGCAACCGAAGCTGCCAGCGCATGGTATCTGACTTTGAAAAATTTACTCGCCACATTTGCCACGCACCCCTGGCGATGGGGACATTCCGGTCTCCGCTGGCGCGGCTGTCATAACTCCACAGCGTCGTTTTACTCGTGCGCCGCAGAGTTCCCCCCAAGTCTTTAGGAGGCCGTGAGGAAGTATCTTTAACCCCTATGCAGTCATCGCGCCCTGAAATGCCACTTTCGGGTATCAGGCTGACGTGGATCGCTCGGAACAGTCCTATTCATCACCTCCTGGGGCTGTCCATCTTCGCGGCGTGCCTGATTCGCTCGTACATAGGTTATGTACCGGAAATGCCGTCTATGAAATTGTCAAGCTCCACATTGGGAGAATGTTCTTCCCTCAATGGGTAGGCACTGATACGCTTCATTTGTTAAGTGTTATTCAAAAATTTTTTTATTTTTTTAAATCTTTGTGCAACAGCACTTCTGGAACAATGCCAAAGACGTGCTACATCAATTTGACGATAACCATCCACAAAAAGTAATGTCAATAGCTCCAAATCTTTCTTCGACAGCTTCTTCAATCTCAACAGTAGTTGTTCGTTTTCCACCGAAGCCAACCATCCATATCGCGTTTGATCAATCTTATCAACATCCCATTGATAAGATAACGATGCAAAC
>ENA-ORNR01002255-ORNR01002255.1-human-gut-metagenome-genome-assembly--contig:-NODE-2255-length-16126-cov-3.733557_pt1 | contig 16126 bp, 17 predicted proteins | sample MGYA00242114_ERZ509020 | MGnify/ENA primary metagenome ERZ509020 (study PRJEB26280, sample SAMEA2338758) | human gut metagenome | biome: human gut; feature: human-associated habitat; material: faeces...
TCGCCTATCGAATTCTTCAATAACTATCGTGTCCAATATCATTGACAAACTAACACACAGACAAAAAAATCCCACAGCCGAAACTGTGGGATAATTGTTATTAAACTGGGTGAACCTTATTCTCAGCGTCTGAGTGCTTACCGTCAACGCCGTACTTTCTATCACGTCTGTCCTTGAAGAACTTAGGTGCAACCTTAGGAAACATTGCATATGTGAGGATATCTTCCTCCTGCTCTGTCCACTCAGCAGCCTCTTTCTTCATTGTTTCAAACTCTGGCTGGAGAAGGTCAGCAGGACGGCAAGTGATAGGCTCTTCGTCGCCAAGAATCTTCTTCTGGAACTCAGGGTCGATAGCAACTGGTGTCTTACCGTACTCGCCCTTAACAAGTCCCTTGAACTCCTTAGTAACTGTCTTGTATCTCTCGCCCATGATTACGTTGAACACAGCCTGTGTACCAACGATCTGTGATGTAGGTGTAACAAGTGGTGGATAACCTGCGTCCTTACGAACCTTTGGAACTTCCTTGAGAACGTCGTCAAGCTGATCCGCCTTGCCTGCCTGCTTCAGCTGTGAAAGGAGGTTTGAAAGCATTCCGCCTGGTACCTGATAAAGAAGTGCGTTTGTATTTGTAGCGAGCATTGAAGGGTCAAGCAGACCGTTGTCGATGTACTTCTTTCTGAGTTTCATGAAGTAATCTCTTATCACGTTGAGCTTAACAAGGTCAAGACCTGTGTCATACTCAGTGCCCTTGAATGTGGCAACGATAGACTCAGTTGGCGCATGAGATGTACCAAGAGCAAGTGGTGACATTGCTGTATCAACACCGTCAACACCAGCCTCAACAGCCTTGAGGATGCACATAGAAGCAAGACCTGATGTGTAGTGAGTATGCAACTGGATCGGGATCTTAACTGCTGACTTGAGGTCCTTAACAAGTGTTTCAGCCTCATATGGAGTCAGAAGAGCCGCCATATCCTTGATACAGATAGAATCTGCACCTGCATTCTCGATCTGCTTTGCATAGTTCATGTAATACTCATGTGTAAATACCTCGCCAAGTGTGTACGAGATAGCAACCTGAGCGTGACCATTTTCCTTCTTAGCAGCCTTGATAGCTGTTTCAAGGTTTCTGATATCGTTCAGTGCGTCAAAAATTCTGATAATATCAATACCATTTGCAATGGACTTCTGTACAAAATACTCAACAAGGTCATCAGCATAGTGACGGTAGCCAAGCATATTCTGACCTCTGAAAAGCATCTGGAGCTTTGTGTTAGGCATTTCTTTTCTAAGTATACGAAGTCTTTCCCATGGATCTTCATTTAAGAATCTGATACATGAGTCAAATGTAGCACCGCCCCAACACTCAGCAGAATAAAAACCGATCTTGTCGATCTCAGGGAGTATCTCACGCATATCGTCCATTGACATTCTTGTAGCGAGAAGTGACTGATGAGCGTCACGGAGGACAGTTTCAGTTATTTTAAGCTTTGCCATTTTAAATCGATCCTTTCGTTATTTTTCAGGAATGTTATTAGCCGATAACAGCAAGAACTGCACCAGTCTCAACAGCAGAGCCTTTAGTTGTATTAACGCTCAGTACCTTACCGTCGCAAGGAGCGTTAACGTCATTTTCCATTTTCATAGCTTCCAGTACGCAGATAGCCTGACCAGACTTAACAGTGTCGCCCACAGCTACCTTGATGTCAAGGATAGTACCAGGCATTGGAGCTGTTACCTTTGTGCCATCTGCAACAGGTGCAGCGGCTGGAGCTGGAGCAGCAGGAGCGGCTGCAACAGGGGCTGCGGCTACTGGAGCAGCTGCGGCACTTCCGCCGACTTCTTCAACTGCAACGTCATAAGCTTTTCCGTTTACTGTAATATTATATCTTTTCATCTTAAAAAACCACCAATCTTTTTAATTTGATATGTTTATCACAACTGAATATTGCTGTGTTTCTTAGGCAGTCTGGAAATTCTCTTTCCAGCCATTACCTCGATAGAGTCCATAAGTGTCTGTCTGATCTCGTTCTTAGCGATTATGCCGTCAACACAGCCATTCTTTGCAGCAACAGCAGCAGAGGCATTCTCCTTAGCGAACTTATCAGCAAGAGTGTTTCTTGCAGCAGTAAGATCAGCAGCACCCTTCAGCTCATCATGCTGGAGGAACTCAACAGCAGTTACAGGAGCAAGTGCAGAGATAACAGCTGTATCAAGTGCAAATGAAAGGTCAGCATTTGAACCCTTGCCGGCAAGAGCGATGAATGCAGGACCGTAAGCCTTGCCAGTAACTACAGCAAGCTTGATAGTTGTTGCCTCAGCATAAGCGTGGCACAGCTTAGCCATATCCTTCACAGCGCCGTAAGCTTCAGTTTCATCATCAGCTTTGAAGCCCTCAGTATCAACAAAAGTTACAACAGGGATGGCGTAAGCGTCACAAGTTCTTACAAATCTTGCGATCTTTGAGCAATCAGCAGACGTAAGCTTGTCGCCTGTCTTGTTAGTAGCAACAACGCCGACTGTAGCACCGCCAAGTGTTGCAAGTGCTGTATAAGAAGCCTTGCCATATTCAGCATTAAGCTCAGTTACACTATCGCCATCGCAAACAGCCTTTGCAATGCCATCAGCGTCATCACCGACAGCCTCAGCTGGATCAGCAAATTCATACATTGGTACTGGTGAAAGGTTGTTCTGTGGAAGTTTTGTAAGTATATTCTTTGCAGCCTCAACAGCAGCCTTATCGTCCTCACAAACAACAGCAGCAGTGCCGTTTTCAGCAGCATTTTCAGCAGAGTTCTTTATATTTGCGTTTGGTGCAACATAAAGCTCAGCATCCTTTGCGATAACAGTGAAGTCAGCAGACTCAGCGAGCATTGCTGCACAGCCTGCACAAGTGCCAGCGACAACAGCTATCTGAGGAACAACACCTGAAAGGTTAGAAGTCCACATAAGCAGTTCGCCATAAACATTGAGAGCCTTTGAACCGTCGCTTACGTCAGCACCATAAGAATCGAATATTCCGACAACAGGAACTCCTGTCTTAGCAGCAAGATCATAAACCTTTGCTATCTTCTTTGCCTGTGCCTCTGTCAAAGCACCGTCCTTAACAGTCACGTCCTGAGAAAAAGCATATACAGGATTACCCTCAACATAGCCAAAAGCAGTAATAACTCCAGCAAGGGAGTCACCCGCAGCAGCATAAGCGTCAAGCTCTGTAAATTTTCCTTCGTCAAACAAATATGTCAGCCTGTTTCTTGCAGCAGTAGGAGTCTGCGACGCAGCTTTAAGCTCAGCAAGAGTAGAAATTGAATCAGACATACAGTTTCCTCCATTCAAATAATTTTTTGTGATAAAATAACGCAAAACTACTGGATTTTATCATATTTATACACTTAATATTATACTATTTTTTTGCCGAATTTACAAGAGTAAATTGACCTATTTCCGCATATTTTACGTTTAGTAGCATAATCAATATCGATAAACGCATATTATTAAGCATTTTGCACAATAACAAAGGGCCTCCTGACAAAGAGAGACCCTCGATAAGCGTTATTTTTTGGTGATAGCATTTCTTAAAGCCCTTAGCTCGTCAGGTTTAAGCTCTCTATACTCACCTGGTTTTAGCATGCCCAGTTTAACCGGACCGATGGCAGTGCGCTTTAGTCTTGCGACTTCAAGTCCCACAGCTTCGCACATTTTTCTTATCTGACGGTTCCTGCCCTCATGGATAGTCATTTGAAGCACAACCCTGCCAGGCTGTTTGTCGAGCACAACAACTGAACACTCCTGCGTCATTTTGCCGTCTATTTCAACTCCTGAAGCAAGCTTTATGAGCTGCTCATCGTTTATGTCAGGTCTTACTGTAACACGATAAGTCTTAGTGACATGCCTTGAAGGGTGCATGATATCATTGGCAAAATTTCCGTCGTTTGTGAAAAGTAACAGACCCTCTGAGTTTTTGTCAAGTCTGCCGATAGGATAAACTCTTTCAGGCACTTTTGTTAGAAGCTCGGTTACGCACTTTCTATCAAGCTCATCGCTCATTGTGGTAACATATCCTCTTGGCTTGTGGAGCATGATATAATAAAGCTGTCTTTTCTTGGCAACATATATTTTTTCCCCGTCAAGGGTGATTATATCCTTGCCTGCCAAAGCCTTGTCGCCAAGCTTGCAAGGTCTGCCATTGACCTTTACCCTTCCCTCTGAGATATACTCCTCTGCCTTTCTTCTTGAACAAACACCACTGTCAGACATTATTTTCTGTATACGAATCTTTTCCATATTTTCTCCTTATTTATGTACGGCTCACATTGAGCCGTTATGCAAACAATTTTTTCAGCTTATCTAGATAATAGTGGAATATATCTGGCTTTTCAGGCTCTGCAAGCATCGCATCTTCCACTGCCGTGATATCCGTTCGGGCTATTTCCACATCATTGTAGTAAAACAATGCCAGCCCTATTTTATCTCCACTTTTCACAGGCGCATAAACAAACCTTGGCAGATATATCTTTGTCTTGACTTTGTAAGCCCTGCCGTTCAAAAGCACAGCACTTGCATGCCCTACCTTACATTTCACACTGTCGCTCACTCCGCCAACAACTGCAACATCAAAACTACTTTTATCAAGTGGAAGCTTCTGTTTAGATACAAAATCAAAGCAATAATCATAGAGCTTTGAGTGATCATTCCAATCATCAGGAGCATTCAAGGTAACGCATATAAGCTCTTTATTCTTTCTGTCACAGGCTGAAACAAGACATCTCCTCGCCTTGTCCGTAAACCCCGTTTTTACGCCCACAATACCCTCACAGTTTTTTAAAAGCTTGTTTGAGTTAATTAGCCAGCGGTCATACGGTGGGTTTCCATAGCACAACTCAACCTTTTCAAGGTGGCATATAGCCCTGAAATCTTCATTTTTCATTGCTTCCGCTGCAAGCTTTGCCATATCCGCTGCAGTGGAATAATGCTCATCTGTATCATCATCAAGCCCAGACGGCGTTACAAAATGAGTATCATTAAGCCCCAATTGTTCAGCCTTTTTGTTCATAAGCTGAACGAACTTGCCGATACTTCCTGCCACTCTTACCGCAGCAGCATTTGCAGCGTCATTTCCGCTTGGAAGAAGCATGCCACAGCATAGATCGCGTAGAGTGACTTTGTCACCATCTTGAAGACCCATGGACGAGCCTTCGACCTTTATAGCTTCGCTGTCTACCACGAACTGCTTGTCAAGATCTTCACCACTTTCAAGCACAAGAAGCACAGACATTATTTTGGTAGTGCTTGCCATCGGACGCCTTTCATAGGCGTTTTTCTCGAACAGCACATCACCTGTTTCACCGTCTATAACTATAGCACTCTTCGCGGATATCTCACTGAGATCGTCAGCACTGACATTCATACAGCAAAAGCACATCATCATGACCGTACAAATAAATACCGTCACGCATTTCAAACAAACCACACCCTTAAAATCAATTTCAAGGATTAGTTTGCTCACTTACACTTTTAAAATTCAGTAAAATTATTCCTCGTCTTCGTCCTCGTCATCAGACTTTTTGCCAAGAAAATCTGTTATCTTATCTATTACCTCAGGCACCATATTTATGATAGCGTTTTCCTTTGTCGCATTCATTGAAAGCTGTAAAAGCTTTGCTTCGCCCTTGTAAACAGCGATAAAAGCGATAGGCTGGATAGTTACTCCTCCGCCTGAGCCACCGCCGAACGTTTCCTTTGTGCTTTTTGTTGGCAAGTCGGAGCCACCCGACGCAAAGCCCACTGATATCTTTGAAACTGGGATTATAGTAGTACCATCTGCGGTAACGATAGGCTTGCCCACAACAGTTTCGCAGTCTGCCATTTCACGGACCTTGTCCATTGCAGTTTTAACAAGTCCCTCGATCTTTGTACTTTCGCTCATTTTTCTCAACCTTTCGTATTTCAATTTGTTGCTTTAACTTCATTCTTTTTAGCCGCAAGCTCTTTACTGCGACGCTTGGCAGCACGCTTTTTCTTACGTCTGCCTGAAAGATATATTTTAAGAAAATTAACGCCCGTGCAAAACCCTATTGCTATCAAAGTGCTTGGTCTTACCCTGACTAAGGTATGAACGTCATATCCGAACTCTTTTTCATCAAAAATGCAGTTCACATCAGCTTTTTTAAGCTTTACTGTAAAAACACCCGCAAGTATTGCAATGGTATTGAAAAGCCGTGCCTGCACCTTGCCGTATTGCATAGCCGCTTCGTAAGCGTCCTCTTTTCCAACGTCAAGAACTATCCTTGTGTCTGTAAAGCGTATAGCTTTCAGAAGCTTTTTGAAATATTTCCAGCCCATTGGAATATAAGGCTTCACCTTTTTATACTGCGCTTTCAGCTCATAGAACTTGCTTTTTTTCTTTTCTTTAGATTTGGAAACCGGCTTCTTTTCACCCTTATCCTTTTTATGAAAAAGCTTTCCGGCAAAGCCCTTTTTCTCCTGCTTCACAGTTATTTCCTCGGGTTTGTCCTCTGTACCAGCTTCAACATTGGTATCAGTATCAATATCAGAGATATTTTCCTGCTTATCCTCTACCTCAGACACGCTGACATTTTCATCTGCTTCATTCTTTTCTATTTTTTCAGGCTTAGCTTCAACAATTTGCTCGGACACTTCTCCTGTTTTATCAGTCGTATCATCAGTCCGTGGGATAGGTAAGCTTTCTTCAATATTGTCCTCAAACTCCTCAAAATCCTCAAAACTATCCTCAGGCAGTTCAGCTTTTTTTGATCTTTTCTGTTTTTTCTTCTTAGGCTTTCGTGGATAAATGTCAAAAAACATATACCGCACTTTTAGATCAAAGCCTTTTTTATTCAGATCTATCTGTGCCGTAATGGAAAAATGAAGCAGGATAACAATAACTGCTATAATACCAAGCAGTATCCATAAAACAATTATCGTTATCATCTCCCCTCACGGTCATACTTTATTCTTCCGTATCATTCTCTTTTGTTATCTCGTCAATGGTTATCTGCTCCTGCTTATCAGGGATAGGCGGCAGATCGTCCAGGCTTGACAGCCTGAAACAACGGAGAAAATTGTCCGTCGTCTTGTATGCAATAGGTCTGCCAGGCAGGTCAAGTCTGCCAGCTTCAGCAAGCAAGCCCTTGTCCACCAGTGAATTAACAACACCTGACGAATCAACTCCCCTGACGTGTTCGACAAAGCCTTTTGTTACAGGCTGATTGTATGCGACTATTGTCAGCGCCTCCATTGCCGCAGGGCTAAGAACAGAGTTTTTCTTTATCTCCAAAGCCGCCTTTATGAATGTCGCAAGCTCTTCTTTTGTGGCAAGCTGATATGACCCATTAAGGCTCAGAAGCGTAATTCCGCTTTCAGCCTTGTTGTATTTATCCGCCAAAGAGCCAAGAGCTTCCTCAAGCTGATCTTTGACGATACCAACTGCCTCGCATAGCTTCTCGCTCTCCACAGGCTCTCCGCTTGCAAAAAGCACAGCCTCGACGGCTGCCTGTATATTTGAATGTTCCATAGATTATCCCTTTTCTTATTTTATCCGTAGCACCAGAAATTATTGTCTCCGTCATCGCCCACAGGTGAATATCCCCAATAATATCTTCTTTTTGCCCAATAGTTCGGCTTGAATACAGTATCAGGGGTAATATCCGCAAGCTGTTCGATCAGCCTTATCTCCTCCATAGTGGCTTCAGCAGGCTGTTCAGGCTCTGTCTTCGCCATAACAGGCTCGGTATATACATCAACACTGTCTATCTTTTCAGATATCTGCTCCATTTCTGCCATGACCTCCTCAGCTGACTTCACAGGAGCATACGCCGCAATGACTTCACCTGATATGCGCTCGGATTTTGCAGATATATACCGCTTTGACTGAGAAGCTTCTTCACGCTCTGCGTCGACATCAGCAACTTCTTCTATCTCGTCTGCAGGCTCATCGTCAAGTATATTTTCTATAGGCTCAGGCTCGGGGACAGCTTCTGTCGTTTCGCTTTCGATAACAACAGGCTTATCGAAGTCGGACTCGACTTTTTCGTTCTTTGAAGCCTTGTTGAAAAAAATCTTTGAGTTATCGTCATTGAGAAATATCCTTCCAGACTTTGTAAGCTCCAATATAGCAAGAAAAGTAGCGACTTTCTCGCTTTTCTCCGTCATGCCGTCATAAAGGTCGCCCATATCGCATTCACCATGCTTATAAAGTCTTTTAAGGACATGGATTATCTTCGACGTGACCGATACTATCTTATGTGAAACTATCGGCTCGAACATCTTCGCTTTCAGCGGAACGCTCTCACGGGCTTTCTTTGATATGCCCATATAAGCGTCATAAAGGCACTGAGGGTCATGCTCACGGGTATAGGTCTTGTTTACAGGAAGCTTTATCGCTGTCCTTATAAAAACAAGGTCACCAACGTAAACTTCACGGAGAGTCTGTGCCGCCTGTTTGCACAGAGAATACTCGATGATCCTGCCTTCAAGCTCTTTTTTAAGCTCTTTTGACTCCTCGTCATGAGGCAGAAGCGAACAGGTCTTTATGTATATAAGGCGTGCCGCCATTTCAAGAAAATCAGCGGCATCCTCATAATCCTCGTGGTCAAGATCATTGATATAGTCCATATACTGTTCAAGGAGCAAAGATATCTCAATATCGTAAATATTCAGTTTGTGCTTGCTGATAAGGTGAAGAAGCAAGTCAAGCGGTCCTTCAAACATATCCAGCTTGAACTGAGCAGCACTCATTTACGTTTTTCCTTTCATGAACAGTTTTATTTCAAAAATATCGCTTTTAGTATAGGGTCAACCCAGAACGTAAGCTTATCCATTATCCAGAACATACCATTTTGCAACCAACCTATAGGCGTATCAAGAACGCCTGTTACAACAAGTATCATAAATGCAATAGCGATATAGTTCTGATACTGCGCCATAAAGCGATCTACCTTACTGCTTGTAAAGTAAGAAAGTATCTTCTGACCGTCAAGCGGCGGGATAGGTATAAGATTGAACACTGCAAGTCCCACGTTTATAGCTGTAAAGTAATATAATATAAGCGACACATAGTAAAGAGCTATAGAATAATGCACTATATAAAGCACATAGAAAAGCTTATAAAGAACTATTCCGATAAGTCCCATTATGATATTTGAAATAGGACCTGCGGCTGCCGTGAGTGCCATGCCCTTCCTATAATTCTTAAACCTGATAGGGTTTACCTGAACAGGTTTACCCCAACCAAAACCTATGAAGAATATGCACAATGCACCAATAGGGTCAAGATGTGCAAGTGGGTTAAGGGAAAGTCTACCCTGATAACGTGGAGTATCATCCCCAAGCTTTGTTGCCGCCCATGCGTGAGCGTACTCATGGATAGGTATACACATGAAAATTACGATGAGCTTTGCACCGTAATCAAGAATTTTCTGCGGATCCATATTTTCATGACCTCCTGTCATTTCAAAACAAAATTACACAAATCACAAGTGTAATTATACACTATTTTCAATGAAATTTCAAGGCATTTTGTCTTTATTTTTAATCGAAAACGATAAATATATACGATTTTACGGAAATTTCAAAAAAAATCTCAAAAAGCTCTTGCAATTTCTTTTCAGTTATGCTATAATATTTAATATTGTGAATAATAGTATTGCATTTTTAAGGGTAAAGGAGGTGCAGCGTAATGGCAAAATGCGAAATCTGCGGTAAGGGCGTTACTTTTGGTATCAAGGTATCACACTCACACAGAAGAACAAACAGAACTTGGAAGCCAAATGTAAAGAGAGTTAAAGCTGTTGTAAACGGCACTCCTTGTCACATTTACGCTTGCTCAAGATGCCTGCGTTCAGGTAAGGTAGAAAGAGCTTAATGCTTGAATATTCCAAAAAATCGACTAGCTTCGCTAGTCTTTTTTTTATGCTTTTTAAGATACAAAAAAACCGGAGCCGAGTGTCGTACTCTGCTCCGATTTTTATTATGCAGCGTGTCTGCCAAATGTTCTCTTATTCTCAGGCGGTGCAAAAACAGAATTAGCACCTGACGATGAATTGTCACTGTTCATATTGTTGTTGCTGAAACCGTGGTCGGTCTTATATATCATATCATAGTAGATTATAGCATTGGAGATGTTAATTCGCTCCTCGGCATAATTTGAATAGTTACTGATATAATCCTCGTCCACAACACCATCGTTTATTCGTGCGTTACAAGAATCCTGACAGTACGTTTCATTCACAGTGGTCTTGAACAGACCCTGATCGTCGTCCATATACACTGGGTTAGGATCATCTTTATATACTTGATTGCATGACACCGCCGTTGCCACATTTCTGTAATCCGTAAGATCAAAATATGTGTTTTTCTGGCTATCATAGTAAACAGTATCTGTTACAAAATTGCCGTTTGGGAAGATAACAACATTTTCCTCGTTATCAGCAACAGAAAAGATATCATGACCAAGTGCATAGACATTTGAAAAACCAAACATATTTCCAAGTGTTGGCTGAACGTCATACATACCCATTATCTGCTTGACCTCTGTAGGCTCATATCCGCCGTCTTTCGACCATATTATGAACGGCACTTTTCTGTTAAGATTGTAGTAGAAATCATCAACAGGAACATATCCCTCATCATCTTCTGTAAGCACAGAATCGGTGAAAGGATTATAGTTGAAATATCGGTCATACTCCTCTGCCTTTATTTTTGCGTCATGGTCACCATAAATAACAACTACAGTGTTATCAAGAAGTCCTGCATTGTCAAGGTCTGTCATGAACTGACCGATAGCCTGATCTGCATAGTGAACAGACTTAAAATAAGATCCAAGCTTTGTACCCTCAAGGAACGGTGCAGATTTTTCCTCATACATCCCATCCTCTTCGTTGTACATCTTATACTTGAAATCTACCTCATAGTCGCTCACACGCTCAATGTCAGTAAACGGCGTATGGTTTGTGAGCATAAGGAACGCACCATACCACTTATCATGCTCCTTGTTTATCTTCTCGATCTTTGGCACTGCCTGTCTGAAGAACGATTTGTCTGACAGACCAAGACCAATAGTTTCATCAATGTTAAAATCTTTGTTATAGTTAAAGAAATCATCATAACCAAGGGAATGATGTAGATTAAGTCTGTTCCAGTAAGAGCCGTTGTTGCCGGCATTGGAGACGGCGACAACGCGGCGGTTGTGCGAGCAGAACTCCCGTGCAATTTCCTGCATACGTTCAACCGATGCGCCGCATCGCTGAGAGTACTCCTTCATGGAATAGCGAAGGGCCTCTTTACGCAGAAGTTCAAGGCTTGATACGAGACGAACGCTGGCGCCGTCGGTCTTTTTGAAGGAACCGTCCACAAAAAGGTCGGCCGGACCGGCTGTTTCGGCATTGACCAACTTACCGTCGACAGCGACGACGCCTTGGGCATCCTTACCCAAGCCGAAATCCTTGGCCAGAGCCGGCGTTTGCGTCTTAATGTCAATCAACAGCGTTGCATTGGTCCAGTTGATTTCTCCGTTTTTCTTGGCGCAAGCTTCATTGGGGTTACGAAGGAAAGACTCCAGATAGAGCTTTTCTTCAAAAATCGTGCGTACCAAACCGTAAAGGAATGCAGTATCGCTGCCGGGAAGAATCGGCTGCCAGCGTGCTTCGGTATTGTTCACAACATTGCCGCGCAAAATGGGGTCAACGCAAACGTATTTCACCTTGCGATCGACTCGTGCATCGGCGACAGCGCGACCAAGACGATTGATACTTGCTCCGGAAGAGCCCGGCGAAGTGCCCATGAAAATGGCGTATTCGAAATTGTTCCAATCGACATCGCACATACCGGCTGCCACTTCAGGGGCCAAGCCGAGCGAATAGCCGACGCCGACTGCAGCTCCGCAGTATGCATGTTTGGTGCAAAGATTGACGGAGCCGAAGGCCTGCGTGATGAAGCGACGATAAAAGCCGCCGCGCATGGTGTCTTCTTCGTTGAACGTCGCAAAAAGCTGATTGGCGGCCGTGCCGAATTCAGGGTAGCCTTTGCGAGCGGGCGTTTTTAGGTCGCGGATTTTTCTCAGACCGTCGACATGACCTTCGCCAAACAGATTGCCGCCCTCGACAATTTCCTTTACTGCCTGTTCGTAGGAAATGGTCTTCCACTTGTTTTCACCGCGTTTGCCGGCGCGCTTGAGCACTTGAGTGACTCGTCGCGGATCAGTGATGCTGTCGGGGCCCGATGAACCTTTGCCGCAAACCGTTGCGCGATGTTCCAGGCCTGCATCGCCGGTGAGCATTTCAAACGCTTTTTCAACCGGAGTGTTCAGAGGCAAAGGTTTGCCGCCGGAGACCACCTCGCAGTACGGGTTGCCGGCCACTCTCGTGACCGTATTTGATTTTTCATCCACACGATAGCGAAGACCGCACATATTGTTGCAGGTAAAGCATCGGGTAAAGCCGACGCGGATGCCGTCACGCACCTGCAACTTGCCGTTGACACGGACGAATTCGGGGGCTGCGGCGTTACCGAAGACGGGTTTTTTGATGTCTTGACTCATGTGAAATCCTCTTAACGCTGCCATTGAATCGGTTTGGTCTGAAGCATGGCCTTATCATCGATGTCATCAGGCAGACCGATATAGAAGATGTTGGGTTTGGTGCCAAGGTCGGACAACAGAGCGTAAACCTTGTTTTCTTTCACCAGGCGATAAATTTCGCTGCTTTCGTCATTCAGGTCGCCGAATACGCGAGCCTTGCCGATGCAAGTTTCCACGCAAGCCGGCAACAGCCCTTCCTGTAATCGGTGGATGCAGAAATTGCATTTTTCAGGAGCTGTCTTAAATTCGGGATCAGCCTTGCGGGCGCCGTACGGGCAGGCTTTGGTGCAAGCCTGACAGTGGATGCACTTGTTGTAGTCAATGACGACGATGCCGTCTTCGGGACGTTTGTACGTGGCTTTGGCGGGACACACGGCTACGCAGGGCGGGTTGTCGCAATGGTTGCATTGGTGCGGCATCGGCAAGACAGCGCTGCCGAAGGACTTTCCTGTGACCGTGACTTGACTGACGTCGGTTCGGCTGCGGCCGACAGGCGTCTTGTTTTCCATGGCGCAGCTTACGGTGCATGAAAGGCAGCCGGTGCAGCGTCGAACGTCAAAGACCATGGCATAGCGCTTGCCGGGGGTTTTGGCCAAGAGCTGCGCGCTGGGAATCAGGGTAAAAGCCGTTCCTGCCGCCATCATCTCTAGCAGTGAGCGTCGATTGATCAGCATAGTTTTTCTGTGTACGTAGGAGCCGAGCTCCGTCCGAACGAGAATCGTTAGGGCAGAGTTCGGCTGAATTTAGGAGGTAAAGACAGACAAGTTACTTGGAGACCTTGGCGTACCACAGGTTGTGGTTCTGCTTGGCCCAGTTTTCGTCGCACTTGCCGTTGATCATGTTCTGCATGCCGCCTTCGCTCATCACTGCGCCCATGAAGATATGGATCACGGTGAAGGCGCCGAGCACGACAGCACTGATGATGTGGATGATCAGAGCCAGCAATGCGCCGTTCTTATCCACTCCGCCGAAAAGATCCGGATAGAGCATCATCAGGCCTGTGACAATCAAGGCCAGGCCGAAGATGAAGACGGTCCAGAAATAAGCCTTCTCACCGGCGTTGGCAAAACCAGCATCCGGATGCTTGGCTTTACCGCCGAAGTTGATGTACCCACCGAGGCAGGCAAACCACTTGGCGTCGCAGCTTTCAGGGAACTGGCGAGCAGCCCATTTGATCATGATGATCACGGCGCCGACGATGAAGGGGAAGGCGAAGAAGTTATGGAACATCACGCTTGCATCCACGAAGGAGGCAAAGTGCGTCGGGCTCATCAGAGGCTCGAGCCAGAAGCGGCCGGCACCGATGACCAATCCCGAAAGAATCAGGATCAGGCAGGGAATGGCGGCAAGCCAGTGCAGAGCCACATCAAGCGGAGACCAGCGGTTGATCAGTTTTCCGGAAAAGCCGTTTTCAAGCTTTGCCCGGCCATTGAAGATCACGAAAATCGTGAAGAGAATGGCGACGAGAACAACGCTCATGAAAATGACGTTGCCGATCGTTGCAGCCGATTGAACGAAGGAAAGGTAACCTTCGCTAACGCCTTCGGGCAGATAAGTCTTGGTGTAAGCCGGGTTGCTGGCGTAGCCCAACAATTGAGGAATGTCGTTGTTGACAACATGCTCCTGGACTTGCATCCAAAACTCGGGCTGGTGCACGGCGGTCTCTTCGGCAGCGGCGGCCGCCGTCGTGAGGGTCATGCCGGAAAGGAAAGCCAATTTTTTCATATCGAATCCTTTGTCCCGTGAAGGGAACGGGGAGGTTGAACGACAGCAGTCGTCTCTTCCCCTGACATGGTGTTGCTAAGTGCAATGTCCTTGTGCTGAACCGTGAGCAGTTCGGAAAGCGCCTGTGCCCAAGCGCGCCAGAACGGATGTCTGGCATCCTGCTGCATGGCCTCGAGGAACTTCCCGGCCCAGTGGCCGAGATGTTCAGCCCAGAAGCGAGATGCCGCTTCTCTGAGCAGTTCGGCTTCCTGCGTTTTGCCTTCTTTTTCGTAGGCTGACGCAAGAGCATGCGTGGCGTAACAGAACTCCAGTTCATAGCCGAAGAAGTCAACGGGCTCGTTCATGTCGCCGACAGCGAGACCGATTTCTTCATAGGAGTACTGAACGGCGGCGCTGAAACGATTGTTCAGCACACGTCTTCCGGTACGCCAGACGCTTTCGTAGGGCGGCACGGTCAGTCGATAAGGACCAATGCACATACGATTGAATTCCGCTTCGGCTTCGTCGGTGTCGCTCGCGGCCTGAGCGCACGCCAGTGCAAGGTCTTTGCGGTCGTATTTCTGAGCCCAGATTCCGAGCTCTTCATAGACCGAGGCCTTGGCAGGATGAAAGACGGGCTCTTTGAACAGCTTCAGAGCCGACACAAACGAATCGATCTGCGAGACAGTCATCAACGACGCTCCCTGATGATGATCATGTTGGGTTCATTGATGCCGTTCTTGTAGCCGATGCCGGAGCGCGAGGCAGATTTCTTGCTCGCGAGCACCTGAGCGATATTGCCGGCTTCAAGACACTTCACCGGGCAGCCGTCGACGCAAGCCGGGTTCAGACCCGCATCAAGCAGCTCAACGCAGAGGTTGCACTTGGCAGCCTTGCCGTCGAGCTTGCTGATGACGATTGCGTCGTAGGGGCAAGCGCTCTTGCAGAGACCGCAGCCCGTGCAACGGTTGCGATCAAGCACCACGATGCCGTCGGGACGTTTCGTAAAGCAGTTGGCCGGACAAACCGCCATGCAGCTCGGATTGGTGCAATGCATGCAGGCGTGCGAGAGCCACACGTCGCGGACTCGACCTTCAGCGTCCTTGACCTCATAGAGATCAACCTTGCGGAAGCGAACGTCTTCAGGCAATTCGTTATGAATTTGGCAGGCTACCGTGCATCCGCCGCAACCGACGCAGTTTTCCTGGCGGAAGATGAAGCCTTTTTGCAGTTTATTTGTCATGGTCTATCCTCCTTCAGGCCTTTTCCACGTTCACGCGGGTGGAATGGTATGCAGAGCATCCACCCATATCGGTCAGACGCGAAGTCGTCAGCGTATTGGTGTTGTTCTTGCCGTAAGGATTGGTGCTGCGCCAATTGCACTTGGCGGTACGAACAACGCCGGGTCCGACGCGTGTAGACACACGTGCGATGAAATAAGCTTCGCCGCGCTGGTTGGTCAAACGAACTCGATCGCCCATCTTGATGCCGAGTTTCTGGGCATCTTCCGGACTGATTTCGCATTCGTAAGCGTTAAATGCGCGGATGTACTTCACGTTGTAGAAGGAGGAATTGACACGCTGCGGAATACCGGGAGAGAGCAGACGGAACGGAAGTTTCTTCTCAACTTCGGGCATATCGTCTTCGCACAGGCCCAGATCGATGACAGGATCGAAACCGGCGCGCTTCATCATTTCGGAATAAAGCTCGATCTTGCCGGATTCGGTGCCGCACTTGCCGCCGGAGCGTACGGGAACGCTGGAGGGATAAGGCAGCTTGATTGGGATGAGGGTACGAAAAATGGACCTGATAGATCGGCCCTGTTA
>ENA-ORNR01002262-ORNR01002262.1-human-gut-metagenome-genome-assembly--contig:-NODE-2262-length-16083-cov-4.445408_pt1 | contig 16083 bp, 18 predicted proteins | sample MGYA00242114_ERZ509020 | MGnify/ENA primary metagenome ERZ509020 (study PRJEB26280, sample SAMEA2338758) | human gut metagenome | biome: human gut; feature: human-associated habitat; material: faeces...
CCCAGCAGAGCGCCGGCTGGCATGTGGATCTCCTCCATGGTCCGGGCAAAGCTCTCCCGCAGGCTCTCGCCGCTGGGGCGGGGCTTTTTTTTATTAGGAAATTTTTATGAATGCAACCTGTTTTAATACTATCTATGAATCTTATATGCAATATTTTTATTTTATGAAACCGACTTCTTTTGCAATTTTTTCATACGCGGCATCTTTGCGTTCATTGAAAATAACTTTATTTTCCTCAAACATGTTATTTCCCTTTGTGTCGATTGATACGATAAGAGGACCGAACTCCTTAACGCGGCAGTTCCAAAGTGTCTCAGGCATCCCCAAATCTCTCCACTCGGCTCTTACGATTTCCTCAACCTCTGTTGCTGCAACTACAGCATTTCCGGCAGGAAATACACAGTGAATGGCACCGAATTCTTTACATGCACGCTCTGTATTTTCTTTCATTCCGCCTTTTCCGATGATAACGCGTACACCTGTGAGCTTTACGAATTCATACTCAAATTTTTCCATACGCATGCTTGTTGTCGGACCAACCGATACCATTTGGAATTTATCGTTTTCAAGAGGTCTGATAATAGGACCCGCATGGAAAATCGCATTATTTCTTACATCTACCGGAAGTTCTCTTCCCTCTTCAACAAGTCTTCTGTGGGCAACGTCACGGCATGTTGTCATGCTTCCGTCAAGATAAATAATATCTCCGACTTTAATATCTTCCAAATCCTGTGCCGTAACAGGTGTTATAAGTACCTTTTTTCCGTCTCTGATTTCTACCATTATAAAGTCACCTCCGAATGTGTTGTAATTGTATAATTAAGGTCTTTATCAAAAATAATGTGTCCTCTTCTGTGGCTCCAGCATCCGACATTTACAGCCACACCGATTGCAGAAGGATGACGTGCCGTATTTTCAATGTTTACGCCCATTACCGAATATTTACCGCCCATGCCCTGTGGTCCTAAACCGATTGAATTAATACCATCTTCAAGAAGTCTCTCCATTTTTGCGGCTCTTTCATTTTCATTATGTGAACCGATAGGTCTCATGAGTGCCTTCTTTGAAAGAAGTGCCGCTGTCTCCACAGATGTTGCAACGCCGACGCCCACAAGAAGCGGAGGACATGCGTTAAGACCGTAGCTTGTCATTACATCAAGGACAAATTTTGTTACGCCCTCGTAGCCTTCGCCCGGCATAAGAACCATTGCTTTTCCTGGAAGCGTACATCCGCCACCTGCCATATATGTATATATTTCGCATGAATCACTATCTGGTACAATATCCCAGAATACTGTAGGAGTTCCTTTTCCGACATTTTTTCCGGTATTATACTCGTCAAATGTTTCAACGCTGTTGTGTCTTAAAGGTGCTTCAAATGTTGCCTGCACAACCGCTTCTTTAAGAAGTGTCTCAAGTTCTCCAATCAATGGAAATTTTGTTCCGCATTTTACCCAGAACTGAAGCACACCTGTATCCTGACAGCTAGGTCTGTTAAGTTCAACCGCAAGTTTCTGATTTTCAAACATTGTGTTATAAATTGTCTTTGATAAAGGACTGTCCTCCTTATCTCTCAACTCCTGAAGTTTTGCGATTACATCATCAGGCAGTTTCTTTGCCGTATAAGCAATAAACTTAGCCATGTAATCTGTAAGCTGTTTTACCTGTTCTTCCTTTGACATAATAAATCCTCCTTGTTTTTATGAAGTAAAAATCCGAGCTCCAATGTGAGGAGAGGATTTTAACCTCCTTGTTTTTACGAAGTAAAAGTTACATTTTCGACTTTTATATTGATACTTTTTTATTTAATCCGCAAAAAGCATTTGTTTTTACGGAAAAAACGGATATAAAATCGGTAAAAGTATCATACTCACTATTGTTGAAACTATAATCAACGGAATTCCCGATTTTGCATAATCCTTAAATGTATATCCGCCCGCTCCTATTACCATTGTGTTTGCAGGCATTCCTATCGGTGTAGCATAAGCACATGAGCCACCAATTACGCAAGCCATAAGTACGGCACTCGGGTCAGCCCCGATTGCTTCCGATATTGACAAGCATATCGGAACCATAAGTGCTGTCGTTGCTGTGTTACTCATAAAATTAGTGAGCACACAACAAAGAATAAATACTACAAATGTAAGTAAATACGGTGACGGGTTATCTCCAAGAAAGCTGATGACTTTATTTGCAAGAAGCTCTCCCGCACCTGATTTCTGAAGTGCTGACGCAAGCGAAAGTGTACCGCCGAACAAAAATATTGTTTTTAAATCTATTGATTTTAATGCCTGCTTTTCAGAAATTACACCCGTAACTACGAGAAGCAGTGCTCCGATACAGCCTACAACGCAAAGCTTAATTCCGATTTTTTCTTCAAAAATCATTCCGATAAGAGTTAAAATCAAAATTATAAGAGACAGCCACTGTTTCCACTTAGGAACATCTGAATAATCTTTCTGTTCGCCGTACACCGAATCTCCCGACGGCTTTGTGTCAGGCAGAAGCTTGTATCCTATCAATGCGAAAAATAAAATTCCCGTTATAAGAATCGGTAAACCGATTTTTGTATATTCAAAAAATCCGAACGATTTTCCGATTTCCTGCATTGCCGATTGGGCAATCAGATTTCCCGGTGCACCTATAAGCGAAAGATTTCCGCCCATAGCCGCCGCAAATACAAGCGGCATAAGAAGTTTTGACCTTGAATATCCTGATTTTGCCGCAATTCCTATAACAACCGGAATAAGAACCGCCGCTGTTCCCGTATTTGAAAGCACTCCACTCATCAATCCCACAATCACCATTTCCTACAACCGGAATATTAACCGCCTCTACTACATCCTTAATCACATCAAGATTAGCATGACCACTATACATTTGAGCTCTAGTCCTACCATGAACAGCAATGGCACAAGCACCTGCTTTTTCAATCATTTTAGCATTTTCTACCGCATTAATATTATTTTCATCCCAACCGATTCTAATTTTAACAGTTACGGGAAGTGGAGTAGCTTCAACAACAGCCTTTGTTATTTCATAAACCTTATTAGGATCCCTTAATAAGGAAGAGCCTGCACCTGCTCTTTTAGCAACCTTATTAACAGGACAGCCCATATTAATATCAATGATATCCGCATCAGTATTTTCATAAATCCATTTAGCTGCGTATACAAGAGTCTCTTTATCCGCACCAAAAATTTGCATTGAAAGAGGATGCTCATTTTGGCTTACTCCTGTCATTTTTATCGTTTTAGCATTATGAAATGAAAGAGCCTTATCACTAATCATTTCACATACTACAAGACCGGCTCCCATTTCCTTGCATATACTTCTAAATGCCTCATTTGTAATACCAGCCATTGGTGCTAAAACTAACTGATTTTCAATTTCAACATTACCTATTTTCCACTTCATTCAACATCACCCTTAACATATCCTTAATATATTCAATTGGAAGTCCAATTATATTATCCAGTGAACCACTATATCCTTCAATCAAGCTTCTTCCTTCACCCTGAATAGCATATGAGCCTGCCTTATCATAAGGCTCATCCGTTTTAAGATAATCATCAATCATTTCTTTTGTTAGCTTTTTAAATGTAACATAGGATTTAACATACATTGTCATATTAAGCTTTTTTGAAATAATTGATACACCAGATACTACCTCATGTGTCATCCCACTAAATGTAGCTAAGGTATTATATGCATCTTTCCTGTCTTTAGGCTTTCCATAAATTTTTCCATCTAGACAAACAATTGTATCAGTTGATAAAACCACGTCATTTGGAAAAAGAGAAGCAACAGCCTCACCTTTTTTTCTTGCAACATTCATAACATTTTGATATGGTGATAAATTCGCGTCCATTGTCTCATCTGTATTTTTTGATACAATTTCAAATGTAAACCCTTCTCTTTGAAGAATTTCTTTTCTTCTTGGCGATTTACTTGCTAAAATAAGTTTCATTCTATTACGACCCTTCTTGTCTTAAGAATTTTAACACAATTAAATACTTTTCTCAATATATATGATTTTATATGACATTTTATGAAAAAAACTTATTCTAAAATATAGCATGGTGATATTTGTGTATAAATATTTTAAATACATTATTGTGGCATTAATACCTTTAATCTCTTTTTACTTTCCAAACAAATATTTGTTTTTATATTTAAGTCTTACTTACCTTTTTTTAACTAATTTAAAGCCCTATTATACCTTTGGTCTTCTATTTATTTATTTTATAAAGCCCGAAGCTTTTATACCTTCTTTATGCTTAATATTACTTCTTCAAGTAATCTATCTTTTTAAAAAGAAATATATTTCCCTTTTATATAGTCTTATTCTTTTTATTATATTTAATGCCTATATAATAAAAGAGGCTAAAACAATTTTACTTATTAGTAGTATTCTTATCTTATTTACCTTAGGCCTTTATTTTTATTTTAAAACTAATATGGCTTTAGATTTTTATTTAAATAAGCTTCTTATTACTTTTTTATCCTCTATTTATCTTTATTTTTCTTCTAATGCTCATTTAGGCTATGCTTTTTTGATAATAAGCTACCAAAATAAACGAGATCTAACTATGTTATTTTTTGTTGTTACAGGAGCAATTTTTAATAATTACACCAAAATACCATTTTATCTTTTCTTTTTAGCACTAGCTCTTAAAAGCTTCTCACTAAATATAATTTTCACTTTAATTTCTATTTACTTATTTAAAACTCAATACTTATATTACATCCCAATTGCTCTTAATTTTTTGCTTTATAATCAAAATGATAAGCCCATTTATTTATCCTCTGTTATTAATAATGTTAATAAATACCTTAAATTAATTGAAAATAAGAGTAATAATATGGATTCCTATGATACAATTGATGAAAGAATTAAAGCATTGTTAAAATCATATTGTCTTAATTGTCCCATGAAAGAAAAATGCTTTTCTAAACGCCGAATTGACATGTATCATTTTCTTATGTATGAAGTAACAAGTAATATGAAGCATTCTAAGGAAATTGATTATTTTATTTATAATTGCGAATATAAAAAAATGATGGACGAAGCACCTAAAATAAACTTTAATTTAAATTCAAGCTATAACACCATAAAAGATACTATAAATATTTTAATATCTGAAAACAATTTAAAAAATGATTTAATAGCTAAGCTTAAAAACTATTCTTTGTCTAGCATTAACTATATAAATGATAGTCAAATGACTTTGTCATTTAATGAATATATTTTACCATTAAAGCTTGAAAGAATTCTAAAAAATAAAAATTTAAATATCAGCTATACAGGTAATAACACCTATGAAATAGCCTATAAGAGCAAGTGTAAAATCAAAGCTGAATCAATTATCTTATCAAAGGGTGGTGGCTATATTGCCGGAGACAATTGTCTAATTAAAAAAACCAGTACAAAGCTTTATGCCGCCTTAAGTGATGGTATGGGTTCAGGTCTTAAAGCATATGAAGCATCAAAGGCATTACTGAAAAGACTTGAAGGATTAATAAATCTTCCTTATGATGATGAAAAGATAATTAGACTTTTAACTGAGCTTAGCCATATTTCCCTTTTTACATCTTCATATGCAACACTTGATTTTTTTAGTGCCAATTTAGCAACAAAAAAAGGAAAGTTATTTAAAATTGCATCTTCAACTTCCCTTCTTATTCGTAATAATCAAATAAAAGAATTTAATACCAAAACTCTTCCAATTGATTTTGATGGTATTCTTGATTTATATGAAATCGACCTTGAAAAAAATGATATAATTTTATTAATGTCTGATGGAGTCTTTGATTTTTCAAACATTAAAGCTCTATATTCATATATTTTAAGCATTTCCTATCTTGAGCCTGATAAGCTTGTTTATAATATTGCCAAATATATTTTTAATGAATCAAATAAAAAGCTTCATGATGATACATCTATTCTTGCAATAAAGGTATATTAATACTATTTTAAAAATTTATGAATAATTCTATCCTTTCCTTTAGAATAAGGACTATACATCATAGGAAGATCAATCCATAGCTTCTTATCAATGATACTTTTAGTGTGTGAAAATGTATAAAAGCCTGCTTTACCATGATATGAACCAAGCCCAGATTCCTTAAAACCACCAAACCCTAAATACGATGATGATAAATGAATAAGCGTATCATTTATACAACCACCACCAAAACCAATTTGTCTTATAAGATAATTAATTAATTTTTTATTTCTTGCAAATATATAACAAGCAAGTGGTACATCATGACTATTAACATAATCAATAACTTCACTAATATCATCATAAATAATTACTGGTAATATAGGACCAAATATTTCCTCTTGCATCACCTTATCACTATATGAAACATTATCTAAAATAGTTGGTTCTATTTTTAATAATTCTTCATTATAGCCTTCCCCATATATTATTTTTGTTCATCAAGCAAAGAAATAACTCTCCTAAAATGCTCATAATCAATTATTTTTCCATAGTTTGGTGATGCTAAATAATTAGAACCATACTGCCTAATAATTTCTTTTTTTAAAGTTTCAATTAACTTATCATGTACTTCTCTTTTAACTAAAATATAATCAGGTGCTACACAGGCTTGCCCTACATTTAATAGCTTGCCAAAGATAATTCTTTTAGCCTCAATTTTAGCACTTCACTCGCGGCCTCATAAACAATACTTCCTACCTTTTTACTTCCTGTAAAAAAGATATAATCAAATTGTGCGTGAATTAATGTTTGATTTTCAATAATACCACCAAAAATAACCGTAGCGTATTTAGGCTCAAAAGCATCTTCAATAATTTCTTTTAGAATCTCATTTGTATAAGGTGAATATTCACTTGTCTTAATGATTATTGTATTTCCTGCAGCTATCGCCTCTACTAAAGGATCTACACTTAATAAAAAAGGATAATTCCATGGTGACATTACTAAAACCATACCATAAGGCTCTGCTATTGTAAAAAGCTTACTGCCCTAAATTGAGCAAGAGGACTTCTTTTTTTACGTGGCTTTGTCCATTTTTTAATATGCTTAAGCATGTAGCTTATTTCACTTAAAACTAAGCCAATTTCACACATATAAGCCTCACTTTTACTTTTACCTAAATCCTTATACAAAGCTCCCGCTATTTTATCTTCTTTTTGTTTAATTACATCATATAATTTCTTAAGATGAGTTATTCTAAAGCTAACATCTAATGTTTTTCCCGACCTAAAAAAATCTTTTTGTGTCCCAACTATCTTTAAAATTTCCTTTTCAGTCATAATATCACAGTCCTTTTTTATTCATAACACATTTTAAAAGATAAATAAAATTTTTCTATTATTTAAGATATATGATATAATAAGTTGAAAAAATGGAAGTGATGAAAATGATAAATAAAGTTCAAAGCTTTATTAAAGAAAACAAATTAATCGAACCCCATGCTAAAATCGTGCTTGCTTTTTCATACGGAGTAGATTCTAGAGTTTTATTAGATATTTTAATTAAACTAGGCTATGAAGTAATTATAGCTCATGTAAATCATAAACACCGACTTCAATCAGAGCTTGAGGAAGATGAGGCTATTAGTTTAGCTAAAAGGCTTAATATTAATTATGAGGTAATGCATTTAGTTGAAGATCATAGTAAAAACTTTCACGCTGATGCTCATAATAAACGCTATGATTTTTTTATGCATGTTGCCAAAAAATATAATGCTAACTATATTGCAACTGCTCATCACCTAAATGATAATGCTGAAACAATTCTTTTAAATTTAATTCGTGGTTCTAATTTATACGGCTATGGTGGTATAAATATCACTCAAAAAAGAAATAATATTACTATTGTAAGACCACTTATGTGTGTTACTAAAAAAGAAATTAAAGCTTATCAAGAAGTTAATAATTTAACCTATTATGAGGATTCATCAAATAGTGAGGATGAATTTAGGAGAAATAGAATTAGACACCATATTCTTCCTCTTCTTGAAAATGAAAATCCTAATATCTTAAAGGAGTTAAATAATTATTCAAAAATGATGCATGAGGCTTTTTCTTTTATCAGAAATATGTCTATCACATATTTAAATGAGCATAATAATATCATTGATGTAGAAAGCTTCAAAATACTTGACAACGCTCTAAAAAAGGATATTATATCCCTTATTCTTGAAAAAAAAGAAATTGAAAGAAGCTATAATTTAATAAATTTAATTCTTAATAATATTATGGATAAAGCCCCTCAAAATGAAATCACTTTACATGATGGATTTATATTTAAAAAGCGTTATAACAAGGCGTTTATTGACGTCAAAAATGAAAAAGTAGAAAATTACCATAAATTGTATGAAAATAATGTGATTTACATTCAAAATTTACGTTTTTATTTCACAAAAAACTTACCCAATTCAAGTGCAAATTATCTAAAATTATGCTATAATGAGTTAGTATTTCCGCTTGTTTTACGAAATAGACGTGATGGAGATACAATTGAAATGACCTATGGTCACAAAAAAATTAAAAAACTCTTTATGGATTTACATCTTACTAAGGAAGAAAGAGATAACGCTTTAATCCTTGAAAACAATGGTGAAATTCTTTGGGTTGTTAATTTAGCAAAATCCAAAAGACTAACAGAAATGAAGTCTTCTGGTGATATTTATTTAGTATATGAGGTGATATGATGGAAAATGATATTTTAAAAGTTATTGTATCTGCCAAGGAGATTGATGCTATTTGTGAGCGTCTTGGCAAAGAGATAACAAAAGATTATGACGGAAAATATCCTATTGTAATCGGTCTATTAAAGGGTTGCCAGCCTTTTATGTCTGATTTAATCAAGTATATTAATACTTATATTTCTGTTGATTACATGTCTGTATCAAGCTATGACGGAATGTCTTCTACTGGTTCTATTACAATCAAAAAGGATATTGAAACTGATGTAAGAGGACGTGATGTAGTTGTCGTTGATGATATTATCGATACTGGTGTTACTCTTTTAAACATTATTAATCTTTTTAAAGAAAAAAAAGTAAGATCAATTAAAACAGTCTGCTTACTTGATAAGCCCGAAGGTCGTAAGGTAGATCTTAATGCTGACTATGTTGGTATGATTGTACCAAAAGAATTTGTTGTAGGCTATGGGCTTGATTATAATGGCTTATATCGTAATCTTCCATACGTTGGTGTATTAAAAAGAGAAGTTTACGAAAAATAATTACAGGAGGTAACTATGGACAATAATCAAAATAATAACAATAATCAAAACCCACAAAGACCTGGGATGAAACGTAGAAGACCTGATTACCAGATTCTTATTGCAGTTATCATTATCTTTGCACTAGGCTTTCTTTTAATTAGAAATTTAACAGGCACTTCTTATCAGTATGTTGAATCAAATAAAATTGAATATATTTTAAAGTATTCAACTTATGATGATATCAAGCTTGGCGATGCAGTTGTAGTTGCATCTCCACTTCGTGATACTGATGGTTCTATTAAATCACCATTCACAAATAATGTAATTAATGAAAGTTCACCCCTTATTATAACTTATACTGATTTAACAGCTAAGCCTATTGGTGAATCAAATAGTGGTCATTTAACATTACGTGGAAAAATAACTGAAAAGAAAAGTGAAACAGATAAAGGTACTGCTTACTACTTTACTTGTAATATTACTCAAGGTCAATATGATGAGCTAGCGACTTTAGCACCAGTTGTTTTACAAAAGGCTTCTACAAGCTTCTGGTCAGTTCTAATTAATTTCTTACCACTTATTATTCTTGTAATCTTCTTCATCGTAATGATGAAAAGCGGTGGTGGAAATCGTCAAGCATTTGATTTTGGTAAAAATCGTGCAAAAATGGCTCGTGGTAAAACCGTTACATTTAATGATGTAGCGGGATGTGACGAGGAAAAGGAGGAACTTGTTGAAGTTGTAGACTTCCTTAAAAATCCTCGTAAATATGTTGAAATTGGTGCTCGTATCCCTAAGGGTGTCTTACTTTGTGGTTCTCCTGGTACAGGTAAAACCTTACTTGCAAAGGCTGTAGCAGGTGAAGCTGGTGTTCCATTCTTCTCTATTTCTGGTTCTGACTTCGTTGAAATGTTCGTAGGTGTTGGTGCATCTCGTGTTCGTGACCTATTTAAGGATGCTAAAGAAAACGCTCCTTGTATCATTTTCATTGATGAAATTGATGCTGTTGGTCGTCAACGTGGTGCTGGTATCGGTGGTGGTCACGATGAACGTGAACAAACTCTTAACCAATTACTAGTTGAAATGGACGGATTTACCGTTAATCAAGGAATCATTATTATGGCTGCAACAAATAGACCCGACGTACTAGACCCAGCTCTTCTTCGTCCAGGTCGTTTCGACCGTCAGATTACAATTTCTAATCCTGATGTTAATGGACGCACGGCTATTTTAAAGGTTCATGCAAGAAACAAGAAATTTGCTCCTGACGTTAAATTTGATGAAATTGCACACCGAATCCCCGGATTTAGTGGTGCAGATATTGAGAATCTATTAAATGAAGCAGCACTTTTAGCTGCAAGAGATAATCGTAAGGTTATCAATAAGTTTGATATTGATGAAGCTACTGACCGTGTAATGATGGGTCCTGCTAAAAAGAGCCGCGTTATTACTCCACGTGAAAAGAATGTTGTTGCTTATCATGAAGCTGGTCATGCTGTTATTGGCTTAAAGCTTGAAAAATCAAATGTAGTCCAAAAAGTAACAATTATTCCTCGTGGTCAAGCCGGTGGATATAATCTAATGCTTCCTGAAGAGGAAACATACCTTGAAACAAAATCTTCTTTAACTGCTCGTATTACTGGTTATTTAGGTGGTCGTGTTGCGGAAGAAATTATGTTTAATGAAGTTTCAACTGGTGCATCTAATGACTTCCAAAATGCAACCAAGATTGCCCGTGCAATGGTTACCGAATATGGTATGTCAGATCTTGGTCCTGTACAATATGAACAGCCTAATGGTTCTGTTTTCCTAGGACGTGACTATGTCAAGGATAAGAACTTCTCTGAGCAGGTAGCTCTTGAAATTGACCGTGAAACAAGAAAAATTATTGAATCATGCTACGAACAAGCTAAAAAATGCATTAATGAGAATAAGACTTTATTAAGTACAATTGCTGAATATCTAAAGCGAATTGAAACTTTAACAAAGTCTGATATTGATGAAATCAATTCTACAGGACATCTTGACTGGTATGATAAAAAGCATAAAAATGATCCTGTTATGGTTGATGGTCATCCTGTATATGTTTATGATGAGACTACAAACGATAATGTTGATACCACTTCTATTTTAAACAATACTTCAATTCCTTCTGAATCAGATTCAACTAATACAGAAAAAAAGGATTCTTCTTCAACTGATGAGAATCGATAAGTATCTTAAGGTAAGTCGAATCATTAAGCGTCGTACACTTGCTAAAGAAGCTACTTCTGGTGAGCGTATTTTGGTTAATGATAGGCAAGTTAAACCATCTTATATTGTTAAAATCGGTGATATAATAACAATCTTATTTGGTAATAAGCAAGTTAAAGTCAAAGTTTTGAACACAAATGAAACAATCAAAAAAGCTGATGCATGCTTAATGTATGAGTTAATTGAAGAAAAAGTACTTGAGGAGCAATAAATTTGCTCCTTTTTATTGTAGATTATTAAATGTTTTATTATAATATATTTATAGATGGATGGTGTCATAATGCATAAAATAACAAATTATAAAAAAGAATTTTCAAGCAATAAGGTTGAAGCTTTAGCCTTATATAATAATGAACAATTTTCATTTGAATATTATCATCTATTTAAAGAACATTCTCTTCACATTAATCTTGATGGTGAAGAAGAAATAAAACTTTTATATTTTTTACTAAAAGGAAAATGTGAATTTTACCTTGATAATGAAAGAATTGTCTTAGAGCCTTTTGAACTTCTAGAAATAAATACAACCTCAGGCTTTAATATTTATGCTCTTGAAGAAATTTCTTTACTTTATATATCACTTTCTGATTCAAAAATAAATTTAAAAACAGACGAACTTTCAAAACAAATTGAGCGATTAGAAAATAAAGATGATTATTTAAAAGGTCATAATTATCGCGTTAGCAAATATGCCTTAATTATTTTAGAAGAAATGGGGCTTAAGCTTAACACTGATAATTTAAATTACGCAGCTTCATATCATGATATTGGGAAAATTAAAATCTCACCTGATATTGTTCATAAAGAATCATCATTAACACCTAAAGAATTTGAAGTCATGAAAATGCATCCTATTTATTCTTATGAAATTATAAAGCCCATTTTAGGCGAAGATATAGCATACATTGCCAAATGTCATCATGAAAAGCTTGATGGTTCTGGATATCCTTTACACCTTAAAGGCGATGCCATCCCAATTGAAGCTCAAATCATTGCAGTCGCAGATATTTTTGATGCCCTAACCACTAAAAGAACCTATCGTGATGCTTATTCTTTTAATGATGCAATTAAAATAATGGAAGCTGATGTAATAAATCATAAAATCAATAAAGAAGCTTATAATGCCTTAAAAAAGGCTATTAATGATGATTTAATTAAATTAAACTAACTTAAATACTTTAAATAACACTTACATTGTAGTATAATTTAGACATAAAAAGGAGTGAGTTATTATGCCACTAGTAGATACTAGAGAAATGTTTAAAAAAGCATATGAAGGTCATTATGCAATAGGTGCCTTCAATATTAACAATATGGAACAAATTCAAGGTATTGTTGATGCATGTAATGAATTACATAGCCCTGTTATATTACAGGTCTCAAGAGGAGCACGTAAGTATGCAAAGCCTATTTATTTAAAAAAGATGGTTGAGGCTGCAGTTGAGGATTCTAATATTCCTATCGCACTACATCTAGACCATGGCGATACATTTGAAACATGTAAGGATTGTATTGATGGAGGCATTACATCTGTTATGATTGATGGTTCTTCTTTAAGCCTTGAAGAAAATATAGCCCTTACTAAAAAGGTATGCGAATATGCTCATAAGCATGTACCTTATGTAACTGTTGAAGGTGAACTTGGACGTCTTGCAGGGGTTGAAGAGCACGTAAATGTTAGTGCTGAAGATTCAAGTTACACTAACCCTGATGATGTTGAAAGATTTGTTAAAGAAACCGGTGTTGATTCTCTTGCGATTGCCATTGGTACAAGCCATGGTGCATTTAAATTTAAACCTGGTACAAAACCACAGCTTCGTTTTGATATTCTTGAAGAAGTTGCTCGTCGTCTTCCTAGCTTCCCAATTGTTTTACATGGTGCTTCTTCTGTTGTTCCAGAATACGTTAAGATTCTTGAAGAAAACGGTGGAAAGATGCCAAATGCAATTGGCGTTCCGGAGGATATGTTAAGAAAAGCTGCAACAATGGCTGTATGTAAAATTAATATTGATTCAGATATCCGTCTTGCATGTACAGCTATGGTAAGAAAGCATCTATTTGAACATCCTGATCACTTTGACCCACGTCAATACATGACTGATGCTCGTCAAGCTGTTCATGATATGGTCGAACATAAAATTAAGGTTGTTCTTGGTTCTGAAAATAAAGCCTAATTAAGAAGTCTTTGGACTTCTTTTTTCATATTATTAGTTATTCTACATATAATTAACTGGTGATATTGTGGAAATCAAAATAACAAGTACAAAAGGTATTATTATTGGAGGAGTAAAAAAAATAAAAGAAATTACTTCATCAGAAGCAATTCTAGAACTAGAAAATACACCACTTAAAATTAAAGGAAATAACCTAGCTCTTGTAAAAACAAATAATGATATCAACACCATAGAACTCGAAGGAGAAATATATGGCCTTGAATTTAAAGCTGAAAAGAAAAAAGAATCATTCTTTAAAAAGCTATTTGCTTAATGGAATATTTCCTTCTTCTTCTAAATTTAAGCTATGGCTATATTTTAGGCTTTATTTTAAGATTCATAAGATATAAAAAAATTTCTCCTTTTAAAGATATATTATACTCTGTATTTTATATATACTTTTACATTAAATTAATTGATAAGGTAATGATTAAAACTAATCCTTATCTTGTATCAATGCTTATTATCGGCTTTATAATCGGATATAAATATTATTATAAAAATTCAATCAAGGAATTCTATGAATTACTTACCTTAACTAAAAAAATTACAATTAAAATTTTAAAACCTCCATTTATAGCTATGATTTATAAAGCAATTAAAAACCATAAAGCCAAAAAAATTTATTCCAAAAAACATCCTTATCTAAAAAAAAATAAATATGAACTTTTTTAATACTATATCAAACAAAAAAGAACGAAGAGACTAACCTCCGTTCTTTTATCACTTTAATAAATTTAATTTTAATTACTTTTCAGAAAAATATATTATATAAAATAATGCACATGAAAAAATTTTAATTTTATAAAGAAATATAAATGGGAGGGGAAGGATAGAAAATTGAAAATTTCCAGATTTGTTCTTGTACAATATGGCAGAGAAACATAATATTGTTATTGCCATTTTTACCGAAACGTGCTAAAATAGACAAGTAATTGATTTCGTAAGAAATGTAATGTCTATAGGAGACAAAATAAAACCTAAATATATTGTAAGGAATGAACTTTAAATGAAGAAAACAGTCAGTTTTTATACTCTAGGTTGTAAGGTTAACCAGTATGAAACAAACGCTATGGAACAGCAATTTATAAAGAATAATTATGAAATAGTTGAGAATACTCAAAAAGCAGATATTTATGTAATAAATACGTGTACTGTTACAAATATGGCAGAAAGAAAATCTAGACAGATGCTTAGAAGAGTTAAAGAGATAAATCCTTCTGCTGTTTTAGTTGTGTGTGGCTGTTATGCGCAAGTTGCAAAAAATGAGTTAGAGCAAATTCCAGAAATAGATATAATTTTAGGCATAAATGAGAAGAATGAAATTGTACAAATTGTGGAAAATTATATGGAAAAAATGGCCGAGCAGGACAAGAAAAGCCAGGAAGCTGAAATAGACGATGTATCAAAGCAAAAAGAATTTTTAGACTTTGGCGATGTTACATATACAGAAAAAAATAGAGCAGTTGTTAAAGTACAAGATGGATGTAATATGTTTTGTTCATACTGCATAATTCCATATGCAAGAGGAAGAATAAGAAGCAGAAAAATTGAGAGTGTTGTTTCTGAAATTGAAAAAATTGCAAAAGAGAAAATTAAAGAGGTTGTGATAACAGGAATACATGTTGCTTCTTATGGTAAAGATTTTGATAATGAAAATACTTCTAAAAAAATAAGATTAATAGATTTGTTAGAGGCTATAAACAAAATTGATGGTATAGATAGAATAAGACTTAGTTCATTAGAACCAACTATTGTAGACGAAGAATTTGCAACAAGATTATCTAAATTAGATAAAATTTGTGACCATTTTCATTTATCTTTACAGAGTGGCTGTGACGAAACTTTAAAGAGAATGAACAGAAAATATACCACACAAATTTATAGAGATGCTGTTGCAACACTTAGAAAATATTATCCAGAGGCAAGCTTTACAACAGATGTTATAGTTGGTTTTCCCGGTGAAACAGACGAAGAGTTTGTAAAAACATACGAATTTTTGAAAGAGATAGATTTTTACAGATTACATGTTTTTAAATATTCTCCAAGAAGAGGAACAGTTGCAGAAAAAATGCCAAACCAGATAGACGGAAATAAAAAAGAAGAAAGAAGTAACAAATTAATAGAATTATCAAATAACACAGAAAATAAACATAACAAAAATTACATTGATAAAACTGTAAAAGTATTATTTGAAGAATTCGAAGATGGCTTTTTTAAAGGACATACAACAAATTATATGATGGTAAAAGTCGCGGGGAGTGAAGAACAATTAGGTAAATTTGTAAATAAAATTTTAGATGTAAAAATTAAAGAAAACAATGATGAAACAAGAGAGCTAATAGGAATTTTGTCTTAAATTAGGTGAATAAATGATTATTTTTAAAACAAAACTGGAAGCGCGCCTT
>ENA-ORNR01002268-ORNR01002268.1-human-gut-metagenome-genome-assembly--contig:-NODE-2268-length-16051-cov-3.299825_pt1 | contig 16051 bp, 16 predicted proteins | sample MGYA00242114_ERZ509020 | MGnify/ENA primary metagenome ERZ509020 (study PRJEB26280, sample SAMEA2338758) | human gut metagenome | biome: human gut; feature: human-associated habitat; material: faeces...
TTCCCACCGACCGCTCCGGCTATTGCACCGGCCATGCCCTCGCCGTCGTCCCGGCCACCATCCCCGCCGGCCATATCTACCGCAACCCCCGCCGCGCCCTCCTTCTCCCCCGCCCCGGCCTCCCCTCCCAGACCATCCATGTAAACTACTGACGATTACGAGGTAGGGATATATAAAACATGCTTTGGAAAAAGAATTCCAAAGCATGTTTTATATATCCCAATTTTTTTTAGATTATTTCATCTGCGTATTTCATGTGAAGACCAAGCACAGTACAAATAATCATTTGTATATCTTTGATAAATGAAAAGTGATTTAGATAATATAGATTAATCCTTACTTTGTCGGGGAATATCACTTCGTCATTGTACCGCTGTGGATTAACTTGTGTTGCTAACAGTTCTTCTTCATTGCGGTATTTCAGTGAGGCTGGTCCGGTGATTCCTGGACGTAATTTGAGGACTTGGTGATTTTCGCCCTTTAATTGGTCGGCGTAGCCTGGTACGTCTGGGCGGGGTCCGACAAAACTCATATCTCCAATCAGAACATTCCACAACTCAGGTAGCTCATCTAATTTATAGCGTCGCAGTTTCGCTCCGAGAGGAGTAATGCGGCTTTCGCCGGCGACCGAAACGGAACTGCCGCCATGCCCCACAGTCATTGAGCGGAATTTATACATCGTGAATAGCTTGCCGTTACGGCCGACTCTTTTCTGTGTGAATAATGTAGGACCGTCGGGCATTTTACACTTGATGAGAATAGCGACTGCGATAAAAATAGGCAATAATATCATAAGTCCGATTAGAGCCATAAATCTATCAAATATCCATTTTAGCGCCATATGTTTAGGGATTCAGTTTCCTATTTTTAACAAGTTTGGTAAAGTAATACAGCATCTCACCTATAATTGCTTTTTTGTCATCTTTCCGGAAGTCGTCAAATGCATCGAACCCCGAGAAACAGGTGATTTTTTGCATTTCTTCGCGCTGGAAATTTAACGAGAGCAGTCGTCCAACTACTGTAATCACGTCGCCTAAAATCCATTTGGTCTTAGTGCCAATCCGCGCTGTATTGTCGTCAGAAACTGTGCAGCCCGAAGAAAGCTGATACAGCAGATATGGAATATCGAAACCGGCCGTGATTGGAGTAGCGAGGCCTCCTGTAAAACGAGCATTCATTTCAATAAATCCGATACGGCCAGATTGTGGGTCTACTCTGAAGTCAAGCCCGCAGACTCCGTTGTAGTCTACATAGTCCAAAAACTTGCGTGCATAATCCACCAGCACAGGCATATCTATAATTTCGCGCTGTGTTGTTGTTCCGCCTCCATCAGTTTTTGTGACTAAAGCCCGATAGACCGATGCCTGGAAATAGTCGCCCCACCGAAGACAGTCAACGCATACATCACCACCGCCGAGCCATTCTTCGATAAGTATCTCCTGACTTGAATATTTTGATTGAATTGCCAGTAATTCGTCTTTATCTTTGGGAAAGAATACTCCTTTGGCAGAGTTGCCAATCACTGTTTTGAAAACGACAGGAAAGTGATTTATTTCTTCAACTGAATGATATGTGACTGGCACGGGTACATCTGCTTCAGCGGCCAGTTGAGTGGCAATTTTTTTATTTGATAGCCGGAGGAGCTTTTCTTCCGATTCAATGGGGATTATCAAATCATCAGGGAAGCGGTTTCGATGCCGGGCTATTATGATACCCTCGTCGTGGGTAGGGAGTAGCATCTTTGGACGCAGTTCGAGTACCTTACTTACGAGTTTTTCGATAAAGGCGTCTTCTTCAGTAAAAGGATTTGGGTAGGTGAAATTACCCGAGCAGAATCGCGACATGCTGCAAATGTTTTTTGCTGATACATCAGCAGTCCAAACATGGAGACCTTTGTCCGCTAAACTGCGTAGGATATTGTATCCCACTCGATTCCAACAGTATGTGATGATTACATCGCAGTTGAGGTTTTGGTTATTCTTGCTCATTGTGATTGTGAAACAGGCTTTTATAGTTTAAATCGATAACTTAAATGCTGCACAGCGCCTAGTTGATATTTGTATGCCTCGTCACCTTGTGAGAGATCGAGGACGCGTATATTGGTGTGATTCTGGAGATATTTAATCGTTTCTACCACAAGTAGTACTCCGGGTGAGTAGCGGTGAAAATGCTCATCAATTGACAGGCGCGGTACGATAAGTCGGTTATTGGAGTATAGCCCCGATAAGAATGCTGCTGGCTTGTTGTCGATATATAGAATGGTTGTCAGTGCGTTGGAAGAATAACGATAGTATCGTGTGGCAAAACTCTGCGACTTTAGAAACCAGCGCTTAAGCCAGTTTGTTTTGACACCATATCTCTCTGAATGACGATGGCAGTAGAGCTTGATAATGTCGTTGATGGGTAAATCTAATGGGGGGGGGGGTAAATATTTGCAAATCAGGGCTTAGCCCGTCGCTGCGTAATCGGTTATATGCTGTGCGGATGTTTTGTCGGACAGATTTACTTAGAGCCGAGATGTATTCTGTATGCTCATCACCGAAATGAATTTCAGCATTAGAGGTAATGGTGGCTTTTGGTGAAATAAATGATGCAATAGGTGAACGGGTATCAATTTTCAAAAACTCTACTTCTTTAGTTGTGTTTTTTAAGTACGCCACAATTTCTGGAAGAAATTCTACCGAGTTATAAACGAACCCTGACTCGTTGAAGCCATTGACATCACCGAACAGTTGTAACTTGCCTGACCGATACTTTAAAAATGGGATGATTGCCCTAATCTTATCATTCTCACGGAAAACCATGAATTGCGGCCAGGCTTTTCGACTCAAATAGTAGGGATAGAAATATCTGACTGCGATTTTCATGGCATCAGGATTTAGGAATGGTGAGACTTCGGGTGTAATATCATATAGCCGAGCCCAATCCTTTTTTATGGACGAAAACGAGTGTGTAGTGGAGATTTGAATCGTCATAAGACTGATTATGAAATATAAGAATCACATACCCGAATTATAAAATCGGACATTTCTCTGAAATACAAATCTCCATCAGGAGACGTTTTCAAGTCGTTGATACACATACGCATTGCATTGTCGGGAGTCACAGCGAGTCCTTCGTCAACGATCTTTTGCATAAGGTTATGGGCATTTCCATCGTCGACGTGATATTGTAGCCTGTTATTGGGGTGTTGTTTGAGAAATTCACGCAGCAACATCCTCTCAGGCGCTTCATTGCCATAATGGAAATATAGGTTGTCTTCAGGTGGATAGGCAAGCGCACCATTTTGAACTAGATTGCGCATATCGCCGTCCAGTATACATGCACATCCGCGCCCTAAACGGTCAGAGGCGTATGTGGCTTGTCTGGTTTTAAAGTAATTATACGTCTTGTCGGCGCTCCCGACAGGTATTATCTTTATAATTTTTCTTAATTCAGGACGCGTTTGCATCACGATGGATAATCCCTCTTGTACCAGTGCACGGGAGATGTCATCCTCAACATAAATAGAAAGCAATGGATTAGCCAAACTATCCATAGCGCTCAGGGCACCGTTTACGCTAATGTTTGCTTTTACCTCAATGGAATCATCTGATTTTCTGCGTAGCAAAATTCGCGAGGACGGTTCTACCGAAGATATTATTGTCTGGGAATGTGTCGTGATGATAAATTGTTTTTTCGCACGGGTACATTCACAAAACAGGACGTCAATCAAGCGACGTTGAATCTCAGGATGCAAACCAATCTCGATCTCTTCTATAAGTATGAGTGAGTTATCTTTGGCTTCGACGACGTCTATAAGCATACGTGTTAGTACGTCTTCTCCTGATGCAGAATTGAAACTTGAATAATTAGTGCCGGCAGTATAGCTGTAAACTTGGCGCTCCCCGATCCCGCCGAGTTCAGATGCAGTATATCTATTTTCGAAAATATACGAAAGATATGTTATGACAAGTCTATTGAGTTTTCTTGGAGCGGCTCCCTTTACCCTGGAATATATTGTGGGAGGATGGTGACGTCCCGGAATTATTCTTTCCAAATCAATAAGATATACATGGCGCCCATTTGGTGAGTCCACAATATGTGGTCCGGGATGTCCTATCTGCCCTTCCTTCTTTGCACATCCACTCCATTTACGGGTAGTATGTTTTCTCCTGCCGGGAAGTTCTCTTTCTTTTACTCCCCTTTCCCTATATGTAATATGATATTCCCAATCTTGGTTTTGTTTATCACAGGCAGTGAATTTCATGACGTCTCCCCAACGTGTACGCTCATATTTGCCGGAGATACAATTTCGGGTCATGAAATTATAGTGGCTACATCCCAAACATAGCAAAATTGAACTTTTTCCGGTACGATTGGAGCCGGTAATAACTGTGAGAGGTGATCTGAAATGTAAACTCAGATTTGTGAGATGTCTAAATGTATCTAATCTAAGTGCAGTTACAAAATCCGGATATGCTACGCGCTGCTCGGCGGGTGTCAGATTTATGTAATTGTTGACTTTATGTTTCCTTTTATTAGGATTGATTCTCATGGGGACTGTCATGTGTCAAGATTTGTTTGTAGAAGTCGAGCAGACAGCGGCGGACGAATCCCTGCTCGTAGCGGGCAGCGATGCGCGGGCGTGCGTTGGAGGCCAGGGTTGTGACGAGCTCGGGTGATGTCGCGAAGCGGTGCATGGCCGAGTATAGCGCGTCGGCGTCGCGTGGGGGGATGATGAGGCCGTTGACGCCGTCGGATATGATTTCGCGCGAGCCGTTGATGTCGGTCACTATCGATGGAAGTCCCATGGCTCCGGCCTCTATTACCACGTTGGGAAATCCCTCGCGGTAGCTGGGGAATACGAGCGCATCCGACGCTGCCAGCCAGGGGCGTACGTCGCTCTGCGAGCCGGGAGCCTCGATGGCCGGATTGTCTTTGATCCGCTGGACTGTCTCGGGCAGCAGAGGGTCGAGCTCGGGCTCCTCGGGCCCTACGAGTATCAGCCGCGTGGCGGGTAGTTCACTGTGGAGTCGTTCGAAAGCGGCGACCAGCTCGTTGATACCCTTGTCGCGCACCAGGCGTCCGACAAATACGAATGTGAATACTCCCTCCTGGTGCAATGGCGCCGCGGCGGCCTCTATCTCGGGAAGCGAGGAATCAAAACGCTGCAGGTCAATCCCGCGGCAATTGCCGTAGCCGAGCACCCGGATAGGTTTGCGCGTGATGCCGTGGTTGAGCAGGTCGGAACGCACGCCCTCTCCCTCGGGTATGATGTGTGTGGCGCAGGCGCAGGTTATGCCGTCGGTGAGCATCAGGATACGCCGCGTGAGCCCCGTGGCGGTAGGGAATACCAGCCCGGTGAAAGTGTGCACGCGAACCGGCACGCGGCACATCCACGCAGCCATCATGCACAGCAGCCCGGCCTTGGGCGTCATGGAGTGCACTATGGTCGGCCGTTCGCGCCTGAATACGCGCACCAGCCGCCACAGACTGCGCAAATCGCGTAGCGGCGATATATGCCGCTCCATCGGTACCTCTATGCGTCGCACCGCCTCGCCATATCGGTCAAGACTATCCCAATATTTTCCTGGCGAAGTAAGCACGCAAACTTCATACTCGCGCAGCAACTCTGGTATCATCGGCGCCACGAAAGAAATCGACTCGGACACCGTACAAGCACGTATAAGTTTGGGCTTACGATTCATCGCGTGGGTGTAAATTAGAGGATATTTATTGACGATGTTTGTCAATATATGATTTGCGGTGGCGATACCAAGACTTGAAGCGTGTGCAAAGCTCTGCAAATGTATAAAGTCCTTTATAGCGAAGTGAGAGAATGATTTTTTTTATCGTTCCTTTTCTTAAGCGTCGGATTTCAGATGTGATAAATGCTGATTGTTGTTCCTCAGTACACTTAGTGTATTGTTTGATTGCATTTAAAATCACTTCCGGTGATGTATTTTCAAGGCAAATCGTACCATTATGAGTGATGGCATACGGGCGCTTGCAATCTTTATCGATATGGACGTGCTTCTTTGTCATATAGTGTATATAGCATACCTCAGTGCACTCTATGCTGCCACCATCCTTTTCGGTGTATACTGTAGTTGAGCCGTCAGCTTCTTTGACAAATAGCTCGCCACGTTGGGGTTGGTTGCGGTTGTGCCAACGATATGCATAGTCGTAAATTTGGAAGGTCGCATCAAAACTACAATCTAGAAACTGATAGCCATGATGTACGAAAACACGATTCATACCATTCTCGTCAAAATTATGTATAAACGCAGAGTCGGCATAATTTCGGAAATTTATCTCTTTTCCGGTAGCTTTTGTGAAAAGTAGATTAATGTCTTCGCGGTTGCGGTATATGGAAAGATGCCCATAGCGGAATACGCGGTCGTACTGCCCAAGATCGATTTTCTGAAGAAATTTTCCAATGTCGCCAAATACCAAATCGCAGTCAATATAGCCCCAGTAATCATAACCTCTCAGATCTTCCTTGAATAGATAGCCATATGTGGGCTTATAGTCACAAAGTTTGTAGGGCCATGATATACACACTTTACTATATCCGAGCTGTGCGAGTCCTGACTTTAGCTTGGCCTGCATTTGTGGCCACGTCATATGCTTTATGCAGATGTTTGATGGCGTGGATAGAGCATCCGCTGTTATACAATCTGTTACGATAAGAAAGTCTATGGCTTTATTGTCCGCGCATGAATCGATGAAGCCATCCCAATAGCTTGGTAATTTACCGAAATATGGGAGTATAAGACATATTTTAGGGAGGGGTCTCATTTCGTAAGTTTATTATATAGTTCTACATATCCATCTGCCATCCTGGCGATATCGTATTTGTCTGCGCGCTGACGACAAGCATCTGCGACTGCTGTATATATGTCGGGCGATGAGTCAAGGCGCAACATTTGCTTGGCAAGTGTCCGGGGATCGCCGGGAGGGAATAAAATACCTGCGCCTGCGACGACTTCCCTAAGACCATCGACGTCGGCCGCTATGACTGGTTTGGAGGCAGCCATGCCTTCGACAGCGGATAATCCGAAACCTTCCCAATGTGATGACATCACAACATAGTCTGCGGCATGGAGAAGGTTCGCTACGTCGGTACGCAAGTTCATGAAATGTACTCGGTCGTTGAGGTGTTCAGTGTTGACGAGGGCTTCGAGTAGAGGTCGACGTACTCCTTCTCCAACAAGAAACAGATGAAACTCAGATGGCAAATATTTTAAGGAGCGGATGAGGGTGTCTTGGTCTTTTTGCCATCGGAACCCGGCCACCATAATGATTTTTCGCGAATTTGGGGCGATGCGGTCGAGTTCACATGAGGGATATGCGTTGGTGTATTTAGCTATATCCACGCCATTGTTGATGGTGCATATTTCGGCTTTGCACTCCCCTATGAATGCTTGCAGATTCTCTTGGGTCTTTCGGGAGATACATACTACACGACGGTAGCGTCCGTACATCCATCGATCGACAGGAGCATACCACTTCCAACCGCGTCTGCGGTTGGAAGTGTTATGCTCGGTGGTGCAAAGCACCACCGAGCATAACACGCTGCCTATTGCGGCAAATAATTGTGGCGCAGTGTTGTGAGTATGTACAATATCATATTTCCTCAAAAATGACAATAGTTTTATCAGCCGTAACGGAGAATAGACAGATCCACCCTTACCGAGGTCAAATACTTTTATTCCAGCTGCCTCAATGTCGCGCTTGAATGGCGTATCGCAGCCGTCGAACACGAGCAAATCCACCTCGTATCCTGCGTCGCGAAGTCGCGGCAGGAGGTCGACCATCAGTTTCTCTGCTCCACCGGTTTGCAGCGATGTGATTACATGAAGGATTTTCATCTGAAATTCATTTTTGCATTTGTTCGCACTTTATGGCGGATGCACAGATACCAGGCAATCCCTGCAGGTATGGCCAGCAGTGTCATAAATTTGCGTGGTGAATGTCGCACGAATCCTGTGTCTCCCGCGATAATCGACGTGGCAACATAATGTACGCACGATATATAGCGTCGGCGCAGTGTCGGGGCACACATCATCTCTGTTTTACGAAAAAACGAGAATCCACGCGGATTGCGCCAGTATTGGCGATACATATTGTAGCTGGAGCCGTCGGGCTGATACTCGACCGTCACAAGTGGCTCGTTGAGAGTGAGCAATGTATAATCTTGGTCGATAAGCATATATTTGTAAGCCAAGCCTACGTATCTCTCTCCCTCGAATAGAGGATACTCAGGATACCGATTGATGATATCCGTGCGGTATACGAGCTTCTTATCTCCGGCACCTCCCGTGGCATAATATTCCTGGAGGGTAGTTTGGGTCATTCCATCAGGGAATGACGTCCCGATAATTTTGTCGTCGGCTGTTTGGTCAAGTCCTACGATACCGGCATATCGGTCAGATCCGTGTTTTTTCCAAAAAGTGACTATTTTTTCGACAGCGTCGTCGGGCATCCAGTCATCGGAGTCGATACAGGTGTTGAGCTCAGAGGTGATATTGCGGTAGGCGGTATTGTGGGCGCCGTGCATGCCTTGATTCTCCTGTCGGATATAGCGTATTGGAATCAGGTTGTCCTCAATCCATTTTGTTACCAAGGCTTCTGTGCCGTCGGTGGATCCGTCGTCGATGATGAGCCACTCGAAGTCGCTGCACGTCTGCCGGAGCAGGCTCTCGTAGGTGCGCCCGAGGGTATGGGCGCGGTTATAGGCAGGGGTAAATACGGTGAGTGTCGCCATATGTCTTATATTAATCCCATTATCCAGGTGAAAGCAACCTGTGCGAGCATGATCTGTGCGAGTCGCTTGCCTTGCTCAGGCCCCCATATGTCGAGCTTGAGCAGGGGGTATGCGAGTACTACAGGATACATGAACCACGACAGGTATGCGAATCGATTGGAGTAATTGGCCCGGATTACCATTACCCAAAATGCATTGGCAAGGGTGTATGTGTTGAGAAGGATAAGATATGTACGGTCATATATGCCACGCTTTATGACGGTATAATAGCCCAGCACTATTGGCATCATACTATATATCAGAAAGTCCCAGCGGAAACCGGTATGGGAAAATTTTCCTGCGTCAATACTTCCCATCGCATAGTGTGAAAATCGATCATCAAAGCCGAGACTGCCAAAAAGAGCCGTGACGGCTCCCCCGGCTACGAGGCTAATAAAAATGGAAGCAATCCAAAAATAGTAGGCTGTCTTGAACGATCTGACAAAGTAGGTAGAGGCGAACAGTGCCGCGACGGGCAGCAGAGTAGACCGGTGTATCCCCATAGCTGCGATTGACAGCACGATGGCCAGTGGTAGATATTTGTGTGAGGTTGATAAGAAAGCAATGGCGCAGAGGGTGATGCTGCAAGCCAAGCCGTTGCGGATACCGTTCACGCCGTAGGTGTATGTGGAAAACGCGCCTAGAAAGAACAGGAATGTGACCAATGTACTTTGGGGTGTGAGTTTGTAGCATGCCAGCAGCGCCAGGCCAAAATATCCCGCTTCAATTATTGTCAGGTATGTTGAGGTGTCATAATTTTGTGCGCAAAAATACGTGATTTTAGCCCATAACCATTCGGCTGCATCCTCGGTGGTCGCAAATGCTCCGGTCTTGTACAGATTGAAAACATGTCGGTACAAGTATGAGTCGCCGAAAAGGAAAGAAGCTGGCCGTTGTCCCAAGAAAAATATTAATATAAGACAGAGTACAGTCGCAAATATGGTCGTATGGCTGTTCTTTTGAAGTTGTATATAACCTTTACGGCTGAGTGTTATTGCCGTAAAGAATGACAGCAGGATGATTCCGTAGAGATAAATGGAACTGTATAGTGCAGGATTAAGCATTTCCGAATAGGTGTTTAAGTTTGCTTGTTAGCTTCGTTCCGAAAATGCGGTGGGCAAGACGGGCGATGCGCTGCCGGGTAGGACTCACATTGAGCCAGGTCTTGGTAAACCAGTGGATGGTATATGTGTTGGCGGTCTTGCGTAGACGTCCTGTCGCGTCGTCAAACGGGTTGAAATAGTCGGCGGGATAGATGGTGATGTTGGCTACGTCCTGTATTCCCTGGATGTCGCTTAAGCCAGCTTTGATCAGTTCGCGGGTAGTGATGTTCACCACCGCATCGGTCATGTTGTAGCTGCCGTCGCTTTGCAGAAACTGCAAGTGTGAGTAGTAGTCTAAGATGGCTTTGTATAGGGTCATATGCGGTGTGGCTGCGATTCCGAGGCCGGGGGCTACCGCACCGTATTTGCGCTCGGGGCAGGGATTCACTTCGAATCCCATGAACGGTCCGCGGGCGAGGATGTCATCCATCGGCCGGATGACCTCGACATCGGTGTCGAAGTATAGGCCCCCCTGCTCGTAGAGAATCGTGAAGCGGGCGTAATCGCTTACAAACGCGTATTTGCCAGCGGCATATGCCTGGGCAGTGTAAGGGATGCTGTTGACGTCGAAGTTGTCTTCGTTCCACTCGATTATCTCGTGGTCGGGAAGGTATCGCCGCCACGAGTCAATACAGCGGATGGCGGACTCGGGCAGCGGGTTGCGCCCGAACCAGCAGTAGTGTATTTTCTTTGGAATCATTTTTTGTATCCGATAATCCATTGTGCGCCGGGCAGGCGTGAAATCAGTGCGCACAAAAAGAGCGAGAGAATCAGGGTGACGATTGCCACCACAAACGTTTTTAGCACGTAGTGTGGTATCGCGGCAATCCATGTGATGTGCCAAAGCCATCCGCGCATGATGAGTATATGGCTCAGGTAGACACCGAAGGTGAGGTTGGAGACAGTTGTGATAAATGGAGTGGAGGCGAGACGAAGCCGCGCTGTACATAGTGTGGTGGTAATCCACACGGCAACGCAGAGGGCTGCGACGAAGATAGACAGGTACCAGAACATTCTGTAAAAGTCCACCTGTACCTGGGCAAATCTTATGGTGAGCAATAAGGCGGCTCCCAGCGCGCCGATTGCGATGGCTGCGGTGAGAGACAATGCTCGGGGATAGCGGCGCAGATAGCATCCGAGCAGGAAATATCCCGCGTAGCCGCCGAAATAGTAGAGTATGCCGGTGTTTGACTCGTTGGTGATTGCCCACTGTCCTATGATGGGATAGCAAAGTGTGACGGCCCATAAGGCAAGTACAATTTGCATATCCCGCTGCGATGCTTTTTCAATCCACGGACTGATTATGGGTGCGAGCAGATACAAGCCGGCCAAGGTGTACATAAACCATAATATACCGTTGCCTTGTGGTACGAACGGCAGTGATATGATAGTTTGTATCATGTCAACCGACTCGGGTGCCTGATATAATTTGAGGACGACATAAACAGCTGTCCAGAAGAGTGTCGGACCGAGTATACGGCCCATACGACTGCGCAGAAACTCCGGATAGCTTTGACGCACTGGTAGCAGCAGTGCGCCGCTGACCATGAAGAACAGACCGATGCACGGTGCGGTGAGATAGCTCAGGGCTGTCAGGAATGGCCCGGGGGCGTCGGCAGACGGGATGGGCGAGTGCATCAGCACGACCATACAACAGGCCAGTATGCGGATTATGTCGAGTGATACGTCGCGTGATTTCATGGAAGAAGGGCGTATATCTTTTCAACCTCGGCGGCGCCGGCGTAGTCGTGGGTGGAGAGGTATGCTGCGATGCGTTCTCGCAATGCAGTGTCGGCGATGAAGTCAGCCAGCCCGCGGGCGCAACCTTCGTTGTCGAGCGGTACAATCACTCCGTCCACGCCGTGGTTTATCTGCGACGTTGCCGTGGGATAGGCGGTGACGGCGACGGGCTTGCCGAGTATCTGGGCCTCGCGCACAGTGACCGACTTGCCCTCGTAGCGCGACGGTTGTACGTAGATGTCGCAGGCCTTGATGTACGGGTATGGATTGTCTTTTTTGCCCAGCAGTATTACATGATGCTCCATGCCGGCATCGGCAATGCGGCGACGGATGAGCTCTTCGTCGCCTCCATAGCCGATAATGTACCAGCGCAGATCGCGCAGACCCGCGGCGACCATTCGACGGGATATGTCGGGCACGTTGTCGTAGTTCTTGGCAGTGCAATAGCGGCCTATTGATAGTAGTCTCATTAGTTCACGACAAATTTCGGCTACGTTGTCAAAGTTCTTTTGCTGAGCGTATCTCCCTATGGATAAGAGAATTACCCCCCCCCCACCCCATGATTGGGCGTTAACTCCCATGTGGGGTTAAACTCTTCGGCACGTTTTCTGACAAACTCAGCCGACAATATGTTCTCTATATCCACAATCTTAGGCTCAAGCGACGGGAAAGTTTCTACAAATGCTCGTCGCACTTCGGACGATATCGAGGCGATATGGTCGTATGCGTCCCATACGGGCAGTTCGCGCTCGTCATTGATGCTTACGGTCGAGTAGTCGGTATGTATCCAGGCCAAACGTCGGCGTGCGCGTATCTTGTCGCGGCCTATATTGTGTGGCGTCAGAAAACTGATGCAGAGGTCATATTCTACTTCCGGGTTGATTTTTGGTAGCCAAGGTGTGACATAGTCGCCCACATACTGCATGATGGCTCCGTCGTCGCCCGTGGCAGGATTGCGCCGGCGGTAGCGTGTGCACTTCCACCGCGCGAGCAGACGTCCGACAGCTACGCCTATATGTCCGCGGCGCACGGCCTCGGCCAGCGGACTCTCGATGACGGAGTAGGCCGGAATCTGCGGCAGCAGATTGACCCACTCTGGGATAAACCGCATGAGCGGTCCGCGGTGCGAGTAGACAAAGAGATCAACATTCACTCTCTGCGGGTCCAGTGCGCCGAGCAGCCCGATTAGGCTCATCTCGGCACCACCCAGCTCCAGATAGTGCATCAGTATGATTATGCGCGGCTTAGGCATGAATCACTTTTTTGCGGTTGAAGAGAGGTAATAGCACTCGGTTCCATATCAGTCGTCGTGGCTGGTCAATCAGGACGGCAGCAAGGAAAACGCATATAATATAGCCCACAACACCAATAATTTCCAGCCCGGCAGGGAGCGCGTCTGCAATATATGCCACACCATCAGTGTACAACTTAAGCGCGTAAAAGCCCCCCCCACAGTGTATTAGGTATGCGGCGAAGCAAGAGGCGCTAAGCCATAGTATGCCGCGGCTTACGGCTGGGATGCGAGATGAGATGGATATCTTTGAAAATGTGAGAAGCAATGATGCCGCTCCAGTAATGACCAGAGGGCTGATATAGTTGAGCAGCACTGGTTGTGCGACCGAAGCAATTCCTGCCTTGATTACGATGGCGCACATGACTGAGTTGCACACGACCGTGAGAAGAAATATAAACAGCCAAAAGCGGTGACTATATTTTAAAGACAGTTTTCTCAGCAGGCCGGCGAGTATATAAATGCCGATAAATGAGAAAGTCGAGTAGCCACCTACGACAAATTCGACTGACAGTGTATTGCCCCACAAGAGTTCGAAAGTGAAAAACGCCAGCAGCATGAGGGCAATTTTGCGCGGTGCTGTGTCGGCGATGTACCTATTGAGTACCGGCGAGATAATGTACAAGCCTATGTAAGATGCGACAAACCAGCCGCCGCCACCATAAAGACCGAAGATAGCCAGGATGGTCTTATAATTGACAGGTACATTAAAGAAAAGTACTCCGACAATCCATACAAGCCCCACGATATAGATGACCTGCCACATGAAATTGCAGAAGCCTCTCATCGAAGCCTTGATGCCAAACCATCCCGAAATCATCACGAAAACATTGACGGCCACGATGCAGGCACATTGAAAGAAAATCCGCGTCAAGGCCCCCGCGGCCATAATATCCTGCGGAGCGGGTGTCTTGAACACCATGAAATTCGCGTGCAGTCCCAGCACCATCAGCATCGCCAGGATACGCAGCAACTCAAAATTCAGCTCTCGGGTTTTCATTGATAATTGATTAAAAACTTGAGATAGGGTGAGAAAGTCCCATATTGCTCATTCGCTTTTGTTTTATGAGTGATGGATTTGATATGGTTAGGTGTCGCTATATACATTTTATAAGTTGACTTTAGTTTTTAGGGTCAACAGGTAAGTAGCAAGTGTGTGTGAATAAATTGCAGCACCTCTGTAATTCAAATGTATGCAATCTGCGAAACAAGAATCGGGTAGATAAAATTCGTGGAAGTCTACGAGAGGAACTTTCGGAAAATATTGTCTATGGTATTCCCTATATACTGTATCTTTCCAGCAGCTGGTATGCATGGGATTGGCAAGAAATACCGGGGTAATATCTTTGTCATGACATAAATCCAAGATGCGATTATAGTAATAATGATTGTGTATGGGTATGTCTTGAATATTCTTTTTATCAGGGACTTCATCAGTCTGTGTTATAGCGACTTGTAATCGGTCACGATATAAATCGGTATATCCTCCGAGCCCCGCGGCGGATATGCCTGAAGATTTACCTGTGAATGCGGCGAGTGTAGGGCGTAACTTTAGAAAATCATATGCGTGACATAAGTAAGCGGTATTTCGCTCGAATGTCATATTTTTTAAATTATTGTATATGTCCGAGCATGTCAACTGGTCGAGATAATAGGCATGTGTATTTACTCTCACAAGGGAGGTCGTGAAAAGAATAAGATCGTCAAATTCTATATAAACAGTGTCAAGCTGAGGATTTACTTCCTTGAGCATCTTTAGTTTCAGGTACATCAGATCAACAGATTCCGCATTTTCGGCAAAGTTTACGGTGTTTGGAATTAATGAGTCGTTAATGCCGAACTCAAATGTGGAATTTCCTAAAAAAACTGAATGGGTGTTTTTATCAATCTGAAGCAGAGTTTTTCGTTGTGAGATTATAGCAAAATGAAACAACGCAAATACCACCACGGTGACGATGGTAAAAAACAATAGACGAAGTAAAAACTTCTTCATATCAGAATTGAAAGTATATGAATTGTTCTTGCTGGCCTGCAAAGATCAAGATAAGTAAAAGGAATATGATATAAATAGCCCAGCGAACTTCGGCGGTTTTAAACTGTGTGACGATCTGCAATCCGTAAATACGGTGGCGCTGAGTCCAATCAAGAGTTGTCATGAGTATAATCATAACGAGTGAAGATACTAATGTGGTTCGTGGCAGGCCCAAACGCGATATGTCATTGACGAAGTCCCATTTTACAATAGCATAATGCAAGTATCTATATGCTTGTTCGATGTTTTCTGACCGGAAGATAATCCACCCTATCATCACTAAAATGAAAGTCTTGCTTATGGCCCATATTTCGCGGATAGAGGGTAAAATAGTATGACAAGCGACGGTGTCGAGGTGCTTTCTGTTAGAGTGTGATAGAATTAATGGTATAAAAAGTAAGCCGTGATAGGTCCCCCATACAACAAATGTCCAGTCAGCACCATGCCAAAGACCACTGAGTAAGAAAATAATCAAAGTATTTCTGACAATTTTGATTTTGCTGCATCTACTGCCACCGAGTGGAATATAAACATAATCTCTAAACCAAGTATTGAGCGAAATGTGCCACCTACGCCAAAACTCCGCTATATCACGTGAGAAATATGGGAAATGAAAATTTCTGCATAAATCTATTCCGAAAAGTCGGGCAGTTCCTATTGCAATATCAGAATATCCTGAGAAGTCGCCGTAAATTTGAAAGGAGAACATGAATGCACCTAACCATAAAGTCGGTGCACTACAATCATTGTAATTCTCAAATATCGCGTTTGCAAACATTGCGCAGTTGTCCGCGATGATAATCTTTTTGAAAAATCCCCATAGAATCTGTCGGAGGGCGTCTACTGCTTTATCGTAATGAAATTGTCGTGCTTTTAAGAATTGAGGCAATAATTGTGTTGAGCGTTCGATAGGGCCGGCTACCAGTTGCGGAAAAAACGAAATGAATGCTGTAAATGCTATAAAATCGGCGGTGGGATTAATCTTTTGTCGATAAACATCAATGGGATAACTGATAGCCTGGAAAGTATAAAAACTGATTCCCAGGGGAAGAAGCAGCCCACGCCCGGTAAAGAATCCACTATATTTAAATACC
>ENA-ORNR01002278-ORNR01002278.1-human-gut-metagenome-genome-assembly--contig:-NODE-2278-length-15987-cov-11.352122_pt1 | contig 15987 bp, 14 predicted proteins | sample MGYA00242114_ERZ509020 | MGnify/ENA primary metagenome ERZ509020 (study PRJEB26280, sample SAMEA2338758) | human gut metagenome | biome: human gut; feature: human-associated habitat; material: faeces...
GCCACGCCTGCCGTGACTACCGCGCCGGCGGTCAGGGCCGCGAAGATTTTCACGCCGAGGCCGCGCTGCGTCTCCGGCCGCGGCTTCATCTCCACCTCGCTGAAAATCTTCGAGAAGAGCTTCATGCGGTGGTAGTCGTCCACGGCGAGGAAGCGGTCGTAGTCCCGCTGGGTGATCTCGTGGCTGACGACCCGGCCGTCGATCACGGCGGTCATCACGTATTTCCCCTCCGCCTGCGCCGGGTGTACGCCGATCTGGCCGACCTCCACTTCCCGCCCGTACATCTCCTCCCGGTACCATCCCTTACGCTCGTCAAGCAGCGGCAGGTCGCGCCCGTCTACGGCCGCATCGGTTCCGTGCAGTATATCTTCCTGCGGCATCGGATTCTCCAACGGCCGCAGCAGCTCCTCTTCCTGCCGTTGCCGCTCGGCCAGCTCCCGAGCTATTTCCGGGTGCAGGCCGATGTCGATACGCCGCTCGCTGTCGAGGACTTCCACCGTTACCGGGTCGGCGAAGTCCTCGCCGATGATGCGGTTCAGTGTCTCCAGCCGCCTTTCGACGGGGTGTTCCTCGATGGAGCCGGAGGTCAGCGCGGCCGTCTCTTCTTCCGTCAGGTCGTAGACCATATCGGCCGCGACACGCTCCGACTGTACGGTCAGCGTCCGCCGCTCCGCATCCACGATCAGCCCGTGCGAGGCGAGGCACTCCAGCCATTTCTCGTTGGAGAAATAGACCGGCGAGGCGATCAGCTCCTTGTAGGGCCGGGCCGGTTCCCCGCTGCGCGGGATGCCCGCCATCGGTTCGATGACCGCCTCCAACTGTCGCAATACGTCTTGCTGCACGGGGGCTGCCTGCGGCTGCCTGTCGCCTTTGTAGTAGAATCCGTATCCGCCCGACTGCATCTCGCCGGGCTTCATGCGCCCGTCCCATCGTTCGGGAACGGTGTACGGTCCCGGATAGAAGAGCCGCCCGCCGACCCGCCGCAGGTGGAAGCCCCATTGGTGGCGCGGCGTCCAGCCCAGAAACGGCGGGGGCATGCCCAACCGTCCCAGCCGTCCGTACTCGCCGATGCCTATGCGGTAGCCGTGCAGCCCCATGGCTACGCGGCCGTTGGCGTTGCGGGCATGGACGAAATCCTTGGGCAGGTAGAAATCTTTCGACAGGATACCCGTCAGCACGTTGTAGGCTTTCTTGTTGGCCGTGAGCGTCCCCCAGTCCGTGAGCGCGAGCATCTGCCGCTCGGTGATCGGGTAACTCAGCAGCGGCGAGTCGTGCCCCTGCACGAGCAGCCGGTAGCCCCCGCTGTCGAGCGCCACGTGGGCCTGAAGCCCGTTGCGCATCAGTATGTCGCGCAACTCGGGCTGCAAGTCCATCTGCCGGGGATTGGTATTCGTTCGTATCGCCATAGTCCTGTGTCGTGATGGTTGCCTGTTATGCGTCGCCGGCCTCCATGGCCGCCTCCAGTTGGTCGTCCTTGTAGCGGACGAACTCGGCGGCGGATTCCTCGCCGACCATCAGCCCCCGTTTTTCGCAGTAGCGGACGTATTCGTCCTGCCACTCGGCCGAGAAGTGGTTCACGTAGTCGAGCCAGCCGTATTCTCCCGCCTGTACCTTCTCTACCAGTACCTCTTCGGGGTAGTATTCGCCGTGTGCCATTGCCTTTTGCTCCCTTTATTTGTGCAGGGCCGCCGCGCGGTTGCGCTCGGCGCTCTTTTTCTGTTCGTTCCACAGCTCCTCGGTGTACTCCTCTTCGGACACGTAATTGAGGTTGCCCTCGTCGTCCATTACCCAGCAGCCGTACACCCCGAAGGTGTACTTGTCCCATTCGCGCTTGCTCTGCTCCCTCCATTTCTGCTCGTCTCCCGCGCAGAAGCGGATGCCGGTGGCCGCGTGCAGGTCGATGCCCACCGTGACGGGCTCGTCGTCCACGATCATCGTCAGCGGGTCGCCGTGCTGCATTCCGTTTATCTCCGCCGTGCCCATGTGCAGCTCCTCGGCCAGCACCTGCAGGTTGCGCCCGATGATGGGCGTAGGGACGGACATCACCTGTTTCGTCTCGGGGTCGATCTGCACGAAAGCCTTCGTGTGCCGTCCGTCTTCCGTCGGGGTGTCCGCGAGGATCGCTTTGCCCGCAAGTAGCTGTTTCTGCTGCTCCCGGTCATAGCGGTCCAGCGGCGAGGATTTCAGTACAGGATAGAAGAGCACGTCCACCTGTCCGTTCTCCATCCGGTAAAAGACCAGGCGGGTGCGGCTCTCTACCGTCTTCCCGTTCTCGTCGCTCACGCGCACGGGAAGTACGGGCGAGTGGCGGCCCTCGCACAGCTCGTCCAGCACGCGCATCGGTAGATCTTCGATCATCTCCTGCGTGAGGCCGAAGCGGGCCAGCGTCTGAAAAGGCAGTTCGTCAAATTCGAATCGTGCTGTTTTCATATTCTGATTATGTTGAAAAATTATACTCTGCAAAGGTATGGTAATTTTATTCTGTCTAACAAAAATAGTGTGTTATAAATCGTTGTGGCGCTCAATTTTTATATTCAGAATATGATTTTCATGCTAAAATCATATTCTGAATCGCTTAATTTCCATGTTTTCGGAAGAAAGTATGGCGACTTTGGCCCGCCGTCGGAAGCGGGCGTTATCTTTGCCGCATGAAAAGGATGTTGCTTTTGATGATGTGGTGCCTTTCGGTCTGCACGATACCGGCCGACGCGCGGTTCGCTACCGTAGCTGCCGTGCCGGACAGTTGCCGGGCGGCGCTGCTGCTTTCCGGTCCGGAGAACCCGTGGCCGTCGCCTGTGGAAGCGACCTCCGCACAGGATGCGACGTCCGTCGAGGCGCGTAAAAAGGAGTGGGTGGAGCGTTATCTCAGCGTGTGCTATCCGCTGCGGCATATCCGCGTCACGTCGCCCTACGGCTACCGCAGCGACCCGTTTACCGGGAAAAGGAGGTTTCACGACGGCCTCGACCTGCATGCGCGGGGCGAGGCGGCTCTGGCCATGATGAAAGGGGTGGTCGTCAGGGTCGGGCAGGACCGCAGTTCCGGCAAGTACGTGACCCTGCGGCACGGCAGCTACACCGTCAGCTATTGCCACCTCTCGAAGATACTCGTCGTCAAAGGAATGTCGGTACGTCCGCGCGATGCGGTCGGCGTTACCGGCTCTACGGGGCGCAGCACGGGCGAGCACCTGCACATTACCTGCAGACTCGACGGCCGGAGCGTCGATCCCTCGCTGCTGTTCGACTACATTGACTCCACGCGGCGGGAGTGCGTGCAAGCGCTGGCGGCGATGTAAAAGATTTACACCGCCGCCAGCGCTTTATTAAAGGATTCGGCGCAGGTATTGCCCTTTGCATACATCCCGGATTTATCGCTTCTCCGATTCAGGATATAAGGTGTTTGCCCCATACCGCCGCTTTTATCAGCAGCAGCGGCGGCATTGTGACGGTCTTGCCGTAGAAGATGGCCGCGACCACCTTGCCGCCGCATCGCTCGATCTCCTTCCGGTAGTCGGTCAGGCTCTGCCCGGTCGTTATTACGTCATCGACGATAACGATCTCTTTCCCTTCAATATCGCCCGTGATGCGGTAGTTCCGTTCCAAGACGCGCTTCTCGCCGCCCTTAACCGCGTGCAGGCTTTCCCGCGGCTTGAACACATCGACATCGTGCAGTCCCGATGTCAGTTCCGGTCGGTGCTTACCGATATATCCGTGGAGGCGCTTGAACCGTCGGACATACTTCGCGCCGTTACTGCACGGCATGAACATGACGTGGTACGGCCTGTCTTCCGTCTCCAAGGCGGCCATGCACGCCTTGAAGAACTCGATACCGTGTATTTTGCCCTCCTTGAAACGGTATAGCGAACGGCAGAACGCCCGCTGTTCGTCGCCGATTAGATCGTTCCACCGGGAGGGATAATAATACCCGTAGAAAGCCACCCGAATACCACGCAGTCTGAACGGCTTGAGCGGGTGATGGTCCTCGAACAGGTCGGGCCGTGAGAGGCAGAACATCCGGCAGGCATTACGATGACCGGCCATTACCGCCATCCGGCAGTAGCGGTCGCGCTCCTTGTCGCTCTCAGCCGTCCGCGCGGCGGCGAACGCCGCCTCCCCGGTTTTCCGCCGCCGTAACCGATGATGCTACAAAGCAAACTGAATCCACCGAGCAAAATCAGAAAAACAAGCCTTTCGTTCATGGTGATTCAGTTTGGGCGAAGTAGGGTATTGCTACCGGTGGCCGTCATGGAGTCGGAACGATTAAGGCTTCGAACGTATGCCATATTTTCCGGCATGAGGGGTCCGAAACTATCTTATTTCGGGTCAGATAATCACTGTGCTTGATACAGACGGTATTCGTGGAACCGGAGTTTTGCAACTGGGCGGCTATGCCGATAACCGATTTGTCCCGATGGTATTTTCCCTTCTTCTTTTCGTCGCGCACTTCCGTCAATTGCCCGTTTCCCATTTCAACTACTTTCAGGCGCGGCAGTCTCTTCGGATCGTGCAGTTCTACATAACTTTCCGCCCGATGGAAAATCTCTTCGTCGCCCTGCCGCATCAGCGGAAGGAGGATATTTTCCAGTTTGCCGGTCGGTTTCCCTGCTTCGGCAAAGATATGGGCGGCATAAGTGATGCCGTTGGTATGCCGGTATTGCTGCGGATTTCCTGATAGGGAAACCTCCGATTCCAATACCTTGGACAGCTCACGACAAACCTCCTGTAGCCGAGCATCGGACCCTTTCTGATCCGCATCGAAAAAATAGAGGACCGAGCATTGGGCTGTCGCTCCCGTTTTGATTTTTTTCTCCTCTGGCTGATGGCGACCATATATGCGGGCGACATCTTGTAGCAGTTTTTGTCGGGGCTCTACTTGGGAATCTCCCCCGATGGCATAAAGCAATACGAGCGCATCATCTTTGTGTGCGAGTACCTCCGACGGTAGACGTCGGTTCCGCACCTCTTCCAGTTTCAGCTGTTCGAGGTTTTCTCCGGCCGCCTCACTGGCAAAATATTTGTTCAGTGGAGCGGGAAACTCCCCGATAGGCTTTGAGTATTTTTGAAGGCCGTTCACCTGTAATATTCTGTACAGAAACGCCACATCGTGAGGTCCCTCGCATAATGCAAACAAAATCTTTTCCATGGCGTCTATCGAATATCGAGGTCGATAATATCTATCAGTTCTTTAAGTTCCTCGCCCTCCATATATCGGAAATCCACCGTATCGTCCTGGGTTGTGTACAGGGCGAAAGCCATCAAGTCCTCTTTCTGCGTTCTGGAGAATGCATCGACGCACTCCTTGCTATGGGTGGAGAGGAACAGTTGTACATTGTATTCCTCGGCCAGTTTCTGCACGAACTCGGCGAAGCGAACCAGCAGTCCCTTGTGGATCGCGCTGTCTATCTCGTCAATGCACAGTATGCCGTCGGAGCAATAGGCGAACAGCAGGGCTATCTCGAAGATGCGTTGCAGGCCCTCGCCGTACTTGGTCAGGTCGATACTACACTCGTGCGTCTTCGATGTGACGAAAAAGCGGTTTTCCCCATGGATATCGGTTAGTTCGATCTTCTCGATGGCCGGGTCGATATGTTGGCGGATAAAATTCGTGATCTCGTCGATGCGTTTCTCCTTTACGGCGCGTGCGTGTGCCTCTCGGAGTATCGAGTCGTTGTAGCGATAAGGGCTGGAAAAAGCCGAGCGACAAAGCTTTTGGGCTTTCTGGTAATAGAGTTCCGGTTCCCGATTCAGGTATAGATGCACGTAGCTGGAGAGCTCATCAGCCCCGGTATTCGCATCGATCCGTATCGTGGAAATATAGGAGTTTTTGTCGATATTTTCTTGCGCATCTTCCTTCGATATACGGACCTGCGTGTCCAACCCGTTGAAATGCCCGGCGATGTCGATAGGAGAGATGAAATTTTTGTCCACCCATAGGGCATTGAAATCCCGGAAAAACTTGCCGCGGAAACGCTCCAGGTCGAGAAAGGCGTTCAGGTCGTTGAGTTGCGCCAGCAGGTAGACGGCCTCCAGCAGGGAGGTCTTCCCGGAATTGTTCTCCCCGACGAAAAGGTTGATCCGGCGTAACTTTCCGATATTCAGATTGGCAATCTTGCGGTATCTGCGAATGTATAGGTCCGAATAGTGTGCCGACACCTGCAAGAAGCGCGGCGCCACATTGCTGTTTAATGACCCGATGCGAATCTCGCTCGGTGAAGGCAACAGCCTCTCCAATTTGGTCTTCAGCCGGCCGATGCGCGTGTAGTCGTCGTCCGAAAGGTAGTCGCTGAAATGCAACGCTGCATTCACCTCCGAGGCGATATTATCGAGCGCATTGTGCAGCCGCGTTTCGCATATGGCCTCGCTGGATGCGAACCCGATTGTGACGCTGCGACTCTCCTCCATCTTGACTAAGGCTTTCTCGTCTTCGACGAATTTCGCCAGTTCCCGGATTTCATGGCTTTTGGTGACGATCGGCTCCAGCTTGGTGATTTGTTCGTCCCCTGTCTCTTCGTCTCTTTGCACGCGCTCGGTAACCGAGATCCACGAGAATAGTCGCTCCTCACGGTCGAGGCGCGAGGGGGCGCGCAAGTCGTCGTTCCAGCCCAGCCAGTTTTTCAGGGCGGTATTTTTGATGATCTCTTCGAAGATGGAATACTTGTCCGTCTGGAATTGGTCCCCGTAATCGCTGCCTTTATATCGCTCGATTAGGGCCAGCGTCCGCATACTGCGGCGCAGGTAATGCTTGGTGATGCCCAGCGCGTTGCATATCTCGTCTTCGGTCATGCCGCACTCTTCGAGCAGGTCCCGGATCAGACGGGTCTGATTCACCGGGCTCCAGCGCCTTTTCCCGCTGATGTGGTTGAGTCCCATGGCGATCAACTCATGGCGGCGGTCTTGCCCCTGCAACTCGATCAACTCGACGCTCTTGAAATCGCTTTCGGTCAGAACGCCGACATCCATTCCCTTCTGGAATTGCTCATACAAGTATTTCAGTGTCGCGGTGCGACGGTTGCCCTCGATGACGACGTAGTTGTCTCCTAAAGGACGCACTTGTATGGGATCCTGCCGCAGCACACCGTTCGTTTTGAAGCTGTTAATTAGGTCTTCAATGTTCTCGTTGTTCCTCCCTTTGAGAAACTCAGCCGTGCGCTGCTGTATCCGGGACTCCGCAATCTGTCCGTCGGACACAGGCTTGTATTCTGGACGGTCGATGAAGCGGTAGTTGTTGGGGTCCAGCAACAACCTGTTCAAATGTTTTTTTATGGGTTTGGTTTCCATACTTATAGAGATTTTATTCAAATATAGTGAAAAACTGAGCTTGTAATGTTGGTTTACCGGTTTTTATGGATTCTTTACGCTCCCGGTGTGCTTTCGCCGTCGGGGCGGTTGATGCACTCCGGTCGGGGTCGCCGTCTGTATGGTATTTCCCTGAAGGTCTACCGGAAATTTCCTGCATCGGGAATATCGTTTTTTCGAGATCTCCGACAGGCAGTGTTGCTATGCGCGAAAGACCGTCTGCATCTGTTCCGGCAACCGCTGTTCGTTGCGAGGAAAGCCGGCGATAGGAATTACTCCAGCACATCGTCCAAATGGGCATAATTCAACAACTTGATCTTTCCTGCTGTATTTTCGAACGTCCCCGAATATACGACGGCCTTACCCTCTACGGGACTTTTGATCCAGTCGTCCATTTGTTTCAGCGTTTTCTCGAAATCCGCATGGTAGGTCATGGCCGACTTGATTTCGATACCGTACAATCCCGAACTTTTTTTCAGCACGAGATCGACCTCGTTCTGGTTCGAGTCCCGGTAGAAATAGAGGTTGCTCTCCTTGCCCCGGTTATATCGCCGTTTCAATGCTTCCATCACGATGAAATTCTCGAACAGCGCCCCCCGCATCTTATCCCGTGCAAGTTGTTTCGGAGATTCGATGCCGAGCAGATAGCAGGCAAGCCCCGTGTCCGTAAAGTAGAGCTTGGGTGTTTTGGTCAGTCGTTTGCGCGTATTCTCGAAATACGGGGGCAGCAGGGCCACGATATAGGATGCCTGCAAGACGGAGAGCCACGCCGTGATGGTGTGCGAACTGATACCGATTTCATTCGCCAGCTCGGAGGCTTTGAACAGCGAGCCGATACGCCCGGCGCAAAGACGGATAAACGTATGGAACTGCATCATGTCCTTGATTTGCAGCAAATCGCGCACGTCTTTGTCCAGGTAGGTTTTCATATAGGCCGGATAGAGGAATTTGGGCACGTTGCGTCCCGAATAAATCGCGGGATAGAACCCGTCCAGCAGCAGATGGTCAAGCGGCGTATCGGAGGCTATCTCCCGTATCTCGGAGTAGGACAAGGGCAGCAACTCGAATACGGCGGTACGTCCCGCTAGGGATTGAGTAATCCTTTTCAGCATGGCGAACTGCGAACTGCCTGAAAGGATGAATCGCCGGTCTGCGTCATCGTCCACCATGCCTTGTATATACGACAAAAGATTCGGGGCATTATGCACTTCATCGAGAATCATGCCCTCCGCGTGCTGGTTCAGAAAAGCGACTGGGTCGTTTTCGGCAAAGCTCCGCACGTCGAGGTTCTCCAAAGAGTAGTACGGCAGGTGTGGGAACAGATTACGGATCAGTGTTGTCTTGCCGGACTGACGGGGACCGGTAACGGTTATGACCGAGAAATAGCGGTACGCCTCTTCTATCACGGCGGATAATTCCCTGCGGATATATTTTGGCCCCATATTCATTTATGTAATTTTGAAATACAACTGCAAAAATACATAAATTCTACTGCGGTGCAAATTTTTTAGAGTATTTTCTCCTGTCTCTCACCTCTTTTTTGTTGTACCTGCAATTTTCTCTCCTTTGCCGGCAGGCCTGTCTTTCTCTTTTCGCCGGCGAATGTAGGACGAAGCGCATCGACGCCAAACCGCATTCCATTCGGATAACGGAAACAGCCCCTGCAAGAAGCTGTTTCCGTTATCCGGGTTTGGCTTATGATGCCGCAGTTTCGTCCTTCCGTTGCCTTGAAAAGTTGAACGACAGACCTACCCAGCCGAGCGAAAGCAGGGAAAGAAAAGACAGCGATGAATGTTTAATCCATTAAAACGAAACGACGATGACAGACGAAATCAAGCAAGACGGCAAGACCGTATTGAGAAGCGAGGACGGGTTTTCTATCCCGATGTTTTTTAACAATCTATGCGGAAAGAACTTTTCAGGAAACAAGTACCGGAACTATATCAAGCATATAGCCCTCGGCGAAATGGGCTTCAAGCCCGGACGAATCGAGTTTTACAGGGACGGTGTGTTGCAAAGGACGGGCGAAATCCCGAATGAATAGAATATAAAAAGTGCCGATATGCAAACATCGGCACTTATACGTTATTCCATAAGCAATTCTATCTTCTTCGCTATCTCCTCAGAGGTCGGCAGCAACTCCTTGTAGGCTTCGGGCAGCTCCGGCGACAGGCTGTAAGTCGCCACCCCGATAGGCATTGTCGAGCTTTTCAGGGCGTATTCCACAATCATGCGGCTTTTCGATTTGCAGATGATGATACCGATAGCCGGGTTTTCGTGAGGCAGTCTTACGGTGTCGTTCAGCACATTCAGGTAAAATTCCATCTTGCCTTTATACTCCGGCAGGAACTCGCCGATTTTCAATTCATATGTTGCGTAGCCATTTATGTTGGCTTCCAACTCTAATCCTTTGTATATAAACAATCTCTTCATTTTCTACACAACATAAATTTCTACGCAAAGTTGGCATAATATCACAGACTATCCAAAAAATCCATTAGTTTTTTATCGTCCTTCCAATGGCTTTTCACTTTATACTTCTTCTCTATTTCACAATTTGACAACGCTTTCGCCTTCATTTCCATATTAACTTCAGCATAAATATTGGTCGTATTAATGGATACATGCCCAAGCCAAGCTCTGATAGTATTGATATCAACACCTGATTGGAGTAGATGGGTTGCGGTTGTATGTCTGATTGTATGCGGACTGACGCGTTTCTTTTTAATTGTAGGCATCTTATCTTCTATCTTTTCTGCATAACGGGTTACCATCTCATAGATGCCAAAGCGGGTTATTGGTTGTCCAACTCGGTTTAAAAAGACATGGTCATCCTCTGTTCTGTTTTTGATAATGGAAGATAGTGCCTCACGGGTATGTTGCCATAATGGACATCTTCTTGTTTTATTTCCCTTGCCCGTTATAGTCACTACAGCCAAGCCCTTTTTCTTGGGTAGGGATAAATCCCTTATCAATAAAGTAGCAGCTTCTTCTGCCCGCGCTCCCGTATTATACAAAAAAAGTAAGAGGGCATAATCTCTCCACCCTTGGCTTGTACTTTTATCTGGTGCGTCCAGTAGTGCATTCATTTCCTCTTTTTCAAGGTACGTTATCAAAGTCCTCCTGGTCTTCTTGACAGGTATGTTTCTTATATTTCGACTCCATTCTATATGCTCCGGACTGTTGGCGGATACATACTTTGCAAGAGAACAAAAAGCAGCCAGTCTGATATTTCTGGTCTTGATTGAACATGACCTGTCTTTTTCAAGACTTTCCAGGAAGTCGGCAACCCTGGTATCTGTAATATCAGTAAGGAGTATCTTGTCCACTTCTTTTTTCACACACTTGGCAATAAAAGGCATCAGCAATCTGATCGCATCCCGGTACGATTTAAGCGTATTGGCAGACAGGTTACGTATATTTGTCAGATATTCACAAAGAAACCTTCGTATCCAGTATCCGGCATAAAACTTATTTTCTTCATTCATCTTTTCCTTGTTTTATGTATGATTCAAAACGGTTGTTTGCTTCTCCCAGCAGTCCATCGGTCATGGTCAGGTAGACTGACGTATGGGATAAATGTGTATGTCCAAGATATGTGCTCAACACAGGGAGCAACTGTTGGACGTCCTGATTCTCCCTATACCATGAAGTAAGCCGATGGACGGCGAAGGTGTGCCTCAGGTCATGTAATCTTGGCTGGAAGGGGGATTTATCCGAACGGGAGATACCGGCATGTTCCCTGATTCTTTCAAAAGCACCTCTCACGGTGTCTATATGCATGTCCAAGCCTTTCTTATCTAAAAAGAGTTTGCTTTCGGGTACGCAGCACATGCCTTGTTTCTCTCTCCATTTCAAAAAAGTATCAATCAACTCTCCAACCTTATGGTTGTATGTGACAATCCGTGACTTGTAAAATTTCGATTCTCGTATATGCACATACAAATCCGGTTGGTTCAGGTCTCTTATTCTCAAAGACATCGTTTCGTGGAGCCTCAATCCAAGAAAATAGGTCAGTTGCAGTATCATCCTCATGCATTCAGGATGGATTTTACTCCGGTTTTTCTGATATTCCATGGCTGAGCGGAACAACCGTTGCAGTTCCGGTTTGCTATAAATATAAGGTGTCATGTGCTCCAAACGCTTGGGCAAGTCTGCGGGAAGGGGTACATTGTTCATTATACCCCGTGACATGGCCCATTGGAACATGCCCTTTAAGGCTGTGTGCCTTATGAACCAGCCGGCAGTGACCGTTCCTGTGGGATAATATAAATAGGGTTCGACCTGTCCTACAGTCAGTTCCGCCGGATTCGTATCGCCACCGATATGCTTCATAAAAGAACGCAATGCTTGCGCGTTTGTCTTGAACTTTTCTCCCAAAGCCCGTCTGTAACTTATATAAAGTTCTGTCATTTCATTCAGTTTCATAGCAAGCCCTCCCAATCCATATCAGCAACCTTACGTAAGTTCTTAATGTCGACTTTGGCATATATGCGTGTGGTATCAAGCCCGATGTGCCCCAGCAAATCTGCGATTTCTTTCAAGGAATGCCCGGTGTTGATAAGGCGTGTGGCACAAGTATGACGCAGGCTGTGCGGCCCGTAATGACGCAACTCCAGTCCTTTGCCTTTCAGCTCGTCCCTGACCAGCTTGTATATAGTCGAAGTGGAAAGCTGTTCATGAGGGGCACGTCTGCATAAAAAGAGGTATTCGTTTCCGCTTTTATTAAAGCGTGCCTCTTTGATGTATCTGATAATGGCATCGCCAACGATGGGAAGCAAAGGTAGCACTTGTGGCCTGCAGTTCTTGGCCCGTCTTAAATACAGCGTTTCATTCCGCCAGTCTATATCTTTCAACTTCATGTTTGTCACCTCACTGCAACGAAGGCCATAGACAGTCAAAAGAAGCAATATGGCATAATCCCTGACACCTGTCCCGGCGGCATCCTTTTTGGATTGCAGGATATCTTGAACTGTCTCCCAAGGGACAAACGAAGGCAGGTTTTCATGGGCATATACTCTCGGGGCTTTTAAGCTATACACAAGTCCGGGATTACACAGACCTTTTTCTTCTGCGTATCTGAAAAATCCACGAAGGACAGTGACGGTATCGGCTATCGTTCTTCTGTTACAACCGTCCTCATCATGTCTCTTACGTATATAGTCATCAAGAACTGAAGACGTTATATCTTTCAATCCGTCGACTTTTAAGTTCAGCATCATCGTTTTGAGCTGACTGTATCTGCCTTCGGTGGTGCTTGAAGAATAGCCTTTGTTTTGTTTCAGCCAATCAAGATATTCCATCACATGTTCTTTAAAGGGAAACGCATCATCTTCACATATAAGCTGACCCATATAAGACAACCAACTGGTAGTATATGATATAAAACGTCTTCTTGCGTATATCCCGGATGCATCTCTTACACCGGGCTTCTGTACAGTCATCCAACTGTCAGCGGATTCTCGGATATCCTCAATACTGACCATGCGTCTGTCCTCAACATGCAGATAGTCAATTAAATGAAGTTGGTATGCGGCTATATCCCGTAGTGTTTGTGTAGCCGCACCTTTGTCTTCCCATATTTGAAGATACTCAGCCCGTTCTTTTAACAAAGGATAGGTGAGATAACGTAACTTATGATGTTTACGGGTAAAAAGGCGGTTCAAAATAATAGCATTATTTGTATAGATGCCATCTAACTTGCCTATGTAGGCAAGCCATGAAAAAGCAATATCCATATATTTTCGAACACTGCTGGGACTGTTGTCCTTTCTCTTCATCGGATGGTTCTTTTTTGTCTTTGACCATGTGATGGCGGCGTCCTTGATGCTACTGATAGGGACCTGTTCAGAGAAGCCATCTTCAAGCTTGAGGCTTGTGACTATCAGTAGTAGATAATCTGCCAAAGAAAGCAGATAATTATGGCTGTAGTTGCGCTTTTCAGCCATGAAAGCAAGATAGTTTTCACGTTCCTTCAATAAAGGAGCGTCGAGGTGCTTTTGCAAGTACCATTTGCGTCGAATGATTGTTTCAAGCATAATTCTTCTTTTTAAAGTTAATACTTAGGCTGTTTCCTAAATATGAAGAATTAAGGCGAGTTATATGCTTTTTAGAGCAAGTAAGTTTGGTCAAATGGAGACTTTTAGCTTCTTTTGCAGCTAAATTTATGTTGTGTAGAAAATGAAGAGATTGTTTATATACAAAGGATTAGAGTTAGAAGCCAACATAAATGGCTACGCAACATATGAATTGTTATGTTGTGCACAACATAACAATTCAATCGCTATCATGGCCTGCAAACGCCTGTTGTACAACAGCAAATCTATGAAGTATTCCTTTCCGTCCACTTCTATCCGGTACTGGTTGCCGACAAAGGCGAAATCGGGACCGAACTCCATGAGGAACGCGCGGATATTCTTTATAATCGCTTGTTCCAATTCATATTCGGAATGTTCTTCCGAAAGGCCCACAAGGTCGAATGTATATTCGTCTTTCAGGGCAAGTATGGCTTGGCTCTTTATCTTCTCCGGCAAGGTCGTGTCGAAGTTGCTCTGACCGAGCAGATAATTTTCGTAGGTCTATGCTTCTATCTTGTTGATAAGCACATCTTTCGTCCAGCCGTATTTCTTGGTTGATAAGATGTAAAATTGCCGTTGTCGTGTCTCCTTGCATTTGGTCAGAATGACGATGTGCTTCGACCAGCTAATTTCTCCAACTAACGGTTGGAGAATTTCATTCGACCGGTATTCGGCATAAAAACGGGCCATATCCCACATATTGGAAACACCGAACCCCTTTATACCCGGAAACTCCTTCTGTATGTCCCGCGAAAGGTTCTCCACGACGGATTTTCCCCAGCCCAAGGCCGCTTGCTGTTCGGTAATCCGCCTGCCGATTTCCCAATACAAGGCGATCATCTCCTTGTTCACGGCCTTCAGCGCCTCGTATTGGGCCGACCGGATGCGGGAGGTTATCTCGTTTCTGAAATCGAGATATTCGGGAGATAAGATGGGAGTGTTCTTTTCAGCCATAGGTTATTCATTATAATCGGTTACAGAGGTAAGGTTTTGTTTCGATTACACACAGGATTCCCCTGTCCGATCCCATAGGATGTTCGGCCTGCCGGCAGCATGCCCCGTTTTACTGCCGATTCCGCCCTTTCTATACCGCTTCCGGTCTCCCGCTTCTATCTTTCCATCTTCCCTTTTTCATCTCTCCTTTCCCGCCGTCGGCCCTGTGCGCCCCTCGGGGGTTATTTTTCAGCGAAGGTAAACCGGCCGTTCCGCTCCGCCAAGGCCGGCTGCCGCCGCGGGTGATCCGTAAAAATCTTCCTCTCCGCCGTCGAGCGTATTTTTCCGTCCAGCCTTGTCGGATTGTTCCGGCCACCTTCTGCCTGCAGAAAAATAATCCCTGCGGGTCGCAAACGGACCGAACGAAGGGAACGAAAAACAAGGTTGAATGATGAGTTACAACAAACAGACATCGTTGGCGGCGAACGTGGAGGCCATCGAAACGGCGGTAAAAATCCACGTACAGGGCCGCAAAGCCATGGCAAAGGAGAAGGAGACGCTGTCCCGCTATTCCGGCTTCGGGGGCATCAAGGAAGTGCTGAACATCGGAACGGACAACCCCCTGCCGGACAACATGGCGGAGCCGATGAACCGCCTGCAGAAGGCCCTGCGAACTCTCGCAGGCGGAGAAGAGACAATGTATCGCAAGCTGACGGACAGCCTCAAGGCCTCTGTCCTCACGGCCTTTTACACGCCGCAGTTCCTCGTGGATGCCGTAGCGCGGCAGATACGCGCCGCATTCACGGAGTACGGCCTGCCGATGCGCTCGCTGCTCGAACCGAGCGCGGGCATCGGCGGCTTCCTGCCCGCAGCCCTGCCCGACACCCGCCGCTACGCCTTTGAAAAGGATTGCATCTCGGGGCTTATCCTCTCGCTTCTGCACGACGATACCACGACAGTTATCGACGGCTTCGAGACAATCGGCGGGCAGGATTTCGGGCATACGACCTTCGACGTCATCGCTTCGAACATTCCTTTCGGCGACTTCCGCGTGTTCGACGCCGACTTGTGGAAAAAGGGCGGCATCTACGAACGCTCCACCAAGACGATCCACACCTACTTTTTCGTCAAGGCCATGGAACAGCTCGCCGAGGGCGGCCTGCTGGCCTTCGTCACGTCGCGGGGCGTAGCCGACACGCCGGGCAACAAGTTTGTGCGCGAATACCTCGTCGGCCACGCCGACCTTATCAGCGCGATCCGTCTGCCCGACGCGCTTTTCCTACCCACGAGCGGCATCGAAGTCGGCAGCGACCTGCTCGTATTCCAGAAGCACACCGGCAAAGCGGCACTCTCGCTGCGGGAGAAGATGTTTTTGCAGTCCGTCAGGGAGAAAGCCGACGCGACAGGAATCGTGACCGAACCCGCGAACAGACTTTTTTCCCTGCCGAAGACCTCCCTCGCCACAGACAGCCGCATCGTCGTGAACCGGTACGGCAAGCAGGTGCGCAAATATCAGTGGCTGGGCGACGAAGCCGCCATGTCGCAATACCTCTCCGCGTTGCTCCGCCACGATTTCGCCCGCAGTTTCCGCAAGGAGCTGTTCTCCGGCGGAGCAGGGGATACCGCGCCCGTGCAGATGTCCCTGTTCGGGATGCCGGCCGCCGGCGCGACGCGGCCCGACCGG
>ENA-ORNR01002298-ORNR01002298.1-human-gut-metagenome-genome-assembly--contig:-NODE-2298-length-15864-cov-7.092858_pt1 | contig 15864 bp, 13 predicted proteins | sample MGYA00242114_ERZ509020 | MGnify/ENA primary metagenome ERZ509020 (study PRJEB26280, sample SAMEA2338758) | human gut metagenome | biome: human gut; feature: human-associated habitat; material: faeces...
CGATCTGCTCCTGTACACTGATAAAAAGCGTCCGCAGGCTCTGAGCCAATGGATGCTTGAATTTTATCTCGTTGAAAAAGAGCAGTTTCCTGAAATCAGGAAACTGCTCAAGCTATGGATGTGGGCTGCAAAACCCTGTGGATCACAAAGAAAACGATCGTGGGTGGAAGAGTCTCGGTCCTTCCGTATAGAAGATATAGGCAGGACGATACAAGCTGCGGGAATATACCTGCGATTCAGCAAGCGATACCCATCGTAGGTGTGGAGTTGGTCTTCTCTCACAGCAAGTATCACAGCCGCCGGCGGATGGTGTGTCCATCCGCCGGCGGCTGTGTGTAGCCCCCTTTGTTGGGGGCTGTTTTTTGCGCATTTCCCAAAAAGTGCTTGCTTTTTTCTTGGAAATACGATAGACTGAAAAAGTAGATAAGATACGCAGATGAACAAAAGCGATTTTCGTCAGAATGTACAAATTCAGACAACTGAATCTAGCCGGATGAACGAATCAGGAGAGGGCATATCCGCATGCCGCCGAAGGGGAACGCGCAACGAACTCTCAGGCAAAAAAACTGATTCCGGACGGAACTCTGGAAAGCTGCATCCGCAGCACCGAAGAAGCAATCCCGGTCAGCCGGGAGAATCTTTCAGGTTTACGAACAGAGCGCGCCTTCTTTTGGCGCGCTCTGTTTTCTGTTTTTTAAGGAGAAGCATATGATCGTAACAAGAAAAAAGCCCGTGGAGCAGGTGCTTGCGATGCTGCACGGTGTACGCCGCGTCGCGCTGGTCGGCTGCGCCAGCTGCGCCGCAGCCTGTCAGACCGGCGGAGAAAAGGAGCTGGAGCAGATGCGCCAGCTGCTGCAGGAGCAGGGGATCGAGACAGTCGGTACGGTCTTGCCGGACGAGTGCTGCCATATGCTGCTCGTCAAGCGCGATCTCAAGCCCCTGCGCGACAGCGGCGCGGAGGCCATCGTCTGTCTGGCCTGCGGCGACGGCACACAGACTGTCGCGGCCAATACCGCGGTCCCGGTCTTCCCCGCGAATGACACGCTGTTTCTCGGACAGATCGAGCGTGCGGGCGTCTTCCGCGAGGCCTGCCGGATGTGCGGCGACTGTATGCTCGGCCAGACCGGCGGCATCTGTCCCGTGACGCAGTGCGCAAAATCGCTCGTCCACGGGCCGTGCGGCGGACAGCGGAACGGCCGCTGCGAGGTCAACCCCGAAAACGAATGCGCATGGCTGCGCATTTACCGCAAACTCAAGGAACTGGACCGGCTGGATCTGCTGGAGGCGGACCGGGCGGATAAGGATTATCGAAGCACTGCATACCCGCAGGCGCACAGCCTGCGCGAGATCAGGAAAAAGGGAGGAACACCATGAGCGAACTGAAACGAACCGTACTCTATCAGGCCCATCTGGACGCCGGGGCCACGATGGTCGACTTCGGCGGCTGGGATATGCCCATCCAGTACCCGGACGGCATCGTCGCCGAACATCTCTACTGCCGCAGCCACTGCGCCATTTTCGACGTGTCCCATATGGGCCGTATCGACGTCGAAGGGCCGGACATGGTCCGGTTTTTGCAGCACGTCCTGTCCAGCAACGTGCAGGCGCTGGATCTCAATCAGGCGCAGTACTGCATCATCCCCGACCAGAACGGCTGCGCCATCGACGACGCATATCTCTACCGCTTTGAGGCGGAAAAGTATTTCCTTGTCATCAACGCGGGCAACATCGACAAGGACCTCGCCCACCTGATGCGCGAGGCCGAGCGTTATAACGTCACGCTTACCAACGTCTCCGACCGCTATGCCGCCATCGCCGTGCAGGGCCCGGAGGCCAAAAAGCTGCTCATGACCCTGTCGGGCGGCAAGGCGCTTACGCGGGAAAACGTCAAGAACGCACTGGGGACGCTCACCATGGAGGGCCGTCCCGTCCGCGTTGCCAAGACCGGCTACACCGGAGAGCCAATCGGCTATGAACTCTATTGCGAATCAAGGGACGCCCGGTATTTTTGGGACCGTCTGATCGAACTCGGGGCAAGACCCACCGCGCTCGGCGCGCGCGATACGCTGCGCATGGAGGCGTCTCTGCCGCTCTACGGCCATGAAATGGGGGAGTGCGAGTTTGGCGGCGAGATCCCGGTCTATGCTGTGCCGCTGGCCAAATTCGCCGTCTCGTTCGCAGAGGAAAAGGGCGATTTCATTGGCCGCGCCGCGCTGAAGCGGCAGTTCGAGGCGTTCCAGAGGATCATGAACCGCGATTATTCCGCCCTTCAGGATCTCCCGTACCGCATTCAGCCGGTCTATCTTTCCGGCAAGGGCGTTCTGCGCAAGGGCTTCCCGGTCTACAGCAGGGACGCATGGGCAGAGGGAAAGCCCGTCGGCTATGTGACCTCCGGTACGATGATCCCCTATTTCAAGACGAAGGGAGAGGGACTGGAAACGGTCATCACCTCCGAGACGGGCAAGCGCTCCATCGGCCTTGCGTATCTCGATTCGCGCATCTGCCAGGACTTTGATCTTGAGATCGACATTCGCGGCAAGCGGCAGCCGGCCAAGGTCGTTGCGTGGCACATCCGGCAGGATGCCGCGCCCTATGTCCGTCCCATCCTGCCCGATCATCCCGCCCCGGCTGCGCCGCACTGTGACGCGCCGTATGCCGAAAAGGCTGCCGCGCTCCTGAAAAAGGCGCAGGAGAACCACCTCTGGCGGCAGCATCGGTGCATCAATCTCATCCCGTCCGAAAACACGCAGTCGCGCGCCGTGCGCCTGCTTTCGGCCTCCGATCCGTCGAACCGCTATGCCGAGCATAAAAAGCAGAAGGCGTTCTATGACGCGGAGATCTTCTATTATCAGGGCACAAACTTCATCGGCGAGGTCGAGGCACTGCTCGTTGAGGAGATGAAGAAGTTCCTCGGCGCGTCGCAGGTCGAAACGCGCGTGACCTCCGGCCAGATGTCCAATACCGCCGTCTTCTCCGCGCTCATGGACTTCAAGAACCGCGTCGACCGCAAGCGCACGCCGCAGCGGCTCGGCTGGGTCATGAACAACCATATCGTCCGCGGCGGCCATCTGTCCGCACAGCCCATGGGTGCGCTGCACGACTATATCGCCGTCGATCCCGTCACCGAAAAGCAGATGGTCGTCAATTTCCCCGTCTGCGCCGACGACCCGTACCGCATCGACACGGAGGCGGCAAAGCTGCTGCTTGCGCAGTACCGGCCGGAATTCGTGATCTTCGGCAAGTCCATGGTGCTGTACAAGGAGCCGGTCGCGGAGCTTGTAAGCTTCATCCGCGAGCAGGGCATCCGCACGACCGTCATGTACGACATGGCCCATGTGCTGGGCCTGATCGGCGACCACTTCCAGAAGCCGTTTGAAGAGGGCGCGGAGATCGTCACCGGCTCGACGCACAAGACCTTCTTCGGCCCGCAGCGCGGCGTGATCGGCGTGAATTACAAGCCGGAGGACCTCAAATGGGGTCTCTGGGAGACGATCGAAACGCGCGCCTTCCCCGGCAGTGTCTCCAACCATCACCTCGGAACGCTGCTCGGCCAGCTGATGGCCGCGTATGAAATGAACGCCTTCAAGGACGAATACCAGAGGGCCGTGATTGAAAACGCAAAGAGCTTTGCCGCCAGCCTGAAGGCCGAGGGGCTTGACGTGGCGGGCGACCCGGCCGTGGGCTACACCGAGACGCATCAGGTCATTGTCTGCGTCGGCTACGCCAGAGGCCCGGAGATCGCGAAGCAGCTCGAGGAGAACAACATCATCTGCAACTATCAGGCCACGCCCGACGAGGAGGGCTTCACTGCCTCCGGCGCGCTGCGCATGGGCGTAAACGAAATGACCCGCTTCGGCTTCGGCAGGGAGCAGTTTGCGCACCTTGCGCACCTGATCGCTGACTGCATCCTGCGCAATGCGGACGTCCGGGAAGAAGCTGCCCGCCTGCGCGAGGGCTTTACCGATATGCGCTACTGCTTCTCCGACGCAGAAACGGAAAAGCTCATTTCCGCCCTGGCCGAGGCTACGGGAATTTGAGCGGTTAACGTAACCCAGCGCCCCTTTTCTCCCCCCCACCAACTCAACCAATCAACCCCACAAAACAGAATTGGAGGAACAAATTATGAATTTTCCCGCTGAACTGAAGTATTCCCGCGACCACGAATGGGTCAAGATGCTCGACGACACGACCGCTCTTGTCGGCATCACGGACTTTGCCCAGAGCGAACTGGGCGATCTGGTCTACGTCAATCTGCCTGAGCCCGGCGACGAGGTGCTTGCGGGCGAAATGGCCTGCGACGTCGAATCCGTCAAGGCCGTGTCCGACGTTATGAGCCCCGTGACCGGTGTGATCGCCGAGGTCAACGAGGAGCTGGACGATTCTCCCGAGCTTCTGAACTCCGACCCCTATGAGGCGTGGATCATGAAGATCGAGCATATCACGGACTTCTCCGAGCTTCTGAGCGCGGAGGAATATGAGGCGTTCACGAAGGAGGAGCACTGATGGGCACCTTTGTCCCGACGACAGCTGCGGAGCGGGAGCAGATGCTGCGGACGATCGGCGTATCGTCCGTAGAAGATCTGTTCCGGGACGTGCCGCAGCAGATGTATCTGGACGGATACTTGGATCTGCCGCCCGGAAGGAGCGAGCTGGAAACGCTTGAGGCCGTCTCGGCGCTGGCAGAGCGGAACCGCGTGTTCAAAACCTGTCTGCGCGGCGCGGGCAGCTACCGGCACTATATCCCCGCTGCGGTCAAGGCCGTCGTGACCCGCGAGGAATTTGTGACGGCCTATACGCCCTATCAGGCCGAGATCAGCCAGGGCATTTTACAGGGAATTTTCGAGTACCAGACCATGCTCTGTGAGCTGACCGGCATGGACGTGTCCAATGCGGGCGTTTATGACGGCGGAACTGCCGCCGCAGAGGCCATCCCCATGTGCCGCGACCGCAAACGCACAAAGGCCTACGTCTCCGCAGCGGTCGACCCGAACGTCCTCGGCGTTATGAAGACCTACTGCTTCGGTTCCGGGACAGAGTTAACTGTCGTCCCGATGAAGGACGGCAGAACAGACCCGGACGCGCTGCGCGCCATACTCGGTGCGGACGCCGCCTGCTTCTATGTCCAGCAGCCGAATTTCTTCGGCCTGCTGGAGGACGCGGAGCTGCTCGGCGAGATCACGCACGCAGCCGGGGCCAAATACATCATGGGCGTGAACCCCATTTCGCTGGCAGTTTTGAAAACGCCCGGCGAGTGCGGCGCGGACATCGCCGTCGGCGAAGGTCAGCCCCTTGGCCTCGACACGGCCTTCGGCGGCCCGTACCTCGGATTTATGACCGCGACGAGCGCCATGATGCGTAAGCTGCCGGGCCGCATTGTCGGCCAGACGCACGACACGGAGGGGAAGACCGGCTATGTCCTCACGCTTTCCGCGCGGGAGCAGCACATCCGCCGGGAAAAGGCCTCGTCCAACATCTGCTCGAACGAACAGCTCTGCGCGCTGACCGCCGCCGTCTATCTTGCCGCCATGGGCGAAGCCGGACTGCGGCAGGCCGCGGCGCTCTGCACGTCCCGCGCGCATTATTTTGCGCAGCGGCTCGAAGAGGTACTTGGCTGGAAGCGCGTCTATCCCGGTGAATTCTTCCATGAGTTTGTCACTGCCTGCCCGTGCCCCGAGCGGACGCTGGAAGTGCTGGACGCGCACGGGATTCTAGGCGGCCTGCCGGTGGAGGGCGGAATTCTCTGGTGCGTGACGGAGCTGACAGATAAGAAAACGCTCGACCATGTGATCGGGCTTTTGCAGGAGGTGAGCGGCCAATGAAGACGATCTTTGAACAGGGCGCGCCCGGCCATGGCCTGTCGCTGCTTCCCGCGTGCGACGTGCCCGTCGTGACGCTGGCATTGAAGGTAGAGTCATAGAGATAGATGCCGAATGAGCTCTGACGTACGTAGTTGAAAGCCGTGACCGTCAGGCTGCGGCCATAATCCGACTGCGCCGTGATGCGGAGCGAGGGCTTGCCCATCACCGTGCTGCCGTCGTCGCGGAAGCCGATGGCGTAATACTCGCTCGAGGCGTTGCGCAGCACGCCCTCGGTCATCATGCTGCCAAGCGGGATGCCCGTCGCCGTGTCGTAATAGTCGCCGTTGATGCCCGCGACCACGCGGTAGCCGCGCGCTTCGAGCTTTTTCGCGGCGGTCGAGACCGTTGTAAGCTGGGTCGTGTAGTCGCCGCCGCTCACGATGGGCTTGACGCGTGCGTTGGGCGAGTAGACCACATAATTCTCCTGACGGAGATCAGAATACGTATTGCTCCAGAACGTGCCGGCGTTGAGTTCGGTGCGCTCGTTGACCTCGACGCTTGAGCTCGTCAGATCGTCGCCGAGCGCGTCAGACGCGAAGGCGTTGAGCGGAGCCGCCGCCAGCACGACTGCCAGCGACAGCGACAAAAACTTACGGATGATGGATTTCACGATTTGCCTCCTTGCTGAAAATGCCTTGAATTGGTAAACATAACATAGTATAGCAGATACCCTGCCATAAGTAAAGACGCGAAAACGCGGAAAAAGTTTCCACTTTTTTTGCAAAATTTAGAGGGAAAGCGCCTCGAGCACCCGCACGATGACGGCGTTTGACACCAGAAAGCCCTGCGGCGTCAGCCGCCAGCGGTCGTTTTCCTTTTGGGAAAGGCCGTGGTGCGCGCACTCTTCGAGCACTGCCTCGGCGTCCCGCGTGTCCTCCTTGAGCGCCGACAGGTCGAGCCCCCGCGCGGTGCGCAGGGCAAGCATGACGCGTTCTTCTTCGCGCTCGCGTTCCGCGGGGCATGCGCTTTCGGAAAGGTGCTCCTCACCCTTGATGTAAGCATTCAAGTCGCGCGCGTAGGCGAAGCGCCGCCCGCCGAAGTCCGAATGCGCGCCAGGACCGAAGCCCAGATACTCCTGCATCGTCCAGTATTTGAGGTTGTGGCGCGACTCGCGCCCGGGACGCGCGAAGTTCGAAATTTCATACTGCGCGTAGCCCGCCTTTTCGAGCAGCTCGACCGTTGCAAGGTACTCCTCCGCCTGTTCATCGTCGTCGGGGATGCGCAGGGTGTTTTTTTTGCGGTCGAGCGGCGTGCCCTCCTCGATCTTGAGCCCGTAGCAGGAAAGGTGCTCAGGCTCAAGAGCGATGGCCGCTTGCAGGTTTTCCCGCCAGTGCGCCATTGTCTGCTCGGGTAGGCCGTAGATGAGATCGAGGCTCACATTGTCGAAGCCCGCCGCGCGGGCGGCATGTACGGCCTCAACCGTCTCTTTATGCGTGTGGACGCGCCCGATCAGGCGCAGCTCGTCGTCGCTCGCCGACTGCATCCCGAGTGAAATGCGGTTGAAGCCCGCTTCTCTGAGCTGCCGCAGTGCTGATACCTCCCGCGCGCTATCGGGATTCGCCTCGGTCGTGATCTCAGCATTTTTGTCCACGCGGTAATGGGCAAAGACCGTCTCTAAAATGCGGCAGAGCCGGTCTGCGCCGAGATAGCTCGGCGTGCCGCCGCCAAAGTAGATCGTGTCAACGGTATGGCCTTTCGCCTGATCCGCCCAGCGGATCAGATCGCGCTGCAAAGCCGCGGTGTAGGCGTCCATCTTCTCCTCCGAATGAGGAAGCGAGTAGAAGTCGCAGTAAATGCACTTCGCCTTGCAGAACGGAATGTGGAGATACAGTCCCAGCGGTCGCATCGCGTCAACTCCTTTGCAAAAATGTCCTCGCCCATTGTAACACAAACCTCGCCGCGCGCAAGACGGTATCGCGCGGATATTTCGTCCATTTCCCGCAAACACTACGACAAAAGGAGTGATTCTTCATGGATATGACGCCTCAGGAATATCAGGAGTATGTCAAGCGCCTTGCGCCCAAATCGCCCATTTTCAAGGATACCGCCTTTGCCTTTTTCATCGGCGGCGCGATCTGCGCGCTCGGCCAGCTCATCCAGAACGGCTTTCTCTCGCTCGGCCTTGCAAAGGCGGACGCAGGCACGGCGACCTCGATCTGCCTCATCTTCCTCTCCGCACTTTTAACAGGCTTAAACCTTTACAATTCCATCGCGCGCTTTGCCGGGGCCGGCACGCTCGTGCCGATCACGGGCTTTGCCAACTCCGTTGTCTCCCCCGCCATCGACTTTAAGAGCGAGGATTGACCTATAATAGACATACAGTCGGTTCTATAGAGTGAGTATGCTGATTTAGTCCAAAATCAAAGCTTCCTCCCGACTTATCATTTGCACGCATTCACCTTAAATGGTGGGTGCGTGCTTTTTTGTTTTCAATGCATTTTCATAATACCTCATCAGCTTGTTTTAGTCGATGGGGAAATTTTTCTTTTTTGAAGGGTGGTCAAAAGGGGTGCCATTTCTACATTCATTACGAGAGGTGCATTCGAGGTGTTTTATGACTTGCCGACCGCAGACTCTCAACCTGTTACCACAGCACTGTACCTTGAAAACCGAATACGATTCCAAGACATCACCGTGTTCGAGCCACTATGAGCAAGTGAAAGGGGCCTGGTCAAGCTCCATTGCGACGACAGCACGGGAAAATAATGGTACACTCGTCCGGCTAGGTCTCAAACCGAGGGACGACGCACCCACAAGCATGGGCCGAGGCTGAAATGCCTGTGTCCCCCTGACCAGGGGACTTGGAATCGACTCTATTTATAGCTCTGTCAGGAAGGAGGTGTATGAGATGAACTGCACACAAAAACAACAGTTGGTGTGCTTTCCGAAGGTAAGAGTTTATAAGCCGTGGTTCCGACACTTCAATGATCACAAGGATTTCCGGAACGAAGGAACTGTCCATCTATTCAGTCTCATGGCGCTCTTCAGCTACGCTAATTTTCGATCCAATGAACGCGTGATCTATGGCGACCGATATATGGAGGCACCGGGTCAGTGGATCTGCAAGCTCGGGGCATTGCCCAGAATCCTTCGAGTCCACTCCAAGGCTCAGGCGCTTGAGCTGATGGAGTACTTCCAGGATCATGGATTCCTTACCTTTGAGATCTTGGATGAGGAAAAGGAAATACTCCGCTTTACGATTTCCGATTGGAAAGAGCACTGCACACACCTACAGTATAACTATTACAGCTATAAAGGATCAGGATTCTTTTTCTTCCCGCTGCCTGTTGGCAGACTGCTTCTGAAGATTGCACGAAAGGAAGTCGGAATTGTATTCAGTGAATTGGACGCCATCATGGATATGTGGCTCCACACAATCCTGAAGGACCCCAAAGTGCGAGGATCGGAGTATATGCCGGTTGTCTATTACTCCAATATGCGAGGTATGCCGCTGCTCTCATATACTTACCTTGCTCGTCGTTGGGGCTGGTCAAAGTCCCGAGTCGGACGCTTCATGTTGAAGGCCGGCGAATATGGAATTATCAGCCGTGTGAGTTTTTCCAGCTCACGCGGCTCTGTCATTTCAATGTGCCGTTATCGTGAGATGATCTACGGTGAAGGCTGTGAGGAACTCGAGCTAAGCAGGATTGGCGAGATCATTGGTATTGCTAAGACGATTGATGTGGTGGAAGCAGACGACAGCAAACTCGACATCAGCGTCGAGTCTCGCGTCCCGCCGGTGAAAACAATAGGTAAAGCCAGAAAGTCCTTGAAAATACAGGTGTTTCTGGTGGTTCGCTCCTCTTTTTTTGCTCGGCAGATTCCATTAGTCTTCTGCAGTTCTTTAGACTGGGAGATGTCTGAACAGGAGAAGAGTAGTCGTGACCCGCCCAAAGAATCCACACTTGGAAAGGAGATGAAATCATGACCTCTGACAGCACACCCGTCTTTGCGCTTGAGAAGGAAGCGTTGAAGACGGAGATTGAGACTGGCCTTCAGGTTGGCGTAGATCATCTGGAGGACAAGCCGATGAAACGCAAGCCTGTGGAAAAGTATCACAACACCAGGCACTTGCTCAAGCAATACCGCAAGGTGGCCTATGCGATCCAGATCTCGGAGTCTGACATGAATGTCAGGATGGAGATGGAACATGGCACCCGGCTTTCCACACTGGAGGTCAATGCAGAGCTTGCTGGAGTTGATTTATCCGGCTCAAAACTTGAAGGATATGCACGCACGGTCATCCGGAGCAAGAATATGCTCCAGATCATCAAAAACGCGCTGAACACGGTAAGGCTGGATCCGGATCATGGGGAGTTGATGTACCAGATCCTCTATCTCACCTACTTCTCAGAGAGGAAGCCGGCCAACCGTGAAGCGATCCTTGCGGAGCTCGAGCGAATAGGTTTCCAAATGTCGATGGTGACTTATCACAGTTACCTCAATATGGCGATCAAAGCCATAGACCGCATTTTATGGGGTTATACGGCTCGTGATTGTATGGAAATCATCAAGCAATTTCTGCCCTGAACTAAAATTGAACTATTTCCGAACTGTATTTGAAGTCCTGCTTAATTGCATCTGTATTCCATAAATGCTAAGATGATAGCGTCGAAAAGTTTCATCGATGGACGGCCCTCTGCTCTGCCGGGGGCATTTTTCATGCATAAGCCAGGAGTTTGGGTCGCACTGCCCAAGCCCCTGGCTTTTCTTTTCGGCTCTAGTTGAAAGGAGGACTTCCCAGTATGAATCAGAACAAACCTGCCGTCGTCAAGAAGCTGCAGGAGCGATTCAGAAATATAAGCGTTGGTCGTGGACTGTATATAGCATTTGTGATGCCTACGATGCTGAGCATGTTTTCCACTCGTGCTTTCGCCGCGGATACCATTTGGACGAAGGCGAGTGCGATCATGCAGGATGTGTATAAGCAAATCCTCAGTATCAGCACTATTGCCGCAGTTGTTACAGCTGCCGTAGCGCTTCTTCTGATGAACTTCTCCAGATCCGGACGGACGGTTGACGAGTCCCGTGCTTGGTTGAAGCGGATCATCATTACTTGGGCTATCCTGAATAGCCTTGGCTTTATCATGGCCTATGTGACGCCTTTCTTCGCCGGTGGCACTTGGACGCCTTAAAGGAGAAACAAGATATGAAAAAAAGCATCATCTGCTTGGTATCCGGTATCATCGCTGGTATCGCCATGTGCTTGACAGCGGCTTACTTCCTGCCTGAGAGCAGCTTCGACGACGAGTTGGGCTGCTTCTGATCTGACGCAGGAGGTGTTACATGGGTATCTTAGACAGCATTGTTGAGTGGATTGCCACGCAGATCATGAACCTGCTGGACCTGGTCACAGGCTCCGTTCTTGGAGCGCTGGGTTGTGACATGAGCACTTTCTTGCGTTACTTTCCAGCCGCTGAGACGCTCTACGAAGTCTTTGCAGCGATTGCTGTTGGCTTTGTCCTTTTGAACCTCGTGTGGCAGCTCTTCAAAAACTTCGGGCTTGGTGTGGGCCTTAGTGCGGAGGACCCTACCAAGCTCGCTATCAAGTCTATCCTCTTCATTTTTCTGGCACTGTTTGCCGATCAGATCATGGTGCTCATCCTGGGAATCGCCGGCACACCATATGACTGGGTTGTCGATACAGCACTACCTCCCATTGAGTTTTCCAACTTCGGTAGCGTGCTCACGGTGATAGTCGGATGCCTCGCCTCCGGATCCGTGAGCCTTATTGTTTTGATCCTTGTGATCATCATTGCCTGGAACTATATCAAGCTCCTGTTTGAGGCAGCGGAACGATATATCCTTGTTGGAGTTCTGATCTATACGGCGCCCATTGCGTTTGCGACAGGTGCGTCAGAAAGCACATCTAATGTATTCAGCGCGTGGTGCCGAATGAAGAGCGAGAAATTTCCCCTGAGCAAGGTGACGAAGACTCGGGCGAAGCCATTCATGAGACCATTCGGATCTATACCATCTCCTATAATGGAGAAGCGTATTTTGCCGATCAGGTCTTCCACCTGTCAGACGATCAGAAACTCCTTGCAAGCCAATATGCGCAAAACTTGACTGTCCTCTTGGGCGATGGAATTTACCAAGGTCTAAGTGAAACAGAGTTCTCAGCAATGGACCTATCCTACGACGGGGTCGTTTTTGCTGACGGCGAAACACAGGTTGTCTATTACAATCAGTTAGATGAACGGTGGAAGTACTCGCCCTATGGTACAGATACGATTGGTGGTTATGCCTGCGGCCCGACTGCAATGGCCATAGTGATATCCAGTCTTACCTCAGAAACCATTGATCCACCTCATATGGCACAATGGGCATACGAGCACGGGTACTGGTGCAGCGGCAATGGTTCTTATCGTTCTTTGATACCAGGAGCAGCGCAAGCGTGGAGCCTGAGTGTCGATGGCTGCACAGCTTCTGAACCACAGCGTATCATTGATGCGCTTGCGGAGGGCAAGTTAGTCGTTGCACTCATGACGAAAGGCCATTTTACATCGAGTGGCCATTTCATTGTCCTGAGAGGCTGCACATCCGATGGGAAGATACTCGTCGCAGATCCTTCCAGTTATAAGCGCTCCGAGAAGAGTTGGGATATGTCCATTATCCTCAACGAAGCTAGTAAGCGCGCTGGATCCGGTGGGCCGTTTTGGATCATCGGAAACTGACAATAGAATAGAGGCAGAACATGAGCAAACCGAATGAAGATCGGGATGTCTACTATATCCCACCAAACTTTCTCACAAGTGGGCGCTTATTTGGCGGCATGATTCGAGCACGCAATGCGATTGAAGCTTGCGTGCTCGTCTTATTAACAGGTGTCCCCATTATCAAGTTGCCCTTTTCCCTTACTACACGGATCATCATTTTGTGCCTGGTGTCTCTGCCACTTGGAATCTTTGGTGTGATTGGATTTGAAGGTGATTCGCTTTCTGAGTTCGCTGTTAACTGGGTGCGTTGGCTCATCCATCGCAGGACACTATACCGATCAGACACTCCGGTTCCAGAGGCACCTGAAAAAACAATGAAGGCTCTATCGGGAATGTCGGCACCTAAACCGCCCGAGCAGTTAGGGATCAAGATCAAGGAGAAACCCAAGAAGCGGAAAAAGCGCAAACCTGTGAAGAAACCCCATAAAGCAAGCAAGCACAAATCAACAGTTGCAAAGAAAAAGCAGCCCCTTCGCGCAGAGGACTTCATCCCAGTCAAAGATATCCGAAACGGCATTATCGGGACTACAGATGGTCGCTATCTCCGTGTGATTGAGGTGGAGCCGATCAACTTCTTGCTTCGCAACATTTCCGAGCAGAAGAACATCGTCGCCAGCTTCGCAAGTTGGATGAAGATTTCTCCTGTAAAGGTTCAAATCAAAGTGCTGACAAAAAAGGCCGATATCGGCAAGCACCTCAATACCATTGAGCGTGAAATGGAGGCAGAGGATAATCCCAAGTGCCGGGATCTCCAACTGGACTACTACCATCTAATCCAGACGATCGGTTCCCGTGAGGCCATCACGCGACGCTTCCTCGTCATCTTTGAGTATGAGGCAGTCACCAATCGTAAGCCGGAATACGCAGAGATTGTATCTGCACTGGAGACCGCTGTTCAAACAGCGCGTCAGTACTTTCTGCACTGTGACAATGCCGTTGTCGCTCATGAGGATAAGAACATCTTCCTTATGGAAGTCCTCTACACCATTTTCAATCGTGCCACCTGCGAAGTGAAGCCGGTTGAGAAGCGGGTCCGTGAACTGCAGGCAGCGCGGAAAGACACCGACATTTCGGTTCCTGTACCACTCAAAAGTGTGCTGGCACCTGAGTCCATTGACCTGACCCATGGGTCCTATGTCGTCATGGATGGTGTCTATCATGCGTATCTGATCGTACCCTCTGACGGGTATAACCCCCGAGTGGTCGCCGGTTGGACGAGCATTCTCGTCAATGCGGGCGAAGGCATCGATGTGGACTTTTTCTTTTCCCGCGAACCAAAAGAGCGTATCCAGGCTAAGCTGGGTCAGCAGATCCGAATTAACCGCAGCCGACTCAAGGATACATCGGACACGAATACGGACTTCGATGATTTCGAAAGTGCCATTCGATCCGGATACTTCCTGAAGGAAGGTCTTGCGAACTACGAGGACTTCTACTACTGCAACACCCTGGTCACGGTTACTGCAGATACTCTGGAGAACCTGGAGTGGCGCATCTCTGAAGTGCGTCGCCTTATGATCTCACAGGATATGGACATTCGTATCTGCCGCTTCAGGCAGGAACAGGCGCTTCTCTCGATCCTTCCGTTCTGTAAGCTGGATAAGAAGTTGTTCGAGGCCAGCAAGCGCAATATGCTGACATCCTCTGCGGCCAGTTGCTATCCCTTCACCTCGTTTGAGATGAGTGACGAGAATGGCATCTTGCTCGGTGTTAATCAGCATAACAACAGCCTGGTCATCGTGGATATCTTCAATAGCCGGGTTTACAAAAACGCCAATATGGTACTTCTTGGAACAAGCGGCGCAGGTAAGACCTTCACGCTCCAGCTGATCGCTTTGCGCATGAGGCGTAAAAGCACGCAGGTATTCATTATCGCTCCTCTGAAGGGACATGAGTTCCTGCGCGCATGCAACAATATCGGAGGTGAGTTTATCTCCATAAGCCCTGCCTCCAAGCAGTGCATCAATGTCTGTGAGATCCGTAAGCAAGACTTGAGCTCCAATCAGCTGATAGATGGCGTTGTCAATGAGAACTCCATTCTGGCAAAAAAGATCCAACAGCTGCACATCTTCTTCTCTCTGTTGATCCCCGATATCAACCATGAAGAGCGTCAGCTTCTGGATGAGGCTCTGATTCGGACCTATGCAAAAAAAGGGATCACTCACAACAACGAGTCGCTGATCGACCCAGACCACCCGGATCGGTATCGCGAGATGCCCCTGCTGGGAGATGTCTATGAGATCCTTATGGAGTCTCCGGAAACGAAGCGCATGGGCAACATTCTCAATCGTCTTGTCAACGGCTCTGCGAAGACCTTCAACCAACACACCAATGTCCAACTCGATAACCTCTATACCGTACTGGACATCTCTGAACTTACAGGCGAGCTGCTCCCTGTGGGCATGTTCGTTGCTCTGGACTATGTTTGGGATAAGGCAAAGGAGGATCGCACCAAGGAGAAAGCCATCTTCATTGATGAGGCGTGGGAGCTGATCGGAGACGACGATACCAGTAACCCGAATAACGCAAAGGCGCTGGCCGGAGAATGGGTCCAAGAAATCTTCAAAATCATCCGTGGCTATGGCGGCGCAGCTGTTGCAGCTACGCAGGATATCGGCGACCTTGACAGGAGCCGATTTGGCAAAGGCATCCTGAATGTTGCCAAGACGAAGATCATTTTGAATCTGGAGGACGATGAAGCCCGAAGAGTGCAGAGCATCCTCCACTTGTCGGACGCTGAGATCATGTCGATTACCCGTTTTGAGCGCGGCCAGGGCCTAATCTCAACAAACTCCAACCACATCACTGTTTCCTTCAAAGCTTCCCCTCTGGAGAAGCAGTTGATCACTACAGACCGCATGGAGCTCAATCAAATCCTCCAGGAAAAGATGGCTCAAAATGCGCATAATGCTGACTTATGAAAACACGCCACGAATGTCGTTTACATTAGCTCTACACTATGCGTAACAGCAAAGATCTTTTACACTATGCGGTTTCCTAAGTCTACACAAAGGAGAGCAAAATGAAGTTTGCATATGCTGCCCGAGATCGAGAAGTGGCCTTTATCATTCGGCTGCTGACCATCTTCGGGGTCGTTGAACAGCGACAAATGCGGTTGCTCTTCGATCATTTGAGCAATCGTTCCTATGGCCAGATCCTCGCACGACTCCGGCGAGAGGGTCTGGCCTACTTTTCGCCGGACGGCCAATTCCTTGCCACAAGTCGGTACTCGCTGGACCACGGAAAGACCCTTGAATCTGTCATGGTATTCTGGGCATTCATCAAAA
>ENA-ORNR01002301-ORNR01002301.1-human-gut-metagenome-genome-assembly--contig:-NODE-2301-length-15857-cov-9.452411_pt1 | contig 15857 bp, 9 predicted proteins | sample MGYA00242114_ERZ509020 | MGnify/ENA primary metagenome ERZ509020 (study PRJEB26280, sample SAMEA2338758) | human gut metagenome | biome: human gut; feature: human-associated habitat; material: faeces...
GTTGCCGATGTTGGCGATGGTGGCCGGAAGCTCAACCTGCGTCAGACCGGTGCAGCCCTTGAAGGCGTCGGCCTGCACGGCAACCACGTTGAAGTCCTGACCGGCATAATTCACCGTGGGGCGTGCCAGAAACTCGCCCGTATAGGTAATGGTGTCAACGCGCGTAATGCCCACGTTGAAGTTGTCGTCGCCGAGACGCTGATAGGCCACACCGGCCACCACGAACGTCTTGTCGTTGAGGCTGCCGCTGGGGTCGTAAGCCAGGATGGAGGTGAAGTTCTTCCAAGGCTCGGTCTTCTGATAGGCGTCGAGCGATTTCTCCTTCACATAGAGAGTGGCTTTGGTGTAAACGGCGGTGGCGCCCAGCGATTTCTCATCGCCGCACTTGGGCGGTATGGGGGCGCGGCAGATGAGCTTCTTGTAGCTCTGCACATAGGCAAAAGCCTTGCCGGCCAGCGAGTCGACCTTTTCGCCAAGCTGAATGGAGTCGAGTGCCGAGCAGGAGGCGAAAGCGTTCTCGCCGATGACCGTAACCTTGTCGGGAATGGTGATGCCTTTGAGTTTGGTGTTGCCCCAGCACATACCGGCCGGAACAGCCTCCAGGCTCTCGCCCAAGGTGAGGGTGGTGAGCGATGACATGGCGCGCAGGCCCCATTTGCCCACGCTCTTTACGGTCTTCGACAGCGCCAGGCTCGTTACCTTGCTGCAGCTGAAGAAGGCGTTCTCGCCCAGGGTCTCAACTGTGTTGCCCATGTTTACCGTTTCGAGTTTTGAGCACGACTGGAACGCACTGGTGCCGATGCGCTTCAGGCCGTCGGGCAGTGTGATGGAAGTGAGGGTGGAGTTGCCCATGAAGGCTTTGTCGCCGATGCCGGTTACGGAATAGGTAACGCCCTCGTAGGTGACTGTGGCGGGCACGGTAACCTCGGCAATGGCGTAAGCCGGTGAAGCCGTGGTAACCTCCACGGTCTTCGCGGTGGCCGAAGTAACCTTGTAGTTAAGCCCTTCGGAAGTGAAAGTCTGGGCGCTGACGCCTAAAGCCGTCATTGCCAGGACCAAAGATAGAAGTTTGCGCATAAGCATCTGTGAGATTCTTTATGTGAGGATATGATAAGCAGAATCCCGTTAACTTATCATACTCTGAAGTTATAGTGTGGTAGCTTCTTTAGGTTGATAGCGCAAAGTTAACAAAAAAATGAATATTTAGCGGCTTTTGCCGAAAAAAGTGCGCGGGCAAGCGGGCGCGGATAAGGAGCTTAAGGAGCTTAAGCTCCTTAAGCTCCTTAGTTGCGCCAGCGCGTTAGCGCATCAGCTTGCGCTCCACGGTGGCGGTGCCGTCGGTGTAAATGGTCTTTACAATCACCATCTGGCCGGGTGCCGGGTTGAGAAGCAGAAGGCCGTTGGTGGAATAGTATACACGCTCTTTCACTTCCTTGCCGTCGATTTGGTCAACGCCGGTGTTGTCGTTGAGCGTCAGGTTATAACGCTGCGTCAGGTTCATCACGTCGGCCTTCTTCTCCAGCCATGCCGGAATGCCGAGGCCGTCCTTCTTCAGCAGACTCACGTAATCACCTTCAATCTTCAGCTCGGGCGAGCAAGTCCATGCCACACCTTCCAGCAGACCGATGGTGAGGTGATGCTTCACGTTCTGGAGGCTCTCCTCGTCGGTCTTGAAGGCAATCTGCGCTGCGAAGAAGTTGCCGGCGGCGTTGTGCTGCTGGCTCTTCAGCGTGGGATAGCAGGCCGGAGTGGCCAGGAAGGCATCGTTGGGCGCCCAGTTGAGCATCTGCCGCGTTGCCATGCCCTTGGCAGCCTCTGTGTTGCCGCCGGTGGGCTGCATCAGCGTCTCGTCCCAGAAGTTGTTGGAGTAAGAGCTGTTCGACGGATTCACTGCCAGCATGAAGGCAGCCGAAGAGCCGCCGTCGGTGCTCATGTAGAGCGGTGCCGAAACGTAGCAGTCGTTGATGATGTTGGTGGGGTTGAAGTTGCCGATGAAGCCGCTGACGAAGTTGTAGCCCTTCACGGCGCCCAGGTTGTAGCAGTTGGCAAGAGTGTCGCAGCGACCCGTTGCCCAGAAGCCTGAGGCGCTCGGCTTGGTGGCTGAGGCGCCCGAGGTGGCTGTTGACGTTACCGTGCCCGCGTTGAAGCAGTTCTTGATGATGTTGCCGCTGCCTTCGCCCAGGAAGCCCGACGTCAGCACACCTTTGGCCTCCACATTGCCCACATTGAAGCAGTTGTAGAAGTCGCCGTAGGAATAGCCCGTGTAGCCGCCGGTGTTGTCGGAGTTGGCCTTGGAGCCGGTGCCGGTAACGGTACCGTAGTTGCCGCAGTCGGTATTGACATAGTCGCCGCGCTGATAGCCGGTGACGCCGCCTATGTATTTATGGCCCGAGGAGACGTTGCCGTAGTTGTAGCAGGAGTCCATGTAGCCGACGAAGCCGGTGCCTGTCATGTACATATATCCGGCAATGCCGCCCACATACTGGCCATTGAGACCCTCGACGTCGGCGTAGTTGACGCAGCCGCGCATGAAGATTTTCTCTCCGTCGCCCACGATGCCGCCGGCGTAAGCCATGGTGCCCGTGGTCTTCACGTCAACCTTGCCGTAGTTGGTGCAGTTGGTGACGTAGGTGTAACCGTAGGAACGGCCGATGATGCCGCCCATGTAGCCCGACGAAGAACCGGTGTAGCCCATGCTGCCGCGGTTGATGCAGTTCTCAATGCGGGTGGTGTCGGAGGTATAACCGGCGATGCCGCCCAGCTGAGCGCCGCCTGCCAGGTCAACGTCGTTGAGGCAGTTGAGCACCTTGCCGCTGGTCTTGCCCACGATGCCGCCCCACTGGGTCGACGAGCAGGTTATCTGGCCGTGGTTCTGACAGTCGGTGATTGTAGAGCCTTTGGAGCCCACGCCCACGATGCCGCCGGTGTTGCCCTGACGGCTCAACAGATGACCGTAGTTGACGCAGTTCTCTACCACGCCGTTGCCGAGTATCTCATATACCACACCGGCGGCGTAGCTGCCCTTGGTAGTGGTTCCGCAGTCCATGGTGTTGTAGTTGACGCAGTTGCTTACGGTGCCTTCGCTCTTGTTGACGAAGCCTGCCGCGCGACCCGACGAGGGAGCGGTGAACGTGCCGCCCTTAAGGGTGAGGTTGCTGAGCGAGCCGCCCTCCTTGAGGGTGCCGAACAGAGCCATGTCTGAGATATGGCGAACGCTGAGGTTGAGGATGCTCTTGCCGTTGCCGTTGAAGATGCCGCCGAAGGGGTTCACGCGGCCAATCTGTACGTATGCCGTGTCGTTGGCATAGTCGATGTCGTTGCATAGCAGGAAGTGCTTGCCGCTGCAGATTATGCCGTCAACGTTGGTGAGGTCGGCCAGTTTGAGCATATCGGCCTTGGTGCGAATCAGATACGGGTTCTCGGCGGTGCCTTTGCCGTCGAACATATCAGGAATGGTAGTCAGGTTGAACGAGCGGGTGAAAGTGCCGAGAGCGGCGTTCACCGTGCCGTGCTGAACCACTTTCTCAGTAGGAGCGGCTACCTTCAGGGTGCTTCCGCTGACGGAGTAGATGGCAGCCGAGCCTTCGCCCATAGTCCATGTCAGACCGTTGTATGCGTGCAGCGCGGCGTCGGCGGTGATGTCGCCCGTGTTCATGCCTGCGGGCAGAGTCATGTAGATGTTGCGCAGAGCCTTTGTGGAGGCGAGGTCTTTGTAAGCCTTGAGCACCGGATACATACCTGCGGTGTAGTCGTAGAGGCTGTCTGTGAGGCCTGCAATGGGTTTGCCGTTGGTGAGAGCGGCCGTTTCAAGAGGCGTACAGCCGGCGTAAGAGCCGTTGGCCACGGCGCCGGCGGTGAGCAGCTGACCGTCGTAGTAGTTGTTTTCAAGAACGCCCGTTGAGCCGGGTTTGTCGCCGCCGATGGCGCCGGTGGCGTAGCCCTTGCCGCCGTTTACGGTGCCGGTGTTGAGACAGCTGATGACGTTGACGGCGCCGGAGTTATAGCCGTAGATACCGCCGCAGACGCGTGAGGAGCTGACGCTGCCCTGGTTGACGCAGTAGAGCACCTTGCCGCCGTTGAGGTTACCCACGATGCCGCCGGCGTTATTGCCTGCCGAAATAGCTTTGTGAGCCGGGTTGATGCTGTCGCCCACAACCGGACCGTTGTTGATGCAGTTCTCGATGATGTTGTAGTTGTAGCCGGCGATGCCGCCCGGGTAGTTACCGCCCGAGAGGATGCGTCCGTCGTTGCGGCAGCCGCTTACCACGCCTGTGGTGCGCTGAATCTGACCGGCGATGCCGCCGATGTTCGATGACATACCGCGCACGGTGCCGAGGAAGACGCAGTTCTCTATTCGTCCTGCCACATAGCCCGAGATGCCGCCCGAGTTGGCCCAGAAGGTCATCCGGCAATTGGCGCCCAGGGTGAGGTTCTTGATGACGCCCTTGGCGTTGAGGCGGCCGATGAAGCCGCTGTACGACATGGAGCCGGTGGAGGTGGCGGTGCCGTCGTCTTTATAGCCGCTCTTGTCGAGGATGACGCCGTCGATGGTATGGCCGCCGCCGTCGAACGTGCCGGAGAACTCATGTTTGGTATTGCCGTCGGAGGCGATGCCTTCGAAGCCAAGGTCGCCGTCAACGTTGATGTCGTTCATCACCTTGAAGTAGGTGTTCTCGTAGGTGAGACCCTGCGATGTGGTGGCATCCTGCAGGTTCTTCAGGTCGTTGACGTTCTTAATCTGATAGGGGTCTTCGGCAGTGCCGGAGCCGTTCCACATCTTCGAGGGGATGGTGTTGATGACAACCTCGCGCAGATACGGACTGTCGTCGCGGTAAGCGCAGAGGATGTCGCGTGCGAACTCATTCTTGAGCACAGCGTTGGAGCCGACGATGTCGATGCCCACGCCCTGTGTGGTCAGACCGTTCTCACCAAGGATTCCCCACTTCACGCCGTTGAGGGTTGAGAGAGGGAAGTTGGCCTTTACCATGGTCATGTTCTCGCCGTTCTGCAAGAAGACCGGAGCGGCGGCAATCTGCATGGCGGCAGTGGTGTTCAGCTCCTTGAGCATGGGATAGAGGTCTTTGGTGAAGACCCAGCTGTCGGTGCTCATGGTGCCGAGGGCTGTGCCGGCCGTCATCTCGGCGGTGGTGAGGGCGCCGGTGAAGCTGTTGGCGGTGTAGTCGAGGCCGGTTATCTGCTTGTCGTAGAAGACGTTGGTGAGATATTTGAGGTATGACGACGACATGCCGCTGTAGATGGCCAGAGCGGCGTTCGGGGTCTTGTTGCTGGTGATAATCTGGCAGGTTGAGATGAGGCCGTCGGCCTTGTTCTTGCTGTCAGACATGATGTAGCCGAACACAGCGCCGCTGTATTTGGGCTCTGTGAAGGCGGGAGCCATCACCAGGCCGGTAACGACGTTGTTGGTGAGTGTGGCGCGCCACCAGGAGCCGATGAAGCCGCCCACATAGCCGCTGGTGTATGCCGACGGGCCGGTCTGTACGGAAGTGGCGTTGGAGGCTATGGTCGTCATGCAGAGGTTGTTGCTGACAATGACGTTGCCGTTGGCGGAGTTCGACACGGTGGAGCCGATGAAGCCGCCTGCTATTGAACCGGAGGCGCGGTCGCTGACCACTGCCGCACAGATATTCTTGTCGGCGATGGCGGGATAGCCCTCGCGCGACCATGAGCCGTTGAAGGCGCCGATGAGGCCGCCGGTGTAGTCATAGAGCGAGTTGGAGGCGCCGTAGTGCGTTACGGAGCCGCGGCCGTCGCAGTTGCGCACAGGACCGGTAACGGTGCCGCCGATGGAGCCCATGGAGCCGTAGCCGCGCAGAACAGACGTCGACACGCAGCCCTGCAGCAGACCCGTGGAGCAGCCGGCAACGCCGCCGCCCGAATACTGGGTGAAGAGCACGTTGTTGCCCAAGGATTGGCAGTTGATGACCTCGCCTTCGTTATAGCCGACGATGGCGCCGGTGCTGACGCCTTCGCTGTAGAAGGTTGAGCCGCTCACGGTGAGGTTGCTTACAGAGGCGCCGGGGGCTATCCAGCCGAAGACGCCGGTGCCGGCCTGGTGGCCACATTCGTAGTCAATGCCTTTGATGACGTGTCCGTTGCCGTCGAAGTGGCCGGTGAAGGGGGTGCCGGGCACTTTCGCCCCAAACAGGGCGTAATCGCCGTTCTCGGAGATGAAGCCGATGGGGGTGAAGTAGTAGTTCTGTCCGGCGCAGTCAATGTCGGCGTCGAGACGGTAGTAGAGGCCCTTGGCGGGATTCTCCTCGCGCACCTGCTGCTGCAGAGCCATGAGGTCGGTGTAACTCTTTATCAGATAGGGAGATGCCTCCGTGCCGGCGCCCGAGAAGTTGGCGGGGAATTTCTGCGGCAGGGTGAGGTTGAAGCCGTCGACGGTGAGTTTGGCGTCGGTGAGGCGGAATACAAATTTGCCCGGGTCTGAGTCGGCGAAGATGCCCCAGTCGGGCAGGTTGATGACGTTGGTAGTGCCGACCTGCGCGGTCATGATGGTGTCTGTGAAGCCGCTGTGGTTGGGTTTCATGCGCATGCACGACAAGCTGCTGTACTGCAGGCTCGAACCCATATACTGCGGAGCCACCTCCAAGCGGCCGGTGTAGGAGACGTTGACAAAGGCGTCGAGACCGGTGTTGCCGAAGTTCTCCACCACGAGGCGGTTGGAGTTGGTCTGGTTGATGCGCACGGGCCACTGCATGAGCTGCGGGTCGCCCTTCGAGGGCACTGTCATGCCGCTCATCACGCCGTTGGCCTTGTCCATTACGGTGGCATAGTTGGCCTGTACCACAGAGGCGCTGTTGCCGGTGCTGTCGACCACGAAGATGCCCCACGAGGTGAGGGTGATGGTGCCGTCGTCGGCAATGGTGCCGGTGATGGTGCCCTTGGGGTCATAGGTCTTGTCGGTGTTGAAGGGGCACACAAGCGCTAATGTGCTGGCGCCCGACGAGTTGCTGACAGGACAGTAGTTGCCGGCGGGAATTTTGATGGTAGAGCCGCTTACGGTGGCGTAGCAGTTGGTGAAGGGCACGCCCGACATACGCACAATCTGTACGTTGCCCTGTGTGCCTGACCAAACGGCCATCTGTGCGGTGTAGTTGCGCATGGCGCCGCCGGAGTTGGTCATTACGGAGTCGTGTTCGAGATACCATCCGGCCACTGTTTGCGGTGTGGCGTTGCGAGTGGCGGATGTGCGGACGGTCTGGGGAGTGATTTCTCCGACGTGCCATACGGCATTATCGTCCGTGAAGGGCTTGCAGCTTTGGCTGCGTGCGTTGAGCTGCGTTTCGGGGGCTGTTTTGCGTGCCTCGAAGCGCTGCAAGGCATCGGGTAAGGGTGCCTCATGCACTTGTTTCAGCGCTGACTGACGGTCTGACCCGGTGGCTGCCGCCGGTGTTGCCGCCACGGCACAGAGTGGTAAGAGCAGAACCGCTGCCAGCGTCGCGCTGAAATTGGTTAATCGCTTCATGTAAATATAATTTATTGAAAAAAGAGTTCCTCAGGTTCGCTCGCTTCATTAGATAATGAGGGATGCAAATTTACAAAATTTTTATTGTATGCAAAAAGTTCCTGATTTTTTCACCTATGTTAAATTCTGAAATAGATAGCCGGAGGTTTCGGTCGCAAGCTCCCTCAACCTCCGGTTGAATACGGGTAAGGTAAGCGAACCCTCTGCGGGCTCTCACCGTCGTCACCGCCAGTGCGTCAGAGCGTCAGAGCATCAGGCCGTCGGGGCGCCCGAAGAGCTTCACAGTCCCGTCGGGCTGCAGCACGATCTTCAGGTGCTGGTCCTGCACGCACACGCCGTTTACGAACATTCCGAACTTATACGTCGTTCGCATTTTGTCAGTGTTCGGCACAGGGTTTATGGAGTATGAGGTATAGAGCCGGATAAAGATTTTCAGGTCCTTCTGTGGCCAGTGCATCACCAGCACATCGTCAACATTGTTCCCAATGTTGCCCAAGATCAGGGGGGGCACGTCCCTCTTCACTGCGGGATAGATGTCCATGTGGTGCCCTATGGGATTGCGCTCGTCGCTATAAGGCAACGCCTCTCCCGGGCGGTATTCCTTGCCATCCGCGAGGCGGACAAAATAGAGTTCGGCATCATACTTGGCTGTCGCCTCCTCCTTGTCGGAGGCATTGTCGTATATGCTTATCAGGGGCTGGTTGGGAAAGAACCCACCGCAATCGCCCACGGTGACTGTCAACTGGCGTATGAAATTCATTCCTAGGTATGCCGAAGGAATGGAATCAGCCATCGGTATCTCGCCCGGCTCGAGAACCGGCTGCGGATCAGGCTGCGGGTCGTCGTTGTCGGAACAGGAGAGCAGCAGGGAGATTGCTGCCACAAGCGCCACGAGTAGCGCATACAGGTTTCTTACTTTCATTTTACTTTCATTTTATTTCTGCTTGGTTATTATAGCGATACCTGAACCCGTAGTCCATCTCGAGCGTGTTGGGCAGGTAGATGTTATACCCGCCACCGGTGTCCACGGAATCCTCGGGCAGGTCGGCGCCGAGGGCTACGCCGGTCAGGCGCGAGAGGGTGACGGCGGGGAAGCGCTGCGAGGCGTCGGAAGTCTGGGAGTTGAGCTGGTTGACGATGTTGGCCAGGCGCGCCTTGGCCTGGTCCATGCTCACGAAGCCGCGCGGGGCGTTCGCATTGTTGGTTGTAGTGACGGTGCCGAGGTCCAGCACGTCGTTGGAGCATGCGCCCATCAGTAGGACAGCAACGCAGCCACCAGAAAGGAGATTCATTTCTGTATCATGGCAATGGCGTTTTTAATTTGTGGCCTTAAAGTACTAATATTTTTCTCCAGCCACCAATCTCTTTGAATTTTTAAGATTTATTAACATTTGACCTTTAGAATTTATGCCCCCCTGAAATGTGTCTCGCCCGGAAAAATCCTAAAAACGCGAGTTTGGGATAATTGTGATGTCGCCGAGTTAGCTATCGTTATCCCGAACTCACGTTAGTACAGGTAGTCCTTCAAATGCTTCGGCCACAGTAGTATAGAGAGGAAGTCCTAAAAGAGATGGAGACTCAGTGTGTGTCGGATTTGGAAGATGTACTACTCCCAAATCTGTTCTGCAACCCAGGAATATCATTCTTCTCCTTAACTGAGGTGCTCCATAATCAGCTGCACAAAGAACGCCTGATGTAACATTATAACCCAATTTAGCCATCTGCTTTATAATGTCATGGTATAATTGACCTTTATTTATAGATTGCAAATTAGCGACATTTTCCATGATGAAAAATTTAGGACGTAGTTTTTCAACAAACCTGATGAATTGAAAAACTAAAACCCCTCGTTCATCATCCAGTGCTTTTTGTTTTCCAGCCTGGGAAAAGGCTTGACATGGAGGTCCGCCAAATATAATATCCGGGCATTCAAGCATATTAGAATGCTCTTGCCAAAAACTTACAGGGTCTTTTATGGCAGAAATGTCTGCTTGCTGTACATTGGTATCTATACGAGGATATCCCTTTAATGAATTGCAGGCATCCTCCCAGCAGTCCATAGCTACACGAACATCTATTTTACAATAATCGGTAGAGGCAAAATATGCACTTAAATCAAGTCCACCTGCTCCGCAAAATAAAGAAAGTGCAGTTAAAGAGTTATTCTGAACACAGCCATTTCGTAAGGCATATTCTCTGATCTGAGAGAAAAGAGCTTTGCCTAATGGAATTGGGACAGCATTCCCAACTTGTTGTTGAGTACTTGTTAAAGAACCCCAAAAAGAAAAATCATCGGGGAAGCCTTGCAATCTGGCAGCTTCCCTGACAGTGACAAACCGATTCTCGAAAGGATGAACAAATTTATTGAAAATAAAACCAGTTACAGTCAGAGACGGTTTCGCGGGGTCCAATCTTATCATACGCATATTTGGCCCACCCTTACGCGTAGGATCTTCTTTGACATAAAATCTGAAACTTTCATGCCAAAGCTCCTCAGGTAAATCCTGCATTTTCTGTCCTATGCCGAGATGGTCAATCCGTTTTTGAACAATCTCTCCGACTTTGCGTGCTATATGGTTACTTATCATAAGCAATTAGAAACTGAATAGGCGTGTGACCTCATCATCTCTTATATCTGATTCGGTGAAAGAAATTATTCCATCAAAAAGATTATATAGCGGAGCATCAGGATTAATTTCCGACCAAAATCGAATTTTACGCGACTCGTCAATCGTCCATATAATATCCTTAATACATTTCAAGTATTCGTCATGGTGGCGAACGGCATGAATATTGGAGATTAGCGCAGTTTTGACATTAAGATATTTGGGCTTATATTCTGCACCAAGCTTTAGAACTTGATATATACCTTTCTTTATATCATCTGTCCTATCCATTCCGACACTTGTTTTGGCATCTGAGACAGTCTCATAGCCACCGCTTCTGCGCTTTGGCCAATTGTCGGGGCGTGGAGCAGGTAGACCACACGCATTTGTTAGCCAAAATATTGGATTTGATTTATCTTTATCTCGATAAGCCTTATATGCTTCTTCCCAAAACTTGAAAAAGAAAGGTAGAAAATCTTTATCAGACAAACACAGTTCCTTGATTGCAAAAAAGAATGGATAAGAATTGCTCCAATCGATAGTCAGTTGGAACATCCTTTCTTTATTATCATCAGTTGCCGGAAAAAATAATAATGGTTGAGAACTATGCAAGAATGGGTTATCGCATAAGTTGTGTTCAACATTAACTAATTCACCGTCTATCTCTTCAGTGATTTTTTCGCATGGCAGAGAGAGAGGTATAGTTAAAAGAGGAGCAGCCTTAACCTCAGAAATTATCATTAGTTGGGTGGCTCGCTCATAAATAATGACATCAATAGGCTCAGAAGCCTTATGTATCTCAATGTCTCGGCCTTTCAATCTAAAATATGATATTAGCATTTCACAGAGTATCTCTGTTGTAGCCATTCCAATTTGTCCGGATTCAGGCTTGTTTGCTTTAGTAAAGACATATTCATGGTGTCCGAGACATCGAGGACAAATATTCGTGTAGGCGTACAAGAGCATCTGGGGTTCTTGCGGACAATATGTCCATCCCTTATTCGCCAAGCCATTGTAATATTGGCATGATACGAATAAATCGAACAACGCAGCTAAACGCATTCCTAAAGATTGATAAAAAAATCTCGAGCATGCTGAATCAATTATCTGTCTGATGATAAGTTGAACTTCATCAGGCAAATCTTTCGGTCGAGCAAAGCCGAGAATTTCGTTATTACTCTTTAGATTGTCCATCTTATATAGCAAGAACTTTCAAGTAGGCAGACTGGCGACCAAACCTTTTGTGGCTACAAGGAAGTTCCTTAATTGTTGAATATAAGTTTTTACTTACATTGAGCGGTCATTTGTCTGCACAAGCGCGTTTTAGATGCAAAGTTACAAATAATTTTCTATACTTAAAGCATCCGCCGCATAGATAGCGCCGCGCCTACGCGGCATGAGGGGCGTTGTGGCGGTTTCGCGTTTTTTTCGTACCTTTGTGGTCTGAAAAATTTCGAGATGAAGGCTGCCTATTTCACGCTGGGATGCAAGCTCAACTTCGCCGAGACGTCGGCGATAGGCCGCGCGCTGGCCGAGAGGGGCGTGGCACGCGCCGCCGACGGCGACGTGCCCGACATCGCGGTGGTAAACACCTGCTCGGTCACGGCAATGGCCGACAAGAAATGCCGTCAGCTGATAAACCGTCTTCACCGTCAATGGCCGTCGGCATCTATCGTGGTAACAGGCTGTTACGCTCAGCTTCAGCCTTCCGAGGTGGCGGCGCTGCCGGGTGTCAGCGTGGTGTTAGGCTCCGGCCAAAAGCTGCGCGCCGTGCAGTATGCCGAGCAATGGCTCCGCAGCCACGGCCCGGAAGAAAATTCAGCAAATGTGGCTGTGGAGGTGGCGGCGCGGCCTGAGTCGCTGGGCTTCGAGCCGAGCTGCGAGAGGGGCGACCGCACGCGCTGGTTCCTGAAGGTGCAGGATGGCTGCGACCGTTTCTGCACTTACTGCACCATACCCTACGCCCGCGGACGCAGTCGCTCGCCGCGTATCGCCGACATCGTCAGTCAGGCGCGCGAGGCGGCCTCACGGGGTGCGAAAGAGATTATCCTCACAGGAGTGAACATAGGCGACTTCGGCCGGCGGAACGCCAACGGCGGCGAGGGCTATGGCGAGACGTTCTTCGACCTGGCACGCCGCCTCGACGAGGTGGAGGGGATAGAGCGTTACCGCATATCGTCGATAGAGCCCGACCTGCTCGACCCGCAGCTGATTGAGTGGGTGGCAAAGGAGAGCCGTGCTTTCATGCCGCATTTTCACATTCCTCTGCAGAGCGGCAGCGACGCGGTGTTGCGCCTCATGGCGCGGCGCTACGACACGGCGCTCTTCGCCGACCGTATTGCGGCGATAAAGGAGCTGATGCCCGACGCTTTCATCGGGGTTGATGTGATAGCGGGAGCGCGCGGCGAGACGGAGCGCGAATGGGAGGCGTCGCGGCGCTTCATCGAGGAGCTGCCGGTAACGCGTCTGCACGTGTTCCCCTACAGCGAGCGTCCGGGAACGAGCGCTCTGCGCCTCAGCGACGCTGTGGACCAGGCCACTAAACACCGTCGTGTGGAGGTGCTGACGCAGCTGTCGGCGCGCAAGCTCAATGAGTTCATACAAGGCTCTTTGGGGCAGGTGAGGCCGGTGTTGTGGGAGACGGAGCGCCACGGGGTGATGTCGGGACTGACCGACAATTATCTGCGTGTGGAGATGCCGGGCGCGGAGGCTCTGCACAACACTATAACGAATGTGAAACTGGTGCGCGGCGATGGCGAAACGGTGTATGGAGAAAGTGTCTGAAAGCCCTGAGGACAAGGCATTTACGCCTTTCGGGGGCGACCCTTACGGCTGTGCTACCGTACCGCTGTGGCAGCGCATGGCCTACGCTCCGGCAGGGTGGCTGCTGCGTATGGCGGCGGCGCTTCCGGCTCCTCTGCGCCACGGCATGGCCGACGGGTTGGCATGGCTGGCGCGCTCGGTGGTGCGTTACCGCCGCAGGGTGGTGAGGCGAAACCTTGCCGACTGTTTCCCGGCTTCGTCGGCTCAGTGGCGCCAAGAGGTGGAAAAGGGCTTTTACCGCAACTTGGCCGACTATGTGTTCCAGACGGCCGGGATAGCTTTTCTGAACCAGAAGCGGCTGATGCGCCATATCAGCTTTTCGGGCCTTGAGGAGGTGGCGGCAACGCTCAGCGACGGCCGCGATATTGTGCTGTATACCAGCCACTTCGGCAACTGGGAATACATTCCGCTGATGGCCGCGGCGATGCCGAAGGAGAGAGACGGGATGGTGTTTGCGCATGTGGTGAGGCCGCTGAAGAATCTGTGGTTCAACCGTTTTTTCCACCGTTTGCGTTCGCGGTTCAACACGTCGGTGCCTCAGAAGCAGACGGCGCGGGCCATGATAGGGTGGCGTCGCTGCGGCCAGCGCTTCATAATAGGGTTTCTGAGCGACCAGAAGCCGGGGCGCTACACGCAGAGCACGGAGGTGGATTTCCTGAACCGGCGCACGCCGTTCATAGAGGGCACGGAGGTGTTGGCGGCCAAGCTGCACACGGCGGTGTTCTACACTGATGTTCACCGCGAGGGGCGCGACCGTATTCGTGTTGACCTGGTGAAGATGGCCGACGACGCGGCGGCGTTGCCACCGGGAGCGCTGACGGCTGATTATGCGCGGCGCCTCACGGACTCGATTCGCCGCGACCCGGCGGCGTATCTGTGGAGCCACAACCGCTGGCGTCTGAAAAAGGAGGACTTAAGTGGCTGTTAATTAGATATTTGCTTGGTTATGAAATGTCTTGGTGTTATAATTCTGAACTGGAACGGGCTGAAGCTGCTGAAGGAGTTTATTCCCACGGTGGCGGCAACGACAATCAGTGCCGACATTGATTTGGTGGTGGCCGACAATGGCTCTACTGACGGCAGCTGCGAATGGTTGGAGGAGAATTTTGCGCAGGTGAGGCTTCTGCGCTTCGACCGCAACTATGGCTTTGCGGGGGGCTATAACCGTGCGCTGGCAAAGACGCGCTATCCGCTGACGATATTGCTCAACAGTGATGTGATGACCACTCAGGGATGGGCGGAGACGCTGCTGCGCTACATGGACGCTCACCCTGAGGTGGGTGCGTGTCAGCCGAAGCTGCGCAGCTATCGCGAGCCTGAGAAGTTTGAGTATGCCGGGGCTATGGGGGGTCTCATCGACGCGCTTGGTTATCCGTATTGCTACGGGCGTCTGTTCAACTGTGTTGAGACGGACAAGGGGCAGTATGACAGTCCGGAGGACCGGGATGTGGCCTGGGCCAGCGGGGCGGCGCTGATGGTGCGCACTGACATCTATCTCGACTTGGGAGGACTCGATGAGGCGTTCTTCGCGCACATGGAGGAGATTGATTTGTGTCTGCGCATCTGGAGGGCCGGTTACCGCATCACGGCGGTGCCGTCGGCGGTGGTGTATCATGTGGGGGGTGCGAGTCTGGATGCCTCGAACCCGCAGAAGACGTATCTCAACTTCCGCAACAATCTGCTGCTGCTGCATAAGAATATGCCGCTGAGCAGCAGTAAGCCGCTGTTGGTGAAACGGCGCCTTCTCGACACTCTGAGCTGGGCTATGTTCATGGCAAAGTTCCGTTTCGGCCACGCCAACGCCATTCTGCGCGCCCACCGCGATTTCCGGCGCATGAAGGGCAAATACAAACGTTTGCCGAAGGAGGACATCTACTTCGATTTGCCGGGCACGGAGCGCCATATTGTCTTCGACAGGTTCCTATTGGGTAAAAAGAAATGACTATGAAAACTGAAAAACCGCTAATTCTGATAACTAACGATGACGGCTACGGCGCCCGGGGCATTGAGGCGCTGATAAATTTTGTAAAGCCTTTTGGCGATGTTTGGTGTGTTTGTCCGGCCGAGCAACACTCGGGTCAGTCCATGGCCATGACAATCAATGATTCTCTGCTGGTGAAGCGGCAGGATGACCTTGACGGTGTGCCTATGTTCACGGTAAACGGCACTCCGGTGGACTGTGTGAAGATGTCGCTGCTGAACATCTTGCCTCGGCGCCCGGATTTGGTTTTGGCTGGTATCAACCACGGCTCGAACGCATCGGTGAATGTGCTCTATTCGGGCACTATGGGAGCCGTGCGCGAGGCGTGTCAGGATGGTCTGCCTGCCATTGGCTATTCGCTTACCGACCATGCGCCGGATGCTGATTTCTCTTTCTGCCGGGAGTATGTGGAGCGCATCACGAAGATGGTATTGGAGAAGGGTCTGCCGCGCGATATCTGCCTGAATGTGAATGTTCCGGCGGGCTGCAAGCCGAAGGGGATGCGCGTAACGCGTGCGTGCCGCTGCCGCTGGAGCGACGAATACCGGCGCTATGAAACGCCGTGGGGACAGCCTTTCTACTGGCTGGCCGGAGAATTCCTCAACTCGGAGCCTGACTGCGAAGACACGGACCAGTGGTGCCTTGACCACGGCTATGTGAGCGTGGTGCCCACCACGGTGGAGTGCACCGCCCCCCGCGCCGACTGGCCTGACTGGCTCCGCTGAGAGCAAAGGGGTAGCTAAGGTAGCTATGGTAGCCGGGTAGCTAAATTAGCCGCTCTGCCCTCTGCGCCTGCCTTAAACTCCTTAAGCTCCTTAGCCGCGCTTAGCTCTGCTGCGGCGGCAGCCCGGCCTCAAACTCAGCCACGGATTCCTTTTCGCGCTGGTTGTAGGCCTCCACAATGCGCTGCACAAGCGGGTGGCGCACAATGTCTTTTTTCTCGTATTCTATCACG
>ENA-ORNR01002309-ORNR01002309.1-human-gut-metagenome-genome-assembly--contig:-NODE-2309-length-15829-cov-5.164511_pt1 | contig 15829 bp, 13 predicted proteins | sample MGYA00242114_ERZ509020 | MGnify/ENA primary metagenome ERZ509020 (study PRJEB26280, sample SAMEA2338758) | human gut metagenome | biome: human gut; feature: human-associated habitat; material: faeces...
GGTGATCTCCAGCTTTTCCAGCTGCTTGCGGCGGCTCTGCGCCATTTTGGTGGTGGAGGCGCGCACAAGGTTGCGGTCTACATAGTCCTGCAACTTTTCAGCCAGTGCTACGTCAGCATCGTGCTGCTTCTGGCGCAGGGCATCGGCTGCCTCCTTCTGGGGCAGGTAGGCCGAGAAGTTGCCCTTGTAGGTGGTCATGGTCTGGAAGGATACCTCCCAGATCTTTGTACAGACATTATCGAGAAAATAGCGGTCGTGGCTGACCACCAGCACCGCACCGGAGTAGCCCTTGAGGTAGTTTTCCAGCCATTCCATGGTGGCAAAGTCCAAGTGGTTGGTGGGCTCGTCCAGAATGAGGACATCCGGTTTTTCCAGCAGCAGCTTTGCCAGACGCAGCCGCGTCAGCTCGCCGCCGGAGAGCACCGCAACGTTCTTTTGCCATGTATCCTGCGCAAAGCCCATGCCGGACAGCACCTTTTTGATGTTCACGTCCATGTTGTAGCCATCGGCGGCGTCTACGATGTTTTGCAAAGCATCGTGCTGTGCCAGCAGGTCGGCGTTATCCGGCTGGGCAGCCATGCGGCGCTCCAAGATCTGCATCTGCGCCATGGCATCCAGCACCGGGGCAAAGGTGGCGCGCATCTCGCCGTAGATATCCAGTGTGGCATCCAGCTTTGCATTCTGTTCCAAATAGCCCAGCGTCACCCCATGGGTCACGCTGAACTCGCCCTCGTAGTCCTGATATTCGCCGGTAAGGATCTTGAGCAGAGTGGTCTTGCCCGCACCGTTTTGTCCCACGATGCCGATGCGGTCTTCCCGCTCGACACTGGCGGTCACATCGTGCAGCACCACTTTTTCGCCAAAGGTCTTACCCAGTTTTTCTAAATGTATCAGCATAGTTTTGATCCGTTATCCGTTCTTTTTCATGTTTCAGCACTGGTGGCGGCGGTTCTTCAGGCCAACGTTGGCCAGCTCCTCCTGCTCCATCACCAGCGGATACAGCTCTTCCAGACTGGCGATCTCGTAGGTAGGGATCACCTTGCCGGGGTTCTCGGCGTGGTTGGGGTTGTACCAGCAGGTATCCAGCCCGGCGTTGCTGCCGCCCTGAATATCACTGGGCAGACTGTCGCCCACCATCAGGACGTGCTCCCGATTCTCCACACCCAGCGCGCGCAGGGCGGCATCAAAAATACGGGCATTGGGCTTTTCGCAGCCCATTTTCTCAGAGATGAACACGTCCTCCATAAAGTTCATCACGCCGCTTTCTGCCAGACGGCGGGTCTGCACCTTCTGCGCGCCGTTGCTGACGATGGCCAGCGTTGCCACCTCAGAAAGCTCGCGCAGCACGTCCAGCACCTCCGGGCTCATCAGATCCGGGTGGGTGGACAGCTGCTCCAGATAGAAGCGGTTCATCTCCACACCGTCACCGGCGGCATTGATGGCTTTTAAAAAGCGGCTGAACCGCTCGCCGAACAGCTTCTCGCGGCGGATCTGGCCTTTTTCCAGCTGCCGCCACAGTTCCTCGTTGATGGTGCGGTAGGTCTGCACGGTCTCAGCATCCGGCTCGATACCGTAGTTTACCAGCGTTTCGGCCAGCGCCTTGTTTTCGGCTGCATCAAAGTTGAGCAGCGTATTGTCCGCATCGAACAGGATGCAATAATATTTTGCCATAGTATCTCACTTTCTTTTCAGCATTTCCCACTTGTGTATCAACAGGGAGAAGCCAGCCCCACCCCCGGCAGAGCTGGCTTCTCGTTATTCAGAAACGATTTCATACGCAGACAGGTCTGTTTGTGCCGGGGCGTTGTCCGGGCACAGCATCTTTCCCTCGCAGGGTGTCAGACCGCATTTCTGCATTTCTTCCTCCAATGCGCTGTTATCCACGTTTTCCCAGTCGGTATCGTAGTAATCCACGCTGCCGTTGGTCACGTCGTTCTCCCCGGGCAGGGAGGGTGTGTGCATTTCTTGCCAGTACATAGGGCTCCACCTTCCTCTCACGCCAGCCTATGCGGCGCGGCCGCGGAATGTGCCCTTAGTTGGCAGCTTCCTTGCTGGCGCTGGCTTCGGTCTTGGAGGACGCGGGCTTTTCCTCTTTAGAGGTTGCCGGTGCATCTTCCTTGGAGGAAGCCGTGTGCTCCTGCTTAGAAGAAGCAGGTTTTTCCACCTTGGAGAAGGAGCTGCTCTGCGAAGAAGAAGTGGGCTTTTCTTCCTTAGAAGAAGCTGCAGAGGAGGCGGGCTTCTCTACCTTGGAGGAGCTGCCGGTGCTTTCAGAGGTGCCGTTCGAGGAGGAAGAAGCGGGTTTTTCTTCTTTAGAAGAAGCCGGTTTTTCCTCCTTGGAGGAGGCAGACGTTTCTTCCTTGGAGGAAGCAGGCTTATCCTCCTTAGAGGAAGCATCAGAGCTGCTGGAGCTGGTGGACGAGCTGGACGGTGCACTGCTGACCGTAAACTCCAGCTTATTGCTGGTCACTGTGCAGTCGTTATAGCTGGCAGTGGCGTACACCCGGAAGGTGCTGCCCAGCATGGAGGGATCCACCTCACCCTTTACGGAAGTCTTGCCGGCAGCCTGTGTCACCTCGCTGCCGTTGACATACCAGCGGATGCTGGAAGCATCCAGATACTTGCCCTTGAGGGCAGCTTTGAAGGTGTAGGAGTCCCCCAGCATAGCCTTGCCGCTGCTGCTGATCTGGATGGAAGCGGCTGCAAACACAGCGGTCACATCCACATTCTGGTCAAAATTGGTATCAGTGCGGGTGCGCTTGGTCACACCATCGCTCCACTTGACGAACACATAGCCGTCCTCCGGCACAGCGGTAACGGTAACGCTCTGGGTGGCGCTGGTCACCTTGACGGTAAGGGACTTGCCGCTCTCATTGCCGCAGGTCAGGGAGCCGCCGCCGGTTTTATCTACACGGTAACCGGCCTGATACTCCGTTTTTTCCTCAACGGCCGAGGAAGAGACGTCCTCCGAGCTGCTGGGTGCTTCCACGGCAGAGCTGGGGTTAGCGGTGTACTCGGCGCGGGTGGGGATATTATTGGTATCCGGGCGGCGATCCTCGGTCTCGTAGGCGTGGGTGCGCAGATACTTCAGCAGCACCTTCAGGCCTGCGGGCTTGAGGTGGATATCCCCGCTCTGGTAGTAATCCACATTGCCGTAGCCGTTGGCGTCCTTCAGTGCTTCGGCAGAGTTGAGGAACTTGACGCCCAGCTGCTCGCACATGGTCAGCAGCGCCATGTTGAAATCATCAATGCGGGTCTGGTCCATATTGGGGTAGTTGGAGTGGTTGGACGGGACCGGCGGCACCGTGTTGACGATGATATCGGTATAGGGATAGCTGGCCTGAATGGCCTGTACCAGCGCGGTGTAGTTGCTGATAAAGTCCTCGGTGTTCATGCCGTTATCGTTGGTGCCCAGCATGATGACCACCCGGCGGGGCTTCATTTTTGCCACTGCCTGTGCGATGGTGTAGCGGTTATCGTCCCGCTTGAAGGTGACGATGCCCTCATTCAGGGCGGCACTGGTACCAATGCCCTCTTTGGCACAGAACTGCTGCAACGAGATCAGACCGCTGGCGTACAGACGCACCGTGTTGGAATCGCCGATAAAAAGGGTCTGCTCCTGATAGGCGTCACCAGCATCAGCAGTCCCGGTGAGCAGCGCGCTGGAGGTCTTGTTGATCTGATAGTGGTCAGAGATATCCTCCTCCCCTTCCGGGGCGGGCGCGGGGGTAATAATGGAAGAATCCCCCGGCTGCTCCGCCGGGTTCTTACCCCGCTTGAGCATGGTAAGAGTGATACCGATGGTCAGCAGCGCCGCCAGTGCACACACGATGCACACCAGCACTGCCTGCTTCTGCATCGGGGTCAGCGCCTGATTCTCCTTTTGGTTATTGCTTCTCATATTCTATCCATTCTCCTTCCGAAGGAATGAAACTTCCTGTCATACCCGGGCTGCCAGCAGCCGGTCGGTAAGGTCGGCGCAGCTTTCGGCCAGCAGCACTGGATGGAAGGCTTCCAGCTCTTCCCGGCTGCCGTAGCCGTACAGCACACCGGCAGCATCCAGACCGCAGTCGGCAGCGCCCCGCATATCATCGTTACGGTCGCCCACCATCAGCACCCGCTTGCCCTGCAAGGCGGGCTGGCTGAGCACATAGCGCACGACCTCGGTCTTGGTGTCCCGGCTTTCGTCCATAGAGGCGCCGCCGATAAAATCAAAATACTGTGCCAGCCCCTGCTCTTCCAGAATGGGGGTGACCACTTTAGTGGGCTTGGAGGTGGCAGTGCACAGGCGAAAACCGGCCTGTTTCAAGGTTTGCAGCATCTGCGGAACCCCCGGGAACACGGCACACTCGTGGCTGCCCTTCACCGCGTAACTCGTGCGGTAAAGGTCGGTAGCTTTTTCGATCAGCGCCGGGTCGGTGAAGTGCTCGCCGAAACTTTTGCGCAGGGGCGGGCCCAGATAGCGGCGCAGGTTAATGCCGGATACATCCACACCCATGGTGCAGAAAACCTCTTGCAATGTATGAATGATACCGGGGGCTGAATCGATCAGCGTCCCGTCCACATCAAATAGGATCGCATCATAATGCAGCAATGTTTTATTCCTCGCTTTCATGGTGATACATCCAATAGTATAGCACAGATTTGATACATCAGCAATTCCAACAAAAGATTTTTCTGTCTCTTATGCAGAATTTTCCTAAAAAGGGAGGCCGCTGCGCCGTATTTTGTACAGCAGCCTCCCTTGCGGCAGCGCGGGGCAGCACAATGCCGGGCAGCCCGCGGGCTGCCCGGCATTGCATTTTCACTGATTAGATTGCAGCAGAGACCGTCCCCTGCAAAAGCGTTACTGCGCAGGTGACGGGCAGCTGCTGTCCCCCGGGACATAGAGGTTGTTGGAGATGAACTCCAGCTTATCCTTGAGCACCAGCTCAAGGTTTGCGACGGCGTGCACCATGTTGGTAGCAGAGTCGTTCACCTCCAGCAGCTTGCAAAGATCCAGACCGTCCAGATCCATGGCTTTCTGCATCTTCCGGCTTTCGGCACACAAAATGTGGCTGAGCGCCGTTTCCTGCAAGGCAATGCTTTCCATCAGGTCCACGACAGCCTGATCCAGACTGACCTTGGGCATTTCCGGGCACTGAGAACGGGTACAGGGTGTATCGATCATCATAGGGCAAAACCTTCCTTTCCGGTCGTGTGCCCTATCCTATGCCGCGGCGGGTACGGCTGTTACTGCTTTTCTGCCTGTACGCGCACCTTCTCAATGGTGTCGCGGTAGCCGCCGGAGCCGTACTGGATGCAGCGATTGATACGGCTGATGGTGGCAGTGCTGATCTCCACCGCCTTGACGATCTGCTCGTAGGTGGCGCCATCCAGCAGGAGCTTTGCTGCCTGTAAGCGCTGCGCCATATCCGAGATCTCCTTCACGGTGCACAGATCCTCAAAAAAAGCGTAGCACTCTTCCCGGCTCTCCAGACTGAGGATGGCATCAAAGAGCGCATCCGTCGTCTCGTTTCTTCTGGAATTTTTTTCAGCCATTGTTTTTTCTCCTTATTATAACAGCGGTGGCAGCTGGCAAAGTTGACTGTGCTGCCGCGCGGAATATTCTGCACGCTATTACTTTAGCACTTCAAAGTGTGAAAGTCAAGACCTGTGGGTGAATGGTTTTCAATTGTAATTGTGTTCAGTTTTATTCTCTTCACACATGAAAGAAAATCACCTAAAAATTATTCCCGGAAAATAGCTTGAATTGGCGCATCCTCTGAACTTGTGACGAAAATATTGACAATTGATGAAAACGGGAATAAAGTAGGACACAATCATTCAGCAAATGCAAGGAACAGGACATGATCTTCTGCATCACCCTCTTTCAGCGAGCCGCTTCTCGGGTGAAAAAGCGGCAGTCAGGAGCAGAGGACCCTCGCCTGCGAGCAGCCTGTGTGAACAGGGGCTTTGTCCCCCCCAGTAGCACGGTGCCGTCCAGCCCACGTTATCGGGCAGCATGGTCAGTGTACCATGCGTGGGAGAGTGGCTGTTTTAACACAGCAAGCGAAGTGGTACCGCGGAGTAATGCTCCTGCCCTGGCAGGCGGGAGCAGAAGCCTTCGTCTTCGGAGCGTGGCCGGAACCCGGTCATGTGCTGAGGACGAAGGTTTTTTACGCTCCGGGGCAATGCTTTGCCGGACGGCAGTCCAAGGTGTATCTGAAAAGTCGAAAATTTAGCCTATTTCTACAAGCACAGCTGGCTTTTGCGTTAAACAGCCTTGAAATCCACAAAGGATTCCTGTGGCTGTTTGCCTTAAATCCCGCTTGTGCTTGCGAAATATTCGTCATTTTCTTTGTTTTCAGATACACCTTAACGAAAAGGGGGAAGCCTTGCATGGAAAAGCGCAACTGGAAGCGCAGCGTTACGCTCAAGCAGCGCATGGTGCTGTGTCTGGCAGCTTTTTTTGCGGCCTTTGCATTGCAGCTTGCCCTCAACGGCTATCAGGCACGGGCAGTGCAGCAGGTGCAGGACGACCAGATGAGCAACTTTAATGCCATCAGCCGCTTTCAGGGCGGCGTGGAAAGCTCCATCAGCATTCTGGAAGCGTACCGCTGGGAAAACGGCGAAACCGAGGAAATGCTGGAAAAGCTTCAGGCAGCCTGCTCCACCAGCAACGCATGGCTGTGGCGCATCCGATCCAATATGGACGGCTTGCAGAACGTCAGTGATGAGCAGTGGGTGCTGTACGGTGCGGTGGAGACCACCTACGGCAGCTACAACACCCTGCTGGAAGAGCTGGAGAGCTATCTTTCCAGTGGGCAGGAAGCAAAGGCCTCCCAGTTGTACTATAACAAGGTCTCGGTCTGCGGCGGGTATCTGAGCCAGTACACCATGCAGCTGCTGAAAGCCTCGATTCTGGATGCTCAGACTACTTACACCGAGATCTCGGAGCTGGGCGAGCGGATCGCCCTGATGCAGATCGTGGTGGTGGCACTGTGCGTGGCGCTGGGCTGCGCCTCCGGTCTGATGGTCATGCGGCTGCTGACCCCGGTTTCCCAGATGATCGTGGCCTCCCGCGCTATCAGCCGCAGCCAGTTCGATACCCCGGATATCCCGCTGCCCAAGCAGCCGGAGATCGGCCAGCTAGCGGAGTCCTTCAACCGCATGAAGCACTCTATGGCGCAGCAGGTGAACACCTTACAGGAGAAGAACGAGATCGAGCGGGAGCTGCACCGCCAAAAGACCGAGGCGCTGGAACTGCAGAACCGCATGGAGCGCAGCCGGTTGCAGCAGCTGCGCAGCCAGATCGACCCGCATTTTCTGTTCAACACCCTGAACGTCATCCAGCAGATGGCGGGCACAGAGTCCGCCTACCGCACGCAGGCGCTCATCATGGCGCTTTCCCATCTGCTGCGTTACAGCCTGATGAGCAATGATGAACAGGTGCCCCTCTCCCGGGAGGTGCGCGTTGTAGACGAGTACTACTCCATCTACCATGTGCGCTTTGGCGACCGGGTGCAGATGGAGTGGGCGTTCTCGGACTCGCTGGATCTGACCGAGACCATGGTGCCGTCCTTTATCTTGCAGCCTATCGTGGAAAACGCCTTCAAGCACGGCATCTGTCCCAAGGAAGAGGGCGGCGTGGTGCGCATCCGCATGGTGCCCCTGCGGGAAAAAGGCCTGCTGTGCATCCGGGTGCTGGACAACGGCGTGGGCATTGAGCCGGAGCAGCTGCAGCAGCTGCGCACGGCATTGGAACAGCCCGCACCCCGCTGGGAGCATATCGGTATTTATAACGTGGCTGCCCGTCTACGGCTGCTGGATGCCCGCTGCCGGGTGGTGGTGCGCTCCCGGCCGGGGCGGGGAACTGCGGTGATCCTGTATCTGCCGCTGGTGGAGAATGAGGAGGAATTTGAGGAATGATTCGTCTGTTGATCGCGGATGACGAGAGGATGGAGCGGGAGGCGCTGGCGGATATCGTCATGCGCCGGTTCGAGCATGAGGTGACGGTGGAGATGGCGGAAAATGGCCGCAAAGCTGCCGACACCGCCGTGCTCTGGGAAGCAGACCTGATTTTGATGGACATCGAGATGCCGGGCATGAACGGCCTGGATGCCGCCCGCGCGGTGCTGGAACAGCGCCCGGAGTGCAAGGTGATCTTCATCACGGCGTACAGCCTGTTCCAGTACGCCCACGAGGCGGTGCATCTGGGTGCCTGCGACTATCTGCTGAAGCCGGTGGACCCGGACGAGACCGAAGCGGCCATCCGCCGCGCCATCCGGCAGATCGAAGCCGGCCGCCGCTTGGCAGAGCTGGCTGCGGAAGCACCGGAGCAGGAAACCGCCCCGGAGCAGGAGGCCGAGCCCGCCGGGGAAGGGGAGAGCGACCGCAACGCACTGGTGATGGACCATGTGCGCAAGTATATGGAAGATAACTATATGGCCGACCTCTCGCTGGACAGCGTGAGCGAGATTCTGCACATCAGCCCGGCGTATCTTTCAGCACAGTTCAAAAAGTACCAGAAGATGAATTTTCTGGACTGTCTGACCGAGCTGCGCATCAACGCAGCTAAAGAACTGCTGGCCGACCCCTTCCGCTCCGCAGCGGAGGTGGCCTCCATGGTGGGCTACGAGGATGCCAGCTACTTTGCCCGCGCCTTTAAAAAGCGCACCGGCATGACCCCCACCCAGTATCGGAAGGAAGCGGCAAAGGCAGCCCGGGAGGCGCGGCTGTGACCCGCCGTCAGCTGCTGCGTCTGCTTGCGGCAGCCCCGGCACTGGCAGTTACAGGCTGCACGGCGCAGTCTGCTTCTTCGCAGCAGGAGAAGCCGCTCATCCTGCGCTATGCCGAGAACCAGCCGGAGGACTACCCTACCAGCAAGGCAGCAAAGGCCTTTGCCGAACTTGTGGCACAGCGCACCAATAACAAGGTGAAGGTGCTGGTTTACAGCGGGGCAGAACTGGGCGCAGAGCAGAGCGTCATCCAGCAGATGCAGTTCGGCGGGGTTGATTTTTCCCGCGTGTCTCTGAGCCAGCTGGCAGAGTACGAGCCGGCGCTGAGCGTATTGCAGCTGCCGTACCTTTACACCGACGCTGACCAGATGTGGCGTGTGCTGGATGGGACCATCGGCGACGAATTTCTCTCCATGCTGGAGTCGCTGGAGCTGACGGGACTGTCGTGGTTTGATGCCGGTGTGCGCAGCATCTACACCCGGCAGAAGGTGACAGGCCTTGCGGATCTGCAGGGCCTGACCATCCGCGTGCAGGAATCGGACATGATGAGCGAAATGATTACCGACCTCGGCGCAAAGCCGGTAAAGGTGGTGTACAGCAAGGTGTATGCCGCCCTGCACAACGGTGAGATCGATGGCGCAGAGAACAACTGGCCCAGCTACGAGGTAATGGGGCACTACGAGGTAGCGCCCTTTTTCCTGAAGGACGAGCACACCCGGGTGCCGGAGGTGCAGCTGGCCAGCCCGGCGGTGATGGAAAAACTGGCCGCGCTGGACGAAAGCTTCCCGGAGGTGATCCGCGCCTGCGCCCGGGAGAGCGCACAGACAGAGCGGGAGCTCTGGGCGCGGCGGGAGGCGAACGCAGAGCAGAATATGCGCAAGCGGGGCATCTGCGTCACCGAGCTGGACGATGCCGAAAAAGCTCGCTTCCGCGCAGCGGTGCAGCCCATGTACGATGAATTCTCTGCCCAGCAGGAACTGATCGACCGGATACAGAAAAGCTGAAAAAGACGCCCCGAGAAGTGCCCGGATGGACATTTTTCGGGGTGTTGTTTTTTGCTATGAATGCAGGAATGTATCCAACTGGTCGGCAGTGTTGCACAAACAAAACAGAAAGCGGTTGTGCAATATGGCAAAAACTATCTTGACATTCTTTCGAAAAACAGGACATTTTTTGAAAGCCCTTGTTTCGTTTCGGAAAATTTGCTAAAGTGTGTACAGTCAATGAACGAAAGCTCCGGCACCTGTGCGCCCGGAGAATTTCACAATTATTTAAGGAGGACGATTCCTATGAAAATGATCTCTCGTCGTAGCTTTATGGCCGTTGCCGGTGCAGCTACCGCTGCTGTTGCTCTGACCGCCTGCGGTGGTTCCAAGAGCGGCTCCACCTCTACCGCTGCTTCCACCTCTACCGCAGCTTCTGCTTCTGCTGCTGCCGGTGATGCAGCTGCTGCTGCCAACGATCCCAAGGTGACTCTGGTCTACGCCGAAGTCAACCCGCTGGATACCATCGTTGGTCAGACCGGTTCTCACTTCAAGGAGAAGGTCGAGGAACTGAGCGGCGGTTCTGTGGTCGTCGATGTGCAGGCTTCCGGTGTGCTGGGCTCTGAGAACGACGTTCTGGACGCTATTCTGGGCGGCTCTACCTCCATTGATATCAGCCGTATCTCTGCTTTCGCTCTGACCAGCTACGGCTGCAACAAGTCCAAGCTCCTGTCCATCCCCTTCACCTTCAACAACCGCGCTCACTTCTGGAACTTTGCCAACAGCGATCTGGCTCCTGAGTTCCTGAACGAGCCCCAGGAGCTGGGCCTGCCCGTTCGCGGCCTGTTCTACGGCGAGGAGGGCTTCCGTCACTTCTTCACCGTCAAGCCCGTTGCAACCATCGATGACCTGAAGGGCATGAAGCTGCGTGTGTCCAACGACCCCGTTATGAACGGCATGGTCGAGGGTCTGGGCGCTAACCCCACCGTCGTTGCTTTCGGCGAGCTGTACAGCGCACTGCAGACCGGCGTTGTGGATGGCGCTGAGCAGCCCATCGCAAACTACAAGTCCAACGCCTTCCCCGAGGTTGCTAACAACCTGATTCTGGACGGCCACACTCTGGGCGCTGTGCAGGCTGTCATCACCGACAACGCATGGGGCAAGCTGACCGCTAACCAGCAGGCTGCTGTTATGGCTGCTGCTGCCGACACCCAGAAGTTCAACGCTGATCTGTCTGAGACCGCTGAGAACAAGGTTCTGGAAGAGCTGCGCTCCTCCGGCTGCAACGTTGTGGACGTGGACGACAAGACTCCCTGGCAGGAAGCTTGCGCCAAGGTCATCAAGGACAACACCTCTGATCAGGCTGAGCTGTACCAGAAGCTGCTGGACATGAAGGCATAAGCTGGCTTTCCATCCAATCTAAGTAGTACATTGCCCGGCGGAGGCCCACGGGAATACGCCCGCAGGCTTCGCCGGGCTTTTATATGGAGGAATTTCTATGCCGAAAATCTTTACCACTCTGGATAAGATCAAACCGGCGTACGACATTACCTACAAAGTGGTTCTGTTCATCTGCAAGATCCTGCTGATCGCAGATATCCTCATTACCACGATGTCGGTCATTGGCCGTTACGTCCCCTTTATCCCGGATCCCTCTTGGTCTGAGGAGGTCGTTCTGACCTGCATGAGTTACATGGCTGTGCTGAGCGCTGCGCTGGCCATCCGCCGCGGCGCACACATCCGCATGACCGCATTTGACGTCTATCTGCCCAAGATCGCCGTCAAGGTGCTGGACATCCTCGCCGATCTGGCGGTCTGCATCCTCGGCCTCATCATGCTGGTTGTGGGCTGGAACTACGCCACCACCCTGGGCGGCCGCGGCTTCTATGTCTCGATGCCCTGGCTGAGCCGTTTCTGGATGTACTTCCCCGTGCCTCTGGCCGGTGTCGCCATGATCATCTTCGAGATCGAGGCACTGTACAACCACATCAAGAGCTTTTTTGTAAAGGAGGAGAACTAATATGACAGTCCAGACACTGGCAATCGTTGTCCTTCTTGTCAGCTTCTTCGTCATGATCTTCCTGCGTTTCCCCATCGCATACGCCGTTGGTCTGTCCAGCGTGCTCTGCATGATGGTGCAGGGTCAGGCACTGACCGATGTCTGCCGTCTGATGGTCAAGGGCATTTCGTCCTTCAGCCTGATGGCCGTCCCCTTCTTCATCACCATGGGCGTCCTCATGGGCAGCGGCGGCATCTCCGAAAAGCTGATCGCTCTGGCTGACGCCTGCGTCGGCTGGATGCGCGGCGGCATGGCAATGGTCAATATCGTTGCTTCCTACTTCTTCGGCGGCATTTCCGGTTCTGCTTCCGCAGATACCGCCTCCATCGGCTCCATCATGATCCCCATGATGGTCGATCAGGGCTACGACGCCGACTTCTCCACCGCTGTCACCATCACCTCCTCCTGCGAGGGCCTGCTGGTCCCCCCGAGCCACAACATGGTCATCTACGCCACCACCGCCGGCGGCATCTCCGTGGGCAGCCTGTTCCTGGCTGGCTACCTGCCCGGCGCTCTGCTGGCCATCGTCCTGATGATCGGCTCCTACATCATCTCTGTGAAAGAGAATTATCCCAAGGGTTCTCCCTTCACCATCAAAGGCTTCATCAAGCAGCTGGGTACCTCCATCTGGGCTCTGGCCGCAGTCGTCATCGTCGTGTTCGGCGTTGTCGGCGGTGTGTTCACCGCTACCGAGTCCGCTGCTATCGCAGTTATCTACTCTCTGCTGGTCTCCGTCTTTGTCTATAAGGGCTTGGACTGGAAGGGCGTGTGGCACGCTCTGGACGAGTGCGTCAACACTCTGTCCATCGTCCTGATCCTGATCGCTACCTCTGCCGTGTTCGGCAACTGCCTGACCATGCTGCATGTGCCTGATCTGGCTGCAAACGCCATCACCAGCGTCACCAGCAACCCCTACATCATCGCACTGCTCATCGACCTCATCATCCTGGTGCTGGGCATGATCATGGATATGGCTCCCATCATCCTGATCGCTACCCCCATCCTGCTGCCCATCGCGACTTCCATCGGCATCGACCCCATCCAGTTCGGTATCATCATGGTCCTGAACTGCGGCATCGGCCTGCTGACTCCCCCTGTCGGCGCGGTTCTGTTCATCGGCTCTGCCGTTGCGAAGCGCCCCATGGAGAAGGTCGTCAAGGCTACTCTCCCGTTCTATCTGTGCATGTTCATCGCTCTGCTGCTGCTGACCTTCGTGCCTGACATCAGCCTCGCTATCCCGAAGCTGCTGGGCGGCTACGTCAGCCCCATCACCAACCCGCTTGGCCCGGTGTTCATCCACTGATAAGCTGATCAACTCATTCTCCTCCGGATGACAGGATAAACGGAAAGCCCCCGCCTGCAAAGGCGGGGGCTTTCCGGCGTTATAGAAGTGTCTGAAGTGCCGGAGCACTGCATTTCATGAGCTTTTTCAGGGTCAGCTCCTGCTGAGAGATTTGATACAGCAGCCGTGCGGCCAGCTCTTCGGGCGGGGCGGAAAGCCCGGGCCGGAATGCGTGTACTGCCCGGGTAAAGGCGTGGACGCCCTCTTCCGTTTGGAGTACCACCAGCTGGGTATGCCCCCGCAGCAGGGCAAACAGTCCGACCTGATACTCCCGGGTGTCCAGCAGAAGCTCCATCTCGTCGGCGGTGAGGAGGAGGATGTCCGCGAAGGGAAGAAACTGCATCACCGTGTCCCGCAGGGTCTTCTCGCTGGGCCAGAGAGCCGGGCGGAGAGAGGGAACAAAGCAGACCGGCACACCGGCGGTGCGGGCGGTGTCCAGCGCGGCAAGATGGGTGTAGCGGCAGGGGCTGTCCACGAGGCAGGCGCTGGAAAAGGCCAGCATTTCAGCATCTGCGGCCCAGTCAGCGCCCAGCTGTTCGGGTGCATAGAGCAGCTCCGAAGAACGGGTGCGGCAGCCTAGCTGTTCGCCGCCGCCGTCGAACAGCAGCGGCGTGGGGGCGCGGGAGGTGAAGCAGACCCGGCGGATGTCCACACCGGCAGCAGATAAAGCGTCTGCGATGCGGTGTCCGAAAGTATCCTCGCCAAGCTGCGTTAAAAGAGAGGCTCTGCCGCCCTGTGCGGCATAAGCCAGCGCCAGCGAGGCGGCGCTTCCACCCATGCGGGGAGAAAACGTCTCTGCCGACGCCAGCGGCGCGGTGCTGTTCAATTCCAGCCACGCTTCGCCCAGACAGTATAAAGTCTTGCCCGGCATGATGCACCCTCCCTTCTGCCTGTTTTCAAAAACAAACTACAGTATACACCCATCCGGGCGTTTGTGCAAATGGAGAGCTTGACAGCTTCGGTCGGATTGTGATAAACTGACGCAATATGGCAGTATATCTGAAATTTGAATGATAAAAATGTGACATTTGACGAGGAGAACATGAGCCTTACCAAACAGTATTTCAAATACGTCAGCCAGAACATCTTCGGCCTGCTGGGTACGTCCTGCTACATCCTGGCCGATACCTATTTCATCTCGCAGGCGGCAGGCACCAGCGGTGTGGCTCTGCTGAACCTCTGTCTGCCCATCTACAACTTCATCTTCGCCATCGGCTCCATGCTGGGCCTCGGCGCAGCCACCCGCTACGCCATCCTCCGGGCGCAGGGCGACGAGCGGTCGGAGCGCTATTTCTCCAACGCCCTGCTTTGGGCGCTGGTGTTCGCCCTGCCCTTCATGCTGGCGGGCATCTTCTGCCCCGAGGTGCTGCTGCGGTTCATGGGCGGCGACGCGGAGATCGTTGCCCTGGGCGTGGGGTACGCCCGCATCTTCCTGCTGTTCACGCCCTTCTTCATGTGCAACTACATCGTCTCGGCCTTTGTCCGGAACGACGGCGACCCCTCGCTGGCCATGGTGGCGACCCTCTGCGGAAGTCTCTTCAATGTGGTGTTCGACTACATTTTTATGTTCCCCATGGGTCTCGGTCTGCCCGGCGCGGCGCTGGCGACGGCAGTCTCGCCCGTGTTGAGCATTGCGATCTGCAGCCGCCACTTCTTCAAAAAGAGCAGCACCGTCCGCCTTGTGCGGCAGCTGCCCTCGCCGAAGCTGCTGGCCCAGAGCTGCCAGCTGGGCGTCTCGGGCTTTGTGGGAGAGATGTCCTCCGGCGTGACCACCACCGTCTTCAACCTGCTGCTCCTGCGTCTGGCGGGCAATGTGGCCGTGGCGGCTTACGGCGTCGTGGCGAACTACGCGCTGGTGGCGACGGCGATCTTCAACGGCGTGGCCCAGGGCGCGCAGCCGCTGGTCAGCAGGTGCTACGGCAAAAACGATGCCGCCGGTGCCCGCAAGCTCCTGCTGCTGGGCAGCGGAACAGCGCTTGCGCTGGCGGCGGCACTGTATGCAGTTCTGTTCGGGTTTACCGGGCCGATCGTCGCGGTCTTCAACAGTGAGAACTCGGCCCTCATGGCGCAGTATGCCTTCAGCGGGATGCGCATCTACTTCCTCGGCTATTTCTTCGCGGGCTTCAATATCGTGGCCGCCGGCTATCTGGGCGCGGTGGACCGTCCCGCAGAGGCTTCTGCGACGTCGCTTTCCCGCGGCATCGTGGCCATCGTGGCCTGCTCTCTGGTGCTGAGCGCCCTCTTCGGGATGAACGGCGTCTGGGCCGCGTTCCCGGCCTCTGAGGCCATCACGGCCTGCCTGACCCTCTTCCTGCTGAAGCGGAAAAATTAAATAAACAATTCCTGTTCCAACCGCTGCTGCTCGGGCGAAAGCTCGGGCAGTGCGCTCCGACCGGCCATCGCCCGCCACTGTGTGGGAGATCGGCCGGTCGTTTTTTTGAAGACGCGGCAGAGGTAGTTGGCCCCCGAGAAACCGCAGAGGCTGGCGATGACGTCCAGCGTGTACTCCCGGTGGAGCAGCAGACGCATGGCGGCTTCTATGCGGACGCTGGTGAGATACCGCCCCGGCGAGACGCCCAGCGCTGCTGTAAAGGCCCGGACGAGGTGGCTCTTGGAGACGCCCAGCCGCTCGCTCAGCTCTTCCACGCCGTAGAGCCCGGCGTAGTTCCTGCGGATGTCCTCGATGGCGGCGGCCACCAGCGGAGGCAGGGCAGGGGCGGCGCTGTGC